>Ga0105240_10009877_pt1 | contig 13465 bp, 10 predicted proteins | sample KBSC54metaG_FD_80426 | JGI IMG/M metagenome (GOLD analysis project Ga0105240, IMG submission 80426) | Corn rhizosphere microbial communities from Kellogg Biological Station, Michigan, USA - KBS C5-4 metaG | ecosystem: Host-associated > Plants > Roots > Rhizosphere > Soil | place: Michigan, USA... | reverse complement strand
TTGAACCCGGCGGCGTGGACGGGCATGACGGGCCAATCCTCGGGGCGCGGATTGTGGGTGATCCCCATGTTGTACCAGAGGACGACGTCCTTGTTGTCGATGGGGCGATCGGCGGCGGTCCACTTGGGGAGGCCGTCACCGCCGCGGCTTTGGTTGGGATAGTCGCCCGCCGAGTACATCTCCGCGGGGTTGAACGGCGTGACCCAGATATGCGAATTCAGGAAGCCGGCGCGCTTGCGCACCCACGATTCGGGACGCGCGAACGGCACGGCGTTTTCGCCCGGCAGGATCGCGTAGCCGGTATTCGTGGCGGCGTTCTGCACGATCCAGCGGCGGCTGCTCTCCAAGCTGATATTGCGCTCCGCCTGCTTCTCGGTGCGGAGCGGCGTCTCCTGCATCATGAATGCGTTGCCGTACGGATTCTGCGGACCGGCGGGCATCGCCATGCTGTTCATCTCCACGACACGATTGGCGGCCCCGTCGACGTCCATGTCCAACCGGAAGCTGAAGAAGTGCTGGTGATGCACGGCCGAAATGTTCTTCTCGATGATGTGGCCGTGCGGGTCGTGGGCATTATCGGCGACGGCTTTGATGGCCATGATCCCGGTGAGCGCGACGCGCATTTCGAGCGTGCCGTCCTGGTGAAAGATCCAGTCGAAGCCGTACTCGTAATTGCCGGGCTGGGTGAGATACCCGACCACGAGTTCGCGGGCGCGGCGCACGTTATCGGCATGCTTCCAGGCGATGCCGGCATCGCGCTCGTAGACGGCGACTGCGCCAGGGATGATCTGGGGCTCGCCCGATTCGTCGGAGATCACCGCGTCGTGGACGGTGCAATTCTCGGGGCAATCGAGGCCCGGCTTGAGCGGACTGGCCGCGATGCCCAAGCCGAGTTCGCCGACATCGAAGCTGTTGCGGAAGAACCAGCCGGCCGAGGGATCCCCGTACGGCACGACCATTTCCGAGAGCGAGCCACGGTACATCACGCTGCGAATGCGCCCGCCGTCTTCGTACCCCACGTTGTACAGGACCACGCCCTCGCGCGGATGCAGCGCGTAGCGGAAATGCCACTTCTGCCAGACCACTTCATGGTCCTCGATCTGGAAACCGGGACCGTTGGGCTGCGTGATCCGAAGCGGCGCAGGCGCGGCTCGCCAGGGCCGCGTGGCATTCGGGGCGAACTCGTCGTTATTGCGCGGGACGGGAACGTTGCGGTCGATATCGAGCAGGTCGAGCAGTTTTCGCGTGGTCACGTCCACGTGCCCCACGATGCCTTCGATAGGATGCGCGTAGAAGTTCGAGCCGAAACCGGCGTAGTACGGGACGGCGCGCACGATGCGGTCCTTGTCGGTGCCCGGCAGGCCAAAGTGGCCCGCAGTCCACGCCATGATGATGACACTGTTGGCATCGCGGATGCCGCGATCGCGCAGGGACTTCTGGTAGCGGGGATCGGCGCGAAGCACGGCGTCGGCGATGTTGGAGTCCTGCTCGTTGACCGGGGTCTGCGCGCCGGGAATTTCACGGTACGAATCCACGCGGCCCGATCCCAAATTCGCGATGGCTTCGAACGTCTTGTTGGCACGCGGGTCGTAGATGACTGCGAAGGCGCGGCGCGGGCCGGGGGCATTGCGCAAGACGAGATCCTTGGAAGGCTCCTGCAGCGAAATCTGGGCGAAGCGCGCGCCGGGCGGCACGTTACCGGCGGACTTCAGAATGACGACCGCATTGCGAATCTCTTCGGCCGTGAGAGGCGCCAGGGGGTTGGCCGCGAACAGAGGCAGCACGCAGAGCAAGAGCAGAGGCCGCATGTCAGGCCCCGGCGATCTTCAAGGTCACAGCGTGATCCGACGGCTTTTCAGCGGGCAGTTGCACCGTCAAGGCGCTTTCGTCCTGTGTGAATTGGAGGCGCTCCTTGTGGCCCAAGAGTTCGACCGCGCGGATCTTGCCGACCTGCAGTTTGCCGCCTTGGCCGAGGGTCGGAATCACCGCCTGTTTTTCGGGCCAGCCCATGACGAAGGCGTACAGCGTGTTGCCCTTTTTCGTGAAGCGAACGTCGGCGGCGGTGAGTTCTTTGCGATTGCGCTCGTTGAAGCCCATCTGTCCGGCGGCGGCGACGGTGGCGTTGCCCGATACTTTCCACGGCCGCGTGCCGTAAATGCCTTCGCTATTGACGGACATCCACTGCGTGATGCCGTCGAGGACCTTCAGTTCTTCGTCGTCGAGCGCGCCGCTGTTGGGCAGCGGAAAATTCAGCATCAGGTTGCCGTTGCGGCTCACGATGTCGCAGAGCATGTCGACGACGGTCTTGGGCGTCTTGTACCGTGCGCCCTTTTTGTAGTGCCACTGGCCGATGCAGGTGTCGGTCTGCCACGGCTCGGCCAGGATTTCGTTGGCGATCCCGCGCTCGATGTCGAGAGCGCAGGCGCCGTTCTCGCAATCCTTTTTGGTCTTGCTGGTGTAGACGCCGTTGGGCACGCGGTTGTAATAGTGCGACACGAGGCGGTAGCCGTATTGATCGAAGGGAATGCCGCCGTCGGTGTAAAGCAGGTCGGGCTGGTAGTTGTCGATCAGGTCCTGAATGCGCCGGAAGTAGAGGAGCTTCCATGAATCGGGCGCGACGCGACTCATCGCGTTCGTGGGAATCGGCTCGCCCTTGGGGAACGGGTGGTAGAGGTCGGCGTAGGCCGGGTCCTGGCCATCGTAGGCGACGCCGGCGAGGTCGCCCGTTTTGTCGGCGCCGTGCGAGACGGCCAGCCAGTTATAGCTGTTCGAGAGGTGCTCGCTGACAGCGAACTTGAGTCCGTGTTTGCGGGCCGCGGCGCGCCAGAGGCCGACGATGTCCTTCTTAGGTCCGGTCGCGACGGAGTTCCACCGCGGCTGGTGTTTGGAGTTCCACAGGTCGAAATTGTCGTGGTGGACGCCCATGCTCATGAAGTATTTGGCGCCGGCTTTTTTGTAGAGCTCCATGAGGTGGTCGGGCTCGAACTTATCGCCCTTCCACATGCGGCAGATGTCCTTGTGGCCGAATTTCGAGGGGTGGCCGAAAGTGGCGACGTGATACTTATTCTGATCGCTGCCCTGGATGTAGATGTTGCGGGCATACCAGTCGCCGTACTCCGCGGCGGACTGCGGACCCCAGTGGGCCCAGATGCCAAACTTCGCGTCGCGGAACCACTCGGGGATCCGGAATTTCGTGAGCCCCTGGGCGGTGCCGTCGTAGGGGCCTTTGGCGATCGGCGGCAGTTGATCCTGCGCGGCAGACTTGCGGGGCAGAATCAAGGACGGGGCGGCGGCTAGCAGTCCCAGGGTAACGCGGCGGGTAACCATGAAGACAGGATACCGCCGCTCTCTACCGTGCACAGCGAACCGGGCGGACTACAGAACTTCTTCGCTCCAGTTCTCCAGGACCTGCTTGACCTTGGTCATGAACTGGTCGGCCATGGCGCCGTCGATCAGGCGATGGTCGAAGCTCAGCGACAGATGGCAGATGGAGCGGATCGCGATGGCGTCGTCGACGACCACGGGCGTCTTGTCCACCGTGCCGACGCCCATGATGGCGACCTGCGGCTGGTTGATTACCGGAGTCCCCATCAGGCTGCCGAAGCTGCCAAAGTTCGTAATGGAGAACGTGCCGCCGACAACTTCGTCGGGTTTGAGCTGGCGGGAGCGGGCGCGCGTGGCGAGGTCCACGATGGAGCGCTGAAGGCCGAGCACGTTCTTCTCGTCGGCAGCGCGGATGACCGGCACGATGAGTCCGTTTTCGAGTGCCACCGCGATCCCGATATTGGTCTCGTTGTGGTAGATGATGTTGTTGTTATCCAGCGACGCGTTGAGCAGCGGGAACTGCCGCAAGGCGACGACCGCGGCGCGCGTGACGAACGGCAGATAGGTCAGCGAGAACCCGTAATTCTGCTGGAACAGCCCCTTGTTGCGCTCGCGCATTTTCGCCACCTTGGTCATGTCGACACGATGCACGGTGGTGACGTGCGGCGACGTGCGCTTCGACATCACCATGTGCTCGGCGATCTTCACACGCATCTGGCTGAGCGGCTCGATGCGGGTCTTGGCCTGTCCACCAGCCGCGAGCGGGGCGGCAGGGGCGGCAGGCGCAGAAGGCGGAGCAGCCGGCGCCACATACGACGGAGCGGGTGCAGGCGGCGCGGGAGCGGCAGGTTTGGCCGACATGTAGGTTTCCATGTCCTGCCTGGTGATGCGGCCGCCGGCTCCAGTGCCCTTCACTTTGTTGAGATCGACATTGTTCTCGCGCGCCATCTTGCGGACGAGCGGCGAGAGCGGTCCGGCCGGCTCGGCGGGCGCGGTGTCTTCGACCTGCTGCGGGGCGGGCGTCGGCTGAATAACTTCCTGAGCCGGCGTGGGCGGCGCCGCAGGCGCGGGTTCGGCGGCCTTCGCCGCAGGCGGAGCCGGCGCCGGGGCGCTCGGTGCGGCGGCGGCCGACCCGCCTTCATCGATGCGGGCCACGACAGTATTGATGCCGACAGTCTTCCCTTCCTCGACCAGCACTTCGGCCAGAGTTCCGGCGGCGGGCGAAGGAATTTCGGTATCGACCTTATCGGTGGAGATTTCGAACAGCGGTTCGTCGCGCTCGATGCGTTCGCCGGGCTTTTTGAGCCATTTGGTCAGGGTACCTTCGACAATGCTTTCGCCCATCTGGGGCATCACTACGTCGGTCATGTCAGTTCTCTCTTTCGGTGGAAGCGAGGGCGGGCGTTTCCGCGACCATCTCGCAATCAAAAACGCGGCCGAAATGAACGGCCAGAATTCGCGATACTTCCGGCAGCGTGGCGCGGACACCCAATTGCGCCATACTCGTCACAGGCTTGGTGAGTCCGCACGGCACAATGTACTGAAAATAGCTGAGGCCGGTATGAACGTTGAGCGCAAACCCGTGCGACGTCACCCAGCGACTCAAGTGTACGCCGATCGCGGCGATCTTGCGGCCGCCCACCCAGACTCCGGTGAGCTTGGGAATACGTCCGGCCTCGATGCCGAACTCCGCCAGCGTATCGATGATCACCTGCTCGATGCCGCGGACGTATGCGCCCACGTCGCGCTTCCAATCGCGCAGGTCGAGGATCGGATACCCGACGAGTTGGCCGGGACCGTGATACGTCACATCGCCGCCGCGATCCGTGGGATAGAACGAGATGCCCGCGCGCGCCATGATCTCGTCGCTGGCCAGCAGATTTTCCATCTGGCCGTTGCGCCCCATCGTGATCACGTGCGGATGCTCCAGCAGCAGCAGATGGTCGGCAGCCTCGCCGGTCTTGCGCGCCGCGATTAACTGCTCCTGCAGTCGCAGCCCTTCGGCGTAGCTGACGCGTCCGAGTTCGCGCAGTTCGCAATTACGCATTGATAGACAAACCGTAGACGGCGTTGAAGGCCTCGCCGACCGCTTCGTACAGCGTGGGATGCGCGTGGATCGTCTGCATCATGACGTCCACCGTAGCTTCGGCTTCCATGGCGGCGACCGCTTCGGCCACCAGTTCGAAGCCTTCGGGTCCGATGATGTGGACCCCCAGGATTTCGCCATACTGCTCGTCGGCGACCACTTTGATGAAGCCGTCGTGATGGCCCAGGATGGTGGCGCGGCTGTTGCCCACGAACGGGAACTTGCCGATCTTCACCTTCCGTCCCTGGGCGCGCGCCTGGGCTTCCGTGAGTCCCACGCTGCCGATCCCGGGCTCGGTGTAGGTGCAACCGGGGATGCGCGTCTTGTTGATGGGGATGGCGGGCTTGCCGGCCATGTGCGCCACGGCGATCATGCCCTCCCGAGTCGCCACGTGAGCGAGTTGCGGCGTACCGGCCACCACGTCGCCGATCGCGTAAACGCCGGGTTCGGCCGTCATCTGGTGAGCGTCCACCTTGATGAACCCGCGGTCCAGCTCGACCTTGGTGTTTTCCAGGCCGATTTTTTCGGTGTTGGGCTTGCGGCCGACCGCCACCAGCAGTTTCTCCGCCTGCAGCGTTTCCTGCTTGCCTTCCTTCGTGGTGAGGGTCAGGCTCACGCCGTTGGCCGTCTTCCGGATGTTCTCGGCGCGCGCGCCGGTTTCCACCCGGATCTTCTGCTTCTTAAACGAACGCTCGAGTTCCTTCGAAATGTCCTCGTCTTCCACCGGCACAATGCGCGGCAGCATTTCGATCACCGTCACGTCGGCGCCGAAGCGCTTGAAGATCGATGCAAATTCGACCCCGACCGCGCCGGCCCCGATCACGATCAGGCTCTTCGGCACGGAGGTCAGGTTCAAAATTTCGATATTAGTCAGGATGAAGTCGGCATCCGGCTGCATGCCGGGCAGCATGCGCGCTTCCGACCCGGTGGCGATGATGATGTTTTTCGCCTCCAGGGTCTGCGTGCCGCTATCGGACGTCACTTCGACCTTGCCGCCGCCCTTAAGCGTGGCGAATCCCGAAATCCGCTCCACTTTGGCGCGCTTGAGGAGCATTTCCACGCCCTTGGAGTGTTTGTTGACGATGCCGTCCTTGCGGTCCTTCACCTTGGGATAATCCAGGCGCGGATTCTCGCAGTGGATGCCCTCCGCCTCGGAATGCACGAAGCGATCCCAAACGTCGGCGGTTTGCAGGAGGGACTTGGTGGGGATGCAACCCACCAGGAGGCACGTGCCTCCCAGTTTGGCCTGCTTTTCGATGAGGGCTGTCTTGAGACCGAATTGGCCGGCGCGAATGGCTGCTGAGTAGCCGCCGGGACCACTCCCTATAACAATCAGATCGTAAGGCACTTTTTTTATTCTACCTATGTCACCGGGGTCGTACCCGGTGCGTCTACTGAAAAGAATGAGATGGCTGCTAGTTGTATTGATGCTGGCCGCCGGGTGCGGATTCGCCCAGACGTCCTCGCAGACGAAGCGCGCGCCGCAAAAGAAGGCAGCGCCGCCTTCCAAGCCCGCCGGAGCGCCGGCCGAAAAACCGGCTGACAAATGGCCCATCCAGCGCCTTTCGGTGGAAGGCAATAAAGATTATACGGCGGAACAGGTGCTCGCCGTGGCCGGACTGAAGGTCGGCCAAATGGCGGGCCGTCCCGAGTTCGACGCGGCGCGGGATCGCCTGCTGGCGTCGGGCTCGTTCGAAAACGTCAGCTACAAGTTCGCGCCCGACGAAGAGAAGAAGTCGTACATCGCCACATTTCAGGTAGTGGAGACGCCGACGGCCTACCCGGTCCGCGTCGAGGATCTCGGCGTGCCTGCGAAGGACGTCGAGGAATTCCTGCGTCAAAAGGATCCGCTGTTCAACATGGTGCGCCTGCCGGCCACGCGGCCGGTCCTGGATCGTTATACGAAGCTCGTGCAGCAGTATCTGGATTCCAAGGGCTCGAAGGAAAAGGTGAGGGCCGAAGTGACGGCAGATGCGCCCGAGCAGTTCGCGATTGTGTTCCATCCGTCGAAGCCGCTGCCGGCCGTGGCGCGCGTGACTTTCGAAGGGAACAAAGTCCTGACGCAGACGGTGCTGCAGGACACCATCTGGCAGAGCGCGGTCGGCCTGCCGTTTACCGAGAAGGCCATGCGCGCGCTGCTCGATACGGGCATCCGTCCGCTGTATGAGGCGCGAGGCCGCATCCGGGTAGCGTTCCCGAAGGTGCAGACCGAGGGTGTGTCGGATGTAGAGGGCATCAAGGTCCACGTGACGGTGGACGAGGGCGAAGTCTACTCGCTGGGCAAGGTCGGCTTCGATGGTCCAGTGCCGGTGGATGGCGCGGCGCTCCTCAAGACGGGCGATTTCAAGCCCGGCGACATCGCCAATTTCGACAAGGTCACCGAGGGCGTCGACAAAGTGCGGCTGGCGGTGCGCCGGGCCGGATACCTGAATGTCAAAGTGACCACGCAGCGGCACGTGGACGATGAAAAGAAGACGGTCGACCTGGCGCTGCACGTCGAGCCGGGAGCGCTGTACGCCATGGGCAAGGTGACGTACGTCGGCCTCGATCTGACCAGTGAAGCCGAAATGAATCGGATGTGGGGGCTCAAGCCGGGCAAGCCCTTCAATCCCGAGTATCCCGACGCGTTCCTCAAGCGCGTCCACGACGAAGGCGTCTTCGACCACCTCGGCGAGACGAAAGCCGAGACGAAGATCGATGAAAAGGATCAGACGGTAGACGTCACCCTCCGCTTCAAGGCTGCGGACCCGAAAACGCAACCAGCCGGCCGTGGCGGCGGCCGCCGCGTCGGATAGGCGCTTTCGCCTGTCCAGGCACACGTCGGGCGTGGGGGGGAGGCGTGCGGTTCAATTGTCAAACCATGATGCCCCGAGGGCACCCAGGGGCATGAAAACAGTGCACATGCGCCGGTTTTAGATTGTCAAAGATCACGCCGGGGTGGTGGTGTTCCAATGCCGCGGCAACGTCTATTTACGAGGCAAAGATCAGTCGGGGGTTAGCGAGTGAGGGCCGTCGTTTGGGCGGGCTCACTCGATTTGTTTGCGCCAATTTGCCTGTTCGCGTTCGGCGGCGGTGGGAAATTGGCTTCGTTCCGTCACTTCGGGAGGAGCGAGCTTGGCGGCCTTTTCGGCTTTGACGCGCTGGGCGATGAGGCGGACGAGGTCGCGGGTGGTTTGGCGAATGGAGCGCTCGATGCGGTCGATCATACGGCCGACGCGGTCGAGGGTGCGGGAGATGCTTTCGAGGTCTTTGGCGCCGGCCCAGAGTTGGGCTTCGGCGTTGAGGAGGCGATTGAGACGCCAGGAACTGGTGGTGAGCATGTCGACGTATTGGCGCTCGACAGAGTCCTGGGGGTTCCAGGTGTTTTGGAGGTCGGCGACGAGAGCGTCGAATTCAGCGGGATCTTCGCCGGGAATGAGGAGGGATTTGGCGTGGATGCCGTATTTGAGGGCGTTCAGGCGAACGGCGTTGCGGCCTTCGGGCGTGGCAGGCCCGGTGGAGTGTCGCGCATTTCTGCGGTTGGATTCGATTTGAATGAGGGTAGACATAGTTATTCACCACTGAGACACCCGGGACGGGTAAACTCCGAACAGGAGACAGCACGGAGAAAAGCAAGATCAAGTCTCATTGCGTGAGTCCGGAGGTTTTTGCCGCGGCGAGGGGAGGGCTGTAAATAGGGGGCTTGCGGTGCTTTGGACGAGTTGAAAAAACAACTTTAGGTTCGCGGGGTTTGGGCCGTGCGACAGGTTGGGCGGCGGCGGCATCGGCAGCGGCTTGTTCGCGGTGGTGGCGGCGCTGCTCCTGGATTTCCTGGAGAAGGCGGAAGTCCTCCTGGAAGGCACGCTGGAGGCGGCGCTCGTAGAGGGTCAGTAAGTTAAGATCTTTGCCGCGGTCGAGCCAGGCTTGGGCTTGGGCGAAGGCGACGGCGGCTTCTTCGTGGTTGCACTTCATCTGGTCGGGACGGCCGAGGGTGATGGCCACGATGGCATTTTCGATTTGGGCCGCGCGTTTGATGCGCCAGCGGCCGTCAGCGACGGCTTGGGTGAGGTCGGTTTCTACGGGGCCTTTGGGCGCGAAGTCCTGCATGTACCCGGCGCAGTGTTTTTTGTAGGCCTGCTCGTCGGCGGGCGTAGAGAATCGGACGTGGCCTGTCAGGCCGTGCCGATAAGCGTTCAAAGTTCGAGGATTCATAAATAGAAAAGGGGACGTAGGCGCTGTTGCGCTACATCCCCCTACTTGAATGATTGCACGAGGGTCTTTCCGTCAAGGGGTCTGAAAATCCGAAATTATTGATTGCAGGGCAAATTCAGTTCAAAGATTTTTGTCAACGCCGAAACCCAGCTTCCACACAATCTGCCGCAGCATGCCTATCAGCACGGGCGCGTCCCGATACGTGACGTGAAGCCGGCGGACAAGACGCCGAACCTTCTCTTCCGTCGAAGCGGCGGTCACCGGATTCACGTATCCGCTTTGCCGTAGCACGTCGAGCAGCATATTGGTCACGGTCTCCATTTCACCGGCAGCGGCCGTGCGGATGTCGTCCGGCTCGGCTTCGACGGCCTTGGGATCGCGCGACAACTCGTACAGGCAGAGCGCGACGGCCTGCCCGAGATTCATCGACAGATCGGTGCTGGCAGTGACGATGCGCATCAGCCAGTGACAGTGGCTGAGATCGTCGTTGGAGAGTCCGAATTTCTCCGATCCGAACAGGAGCGCGACCGGTGCTGCGTCCACCGCCCGCCGTATCAGCCGCGAGCCATATTCCAAACGCCGCAGCGAGTGCTGCAAGCCGCGATGCCCCACGGACGTGGTGCCGACTACGAGAGTGCAATCGGCTACGGCATCGGCCACGCTGGCGAACTCCTCGGCCGCCTGCAACAACGGCGCGGCGCCGACAGCCGAGCGGGCTTCGCGAAACGCCACGTCGTACGGGTTGACGACGCGCAACCGCGAGAAGCCGAAATTGGCCATCGCACGGGCCGACGCCCCGATGTTCAGGGGGTTGCGCGTCTCCACCAGGACGACGCGAAGCTGGTCTTTCCAATCTTGGCCGATAGTTCCACTATGTGGGGCGGAGGCACCGGGGTGTCAAGCGCACCCGATTTCGGCAGCAAGCTGTGAGCATTTGCGCTTTCACCGGCCGTGCGCGTGAGCTAGCTCACACGCTCGCACCGCTTTGCAGGCGAAACTCGGGGTATCAGTGCCGATTCGGCAGTACCCTTTTGTATAGATACGGACCACTTCGAGAAGTGTGGGAAGGATGCGAAATGCCAAGTCTGCGAAAAACGATACTACGGGTCACGTTGCTTTGTGCCATGACTTGGGGCGCCGCGGCGCAGAACCACTATGTCGTGCGGTTGTCCGCAGCCGGCAGCATCTCGTCGCTGACGAGCCGTTACGGGCTGCAGTTGGTTGCTCCGCTCGGCGGATCGGCGAGCGGTCTGTACGTGGTGAATTCGCTTTTCCCGCTGAGCTGGCTGTCGGGAATATATAGCGATCCGTCGGTTCTCAACGTGGAGACGGACGTGCCGGTCGCCCTGCCGGAAGTCGCCAAGAGCTCACAGTTGACCGGCGCGCCCAATCTGAATGCGATCGGCAGTTGGATCTCGCCGTATCTCGGCAAGACGCAGATCAACCGGTTCACCGGCGCCCCCGAGTGGAGCGCGTATCAGAACCAGCCGGCGGCGGGGATCGTGCGAGTCGCGGCGGCACAGCAGTTCGCCAGCGGCGCGGGCACGGTGGCGATTCTGGACACGGGTGCCGATTTCACGCATCCGGTGCTGGCCAGTTCGCTGGTATTGGGCTGGGACTTCGTCAACAATCTGCCGGGCGGCTATGCGGTTCCCCTGGATCTGGTAAGCGCCACAGGATCGGTGCTGGACCAGTCGACCACGTCCATTCTGGATCAGTCCACGACCAGCATTCTGGATCAATCCACGACCAGCATTCTGGATCAATCCACCACGTCGATTCTGGACCAGTCGACCACCTCGATTTTGGACACTAGCAAGCCGCTCAACGAGTATGGCCACGGAACCATGACCGCCGGCGTGATCCACCTGGTCGCGCCGACCGCCCGGCTTCTGCCGGTGAAGGTCTTCGACGCGAACGGCGGATCGTGCCTGTCGCTCATCCTCGAGGGCATTTACTACGCCGTCGATCAGGGCGCGAAGGTGATCGGCATGAGTTTCAGCATGCGGCAGGGGTCGGCGGAACTGCAGCGGGCCATCGCGTACGCGAATTCGATGGGCGTGATCCTGGTGGCGTCGGCGGGCAACGAGGGGCAGCCGATTGTGGTCTACCCGGCGGGCTATAAACAGGTGCTGGGGATCGGGTCGACCAACAATCAGGATGGCCGCAGCACGTTCTCCAATTACGGGTCGGTGGTGTCGCTGGCGGCGCCCGGCGAGGCGATCGTCACCACGTATCCGCAGAATCGCTACGCGGCCGGATGGGGCACGTCCTTCAGCGCTCCGTTCGTCGCAGGCGGCGCGGCGTTGCTGGTGCAATTGAACGGGCAGATTACGCCGTCCGCTGCCAAGCAGGCGCTGTCGCAAGCCGTCGCTGTCGGCCAGGGGTTGGGCGCGGGACGCCTGGATCTGGTGCGGGCCGTGCAGGCGGTGTACTGAGTCTAGGCGATCTGCTACGCTGCCGGTGAGGAAGCAATCACATGCCAGCAAAGCCTGCAAAAGCCCCGTCCGGGGGCGGCGCACGAAAGCCGAAGTACAACAGGAATTCGCCGAGATCCAGGAACAGGTAGAGGCTGCGCGCGAGACCACCGACGCCAAGGCGGAAGAGACGGCGCGACTCCGGGAAAGTGAAATCCGGCAGTCGGTCGACGGAGCCACCGTGGAAGGCGTCGTCCAGCGGATCTCCGGCCTGGGACTCGAGGTCGCCCAGGCACTCTCGGACGTGTCCGGCAAACTGGCCGAGGAGGTGCGATCGCTGTCGAATGTCCGCGAGGCTGTGGCGCTGGAGCGCAAGGAATTGGAGCGCCTGCATAAGATCGACGTGGCGGCCACGGCGCTCGACCAGATGGTGCAGGATTATGCGCGCCAGAAACAGGAACTGGAGCAGGAGATTGCGGCACAGCGTGCCGAGTGGGAGAGCGAATCGCAGCGCGTGGAGCGCGATCGCAAGGAGCAGGAAGAGTCGCTGAAGAAGCAGCGGCAGCGGGAGATTGACGATTACGAATACAAGAAGGCCCAGGAGCGCAAGAAGGCCCAGGACAAGTACGACGAAGAGATCCGCCTGACGGAAAAGAAGAATCAGGAGCGGCAGGAAACACTGGAAAAAAGCTGGCAACAGCGGGAAGCGGCGCTGAAGGATCGCGAAGAGGAGTTGAAGCAGCTTCGCAAAGAGGTGGAAGGCGGGCCGGCGCGGCAGCAGAAAGAATCCCAGGCGGCCGCCGAGCAGGCCCGGCGCGAAACGGAAGCCAAGTTCGAGCAGCAGATTCTGGTCATGAAGAAGGACGCGGAAACCGATCGCCGTCTCTCGGAACTGCGCATCAAGACGCTGGAGGACGGAGCGGCCAATCATGCCGCGCAGGTGGCGGCGCTCGAAAAGCAGCTCTCGGACGCCAAACAGCAGGTGCAGGACATCGCGGTCAAGGCGATCGAGGGCGCCTCCGGGGCGAGAACGCTCTCGCACATCAACCAGATCGCGATGGAGCAGGCGAAGAACCGGCCGGGACAAGGGTAAAAGCGCCGCGCGCGGTCCGTCCGAAAGATTCTGCCCCTGAACGGCTCGGGACTTGGCATAATTAATATATTGAGCGGGGAAGCGCCTACAGATCCTTTGGTGTGAGGGGTGTGTTGGATGAACATCCAGTTTGTGCGTTTGGACGAGTTCGTCTGTGAAGTGCTGAATCAACAGGCTTTACGACAGAGGCGAACGGTATCCGATCTGGTCAACGAAATCCTCCGGGCCCACTTGGAAGAGCAGGAAAAGTCGGAAGCGGCAGGCAACTGAAGGTGGATTCCTTGTAACCCGATTTGACAATGGAACCCCATTCCCGGTAGGCTAAATATTTTGTAAAGGAAGAGTTGGAGACGT
>Ga0105240_10009875_pt1 | contig 13465 bp, 11 predicted proteins | sample KBSC54metaG_FD_80426 | JGI IMG/M metagenome (GOLD analysis project Ga0105240, IMG submission 80426) | Corn rhizosphere microbial communities from Kellogg Biological Station, Michigan, USA - KBS C5-4 metaG | ecosystem: Host-associated > Plants > Roots > Rhizosphere > Soil | place: Michigan, USA... | reverse complement strand
TCAGTTGCTCTGAGCCGATTTGAGGTTTCGATCGGCCGGAATCCGGCACCGCTCTGCAGCAACCGCTCGATTCGCTATGGGCGGTGCCCTACGCGGACGTGAGCCTTGTAGCAGTCCTGTCATCCTCCTAAGCTCTCCTCAAAACAACAACGGGGAGGGCCAGGACCTCCCGCCACGGGAGCGGTCCGACCATGGCAATAGCCGATGCGAACGGCAGAGGCGTTGGTGCAAAAGGGACTGGCGCCAGTACCGGGGGTATCGGCGCCGCCAAAGGCACTGCCGTCCAGGTGGCATTGCTCGCCGGCGCCAGCGGCTTCGTGGGCGGTTACCTGCTGGAAGCGCTGCTGGAGACGCCCGACGTCGGGCGAATCTTCGCGATCAGCCGCCGCCCGCTCGGCCGGGAGCATCCGCGCATCGCCAACCGGATCGTGCAGTTCGATAAGCTGCAATCCCAGCTGCAGGGGATCACCTGCCAGGTGGCCCTGTGCTGCCTGGGGACGACGCTGCGCCAGGCGGGCTCACAGCAGGAGTTCCGCAGAGTCGACTTCGATTACGTCCTGTCTTTCGCCGCGGCAGCCAAGGCTGCCCAGGCCCAGCGCTTCATCGTGGTGTCCTCTGTGGGCGCCAACCCGCAATCCCGCAACTTCTATCTGCGCACCAAGGGTGAAATGGAAGCCGCGCTGGCCAACGTGGGCTTCCCAGCCCTCGATATCCTTCAGCCCGGCATGCTGCTGGGCTGGCGCCGGCATCCCCGGCCGCTGGAGCTGGTGGCGAGCCTGGCGATGCCCCTCGTGAATCCCTTCCTGTTCGGCGCCCGGGACCAGTACCGCGGCATCCCCGCCCGGACGGTGGCGGCGGCCATGGTCGCGGCGACCCGCTCCGTCCGCCGAGGCCCGCAGCGATACACCTATGCGGGAATCAAAGCGCTCGCCGGCCGTCGCGGATCGTGACCGGGTTAATTCCTTTTCTCTAGCGGCAGCTGGACAATTCTCTTCGAGGTTTTGACGGACTGCTCACAGAACCGGCGGCGGCTGCCGCTACATTGCGCAGCAGGGAGGTTCCTCGCAGGAAGCCCATGACAGCGCCGAAGCCACTGGCGGGGACGGTACGGTCGCACATGATTGCGCCGATCGCGAAGACACAGACGTTTGAGCGAACGCCGCACAGCATCGGCGGGAAGGCGACGACGCCCATGCTGCAGAGCATCGGCGGAAAGATTACGACGCCCATGAGCGTGGCGCTGGCCCTCTGTGCCGTCGTGCCCGCCGTGCTGTTTGCCATTCTGGCCTCGTACTACGTCGCGTCCACCTCCTCCGAGGCGCTCGAGCAACGTTACTCACGGGCGAGCAGCCTCTACTCCGTCATTCTTCGCTCCAAGCTGAGCGCCGCCGAAACGATCGTCCAGACATTGACCAATCGCGACGTCGGCTATGACGGCGCGTTGCTGAAGCAGGCCATCGCCAACTCCCGCGCATTCAAGTCGGTAGTCGTGGTGGACCGCGACGGCTTGCTGGCGGGCGGTGAGACGACTCTGCGTCCGAGCCCTGCGCAGCTGCTGGCGCTGGAGACGGGGCAGATCGTGCTCATGCCCGTCACTCTCGACGGTCAGCTCACCTCGATTTTCATGGCGCGAGCCGTCAACGGCGCCGGGGTCCCGCGGTTGGCGTACTTTGAGCTGGCGCCGGACTGGATCTGGAAGGAGACGGCGACCACGACGGTGCAGATGCATGTGGCGGTAGTGGACGCGGATGGACAGATTCTGCACAGCGTCGGCAGCGTGCCGGGCGACTTCGGCAAGATCTTCGGCGATCAGGTCTCGCTCGCCGGCGAGCGCATCGCGGCGGTGCGCTCCTTGTCCTGGCAGGGCGGAGGAGCGGAATGGCACGGCGTGCTGACTCACATACCGCTCGTCAACGAGCGGATCACGGCCGTGCCGTGGGCGGTCGTCGCATTCGGTCGCGACGTGCCACTGGCCGCCCGCACGGGTGCGATCTGGGAGATGCTGCCGTTCGTGCTTGCCCTCGCACTCGGTGCTGCCTGGGTCACTGCCGTGTATCTCGATCGCCGCTATCGTCAGCCCCTGCGCAAGTTGCAGCAGAGCCTGCCTGCGCTGGCGTTGCGGCGCTTCGAGCCGATCCAGCCGTGCGGCGCGGACGAGCCCCGCCGGCTGATCGAGGAGGTCAATCGTTGCGCGAGCGGCCTGCACGAGCAGTTCCATGCGTTGGAGACTCTCGGCGAAATCGACAAGCTTCTGTTGGGGTCCGCGGAGCTCGAGCAGGTGCTGGATGCGATTCTCTCGCGCGTGCAGAGCGTGACCCGCTGTCACTGCGTCGGCATCACGCTGCGGGATTCCGATGCGCCCGGACGCGGGCGCGTGTACATCGCGGCGAACGGCTTGTCCGAGCTGCCTGTGAGCCGCGTGGAGCTCGACGATGACATGCTCGCGACGCTGGCGACCGAGAGCAGCGGACTGACGATCGCCCGGTGCGAGGACGGGCGCCACAGCTTCCTCAAGCCGCTGAAGGATGTGGGCACGGACTTCTTCTGGGTGTGGCCGGTGATCGTGTCCGATCGGATCGAGGCCATTCTCTGCGTGGGCTACCGGGAGGCACCGGCCACCGATCCGCATCTGGCTCAGAACGGCGGGCAGTTCGCTGAGCGACTTGCAGTGGCGCTGTCAAAGAGTGCCCGCGATGAGCGGCTCTACCGGCAGGCGCACTTCGATCCGCTCACCGCGCTTCCCAACCGTATCCTGTTTCGCGACCGCCTGGCGCAGGAGATCGCCAATGCCAGCGCGGGCCTCAGCCGGGGCGCGTTGCTCTACATCGACCTGGATCATTTCAAGCGTGTCAACGACTCCGTCGGGCACATTGCCGGCGACCAGATGCTGACCATCGTCGCGCAGCGTTTGCGCTCGTGCGTGAAGGAAGTCGATACCGTCGCCCGCCTGGGGGGTGATGAGTTCACGGTCATCCTGCGCAATGTGGCCGATCCGGACGCCGCGCGCCTGGTCGGCGAGCGCATCATCGAATCGCTGCGCCTGCCGGTGAACATCGGCGGCCGCGATCATTTCGTGTGCGCGAGCATCGGCATCACGCTATTCCCCGATGACGGCTCGACGATCGACGATCTGATGCGCAACGCGGATACGGCCATGTATCGCGCCAAGGACCTGGGCCGCGGGTGCACCACGTTCTTCGGTGTGGAGATGAGCGGCAAGCCTGCGCCTGCCACGGATACCGGCCTGCACAACGCCTTGCGGCGGCGCGAGTTCTCGCTCTTCTACCAGCCGCAGTTCTCGGTTTCCAACGGCAAGCTCATCGGGGTGGAGGCGTTGCTGCGCTGGCAGACGCCGCGCGACGGTATCCGCCAGCCGGGCGACTTCGTGCCGGCTGCCGAGGAAAGCGGCCTGATCATCGATATCGGCGCGTGGGTACTCGAAGCCGCCTGCGCGCAGATGGCAGCGTGGCGTGATGCGCACATCGCGCCCCCGCGCATCGCCCTGAACGTGTCCGCTCAGCAGCTCAAGCACGTCGAGTTTCCCAAGCTGGTGCGGCGAGCGCTCGACAAATATTCCTTGCCCGCGGACTGGCTCGAGCTGGAGCTGACCGAAACGGTGTTCGCAGATGAAGCCGCCGGAGCGACCCTGGCGCGCCTGGAGCAACTGGGCGTGCATCTCGCACTGGATGACTTCGGAACCGGATACTCCTCGCTGTCCTATCTGCGGCAATATCCGATCGGCACGGTGAAGATCGATCGCACCTTCCTCGAGGAAGTGCCGCAAAATCCAGCCTCGGCCACGCTCGTCGAAACGATCATCGTGATGGCCCACGCGCTCGGCAAGCGCGTGGTGGCGGAGGGCATCGAGACCGTCGAGCAGTTGGATTTCCTGCGCGAGCGCCGCTGCGACGTTGCGCAGGGGTTCTACCTCGCTCGACCGCTGTCCGTGCACGTGGTGACAGAGTTGCTGCAGGCCCGCACAATGGCCGGCCAGGAAGACGGCGACGTGCGCGAGGTGGGCTAGGCCCAGAGGTAAAGTCGATGTCTGCGAAAGCGTAGGCCCACCGTGGGCCGCGGAGGGTGTGCACGCCGGCAAAAACCACGCTTTTTGCCGGCCGCATGAGCTCGCTGAGGGCCTCACCTCTGCACAAATCGCCGCAGGCGATTTGTGCCAATAGACTAAGGGGACAGCGCTTTGCGGATTGCCATCAGCGCCGCGGTGATTCTGCTCATCGCGGCTTGCAGCAGCACACCTCGCTTGCCGACGGCGCCACAGTCCCAATACGAGCAGGGTGCCGCGATCGCGCGAGTCGCGATGACACAGGTCGGCACGCCCTATGAGTTCGGTGGCGCGGATCAGCACGGCTTTGATTGCAGCGGGCTGGCTGTCTATGCGCATGAAGCCGTCGGGCTGGATATTCCGCGCACCGCTCGCGATCAGGAGCGCGTGGCCCGGCCGGTGCCGCTCAGCGAGCTGCGCCCGGGGGATCTGGTGTTCTTCAGGATCTCCGCCCGCCATGTCAACCACGTCGGCATCTATACTGGCGGCGGACGCTTTGTACATGCCCCGCGGCGGGGCGAGGTGGTTTCGTACGCGTCTCTCGAGGATCCCTATTTTCGCAGGCATTTTGTGCGAGGCGGACGCTTCTGGAGAGCTCCCTGAAGCCGGATCTGCATTGGGGCTGTCACGAGCCTTGCATCGAAGCCTGTGCTCACTGCGGTTTTCCGTAATGTTGCCGCAGCGAGACAGGGATGAAACATATTGCGGGTATCCCTACGGGTGAGCCCTGCGGGTTTTGAGAGTCGAAACACGATTTGAGGGCTTGACTGAAATCCGCGACGCTTTGACACTTGACCCCGTTGATAAGGGCAAACCCGTCGAAAGGCGGGGACGCAAAGCCACCGGTCTAAAGGACGGATTCCTATGACGGCGGGGCTGCCACGATCGCGCACCTGGCGCGGCCGCTCGCACTCCCCGCTGATCGCACGAATCCGCCCTTCACACCACCGGGGCTTTTCGTGAACGATGAGCCGATCCGGGGAAGGTTTATGACACCAACGCCAACACTGGCATCGGGTGCTGTCGCACGCACCGCTGCCGGGGAAGCAGGGACGGCGGCGGCCGGGGCTGCAGAGCCCGGACCGTACGTGCTCAACCTCTGCTCCTCGACGACGCCGATGGCGCTCGAGCAGGCTCAGATTCCTGAGCTGAAGCGATTCAGTTTCTTTGTGAGCCGGCGGCGCGAGGATGGCCGCGAGCGCTTCCGTCTTCACATGGGGTACTTCGCTACGCTCGAAGAGGCCGAGGAATGGCTCAATGCCGTTCGTGACATCTATCCGGGCGCGTGGGCTGGCGAGACTCCAGGTAAGAAGCTGCGCGAGCGCGCCGCTGCGGAGGAAGCTGCACGAACGGCTCCGCAATCCGCGGCACCGCGTGCGCCGATGCCCGCGATGACTCAAGGGTCACCCGGCCGCGCTGCCGCTTCCGCTCCCAGTGCCACTGGGCATCGGAACGCCGCCGGTGCTGCCGCACAGGTCGCGTTGTCGCAGGGTGCGGCTCCGATCAATGTGCCGACTCTGCGGGCCGCTGCGCCTCAGGTTTCTGTTACGAGGGCAGCACCCGCTCAGCGCGCGCAGCCTATTCAGTTCGCGCCGAGCGCGCCGCCTGCAGCAAGGGCTCCGTCCGCTCCTGCGGCCAGGCCGCCTGTGTCAGCACCCAACAGATCAGCGCCACCGCTTGCGGCCGCAGCCGCGCGTGCCGGGGCTGCCATTTCCCGATCGGGCGCTCCCGTCAAACCGCAGGCTCAACGGCCTGCAGCCCCGGTAGCACCGAAAGCGGCCGTTGCGCCCAGGAGCGCTGCGCCGACCGGGAGTGTTTCGCAAACTTCCAAGGCAGTGCCGAGCACCGCGACGTCGCGTCCGGCTCCGCAGCTGGCGCAGCCGGCTGCCCGCACCGTGACGCAGCCGACGCCACGCAACGCCGCAGCGGCTCCAGCACGCGCGGCTACCAAGCCGGCGGCGAGGCCCATCGCTGGGTCCAAGGCCGCAGCCAAAGCGCTGCCGAGCTCGAACGTTCGCGAGGTACTCGCGGCACTTGACGAGCCGACGGGCGAGACTCGATTGATGCCGGCGCCCGCTCTGGCGCTGCAAACGGACGATGCGACGCTCAGCGACACGCAGGTATTGCGCTTCCTGGAGACGCGTCGCGACGATGACGAGGGCAAGATAGACGAGGACGGTGCTTCCGGGAGCATCTCTCTGCTGAAGCCGGACGACACGGGGACGCGCCGTGCTCTGAAGGAGGCCGTGGTGCACAATGCCCCGGTCTCGTTCGCCGTCCAGTTGCAGTGGTCCGTGCAGCCCGTCGAGCTCGACAAAGTGCCGCCGTTGGCCATTTTCAGCGCCTATACGTTGTATACGGTCGAAGGCAGTCGCGACGGACGCAAGTGGTACGGACTGCGCCTGGGCTTCTTCACCGATGCCATCTCGGCCAAGCAGGTCGCGTACTACGTGCGCTCGGAGTTCGCATCTGTCGCGGTCGTGCCTGTGAGTCCGCAGGAGCGCAATCGCGCGTCCGAGGACGAACAGACGGCGGCTTCCGGACTCGCATTCCCCAAAAAGATGCGCCGGGAGCCCGTCGACGAGTTCAAGCTCATCGACTCGGATGAGCCGTCGGCCGTCGCACCCCCCGTGCGGCAGCCCGCGGCACAGAGTGCCAAGCAGGCAGCCCGTCCTTCCGCACCGCAGCCGCCGGCTTCCAGCAAGCGCGGAGGCAAAGTGCGCGCCCGCGAGCACCGCAGCCCGCAGACGTTGGAAGAGACGCTGGAGATATTGGGCGCGAGCCAGCTCGAGATCGACGACGGCCGCGGCGAGACCCTGAACGAATCCGGCGTGCGTCACCTGCGCGTCGAGGTGCAGAAGAACACTCCGTTCCGCCGCTTGATCGAGCGCTTGAGCGAGCGGGTTCGCAAGACCTGAGCGGTTGCGCGCGCCTTCCCCACGCGCGCAACCCCTGCTTCTCGCCTTCGTCCTCGCGCACCCGCGCTTTCTCGCACGCCGTCCGCGCGTGCGATCGCCAACGATCGAGCACCCGGCGACGATCTTCATCGGCCGATGAACCCCGGCACCATTCTCCGGTCACGGCTGAATTCGACAGCCCGTGACGGGCAGGTGCACACTGCGCCCCGGTCAAGCGCCAAACAACAAAGAGAGCTCCATGAAGAAGATCCTGACGCTCATCGGTGCAGCGCTATGCGTCTGCTTGTCGGGCAGTGCGTGGGCCGGCTATGCCGACGACCGCGCCGAGATCGAAAATCTATCCAACCGCTACATGATCGCGGTGGATGCCGGCGATATCGAGACGGTCATGAGCACATGGGCCGACGACGGCGTGCTCGTCTGGGTCGGCGGAGTGGTGAACGGCAAGGCAGCGATCCGCAAGACCATGTCCAACTTCGGGGGCGCGCGCCCGGTGAACATCCCCGAGGGGGCAACCTCCCGGCCACGCACCCGCCACCAGATCATCAATCACGTCATCGACGTGAACGGCAATACGGCGAAGACCCTCGCTTACTGGTTCGCCTTCACCAACAACACCCCGCAGCACGATGTGCAGATTTTGTACTTCGGGCACTACGAGGATGAGCTCGCCAAGGTCAAAGGACACTGGCTGTTCAAGCGGCGCCATGTCTACAACGAGTCCGAGGCCAACCGTGCGCTGTTCTATCCGGGACTCGGGGAAAAGGACCCGCGCCACTAGCCGGCGTTGGCCAGGCCGCGGGGGGAGAATCCTGCAAGGTCGACGGCCCCCATGTCACAGCGGGGCCGCCTGTCTCGTCCTGTCACTTCAGAGACCGTGACCCAGAGGAGACAGACCATGACCGAAAACCCCCGGGTGAATCCCTACGTTGCCGCGCCGGCGCTGACCAAGCTGCTGATCAATTTCGGTAACACCGTCGCCCAGGCAGGGCTCGAGCCGGCGCTGGTGGAGCTGGTGAAAATCAGGGCCTCGCAGATCAACGGCTGCGCGGTTTGCCTGAAGATGCACACTCATGAAGCCCGCGAGCGGGGCGAGACCGAAGAGCGCGTGCTCATGCTCAACGCCTGGCGCGAGACGCGCTCGCTGTACAGCGCCCGCGAGAGGGCGGCACTGGGCTGGACCGAAGCCGTCACACGCCTTGCGCAGACCCACGCCCCGGACGAAGATTATCAAGCGCTCGAGGCGCACTTCACGGACGAGGAGCAAGTGAAGCTGACACTGGTGATCTCGGTCATCAACGCCTTCAACCATCTGGGAGTCGGCTTCCGCGTGAACCCCGATCTGCTTGCTCAGCTGGCGCGCACGGCCGCCTGATGGCACCCACACAGGCCGAAGCGGCTGCAGCGAGCTTCGACCCCTTGCGGCCGCGGCTGACCCGCATTGCCTATCGGATGTTGGGGTCGGTCGCGGACGCGGAGGATGTCGTGCAGGAGGCGTACCTCCGTTGGCTCGCCACCGATCGGGACGGCGTGCGCGAGGCGGAAGGCTTCCTTCGCAGGGTGGTGACGCGGTTGTGCCTCGACCTTCTGAAATCGGCTCGCCGGCGGCGCGAGACCTATGTCGGGCCGTGGCTGCCGGAGCCGATCGTGGAGACCGAGGATCAGGACATCGACGAGGACGTGACCTTGCCGCTGATGCTGGCGCTCGAGAGGCTCTCACCCCTGGAGCGTGCCGCCTTTCTCCTGCACGATGTCTTCGGCGTGGACTTCGATGAAGTGGCGGCCACGATCAAGCGGGAGCCCGCGGCCGTTCGCCAGTTGGTCGGCCGTGCCCGCGCGCACGTGCGCGCCGAGCGTCCGCGATTTCCGCTGGAAAAGGCACAGGGGCTGCAGATCGCCAATGCGTTCTTCGCGGCATCGCGCAGCGGGGACATGCAGAAGCTGCAGTCGCTGCTGGCGTCCGACGTCGTCGTCTATGCCGACGGCGGCGGCAAGAAACCGGCGGCGGCGGCGCCGATTGTCGGCCGGGACGAGGTGATGAAGGTCCACGCGTTGCTGGCACGCGTATTTGCGAAGACCATGTCACGACTTCTGCGCTTTGGACTGGTCAACGGCCTGCCGGGATTCGTCACCCTGGAGAACGGCGATACCCTGCAGACGACGGCTCTGCAGATCGAGAACGGCAAGGTCATCGCGATCTATGTGGTGCGCAACCCGGACAAGCTGCGCCACCTGAGCGCTTCCACCGTTCATTGACGGCTATTTGCCGAACAGCTTCGCGAGCTCCGCTTTGGCCTTGTCGACTTCTGCCGTGTTGGGGGGAACGTAAGCCGCGGACCGCGGCTTGAAGTGATCGCAGAAGTTCGCGCGAGTCTTGTCGCTGACTTCCTCGGCCGTCGGTTCCCGGCAGTGTTTGGCGACGCGCGTGTCGTAGTCGACGCACATGCGGCAAACGTGCAGCTCCGCACGGCATTTCGGGCATTCGTCCAGTCTGCGCAGCGGCAGGCTCAGGGCCGCCAGCGAAGTGCCGCATTTCCAGCAAACCAGATCGTGTGCCATGGAGGCAGTCTACGGCCCCCGGCCCGCGAAATCACTGACCTGTCCCGGATGAGCCCATCCGGGTTTCGCCCGTCACCGGCCTTCTATCGGCCCCGGGCGTGAGCGCCGCTGCGGTGCGCGCGAGGAAGTCGGCGACAATCCAGGACGCACCGGTAATGGCCAGATTCTGGGCATTGCCGCCCCAGTTCATCGAGTCCTGAGGAGCTGAGAGCAGCCGCGGGAGCCAGATCAGCACGCCGAACCCCACCATCATGAGCGTGAGCAGACGGGAAGCCGGCAGGGCGAGCTGCCCCGAAAGGAGAGCCAGGGCGCCCAGACCCATCGCTACTGTCGTGAGGATCGCCCAGAACATCGGGCCCGGCGGGATCCACTTCGGAACGAAGCTCGCCGTGGCATCCAGGTAGAGCAGCTGTTCGAGCGTGAAGGAGATGACACAGACACCGAAGAGGTAACGACCCGCCTGCGCGAGCCGCGGCACCGGGGCAGATACGGGGGATGCGCACGCATAGACGATCAGCGCTCCGCAGACGATGGAGAGTTGCTCGAACAGATTGCCCCAGCCGTCGTAGCTCCGGGGGTGCGCGAGGATTGCGGGTATCCAGCGCACTGCGAAGAACAGATAAACGGCCCCGAGTGCGAGCGCAGCCGGGCGCGCGCTCCTGCGCCACTGAAGCGCCGCTCCGCCGGCGATTTCCGCAACGGCTGCGACGCATGCGAGGCCGGCGCCGAGCGGGGTCTGCCACAGAGAGTGGAGCTGCTGCCAGGTGTCAAAGTCATGCCTGAACAGGCCGATGACCCCGAACAGCAGGGCCGCAGCTCCCAACACACGACGCCCGACGTCACTGCCCATGCCAGCCCCCCGCTACGTGTGCGCATGCTCGACCGCCGGCTGGCCAGGGACAAGGACCATTTTGGTGCGCGCCGGCCGGACCACTGGGTGTTCCCCGTACCGCCCGGGGTCGAACGGTGCTCGCCTGATCCGGCAAAACCGGCGGTCCGTCGCGCAACCTGCCACCTCTGCGGCGCATCCGAGTAGAGTCGGCTGGAGCAGTCATCGAAAGCACCGCGTGAAATACCTTCCCCTCCTGTGGGCCGGTATCTGGCGCAAACCCGGCCGTACCGCTCTGATCCTCCTGCAGGTCGCTGTCGCCTTCGCCTTGTTCGGCGTCCTGCAGGGCCTGAAGACGGGTGTCGAGCACTCCATCGCCGCTACCCGCGCGGACATCCTGTTCGTGGGCCCCGCTGACTTCGGTGGAGCGCCTCTGCCGCTTGCCTACATCGAGCGCCTCCGCAGCATTCCCGGAGTGAAGGCGGTGTCGCTCGCCGACGGACTGCTCGGGACCTACCAGAAACCGACTCAGATCGTCTACGCATTGGCGGTCGAGCCGAACGAGGCGATGCTCGAGCTCAACTCGGACCTGTTCAGCATCCTGCCGAAGGATCTGCAGGCACTGCGCAACACCCGCGACGGGGCGCTGATCACCGCGGACATCGGCAGGAAATACGGCTGGCACGTCGGGGATCGCATTCCGCTCACCACCAACACCCTCAAGGCGGATGGGTCAGGAACATGGACTTTCCAGATCGTGGGCACGGTCTCGGATCACGAGACCGGGGAATCGGGGCTCATCGTCGTCAACTACAGCTACCTGGATGAAGGGCGAGCCCTCAACAAGGGCACGGTTCGCAACCTCTACGCCGTCATCTCGGACCCGCGGCGCGCGGCGGAGATGTCCGACACCATCGATCGGGTGTTCGCCAACTCCTCCAACGAGACACAGACGTCCTCGTTCCGGGAGAATTCACAGCAGCAGCTGCGCTCCATCGGCAATCTGAATTTCCTCATCCGCGCTGTCGTCAGCACGGTGCTGGTGGCGCTGCTGTTCTCCATCACGACCATGATGATGCAGACGATTCGCGAGCGCACTCCGGAGCTGGCGGTGCTGAAGACGGTCGGTTTCGGCGACCGCGCGATCTTCATGATGGTGGTCGGGGAGAGCCTGCTCATCTGCATAGCCGCGGGGATCATCGGGCTCGCGGCGGCGAGCGGCGTATTCCCCTATGCCGGCAAGATGGTACCCGGACTTTCCATGCCGCTGATCGTCGTGGGACTCGGACTGATCGGGGCGGTGCTGGTGGCGCTGATCAGCGCCGCGGTGCCCGCCATGCGAGCTGCGCGGCTTCCGGTCGCCGATGCGCTGCGGTGATCGATGACGAACCTGGCCAGACAGTTCTGGACCCTGCTGCGGATGAATCTCGCAGGCATTCCCGCGCGCCTCGGTCTGGTGAGTACCATTATCGTCGGCGTGACGTGCGCGGTCGGGGTGCTGGTCTCCATGCTGGCGATGGTCGTGGGCGCGCGGCAGGAGACGCTGGGCATTGCCAGCCCGAATCGCATCGTTCTGACGAGCGTCGATGCTCCCTCACCCGCCCAGAGCAGCATTTCACCGGATGACCTTGCGCTGATCGAGCAGCTGCCCGGCATTCGCCGCAACGCCGCGGGCAAGCCGATCGTCGTGCTCCAGGCCGCCGTGTTCATCCGGGCCCGCAGCCGGATCGACGGCACGCGGACCGGCTTCCCCTTGTTCGGATGGACGCCGGGTCTCACCGATTACCAGCCGGAGCTGCGCATCACCGCGGGGCGTATGTTCAATCCCGGACTGCACGAGCTGATTGCCAACGAGAATTGCGTCCGGCAGTACGAGGATTTCGAAGTCGGTGCGAAGCGGCACCTGCACGGGAGCGACTGGGTGGTCGTCGGGAATTTCAATCTGGCGAGCCCGGTCTGCACCATCTACGGGGATGGGGCCACGATCCTGTCCGCCTTCGGCCGCAAGACCTACAACCAGGCGAACTTGCTGCTGCGGTCGCCGGCGGACTTTGTGGCAGTGACACGGGCGCTCAAAGCGAATCCGGCGTTGCACCTGAAAGCGCAGCTGCAGGCCGACGTGCTGGCGCAGAACACGCAACAGTTGAATGGCATACTGAGCTTCGTCAGCTATTTCCTGGGCGCGATCATGGCGCTCGCCGCAACCATCGGCGCCGCCAACTCGCTGTACGCCATCGTCGAGAGCCGGCGGCGTGAGCTGGCCACGCTGCGGGCCGTCGGATTCAACGGCGCGCCGATCGTCGCCTCCATCCTGTCGGAGTCCATTTTGCTTGCGGTGCCCGGGGCCCTGATCGGCGCGGCGGTCGCGTGGCTGCTGTTCAACGGGCTGCTCACGAGCCCCCTCGGAGCGAGCTTTCACATGGCGGTGACGCCCGCCCTCGCTATGTTGGGACTCGCTTGGGCGCTGGGCATAGGTCTCATCAGCGGGCTCATGCCAGCCGTGAGAGCTGCGAGCGTGCCCGTGACGGTTGCGCTGCGCGCGACGTGAATACGCCCTAGTGCAGGAGTCGCCGGCGCGATGTGCGCCCCGGCGGACGCTCGCACGAGGCGTGGCCCGGCGGATGTTAGCGCCTCTGCGGGCCGAGCCTTTGCGGACGGCTGCACCCTCAGGACACCGTTCGGTCCTTCAGGAACTCGCTCAGCACGCGTCCCGTGTGCGACTGTTTCTTGCGGCGGGCGATCTCCGCCGGCGCGCCTACGGCGACGATTCTGCCACCGCCGTCGCCCGCTTCCGGTCCCATGTCCACAATCCAATCCGCCTCGGCCATGACATCGAGATTGTGCTCGACGACGACCGCCGTGTTGCCAGCCTCGACCAGCCGGTGCAGCACGTGAATCAGCTTCTCGACGTCCGCCATGTGCAGGCCCACTGTGGGCTCATCCAGCACGTACAGCGTGTGCTTTGGCTTGAACCTCGGGCCGGCGCGCAGATCGCCCCGCACCTTGGACAGCTCGGTGACCAGCTTGATGCGTTGCGCCTCGCCGCCCGAGAGCGTCGGACTCTGCTGGCCGAGTGTCAGGTAGCCGAGGCCTACGTCC
>Ga0105240_10009874_pt1 | contig 13465 bp, 14 predicted proteins | sample KBSC54metaG_FD_80426 | JGI IMG/M metagenome (GOLD analysis project Ga0105240, IMG submission 80426) | Corn rhizosphere microbial communities from Kellogg Biological Station, Michigan, USA - KBS C5-4 metaG | ecosystem: Host-associated > Plants > Roots > Rhizosphere > Soil | place: Michigan, USA... | reverse complement strand
TCAGGTTATGGGAGTCGCCGAGCTTCACGGTGGGTAGATCCTTCGCGGAGATCTTGATCACCGCCACGTCGCTCTTGGTATCGATACCGATCACCTTCGCCGTGTACTCACGACGGTCGGTGAGCCGTACCGTCACCTCACTCGCGCCGTTCACGACGTGCGCGTTGGTGAGAATGTAGCCATCCGGACGGATGATGAAGCCGGAGCCTTCGCCGCGTGAGGGTTGCGGGGGAACCTGCGGAATTCCGCGGAAGAAGGGCGCGAACGGACTGTTCGGGCCGAACGGATTGGCGTTGTTACCGCCATTTCCGTTGCCGTTGTCATCATCGTCGTCTTCATCGTCACCGGGTTGGTTGTTTGAAACCGGTATTTTGCTGACGACCTGAATGTTGACGACCGCAGGGCCGTATTTCTGCACCATGGTGCTGAAGTCCGGCAGTACTGCCGTCGGATTACCCGTAGCGGGAACCGACGTGACGGGACCCTGCGAGGTTGCCGCGGGCGGCGCCGCCGCGCCCGGTGACGCACCAAATGCATATAAAGCGCTCACAGGCGCCGCGACGATCGCCGCGCCGAGCACCGCCGCTGCCAGCGGCTTACGAATAAAAGTTCTGACGCTCATCGCTATCTCTCCAATCCAGTCCAGGTCATAGGGGGTTCATGACATGCTGGCTATCGTGGGGAGGCAGACTTAAGTGAGACTTAAGAGCCTCGAGAGAATCGACGAGACCCTGATTTTATTGGGATTTTGGAAAGGTCACACTCACGGCCAGGCCCTTCTCTGCGGACGCTGAAGCGAGCTCCAACGCCGCGCCATGGGCGTCAGCTATCGCCTTGACGATGGCCATGCCCAAACCGCTCCCGGGCGGTGAGGTCCCCGGCCGGCGGTAGAAGCGGTCGAGGACTCGCACGCGCTCCTCCGGAGGAATACCAGGTCCGTTGTCCACGACTTTGAGAACGGCCTGTCCCGGTGTGCCGTTGCTCTCCACCGACACATCCACGCGGCCGCCTGCGGGTGTGTAACGAACGGCGTTATCGACGAGATTACGTGTCAGCGTGCGCAATGCATCCGGATCGCCTAGAACGATCTGCGGCCGCGAGCTCGAAATTCCCAGGTCGATCTGCTTCGCGTCCGCGAGGGGAACCAACTCGGCGACAACGTCGCGCGCGATATCCGCCAGGGGCACCTGGACTCGAGGCGGCTCCGCCCGAGGCTCCTGTCGAGCAAGCGAAAGCATCTGCTCCACCAGCCGAATCGCGCGCTGCATGCCCGCGGAAAGCTGCTCCATGGCTGCATGACGCTCAGCCTCGTTTGCCGCGCGCGACAGTGTTCCGATCTGAAGATGCAGGGCGGTGAGGGGCGTGCGCAGCTCATGAGCGGCATCCGCCATGAAGGCCCGCTCCCGATCCAACGCGCTTCCGAGACGGACCAACAGGTCATTCAGTGCATCGACCAGCGGCCTCGCTTCCTCGGGCAGTCGCTCATTGGGGAGTGGATCCAACGCGTTGACCTGCCGCGCCTTCACCAAGGTCGTCAGCCGTTGCAAGGGTTGAAGGGCGCTGCCGACGGCGATCCAGATGAGGATACCCAACACGGGCAACAGGAGGGCAAAGGGGCGTAGGGTTTTCAGCGCCAGGTCCGCCGCCTGCTGCTCGCGAATACTCATGGGCTGCGCGACCTGGATCACCTTGGTAAGCGCCTGCACCCCAAAAACACGCCACGGCCCTTCGCTCGTGGCAACGGTGGAGAAGCCCAATGTCGTGGTGTTGGGTAAAACGCTGTGTGGCCGGGATAGGTAGATACGTACGCCGTCCAACGTCCAAACCTGTACGACGAAGTCGTAGGCGGCATCGTTCGAAGGCAATTGTCGCGGCAGCAAGTACTCGACAGGCTCATCGCGCAGAATGAGGGCGGTCTGGCGCAGGTGGTAGTCGAAGAATGCGTCCGCCTCGAGCAGGGCGTTGCGATAGACGCTCAGGCCGCCCACGACCCCGACGAGAATGACGCCGCCAAACAGCCACGCCAACAGCCGTGCACGAATTGACCTCAAGACGACCTCATGGGCGCGTTGCGCCGACTGACTGGCGACCGCGACGCTGCGAATTCACGGCTGCGCCGGTCTCACGCGATACCCCACCCCACGGACATTCAAAATAAAGTCATTCCCCAACTTGCGCCGCAGGCCGTGAATGTGAACCTCCACAGCGTTGCTCTCCACCTCTTCACCCCATCCGTACAAACGCTCCTCGATCTGTGCACGCGACAGGATGTTGCCGGGACGCTCCATCAACAACTGCAGCAGCGAGAACTCCTTCGGTGACAGGGCAACCTCGCGACCCTCGCGAGTGACGCGATGGGTTGCAGGATTCAACGCCACACCGAGGTGCTCGATTTCCGGCTCGGGTCGTCCCGACTTCCGCCGTAGCAACGCGCGGATGCGAGCTGCGAGCTCATCGAGGTCGAAGGGCTTTACGAGATAATCGTCGGCGCCAGCGTCGAGTCCCTGCACACGATCTGACACGGCGTCCCGTGCGGTAATAATGAGCACTGGAAGCGTTTGCTGCCGGGCTCGCAAGCCCTGCAGCACCTGGAGGCCGCCTTTGCGGGGTAGGCCCAGGTCGAGCAGCAGCAGGTCAAAATGGTCGGTTCGCAGAACCTGGTCAGCGGATTCACCATCGTGAACCCAATCCACGGTAAAACCGTCCCGCTTGAGACCGGTGCGGATGGCCTCGCCGATCATGGCATCATCTTCTACGAGCAGTAATCGCATACCTGTTCGGTCGGTTGCTAAGGTTCGCTGACTCCTAAGTATGGCAGCAAACCCCCATTGGGCCGTTAAACACCCCTGAGGACCCGTTGAACCCCGTTCATCGTCTCACCCACGATACAAAGTGCATGGGAATCGAGCTGACAGAGCTTGATGCCGCGCGCCTGCTGCAGCTTCTCGACGAGCTCGAGAAATGGAACCGCACCTACAACCTCACTGCAATCACCAGGCGTGAGGACATGGTGACCCACCACCTTCTCGATAGCCTCTCGATTCACGGTGATCTGCACGGGACCACGGTCGCGGATGTCGGGACGGGCGCGGGGTTCCCCGGATTGCCGTTGGCGGTACTGAGTCCGCAGCGTCGTTTTACGCTCATCGATTCCGCCGGCAAGAAAATACGTTTCGTGTCGCACGCTGCTCATACGTTGGGGCTATCGAATGTCGAAGGCACTCACGTTCGCGTGGAATCGCTGAAGCCAGATAAGCCGTTCGACACCGTGGTCACGCGGGCGTTCGCGGCGTTACCCGATATGTTGGAGAAGGTGTCGCCGCTGTGCGGCCCGCAAACTCGCGTGTTGGCGATGAAGGGAAAACTGCCTACCGAGGAGCTTGCGGATATCCATAGCGGTTGGCGCGTGGAGCGCTCCCGCGAGATTGTTGTGCCGGGATTGGACGAGGCGCGTTGCGTGATCGTGCTGTCGCGGCAGGAGTGACCTCGTCCGAATGGTCGTCCCCGTGCCGCTTATCTCGACCCCGTCGATCCCTGGGTCACCGGAGTAGCCCCCAACGGTAAGTTGGTCGTCTCCTTGATCACCGCCAGTGCAATGGACGAGTTGACCGATTGCACGCCCGGGAATCGCGACAGATGATCCAGAAAGAACGCCTCGTAGGCTTTGATGTCACGACAAACAATGCGCAGCAGGAAGTCCGTCTCACCCATCATGGTGTAGCACTCGAGAATCTCCGGGTGCTCACGCACCGCCGCCTCGAAACGCAAGAGCGCGTCACGGCCATGACCCATGAGCTTCACGTGCGAGAAGACGGTGACGTTCAGCCCGACCTTCTCGCGGTCCAGCAGCGCAACGCGTTTTCGAATGACGCCGAGCTCCTGTAGGCGGCTCAAGCGTCTCCAGCACGTCGATGCCGTCATCCCCAGGCGCTCGGCAATGTCCGCCGCCGAGAGATCGCCGTGCTGCTGGACCAGGTCCAGGATCCTCAAATCGCTGCGGTCAAGCTCAACTTGCATCGCCTGTCTCACCCTGTAGCACCCTGGTGAAACGAATATTTCACCAAGAGAGCAGGAAGGGCAACTTATGTGACGCGGCGTGCACGGCAGCCCGGTAATCTCCCGCGCTCTCCTGCAGTGCGAGCTGGACAATGGAAATTTATGCAATGCCGCAATTCGACGGCCACGAGCTGGTCGTCTTTGGTCACAACGCGAACGTAGGGCTGCACGCCGTCGTCGCTGTCCACTCGACGGCCCTTGGACCGGCCGCTGGCGGCTGCCGCATGTGGCCGTACGTGTCGACCGACGCTGCAGTCGTGGACGTCCTGCGCCTCTCGCGCGGCATGAGCTATAAAAATGCGATGGCCGGATTGCCCTTCGGTGGCGGCAAGGCCGTCATCATCAGCGACGCTAAGACCCGGAAAACACCGGAGTTATTCGAGGCTTTCGGCCGGTTCGTGGATTCCCTGGGCGGCCGTTACATCACCGCCGAGGACGTGGGCACGACCATCGCCGACATGGAGTCCGTCGCAAAAACGACGTCCTTTGTCAGCGGCCTGAGCCGCAAACCCGGCGAAGCCGGTGGCGACCCGAGTCCGAAGACAGCCTTGGGCGTGTACCTCGGCATCAAGTCCGCGGTGAAATTCCGCCTGAATCGCTCCGATCTGAGCGGTATCGAAGTGGCCGTGCAAGGTGTCGGAGGTGTGGGTTATCACCTGTGCCGGATGTTGGCTGCCGAAGGCGCGCGGCTGAGAGTTGCTGACGTCCGTGCCGCGGCGACCGAGCGGGTCCGTGACGAATTCAAAGCCGTGGTGGTGCCGCCAGACAATATCCTGTCGGAAGACGTGGATGTACTGGCGCCGTGCGCGCTGGGGGCGATTCTCAATTCGGCCAGCATTCCGCAAATTCGCGCCAGCATTGTCGCCGGCGCGGCCAACAACCAGCTCGCCGAAGACAAGGATGGTCAGGCATTGCAGATGGCTGGAATTCTCTACGCCCCTGACTACGTGATTAACGCCGGTGGGATCATCAGCGTGGCACGCGAGTACAAAGGCGGCGGCACCGAGGCCCAGGTAACGGCCGAGATTCACGGTATTCCAAGCCGCCTCACCGAGATTTTCGAGCGTGCCCGTCGCGAAGGCCGCACCACCAATGCCGTGGCGGACCAGATGGCCCAGGATCTGATCAGCCGCATCCGGCGAAAGATGGTGGCCTGAAGCCGCTTCCATAAGCCAAAGCCTTGGTTTTCCGGACGCGGCGGCCGCCAGCAGTCAGCCGCGACGGCTCCCGCAGGCCAGGGTCTCGGGACACCGCTAATCCGCCTCGATACGTCAGTGGACTGCTCACTCCCTTTTTAAGTCCACTGACCTTTTTTCCAGTCGGGTGATCACTGGAGACCCGATTCGCACGAATGGACATCTGCTGCGGCCTCCCCGCGACGGTGCAGTACACTGTCGCCATGAAACGCGTCATTGCCATAGCGAACCAGAAGGGCGGCGTCGGTAAAACCACCACCGCGGTGAATCTCGCGGCATCGTTGGCGGCGACCAAACGCCGGGTTTTGCTGCTCGATCTCGACCCGCAGGGCAATGCGACCATGGGCAGCGGAGTCGACAAGTCGCAGGTCGAGCGCAGCTCGGTGGATGTGCTGCTCGGGGAAGTCGAGCTCACCGCCGCGCTCATTTCCATTGATCCGGGCGGCTACGAGCTGTTGCCCTCCAACCAGGATCTGACGGTGGCGGAAGTCAGTCTTCTGCAGATGCCGGAAGGGCGTGAATCGAAGCTACGCGACGCGTTGGCGCCGGTTCGGGAAAGCTATGACGTCATCCTCATCGACTGTCCGCCGGCGCTCAACATGCTCACCGTCAACTCGTTGGTGGCGGCTGACAGTGTGCTCATTCCAATGCAGTGCGAGTACTACGCCCTGGAGGGCTTGTCCGCGTTGCTGTCGACCGTCGAGCAGATCCGCGAGAGCGTGAATCCGGGTCTGGAGATGGAAGGCATTCTGCGCACCATGTTCGACCCGCGGAATAACCTGGCGAACGAAGTCAGCGCGCAGCTCATTACCCACTTTGGCGAAAAGGTTTTTCGCACCATCATTCCGCGGAACATCCGGCTCGCTGAGGCGCCGTCGTTCGGCAAACCCGTGTTATTCCATGACAAGGAATCGCGCGGCGCGCTCTCTTACCTGGCGCTGGCCGGAGAGATGATCCGGCGCGAGGAAGAAGAAGGCGAGGCGCCGCCGCCCGGTGCTGCGCCCGCGCCGGAATCGGACGGTATGGAGACCGCCGCCGAAGGCTGAAAGTCGCTCAGACACGCTCCAGCTCCCCCGCAACATGCATTACCGTGTCGCGGGATTCGTTATGATCCTCGGCCATGAGCCAGAAGAAACCCACATTGGGCAGAGGACTGGACGCTCTGCTCGGGCACGCCTCCCGGCGGCCCGCTACGCCCGTCCCCATCCACGGCCCGATGTCGGGTGGTACGAACGGAACGTCCGCTGCGGCTGGCGAGCCCGCCGCACATTCGGACGCGGCTGCTTCTGGCTCGAATGTCACGTCAGCCATCACGGGAGCGGCGCCTGAGGCGCCTATTCCTCTCGGACCGGGCGAATTACTAGCACGTCTGCCGCTGGATCTCCTGCAAAGAGGCAAATACCAGCCTCGCACCGACATGCGTCAGGAGACGCTGCAGGAGCTGGCCGATTCCATCAAAGCGCAGGGCGTCATCCAACCCATTGTCGTCCGACCAGTGGGCACGCCCGCTGCGGGCGAATCGCAGCGCTATGAAATCATTGCCGGTGAGCGCCGCTGGCGGGCCGCGCAGCTTGCCGGGCTGGGTGAAATTCCAGCCGTCATTCGCCCGATTCCCGACGAGGCGGCGATTGCGGTTGCCCTGATCGAGAATATCCAGCGCGAGAACCTGAATCCGCTCGAGGAGGCACGTGCGCTGGAGCGGCTGATTTCGGAGTTCCAGCTCACTCACCAGGAGGCGGCGGACGCCGTGGGCCGCTCACGCGCCGGTGTCAGCAACTTGCTGCGACTTCTGGAGCTGGCGCCCGAAGTGTGCGAGCGCGTCGAGCGCCGCGAGATCGAAATGGGTCACGCCCGGGCGTTATTGGCGCTCCCGAGTCGTAAGCAGCAGGCGGAAGTCGCGACCCTGGTCGCGAAGAAAGGCTTGTCGGTCCGCGACACCGAGGCCCTGGTGCGCCGGATGGGACAGGGAGGCGCTGCCGCGGGCGTCGAAAGTCCTGACAGCCCACGTGACCCCAACGTACAGCGTCTGGAGCAGGAGCTCGCCGACAAGCTCGGCGCCAAGGTGGCCATCCAACATTCCACCGGTGGCAAAGGAAAGCTGGTCGTGAGCTACAACAGCCTCGATGAGCTGGACGGAATCCTGGCGCATATCCAATAAGTCCATCAATAGTCACACTAATTGGCGCGCCGTGGAAGAGCGCTTTTTCCTGTTCCAGTTCCGACTCATCGACGCGCTAACTCACATCACATAACTCGCGCCAGAAACGGCCAAAAACCGCACCTTTGGCCTAACGTGAACGCATCGCCGCGCGAGCCCGAAATTGAGCCCATGAACCATTGGACTCATGTGGCCCCGCTCTCTATAATCCGCCGGCTTTTTTGCCGGGGCGCGTAGCCCGGGTGGCCCGGGCGCTAAGTCAAGACTGACTGTCCTGACGAAGTCATCGCAGTAATTACCGGCGCCTTGTTGAGCCGGGAAAGAATGTGAGTGCGATTGAAGTGCCCGTGACGGGCCTGCCCAATCCGCGGCGTCTGGCTTTAGCCGTCGCGCTGGGCCAGGCGGCTGTCGCCCTGATCGCAGCGTTGCTGTGCTGGGTGATTGCAGATTCTCGCGCCGCGTTATCCGCGGCGCTGGGTGGCGGAATCAGCAGCGCGGCGAGTTTGGTGATGGCATTGCTCAGCTTCGGTAAAGAGGCTGCGACGGATCCGCTGCGAGCGATACGCGCGTTTTTCGTCGGTGAGGCAGCCAAGGTCACCGTGGTGATCGTGCTGTTCGTGGTGGTGCTGAAGACGATGAGAGTTGTGCCGCTGGCCATGCTCGGCGCGTACATCGCGACGTTCATCGTGTTCTGGGTTGCGTTGGCCAAAGGGCTCTCGGGACGAGGCGTGCCTCCCCCGAGTGCTGTCAGGCCGCGCGCGGATGAGGATCGACAAACGGGTTCGAAGACGAGTTAAGTGAAGAGACTTCGTTAATGGCAGCAGAACAACCCACATCCGCGGGCGAGTACATCCATCACCACCTGACGTTCCTTTCCAACAAGGAAGCGTCGGGGATACTGGATTTCTCCTCCATCCACTGGGACAGCATTTTCTTCTCGGTGTTGCTGGCAATCCTGTTCGGCGCCTCGTTCTTCTGGGCGGCGCGTAAGGCCAAGGCCAACAAGGGCGCGCCGCGCGGCTTCCAGAGCTTCGTGGAATTCGTGGTCGAGTGGGTCGACAGCCAGGTGAAGGACAGCTTCCACGGCAACAGCAAGCTCATTCCCGCCCTGTCGCTGACGATCTTCGCGTGGGTGCTCCTGTTCAACGCCATGGACATCCTGCCGGTCGACCTTTTACCGGCCGTGGCTCATGGCCTGGGTGTCGAGCACCTGAAAGTCGTTCCCAGCACCGACGTGAACGTGACGTTCGCGCTCTCCTTGAGCGTGTTCGTGCTCATCATCTACTACAGCATCGTCATGAAGGGCCTCGGTGGCTTCATCGCGGAATTCACTCTGCAGCCGTTCAGCGCCAAGAATCCGGTGGTGAAGGCAATCCTCGTCCCCTTCAACCTGCTGCTCGAAATCGTTCCTTTCCTCGCGCGCCCGATCTCGTTGTCGCTGCGCTTGTACGGCAACCTGTTCGCCGGCGAGATGATTTTCCTGCTGCTGGCCACCCTGTCGCTCCAGGGCGTTGAGCAGCTCTCGCACTTCAGCGGGTGGCTCTTTTTGGTGGTGCAATTCCTGCTCGCCTTCGTGTGGGCGGTTTTCCACCTGCTGGTGATCACACTGCAGGCCTTCATTTTCATGGTGCTGACGGTCGTCTATCTGTCGATGGCGCACGAGCACCACTGAGGCGACGGTCAGCTTTCGAGTGTTGAGTTCGGTTTCGTATTCAAACGTTTTGTCTTAGGAGGGTTTAATGGAAAGCTTCGCACACGTTCAGGCCATGACGGTTCTTGCCGTCGGTATTATTTTCGGTCTGGGCGCTCTGGGTACCGCCATCGGCTTCGGCATTCTGGGCGGCCGCTTCCTGGAAGGCGCCGCGCGTCAGCCCGAGCTGACCCCGATGTTGCAGGTGAAGATGTTCATCGTTGCCGCTCTCGTCGACGCGGTTGCCATGATCGGCATCGGTTTCGCGCTGTTCTTCACGTTTGCGAACCCGTTCACCGCCGGACTCACGCACTAATTAGAGTGACGCCGGTCAACGCGCTCGTCAGGAGATCAACATGAGCATCAATCTCACGCTCATCGTGCAGATGCTAGTGTTCATCGTGCTCGTCTGGTTCACGATGAAGTTCGTCTGGCCAATGATTTTGGGGCCGATGCAGGAGCGCGAGAAGAAGATCGCTCAAGGCCTGGCGGCTGCTGATCGCGGCGAACAGTCACTCGCGAAGGCGCGTGACGAGGCTGATGCGATCGTGCGCGCGGCGCGCGAGCGTGCCACCCAGATCATCGATCAGGCTACGCACCACGCGAATGAAATCGTGGAGCAGGCCAAGGGTACCGCGGTCTCGGAAGGACAGCGCCTGAAGGCGGCTGCCAATCAGGAGATCGAGCTCGAGTCCTCTCGTGCACGCGAGACGCTGCGTCGCGAAGTGGCGCAGATTGCCGTGCAGGCGGCTTCGAAGCTGCTCGAGCGCGAGATCGACGCCAAGGCGCACGCCGACCTCATCAGCAAACTGGCCACCCAGATCTAAGAGCGAACACCGTAATGGCCGACAAGACCACCATCGCACGACCTTACGCCAAAGCGGCGTTCGAGGAAGCGCGTGGCGAGAAGCGCCTCGGACCCTGGTCGGATGCGATTCGTGCCGGCGCCGCGGTTGTGACGGATCCGCGAGTCGAAACGTTGCTCGGTAATCCCCGGGTGACTTCGAGCCAACTGGCACAGTTGGTCATCGACATCGCGGGCTCCCAACTGGGCGATCGCGGTGCGAACTTCGTGCGCGCGCTCGCCGAGAATCACCGTCTCGGTTACCTCCCCGAGATCGCGGTTCTCTTCGACGAGATGAAGGACGAGGCGGAAAAAGTCATCGACGTGACGGTGACCTCCGCCGCGCCCCTGGATGACGGCCAGCGCAAGACGCTCACGGCTGCCCTCGAGCGCAAGTTGAATCGCGGCGTCCGCATGCAGTGCCACACCGATCCGACCCTCCTGGGCGGCGCGGTGCTGCAGGCGGGTGACCTGGTGATTGATGGCTCGCTGCGGACGCAGTTGAATCGAATCGCATACGAACTAACCGCTTAAAGCGCACAGTATTCATAGGACCAATCAACATGGCGATTAAAGCGACCGAAATCAGCGATCTGATCAAACAGCGGATCGAGAATTTCAAGTCGGTCACTGAGGCCCGCAATGTCGGCACCATCGTTTCCGTCACCGACGGTATCTGCCGCATTCATGGCCTTGCGGATGCCCGTTACGGCGAGATGCTCGAGTTCCCCGGCAACACCTTCGGCCTGGCGCTGAACCTCGAGCAGGACTCGGTCGGCGCGGTCGTGTTGGGTGAATACAAACACCTGCGCGAAGGCGACACGGTCAAGACCACCAATCGCATTCTGGAAGTGCCGGTGGGTCCGGAGCTGTTGGGACGCGTGGTCGATGCGCTGGGTCAGCCGCTGGATGGCAAGGGGCCGATCCCGTCCACCCGCACCGCTCCGATCGAGCGCGTGGCCCCGGGCGTTATTTATCGTAAGTCGGTGAGCCAGCCGGTTCAGACGGGCTACAAGGCCATCGACTCCATGGTGCCGATCGGCCGCGGCCAGCGCGAGCTGATCATCGGCGACCGCCAGACCGGCAAGACCGCGATCGCCGTCGACACCATCATCAACCAGAAGTCCTCTGGCATTAAGTGCATCTACGTCGCGATCGGCCAGAAGCAGTCGACCATCGCGAACGTCGTGCGCAAGCTCGAGGAGCATGGCGCTCTCGCTCACACCATCGTCGTCGCGGCCTCCGCCTCCACGCCCGCCGCCCTGCAGTACCTCTCGGCGTACTCTGGCGTGACCATGGGCGAGTACTTCATGGACAACGGCCAGGACGCGTTGATCATTTATGACGACCTGTCGAAGCAGGCCGTGGCTTACCGTCAGATCTCGCTGTTGCTGCGTCGTCCGCCGGGTCGCGAGGCTTATCCTGGCGACGTGTTCTATCTCCACAGCCGTCTGCTCGAGCGCAGCGCCCGTGTGAATGAGGAATACGTCGAGATGGTGTCGAAGGGCGCCATCAAAGGTAAGACGGGCTCGCTTACTGGTCTGCCCATCATTGAAACCCAGGCGGGTGACGTAACCGCGTTCGTACCGACGAACGTCATCTCCATCACCGACGGACAGATTTTCGTCGAAACCGACCTGTTCAACGCCGGTATCCGCCCCGCCATGAACGCCGGTATCTCAGTGTCCCGCGTCGGTGGCGCCGCGCAGACCGACATCATCAAGAAGCTGGGCGGCGGTATTCGTCTGGCCCTGGCGCAATATCGCGAGTTGGCCGCGTTCTCGCAGTTCGCGTCCGACCTCGACGAAGCTACCCGCAAGCAGTTGGAGCGCGGCCAGCGCACCACCGAGCTGATGAAGCAGAAGCAGTACGCCCCCATGTCCGTGGCCGAGATGGCGCTCAGCATTTTCGCCGTCAACAACGGCTACATGGACAAGGTGGAAATCAAGAAGATTACCGACTTCGAAGCGGCACTACAGGCTTTCGCCAAGACCAACTACAAGTCACTCATCGATGGCATCAACGCCACGCCGAAGTTCAGCAAAGAGAACGAGGCCGCGCTGAAGAAGTGCATCGAGGACTTCATCGCCACGGGCACGTACTAACGGATACCGAACGCCATGCCTGGCACTAAGGAAATCCGCAGCAAGATCGCGAGTGTGAAAAGCACTCAGAAGATCACCAAGGCTATGCAGATGGTGGCCACGAGCAAGATGCGCCGCGCGCAGGATCGCATGCGTCTTGCCCGTCCGTATGCGCAGAAAATGCGCAACGTGATCGGCCACCTCACCGAGGCCAACCCGGATTACAAACACCCGTTCCTGAACGAGCGGGATGTGAAGTCGATCGGCATCGTGGTCATTTCGACCGATCGCGGCCTGGCCGGCGGTTTGAACGCCAACACGTTCAAACAGACACTGCAGCTCATGCGCGAGTGGCAGGGTAAGGGCGCCACGGTAAGCCTGTGCGTCATCGGCTCGAAGGGCATGGCGTTTTTCCGCCGCCTCTCGAACGTCAAGATCGTCGCGAACGTCTCGGGCCTCGGCGACCGGCCGCACGTGAAGGATCTCATCGGCACCGTGAAGGTGATGTTGGACGCGTACACGAACGGCGAGATCGATCGTCTGTTCATGGTGAATGCGCAGTTCGTCAACACCATGACCCAGAAGCCTACCGTGGAGCAGCTTCTGCCGGTGCAACCGGCCGACATCGAGGGTCTGGCCGAGCACTGGGATTACATTTACGAGCCGGATACCAAGAAGATTCTCGACCAGTTGCTCAAGCGCTACGTCGAATCACAGGTGTATCGCGGCGCCGTCGAGAACGTGGCTTCCGAAATGGCCGCGCGCATGGTGGCCATGAAGGCCGCCTCCGACAACGCCGGCAAGCTCATCAGCGAATTGCAATTGATTTACAACAAGGCCCGCCAGGCCGCGATCACGAAAGAGCTTTCGGAGATCGTCGGCGGGGCAGCAGCAGTCTAAGGATTCACGCAGGTACCTAAAATGGCCGAAGGCAAAATTACCCAGATCATCGGCGCCGTCATTGACGTGCAGTTTCCGCGCGAGTCCATCCCCCAGGTGTACGAAGCGCTGAAGCTGAAGGACGTCGGGCTCACGCTCGAAGTGCAGCAGCAGCTCGGTGACGGTGTCGTGCGTACGATCGCCATGGGTACGTCGGAAGGCTTGAAGCGCGGCCTGACCGTGCTGTCCACGGGGGCCCCCATTTCCGTGCCGGTGGGTAAAGCAACCCTCGGCCGTATCATGGACGTGTTGGGCGATCCGCAGGACAACCGTGGCCCGGTGGCGTCGAAGGACCAGCTCCCGATTCACCGTGCGCCGCCGTCGTTCGCGGACCAGGCGGGTGGCCAGGATCTGCTCGTCACGGGCATCAAGGTCATCGACCTCCTCGTGCCGTTCGCCAAGGGCGGTAAGGTCGGTCTGTTCGGCGGTGCCGGCGTCGGCAAGACCGTCAACATGCTCGAGCTGATCAACAACATCGCCAAGCAGTACAGCGGTCTG
>Ga0105240_10009872_pt1 | contig 13467 bp, 5 predicted proteins | sample KBSC54metaG_FD_80426 | JGI IMG/M metagenome (GOLD analysis project Ga0105240, IMG submission 80426) | Corn rhizosphere microbial communities from Kellogg Biological Station, Michigan, USA - KBS C5-4 metaG | ecosystem: Host-associated > Plants > Roots > Rhizosphere > Soil | place: Michigan, USA... | reverse complement strand
TATCATCAAGAAGATAGACAACAACAAATCGTATAAGCCGGGGTATGGTTTTGACCGGATCAATGCCAGGACGAATCTGGATTTCACCCTTACAAAATCGACTACCCTTACCACTAACCTTTCGGGCTCATACGGTGTAAAGCAGGATGCGTGGGGGCAGGACAGCTGGGAATACAGGATCTGGCAGAGCATTTATAACAATGCGCCTGATATTTATTATCCGCGGTATGACGACGGAGGATGGGGATATTTCCCGGCCGAGCAGGTATCGACGATCAATTCTGCCGCGACGATGGGTAATAATGGCGTCCGGAAGACGACTACAACGAGGATCAACACGGATTTTACGCTAAAGCAGGACCTGGGCGCTATTCTCAGGGGACTGGCGGCGAAGGCCACACTTTCTTTCGACAATGCTTTTGTAACGCAGGGGGGGATCTATGACAACGGGAACATCCAGCAGGAATATATCGATCCTGTCACGGGGGATACGACGTACAGTCAGTACCTCGGGACGAACCAGTTCAACTGGATACCTTACAGGTGGACGCCGACGCCGGATACCGTGCAGAACGGATCGACCTATCGCAAGATGTTCTACCAGGTACAGGTGGACTATGCGAGGAAGTTCGGTAAGCACGATCTGACTGCGATGGGGCTGTTCAGCCGGGACCGGTATGCGACAGGCAGTGAATTCGAGCATTTCCGGGAGGACTGGGTGAGCAGGGTTACCTATAATTATGATCAGCGATATTTCGCCGAGTTCAACGGCGCCTATAATGGTTCGGAAAAGTTCGGCCCCAACTACCGGTTTGCCTTCTTTCCATCGGCCGCTGCGGGGTGGTTGATCAGCAACGAGAACTTCATGAAGGATGTTACTTTCGTCAATACGCTGAAACTGCGGGGCTCCTATGGAAAGGTAGGTAATGACAATATCGCAAACCGGTGGTTGTATATGACGACCTGGACGTATGGCGGTAATACCCCATTGGGTGCATCCTCGGGACAGAACAGTCCGTACACGTGGTGGTCGGAAGCGCACACCAATGTGGGTAATCCGGATATTCACTGGGAGACGGTGACAAAGAAGGACGTTGGCCTCGATTTTACATTGCTGAACGGATTGGTTTCGGGAACCGCCGATGTTTTCAGCGACTACCGGACGGATATTTTACTGAATGGATCGAGTCGTGCTGTGCCTTCTTACTTTGGGGTGCAGCCTGCCACGGCCAACCTGGGGAAGGTGCGGAATAATGGATATGAGGTGGAACTCCGGATCAACAAGCGGGTGTCGAAGAATTTGCGTGTGTGGGCTAATCTGAACATGTCCCACGCCAAAGATAAGATCGTCGATGCGGACGACCCGCAGCTACTCGACGACTACCTTAAGAAAGCCGGCAAGCAGATCGGTCAGGCCTATTCCAATGTGAGCAGCGGTTATTACAATACGTGGGACCAGGTATACGGGAGCACGCAGTTGAATACGTACGATAATCAGAAGCTACCCGGCAACCTCAATATGATCGACTACAATGGGGATGGGATAGTGGATAATAAAGACGTCGTCCCGGCCGGCTATCCGGAGCGTCCGCAGAATACTTACAATGCCACGATCGGCGCAGAATGGAAGGGATTCAGCCTTTTTGTACAGTTCTACGGCGTCAGCAACGCGAACAGGTATCTGCAGCTGGTCAGTTTTGGCGGGCAGTATCATTATGACAACGTGTATAAGCAGGGGGCATACTGGTCTCCGCAAAATACGAATGCCGCGGTGCCGGTGCCCCGTTATGCGAGTGTGATGCCTTATTATGGCACCACTTATTTGTACGACGGCTCCTATATCCGGCTGAAGAATGCCGAGTTCGCTTACACGTTCAACGCGAACCAGCTTCGCCGGGTCGGGATCAACGGGTTAAGGGTTTACCTGAACGGCGACAATCTATTGCTGTGGACAAAGATGCCCGATGACCGTGAAGTGAGCCAGGGGGCCGCCACGGCGTATCCTACTATCAGACGTGTCAACCTTGGATGTAACATAACCTTTTAAAGTAAGCCATATGAAATTGCATGCACCTATCATCGTCGCCTGCGTTGCCATTTTTTCAATTGCGGGGCTGACCGGCTGTAAGAAATATCTTGACAGGGCGCCGGGGGCCGACGTTTCGCCAACCGATGCCTTTATCAATTTTACCAATTTTCAGGGATTTACGGAGGAGCTGTACAGTGCCGAGCCGGAATATACGAGCAAGACCTGGGCCTGTGACTGGATCCTGGGGGATGAGATCATCCACAAGACGGGTGTCACGTGGCTGAATGAACAGTTCGACAATGGAGACAGCTGGTCCTGGACGACGGGCGAGTGGATCTCCTGGCTGGACGGGCAGTCTTATGTAACGGACCCTACGACGGCCTTTGGCAAAGGATTGTGGCCGAACGCATGGTATGGGATCCACAAAGCGAATCTGGGGCTGGCCAATATGGATAAGCTGAATGGCACGCAGGAGGAAAAAGACCTGATCAAGGGTCAGCTGCTTTTTTTCCGGGCCTGGTACCATTTCGAGCTGATGACATACTGGGGAGGGCTGCCATATATCGATACGGTACTGTCGTCGTCCGGGAAGCTGACGCTGCCGCGTCTGTCGCCCCAGGCAATGGCGGACAAGATCGGTAAGGACTTGCGTGAGGCTGCCGACCTGCTGCCAGTGGATTGGGACAATACCGATGCAGGCAAAACCACGCTAGGCAAGAACCAGCTGCGGATCACAAAGGTTACGGCGCTCGGCTATCTGGGTAAGAACTATTTGTATGCAGGCAGTCCTCTGTGGAACCGCAGTTCGACGGGCAATTCTGTTTTCGATGCCGGATATTGTAAAAAAGCGGCAGATGCGTTTACGGAACTGCTGCAGCTGGTAGATAGCAAACAGACATGGGTCAAGCTGGTAGATTTCTCTCATTATAGTGACCTGTTCTATTCCAACGGGGGGAGCTTTATTCCCGGATATCCCGAATCGATCTTCGAGAACCCGGTATACAGCTCGTGGTTTCAGGGGTGTCCCTGGGGGCCGAGCTCGATATTCGGCGAGGAGAATGTTGGCGCGGGCTATGCTTCCCCGAATGCCCGGTTCGTGCAGAACTACGGGATGGCCAATGGTCTGCCGATCACCGATCCGGCCTCGGGCTATGATCCTGCCAATCCCTGGGTTGGACGGGATCCGAGATTCTACCATGACATTGTTATCGACAAGGACCAGATCATCAAGGGGTCTGCGCCGGCTGACAAGGAAAAATACCGCTATGCAAATTTAGCGAATGGGGGGTATAGCCGGGATAATACGTCGATCGGGCGTACTGGTTATCTGCTGCGCAAGCTGACGCCGATGACGGCTAATAACATCGACAATTACCCGAACAATTACATGCATCTTTCCTATATGCGTCTGGCGGATGTGTACCTGATGTATGCGGAGGCGGTATTGCAGGGTTATGGATCGGCGACGAGCAACGGGCCAAATTATATGACCCCGGTGGCTGCGGTCAATAAGATACGCGAAAGGGCCGGGGCCGGGGATGTTGGCGCGACATATGTGGCCGACAAGGATAAGTTCATGGGCGAGATCATCCGGGAGCGCGCCGTGGAGCTCGGTTTCGAGGAGGAGTTCCGGTATAATGATCTGCGTCGCTGGCTGTTGTCGTCTCAGACGCAGTACAGGGAAAAGACTGCCATCGATTTCGATCGCGATGGGTCAGGCAAGCCGATCAATATCAAAGAGCAGCTGCTCATTACGAGAAAGTTCGACGACAAGAATTACTGGCTTCCGCTGAAGGTGAGCGATGTGAATCTTTATGTGTCCTTTCCGCAGAATCCGGGTTATTAAAAGCAAAATGAGAATAATGAAAAGCAATATATTGTTGACTAAACTATTTTTTCTGGGTTGGGGTCTTGCGGCCGTCCTGACGGCGGCGGGGCAGACCGGCCCTTATAAGGGCGCCACGAATTTAGGCGCGGATTCCGTAGTACACCTGGCGTACCGGGATGTTCGATCGAAAGATTTACCGGGGGCCGTGTCCGTGCTGAACCCGCCGCAGTACCTGGACAGGAATTACGGGACTAATCCAATGGAGGGGATCGATGCGCTGGTTGCGGGTAATAATTTGTGGAACCTCGGGACGGGTCTGGTGCTTGTTGACGGGGAACCGCGTTCTCTGAACGATGTGACCACGAATGAGATCGAGCAGATCAGCTTTCTCAAGGGGGCCAATGCGGTCGTCCTGTATGGCGCCCGTGCGGCGAACGGGGTGATCCTCATCACCACCAAGCGGGGCAGGGCGGGCGTCCATGGCAGCAGTGTCCGTGTCAATTCCGGCATCAGTGTGCCCAAGTCCTATCCTTCGTATTTAAATGCGGCAGATTATATGTCCTGGTACAATCAGGCCAGCCTGAACGATGGGCTACCGGCTCCGTATGCGGATTCGACGATCAGACAGTTTGCGGCGCATAATAATCCGTACCGTTATCCGGATGTCGACTATTTCTCGCCGGATTATTTGCGCAAGCTGTTCAAGACGTACTCTGCCAATGCGGAGTTTACCAGCGGTACGGATCGGGCGCGATTCTATGCCCTTGCCGGCTTTCAGAGTCAGAATTCCCTGCTGAATTTTGGCACGGGCAGCGGTGAGCACAGCAACCGGCTGAATCTCCGCGGTAATATCGATCTGAAGCTGAACAATTATATCAGCACGTATGTGAATGTGTCCACTGTGTTCTCCAATAACCGGCATGCGCTGGGTAATTACTGGCAGATGGCGGACAGTCTGCAGCCGCAGCGTTATTCGCCGCTGATCCCGGTCGGTCTGGTCTCTGCGAACTCGGCTGCGAAGGCGACGGCCGACGGAGGGCGGAATATTATTGGCGGAAGGTATCTGCTTGGCGGAACGCAGCAATATCTTACCAATCCCATCGCTGATGTATATGCGGCGGGGTATGACAATTTTACCAGCCGTCAGTTTCAGTATACGAACGGACTGGACGTCGATCTCCGCAATCTGTTGCGTGGTCTGACCTTTCACGGGCAGATGACCGTCGACTATTCCAATAACTATGACGAGTCGGTCAATAACGCCTATGCGGTGTACGAGCCGGTGTGGGGCGGCCCGACCGGGGATTCTATCGTGAAGCTGAATAAGTATAATAAGGACAGCAAGCCGGGAACGCAGAACCTGAGCAATACGTTCAGCAGCCAGGTGCTCGACTTCAGCGGGCATTTTGATTATGTGAGGACCTATGAGGAGAAGCACAATGTTTCGGCCATGCTGGTGGTGGACGCGCTTCGTGCCCGTCAGTCGAGGGACTTCCAGTACAGGACGAATGCGAATCTGGGCCTCCAACTGGGGTATAATTATGATCACAGGTATTATGCCGACTTCAGCGGCTCGCTGGTCAATTCGACCAAACTGCCGGCCAGTACCCGTGTGGGCTTTTCTCCCACGGCGAGTCTGGGGTGGCTGATCAGCGAGGAGGACTTCCTGAAATCTGTCGGCTGGGTGGACCGGCTGAAGCTGACTGCGTCCGGGGGGCTGGTCAATACCGACCTTGATTTTGGCAGCTATTATATGTACGATGCGGTGTATTCCCCTACGGCGTACTATTCCTGGTCGGACGGTACCTATATCAACCAGGCTACTACGATCTCGCGTGGTGCGAACCCGAACCTCACTTATGCAAAGCGTCGTGAGGCCGAACTAAGCATTGAAGGGTCTTTCTTCAAAAAGAAAGTGGATGTGCTGGGTACGGCGTTCTATATCAGGAAGGATGGCATGCCGGTGCAGGTGTACAGTCAGTATCCCGGTTATTTCTTCACAGGATATCCGCCGACGTCTTTTGTACCGTACAGCAATTTCCAGGCAAACCGCTACAGCGGGTTCGATCTGCAGGTGAATTTCCATCAGGACCTTGGGAATGTCGCGCTGAAGATAGGTGCGGCGGTGACTTATGTACGCACGCTGGCGCTGAAGCGCGATGAACTCTATGCGGATGCTTACCGAAACAGGGCCGGAAAAGCGGTGGATGCGCTTTTCGGTCTGCAGAGCGAAGGGTTATTTGCCGACCAGAATGATATCGATAAGCATGCGGCGCAGAAGTTCGGTATCGTGAGACCCGGTGACATTAAATATAAGGACCAGAACGGTGACGGGGTGATCGATGAGCGGGATGAGGTGAAGCTCGGTCAGATGAGCAGTCCTCTGACCGGTGGTATCAATATTACGGCGCAGTGGAAAGGCTTTTCGCTTTTTGTGTTGAGCACGGCATCTTTTGGAGGCACGGGCATGAGGTCCGGCAGCTATTACTGGGTCGCGGGATCGGAGAAATATTCGTCGGTCGTGCGTAACAGCTGGACGGAGAATACGAAGAACTCGGCCACGTATCCGCGGTTGACGACCTCGGGCGGCGTCAATAACTACAGGAACTCCGATTTCTGGACATACAGCACCAATCGTGTCAACCTGACGAAGGTGCAGCTGACCTATTCCTTTTCCGGCAAATTCCTGGAGCATTCTTTTGTGAAGGGGCTGAATGTGTACGTAGGGGGTAATGATCTGCTGACGATCGCAAAGAACAGGGATCTGATGGAGTTGAATATCGGTACTGTGCCGCAGGTAAGATTTTATAACCTGGGTATCAAGGGGGATTTTTAGAATGAGCCAGGGTGATTTTTAAACACAATAACGCTTAATATGAAAAGAGGTTTGATATATATAGTTGCGGCGCTGGTCGTGTTTTCCGGGTGCAGGAAAGTATTGTCTCCTGCCGACGAGAATAACCGGGGTTTGAGCGATATCTATAACAATTCCGCGTTTGCGGAAGGGCTTGTGCTGAACGGCTATGTGAGGCTGCCGCTGGGCAGCTATACGATGAATGACGTTGCCACCGATGATGCGGTCTCGAACGATCCGAATAATGCTTACCGTCAGATGGCGACGGGGAAATGGTCTTCCATCAACAATCCTGTTGACCAGTATACGGGCGGATTTGCTGCTATCCAGTACCTGAATATTTTGCTGGCGCAGGCAAATAAGGTGGTCTGGGCGACCACGGGGCAGTATACCAATGAGATGTTCCGGGATCGCATGAAGGGCGAGGCCTATGGGCTCAGGGGATTGTTCATGTATTACCTGCTGCAGGCACATGGAGGATGGTCGACAGACGGGAAGCTGCTGGGGGTGCCGATCCTGACCGTCGCGCAGGACGGCGGTTCTGATTTCAAGATACCCAGGAATAGTTACGCCGATTGTATAAAGCAGATCTATCATGATCTGGATTCCGCGGAACTGCTGCTGCCATTGGATTTCGAAAATATTGCGCAGCCGACGGATATTCCTGCGAAATATGCGGGTAAGACGACGGTGGCCGACTATAACCGGGTATTCGGTGCGTATGACCGGCAGCGGGTGACGGCCCGGATCGTAAAAGGTATCCGCGCCAAAGTGTCGCTGCTTGCGGCGAGCCCGGCTTTCGGTCAGGGTTCGTCTGTCACCTGGGATAAGGCTGCGGACGATGCCGCATCGGTGCTGGACCTTATCGGGGGGGTATCGGGCATGGCGACTAACGGGGATTACTGGTATGCGAGCAAGAATTCAGGGGAGATCAATGGAGTGTCTTCGGGTGTCAATCCCAAAGAGATACTATGGAGGGGGAATGTGGGCGATGGCAACAATCTGGAGAAGGATAATTATCCGCCTACGTTGTTCGGCAACGGGCGGGTGAATCCTACGCAGAATCTGGTGGATGCCTTTCCGATGGCCAACGGGTATCCGATCACCGACCCTTCCAGTGGGTATGATGCTGCACATCCTTATACGAATCGCGACCCCCGGCTGGCGTTGTATATAGTAACGAACAGCAGTAAGGTAGGGCCATCGGGCACGACCATTCTTACGCAGCCGGGATCGACCAATGACGGGCTGAATGCTATTTCCACGTCGACGCGTACCGGATTTTATCTGCGGAAGCTGCTACGGGAGGATGTCAATCTCAATCCGGCCAATATCAATACGCAGCGGCATTATGTCCCCTATATCCGCTATACCGAGCTGTTCCTCTCATACGCAGAGGCGGCCAATGAGGCGTGGGGGCCGGACGGTACCGGTTCGCATGCCTATTCTGCCCGCCAGATCATCGCTGCTCTGCGGAAGCGTGCGGGGATCGCCCAGCCGGACAACTATCTTTCGTCGGTAAGCAGCAAGGATGATATGCGGGCACTGATACACAACGAAAGGCGTCTGGAGCTGTGTTTCGAAGGATTCCGGTTCTGGGACCTGCGGAGATGGAAAGAGTCCATTGTCCAGCCGGCGAATGGCGTGGTGATCAGCGGAGGCTCTTATACTCCCGGTCTGGTAGAACCGAGGCAGTATGCCGACTACATGAATTATGGCCCTCTGCCTTATAATGATGTGCTGAAAGAGAACCTCGTGCAGAATAAGGGTTGGTAGTAATTGTTTACAACGTAAAAAGAAAAAGATGAATAAAATAATATTTGGCGCTGCGTGTATCCTTTTGTTCGGTGCATCGTGTTCCAACAAGAAGATAGAATTCCCTGACTATAAATATACCACGGTCTATTTCCCGTATCAGTCGCCGGTGCGCACGCTGGACCTGGGAGACGATATTATCGACAATACGCTGGACAATCAGCATATGTGTACCATCGAGGCGACGATGGGCGGTGTCTATCAGAACACGAAGGATGTGACCATCGGGATATCTGTCGACACGACGCTGTGCAACAATTTGAGTTTTGGCGAGTCCGGGAAGAAAGTGCTGGTCATGCCGGCGGGGTACTATACGTTTCCAAAGGATATGTCGATCACTATCCCTGCCGGGAACGTGATGGGGGGTGTGAAGGTTCAGCTGACGGACGCTTTTTTTGCCGATCCGCGGTCGATCACCAATACGTTTGTGATCCCGGTCAGGATGAACTCGGTGAAGAATGCCGATTCGATCCTCAGCGGTAAGAGTGACAACGCTGCCGCCGACCCAAGGATTGCGGGCAACTGGGCCACTGCTCCGAAGAACTTTACGCTCTATGCGATCAAGTATATCAATCCGTGGCATGCCAATTATCTGAGAAGGGGCGCCGAGGCGATAAAGGATAATGCGGGCGATACGACGATCATTTATCATACGTCGTATGTCGAGACCGACCAGGTGGTCAGCATGGGGACGAAATCGATGTCGCTGGATACGCTGCTGCTCGATGGTAAATCGAGGGGGAATCTGGATATGCCTTTCCAGCTACTGGTTTCATTCGACAACAGCGGCAATTGCAGCCTTAGCGGGCCGGCATCGGCGTCGTATACCGTTGCGGGCAACGGCTCTTTTGTCAAAGCGGGTGATTCATGGGGCGGCCAGAAGCGGGATGTGCTGCGTTTAAAATATACTGTCGATTTCGGCACGTCGGTTCATTCGTATACGGATACGCTGGTAATGCGTGACAGGGGTATAAAGTTCGAAACATTCACGCCGGTGGTGAACTGATCTAAGGGAATTTGAAACTCTATGGTTTACGATGAAGGACTGGCATGTTTATTCTACGGTGGACGTGGTGAACTGGACGGACCGGGGTTCGCCGCTTTCGCTGAAGACCTTTGCGTGGGCGCGGCATGATGCGTGGGCGGCGCACTGGGGTGATATCGTGGTGTTGGTGTGGTCGATGCGTTCAGGCGGGTGGAGGCGGAGACTATAGGGATGTGGACTTTGGTAAGGGGCCGCGGAGGTTTGAGGCGTCGGTGGCTGCTGCTGTGGCTGGAGGGGTGATCGAGCTGCATGTTGATTCTTTGGGTGGAAGGGTGGCGCTTTGTTTCACGAAATAAACTATGAAAATGAATAAGAGATCGTTTTTTCTGGTTGTTGTTATTGTCACGGGCGGGTTGTTGAGTGCGTTCTATGTTCCGAAGAGAGGAGTGCGAGGTTTTGAAGGGAGGCCTCCGGGTGGTATTCCTTCGTTGAAGAATGTGTTTCAAAAGGATTTTCTGATCGGCACCTGTATGAATTCGGAGCAGATCGTCGGGAGCGATCCGAGGGCGGATTCTCTTATCCGTCAGCAATTCAGTGCGGCGACGCCGGAAAATGTGATGAAGGCGGCGCTGATCCATCCCGGATGGGACACTTACCGGTTCGATATGGCCGACAGGCTGGTCGAGTATGCGCATCGGAACAATATCCGTATCAATGCGCATACGCTGATCTGGCATAGTCAATTACCCGTCTATGTACGGAGTATGCGCGATCCGGACAGCGTTCGGCGGTTCTTCCAGGACCATATCACGACGCTGGCTTCGAGGTATGATGGCAAGGTCTATTCCTGGGATGTGGTGAACGAGGCGTTGAATGAGGACGGGACGCTGCGCAATTCGATCTTTTTGCAAAAGCTGGGGCCGGACTATATCGTGGAAGCGTTCAGGCTTGCGCAGAAGGCGGCGCCGCACACGCAGCTGTATTACAACGATTATAATATCGAGAATCCGGCGAAGCGGGCCGGGGCGGTAGCTGTCGTCAAAAAGATACAGGCGGCGGGTGTCCGGATCGACGCGATCGGTATCCAGGGGCACTGGCATCTGGGAAGGGTGCCTTACCGGAATATCGAAGAAAGTATCGAGGCCTTTGCCAGTCTGGGTGTTAAAGTGAATTTTACCGAGCTGGACATATCGGTGCTTCCGAATCCGCTGCGGGGCAATACTGCCGACGTGAATACAACGGCAAGAGGCGATGGTAACGCGAACCCCTGGCCGGATGTTTTGCCTGATTCCGTACAGGACCGGCTAGCGGAGGATTACGCGACCCTTTTCAAGATATTCATGCGGCATCGCGAGCAGATCGGGCGGGTGACTTTCTGGGGTGTGCAGGACGGGGCGAGCTGGCTGAACAACTGGCCTGTGAGGGGAAGGCGCAATTATCCGTTGTTGTTCGATAGAAACTACGCGCCGAAGAAAGCTTTTTATAGTGTGGTCGGGGCTGGAGATGGCGGGGTTAGGGTGGTGGGGGCCGATGGGGCCGGTGGGGTTGGGGCAGCCGCATTTTACAACAGTGTGCAAACCTATGTCAATCCGGTGCTACCGGGTGATCATCCGGATCCTACCCTGTTGAAAGTGGGGGATGACTTTTATCACTGCGGTTCGTCTTTCCATTTCACGCCTTATCTTCCGGTGTATCACTCCCGTGACCTGATACATTGGGAGGTGATCAGCAGGGTGGTGCCGCCATCCGAGGCTGCGTCCTTTGTTGCCGACCGGCCGTCAGCGGGTATCTGGCAGGGCGCCATCACTTATTTTTACGGGTCGTACCGGATCTATTTTTCTTCGGGTGGTCAGTGGTTCTGCGAGGCGTCGTCTCCTTATGGGCCGTGGTCAGCGCCGGTAAGGGTAAAGACCAACGAGAGGACGGGCAATCTGGGATATGACAATTCGATCTTTGTGGACGATGACGGCAAGCCTTATATGGTGATCAAGAATGGGCAGAAGGTAAACCGTATCCAGGCGTTGGGCCGGGACGGGCAGTTGACGGACAGCGTGATCAATCTTGACTGGATGAATGGGCGGTTGCAGTATAGCTGGGCGGAAGGTCCGGTGATGTGCAAACGGAACGGCTATTATTTTTATTTTCCTGCCGGGGATGTGTCGGGGGGGCAATATGTGTTGCGGACAAAGAAGCTGACGAGCGATTCGGCGGCGTGGGAGCGGCTGGGTGATTTCTTTGAGCCGGTGACGGAAGCGGGTGAAGGATTCAGGCGGCCAAACCATATTTCGGCGCCTGTTCAATTATCTGACGGCACGTGGTGGACTATTGGGCAGAGCTATGAAAAATATAGTGATGACGACTGGTCGGGTACGGGCAGGCAGACTTCGTTGTTCCCGGTAAGATGGGATGGGGACCGACCCTGGGGGATGGCGCCTACCCGGGAACCGATAGTTAAGCCGCGGCTGACTCGTTCAGATATTCCGTGGACCAGTGTACGGGGAGATGATTTTGACAGTGCTGCTTTGGGGTTGCAGTGGCATTTTTTGACGCGTGCGGCGGCTGGCAGCTATTCGGTTGCAGCCAGGAAAGGCTGGGTTCGGCTGAATCCCGGGAATGGCCGGACACATCTGGTGCAGAAGGAGACGGATCACTATTACACTGCGATCACAAAGGTAGATCTGGATGCAGCCGATACGTCTGCAAGGGCTGGTATTTATCTAACTAATGGCAACCAACATGTCGTAGCGAGACTTTATAGCGGCTATGACGACGGCAAGCGGGTTATTTTCAGCCTCGACACGGCTGTGCGGAGCGTTGCTAATCCGGGCGGGCGAATCGTTTGGCTGAAGCTGGAAAGGCGGGGCCACCTGCTCAGCGGTTACTGCAGCCGTGATGGAAAGGTGTGGGTTTCGATGGGTGCGCCTGTCAGTGCGAAGTCGCTTGACCGGGTGCAGCCCAATTTCAATTCCTGGGTGGGAACCAGCGTAGGGCTTTTTGCGGAAGGCCAGCCGGCGGATTTTGACCTTTTCAGGTGCAAGGATGCTTTCTCTTCGTTGTATGCGGTGGGTTTCACAAATTATTACGGCGTGGTCAGCGCTGAAGGGAGCGTGACCAATAGTTCTCCTGAGGGTGGATGGTTCATGATCTCCGGTGTGGAGACAGGGAAGGGGGCGGCCCGCTCTGTGGAATTGGATGTTTCGGCCTCCCGGCCGGGACAGTTGGAGGTGTGGCTGGATGACTTGCAGGAGGGCAGGCTGCTGGCGACTGTGCAGGTCAGGCCGACGCAGGGATGGAAGACCATTTCAGCGTCTATGAAGAAATTTGCGGGCCATCATGATGTGTTCATCCGGTTTCCGGCGGGCGGGGAAGGGGTGGTTGCGGTCAGGTCGCTGAGGTTTCATTAGAGAGCGAAGTTGGTGGTTGAAGAATGGATTTTGGAAATATTTTTTGCAATCGATTGAATTTTTCAAAATATTCTCCTATATTTGAAATTGTAGGATTGACAATAATGAGGCTCCAGGCGGGTTAAATGGGTTCGGCTCTGGTATTATCACCTTAATTTACAGCTTTTTAGATGGTAGTTACGGTTTGTGTATGCAAGAGCCATAATTCGCACAGAAGTTTCAATCGATTGAAAATCCGACGAAATCGCGATTGCCTTTTTTGTTGCTTATGTCGGAGAATCTAAAATTCATCTCACACTAAAAAGCTGCTTAATGAAACGATGTTTGCCAAAGGGGAACACCTTTTATTCCCCTGACTGCCGCCTGTGGCGGCCTAAGACAATTCCCTTTTCTTTATTTTTTCTGGTCTTTATTTTTTTCGCGCTGAGTGGGCGGGCGCAGGAGCGCGTTGCGGTGACCGGCAGGGTTACAGCCGGCGATTCGGCGATTGCCGGTGCGACGGTTCAGGTGAAGGGGCAGCGGGACGCTGTTCAGTCGGGTGCTGATGGCCGG
>Ga0105240_10009870_pt1 | contig 13473 bp, 10 predicted proteins | sample KBSC54metaG_FD_80426 | JGI IMG/M metagenome (GOLD analysis project Ga0105240, IMG submission 80426) | Corn rhizosphere microbial communities from Kellogg Biological Station, Michigan, USA - KBS C5-4 metaG | ecosystem: Host-associated > Plants > Roots > Rhizosphere > Soil | place: Michigan, USA... | reverse complement strand
TGGGCGTCAGCCTGGGCATGCTGGCGTTCGAACCGATCGCCTGGCACCGGAGGCCCGTCATCGCGGAGGCGATCCGGCGGCAGGTCGCGCGCGGCGGCGTGGTGACGATGGACTGGCACGCGCCCAGCTGCAACAGCGCTGGGCGCGCGACCGCGCAGCTGGGACAGGTCCAGGTGGGCGCGCAGCAGGTCGCGATCCAGGCGCTGGCCGGGGGGACGTCGTTCTATGCCGAGGACGAGTACACGCGGCCCATCACCGGCCGCGGCGACGTCCCCGAGCCCTTGAAGTGCGTCTGCCAGATCGCGAATGACCGGCCGCTGACGGCGGGCGTGTATCAGGGGCTGGGCGGCAAGTCGTGGCTGGTGGCGCAGGCGAAGTACGCCGCGCAGGTGATGCGCGAGCAGAAGCTGGATGGACTGCCCATCATCGTGCGTCCCTTCCACGAGCACACGGGGCCGTGGTTCTGGTGGGGGCAGCCGTACTGGAACTGCGCCGCCCTCCTGGACGAGCCCGGCGCGGTCAGCGGCGCGGCGGCCTTCAAGGAGATGAATCGCGTCTTCATCGAGGCGCTGCGCGCCGAGCCCGGCATGGGCGAGCTGCTGTTTGCCTATTCGCCCGACCGGCTGTCGAGCACGGCGGAGCTGGCGGCGGCTTCACGCGAGGGCCGGGGGGACGCGCTGGCGCGCGCGCGGCACAAGGTCGAGGATCCGAACGGCTTCGCGCGCGATCGCCTGCGGGCGCGCATCGTCCGCGAGCTGCGCGCCGCGCACCTGGCGTTCGACAGCCCGGCGCAGGCCGCCGTCAAGCTGTCGGCCGCCCGCGCGGCGGGGCGCGGCGCCAGCACCTACTTGAACGAGCGCCGGCCGTTCTACGCGGAGGGATTTGCCGGCGACCACCTGTTCGACGTGCTGGGCATCGACCTGTATCACCCGCTGGGCCGCGCGGCCGACGCCTCGGACCTGCGCGAGTTCGGTTTGCTGCTGCGGGTGGTGGCCGAGGAGGCGCAGGCGCGCGGGAAGCCCTACGCCTGGACCGAGGCGGGGACGTACCGGCTGCCGCTGGCGCAGCTTCAGGCGGCCACGCCGCGCGAGCAGCCGATCGTCGTCAACACGCAGAAGGACGTCGAGGACGCGCTGGCGCGCCTGTTCGCTCCGGCGGACCGCGCGGCGCTGCTGCGCCACTTCGGCCTGCGCGCGCCCGGACCGATCATCGTTCGCCCCGCCGAGCGCGCGGCCGTCATGCCCGGGCCGGGCGAGGACTGGTACAACCAGCAGCTGTTGCCGCTGGCCAGGCAGGCGCGCGTCGCCTACGCGCTGACCTGGCAGACCTACTACGATCCCGCGCGGGCCCAGCACTATTACTACAGCTACCTGCCGTATCCGGGGCACGTGGCCGCCGCCGCCTTCCGCCGCTTCCACGACGATCCGACGACCTGCTTCCTCTCCGAGCGCTGTGGCCTGCCCGTCGTCCCGCCGGGCAGCTTGCCCGGTGATCACGTCCCGCGCGAAGCGGGCGAACCCCCGGCGCCGCTCCCGTAATTCCAAGATTCTCCGACGGAGGAAGTTACAAACAATCCTCCGGACCGACACCGACTCTTGCTGGTGTGGGGTCTACGATGAACCCCGAGGTACAAATGACTACATCGCAGGGGTGGGGACTGACGGGGTGGATCTTGCTGGTGGGGATGACGCTGGAGGGGTGCGCCACGACGGCGCGCCAGCCGCTGGCCCAGGACGTCCGGGGCGACGCCGTCCTGTCGGGGCACGAGGTGCAGCCGCTGGTGGCGGGACCGATCAAGCTGCTGCACGCGAACTTCGACACGCGGTCGAAGCTGCAGTTCTCGAAGGTGTGGCGGCGCAGCTCGACGGTGGACTGCAGCAGCGGGACGCCGCTGGCCTGGAACGGACAGAGCGCCGTCGAGATCGAGAAGGACGAGCTGATCTGTGTCGCCGCCACGAAGCCGACGCGGGTGGAATGGCATGGGCGGCCGCTGCCGCTGTCCGCGCCGGGCACACCGGCCCAGGCCAGCCTGCGCTGACGAGACGTTCGCCCGTCTACTTCGGCGGGGCGGCCTTCACGGGGGTGCGGGCCCGCTTGCGGCGCGGCGGCGTCCGTCGGTAGCGCAGGCGGACGGCGCTGATCAGCATCGCCACGCCCAGCCAGCCCACCATCACCGCCAGCGGGATCGCCACCGCGCGTGGCCACAGCACGGCCACGGCGCCCAGCGCCAGCAGCAGCACGCCGAAGACCGCCATCAGGCTGGCCTGCGCGAAGCCCAGCGCCCGCCGCCTGGTCACGGCGGTGCCCACCGCGTGCGCGAAGCGCAGGGCGCCGACGGCCCGCCCCGAGGCGCCACGCGGCCCCTTCCGCTCGGGCTCGAGCGGCGGCGGCGCGGACTTGCGGTCGGGCACCACGCGCCGCCTCATGTTGATGACGATCTCCGTCGCGTTCTCCAGATCCTGCAGGTACATCTCCTCCATCTGGCGCGCGAACTCCTCGTTCTCGACGGCGACGTCGATCTCGTAGTTCGACACGAAGCTGGCGATGTTCAGGTTCGTCGACCCGACGCGGGCCCAGCGGCCGTCGGCCACCGCGGTCTTCGCGTGCAGCATCGAACCGTTCCACTCGAAGATGCGCACGCCCGCCTCGATCATCGGGCGGTAGCCGGCGCGCGAGAACGCGGAGACCAGGGCCAGATCGCTGGCGCTGGGCACCAGCAGGCGCACGTCGACCTTGTCCTGCGCCGCCGCGCACAGCGCCTGCACGTACGGCGCGAAGCCGACGAAGTAGGCGTCCGTCAGCCACAGCGTGCGGCGCGCGGCGCTGGCGATCAGCTGGTCCAGACGGAACAGCCCAGCCTTCCGGGGGGCGTCGGCCACCACCCGCACGGCGGCGTCGCCCACCATCGGTAACGTCTCCAGGTCCGACAGCGCCTCGGGCGGCAGCGGCGCACCGCAGGCGGCCCAGACGTCCGCGAACGCGCGCTCGACGTACGCGACCGCGGGGCCACGCAGCTCTACCCCGGTGTCGCGCCAGGGCGGGGTGCCGCGCTTGGCGTTCCCCGTCCACTTCTTGCTGATGCAAAGGCCGGAGACGAACGCGATCTCGCCATCGACGGCGATGGTCTTGCGGTGATCGCGCGTCAGCCAGCCCAGGGGGCTGTCCAGCCGCGGCGGGTTGAAGCTGCGGATCTCGATGCCCGCGTGTCGCAGGGCGCGCCAGTAACCGCGCGCCCGCGGGTTCCACGAGCCGAGGTAGTCCTTCATCACCCGCACCTTCACCCCGGCGCGGGCCCGTTCCGTCAGCACCTCGGCCAGCTGGTGCCCCACCTCGTCGTTCTCGATGATGTAGTTCTCGAAGAAGATGCTCTTCTTGGCGGCGCCCAGCGCGGCGAACCAGGCCGGGTAGTTCTCGCCGGCGTCCTTCAGCAGCCGGCAGGTGTTGCCCTTGACCAGCGGGGCGCCCGAGGCCCGCGTGAAGGCCTGCTCGACCAGGGCGGACGTCGCCAGCTCGGCCGGCCCGGGGGGCGGCGGAAAATCGGGCGGGGGCGGGACGATCTCGATCTTGGCCATGGCCGGTCCAGCGTGCTTCGGCAGAGCGTACCGCGCCCGGCAGGCGCGCGCTCAGCCCGGGGCGTTATTTCTGGATTGTTGCCAAACGACCGGCGGTTCGTTTCATCGGTTCGAAACAACTCCCTCAGAGAAGTTACGTCGAGTTGATGGCCTGTCTTTTATTACATCAGTCGTTCGTCGACGGTGCGGGCCCGCCCGCCAAGCAACACGTTCAGGCAAGGAGATGACGATGACCACCGCAGGGACGGCCGGAACCGACAAAGTGGGCGACAGGATCGGGAAGAACAACAAGTACTGGATCAGCGACTGGAACCCCGACGACGCCGAGTTCTGGAACAAGACGGGGCGGAAGATCGCGCGGCGCAATCTGTTCTGGTCGATCCTGGCGGAGCACGTCGGCTTCTCGGTTTGGCTGATCTGGAGCGTGGTGACCACCCGGCTGCCCAAGCTCGGTTTTCATTACTCGACCGATCAGCTGTTCAACCTGGTGGCGGTGCCCGGCCTCATCGGCGCCCTGATGCGCTTCCCCTACACCTTCGCGGTGCCGAAGTTCGGGGGACGAAACTGGACCATCGTCAGCGCCGCGTTGTTGTTCGTCCCCACCACCTTCGTGGCGCTGCTGGTCACCCGACCCGACACACCCTACTGGTTGATGGCGCTGGCCGCCGCGACGGCCGGGCTGGGTGGGGGCAACTTCGCGTCCAGCATGGCGAACATCTCGTTCTTCTTCCCCGACCGGGAGAAGGGTTACGCACTGGGCCTGAACGCGGCCGGTGGAAACGTCGGCGTCAGCACCGTGCAGCTGCTGATCCCGATCGCGCTGGGGTGGCCGGTGCTGAACCTGTTCCTGGGCAAGCCCCAGGGCCCGCAGCACATCTACCTGCAGAACGCCGGGTTGTTCTTCTTCCCTCTCATCGCCATCGCGGTGTACGGCGCCGCCCGCTACATGAACAACCTCACCTCGGCGCGATCGTCCTTCAGGGATCAGCTCGCGGTCGCCCGCAGCAAGGACACCTGGGTGATGGCGTGGCTCTACATCGGGACGTTCGGCTCGTTCATCGGCTACTCGGCGGCCTTTCCGTTGCTGCTGAAGACACAGTTCCCCGAAGTGACGGCCAACCTGGCGTTCCTGGGGGCGCTGGTGGGGTCCGTGGCGCGGCCACTGGGCGGCAAGCTGGCCGACCGGATCGGCGGGGCGCGCTTGACGCTGTGGAACTTCGTGGCCATGGGCCTGCTGACGTTCGGCGCCATGCGCTTCGTGCACGCGCACTCGTTCCCTGGCTTCTTGATGATGTTCCTGCTGCTGTTCGTCACCACAGGCGTCGGCAACGGCTCCACCTTCCGGATGATCCCGGTCATCTTCCGGAAGAAGGCGCTGCGCGCGGTCGAGGGGCGCGGTCCCGAGGCCGAGCGCGAGGCGCTGGCGCTGGCCCGCCGCCGCTCGGCCGCGGTGCTGGGAATGACGTCGGCCATCGGCGCCTGTGGCGGCTACCTCATCCCGCGCGCGTTCGGCGCCTCCATCAAGGCCACCGGCGGCGCCGAGGTGGCGCTGATGGCCTTCGTGGGCTTCTACGCCACCTGCGTCGTCATCACCTGGGCGTTCTACGCGCGGCGGGTCTCCGCTCCCGCGGCGGGACGCCAGCTGGCCGAAGCGCGCGTCTGACGGCCCCGGCGACCGCGGGCCGTCGGTCGTGAAGCGCCGGGTCGCGCGGGCGCGACGCCCGCTGCGCTGATTCAATAGAGGCGGGACAGCGCGGCAGGGCGGACGGCAGGGGGCGTCATCGACGTTCCCTGCCGTTTCGTGCGGTGACGCCTGGGCACGGTCGGGAATGTATGCAAAGCTGGGCTTTGCTCGGTTTTCGCCTACTCCCCGTTTCACCGCAGGATGAATTGCCCCACGGACACCCCTCTCCCGAGGGCGCGGCCCACCCCCCGTTCCGGCCGCCACCTCTGGATCGCCGTCGTGATCACGGCCATGGGAGCGCTCCATGCGCCGTCGGTGGCAGCGCGCTCGCGCGGACGGCGACACGGACACGGACATCCGCCTGCTTCCGACGGTGAGGCCGGCAAGACCAGCGCGGCGGCCGCTCCCCCCGAGGGGCTGCCCCAGGGGACCGGGACCCCGTCCGACGTTCCGCTGATGACCGCCGCGGCTGTCCGGGCACTGTCGCCCGAGCGGGCCCAGCAGGCGCTGGCGGTCAGGCTGCGCGGCGTGATCACCTGCGCCGGCAGCCTGATCTTCTTCCAGGACTCCACCGCCGGCATCTTCATCGACGCGCCCGTCAGCACGAAGGGCCGCTACCAGGTCGGCCAGTACGGCGATCTCGAGGGCTTCACCGCCCCCGGCCTGTTCGCGCCGCAGATCGTGCCGCGCAAGTTCACCGTGCTGGGAACGACGGGCCTGCCCGACGCCCGGCCCAGCAAGTACGACGAGCTGTCGACCGGCAAGCTGGACAGCCAGCGGGTCGAGGTCGAGGGGATCGTGCGGTCGGTGATGCCCGACGAGCGGGCCGACCTGCGCCGGACCGTCACCCTGAAGATGGCGTCGGATGACGGCGTGTTCCCGGTCTACGTGTCGGACCTGCCCCCCGACAAGCTGCGCGCCGTGGTGGACGCGTCGGTGAAGGCGCGCGGCGTGGTGGGCGGCGTGTTCAACGAGCGCCGGCAGATGATCGGCATCAAGCTGTACGTGGGGCGTGCCGAGGACCTGATCATCGAGGAGACCGGGCCGGGGGAGCCGTTCTCGGTCCGCACCACGCCCGTCGAGAGCCTGCTGCGCTTCGAGCCCGAGGGCGCCAGCCGTCACCGCGTGAAGGTGCGCGGCACCGTCACCTTCTATCAGCCGGGCGGCGCCATGTACGTCGAGGACGGCACGGGCGGCGTCGCCGTGCGGACGCGCCAGGCGGAACCGCTGGCCATCGGGGATCGGGTCGAGGTGCTGGGCTTCCCCGAGATGGGGCCCTGGACGCCGTTCCTGAACGACGCCGTCTTCCGGCGCAGCGGGCCGGCAGCCCAGCCGCTGGTCCCCATCTTCGTCACCGCCGATCAAGAGCTGAGCGCGGGCGCGCACGACTCGCGCCTGGTCAGCGTCGAGGCCGAGCTGGTGGACGTGGTCCGCGACCCCGGTCACCTGCTGCTGGTGGCGAAGGCGAAGAACGTGCTGTTCGACGCGGAGATGCCGCAGGCCGGGGAGCTACCGCCGGCCGCCATGGCCGACCTGGCCAGCGGCAGCCGGGTGCGCCTGACCGGCATCAGCGTGGTGCGGCTGGGGCAGGATCGCGATCACCCGACGGAGTTTCGCCTGCTGCTGCGGAACCTGGACGACATCGCCATCCTGCAGAAGCCGCCCTGGTGGACGCTGGGGCGCCTGGTCTGGATCCTGGCCGTGCTGGTGGCCATCACGGCCCTGGCGGTGGCCTGGGGCGTGGCGCTGCGGCGGCGCGTGCGCGCGCAGACCGAGATCATCCGCCTGCGCATGGAGAGCGAGGCCATGCTGGCGGCGCGGTACCGCGACCTGTTCGAGAACGCGAACGACGTCATCTACACCCACGACACCACGGGGCGCCTGCTGACCATCAACAGGGCCGGCGAGGCGATGACCGGCTACGCGCGCGACGAGCTGCTGAAGATGACGATCCTGGATCTGGCGCTGCCGGTGCGACGCGAGACGGTGGCGGCCTGGCTGGAGAAGCTGGCCGCCGGCGAGGACACGCGCCCCACCTTCGAGTCCGAGCTGCTGTCGAAGTCGGGGCGCATCATCCCGTTCGAGGTCAGCATCCGCCCCATTCGCGAGGGCGACCGCATCACGGCGGTCGAGGGTGTGGCCCGCGACATCACCGCGCGCAAGCGCGCCGAGGCCGAGCTGGCGGCGGCGCACCAGCGCCTGGTCGAGACGTCGCGGCGGGCGGGCATGGCCGAGGTGGCGGCGGGCGTGCTGCACAACGTGGGGAACGTCCTGCACAGCGTGACCGAGTCGGTGGCGCACCTGAACGAACGGCTGCGCACCCAGGGGGCCAGCGCCGATCCGTCCGTGGCCCGCGATCTCGAGTCGCTGGGGCACAGCGTGGAGCACATCAAGGAGATCGTGGCCATGCAGCAGGGCTACGCGCGGCTTTCGGGCGTGCAGGAGGAGGTGCCGGCGGAGACGCTGATCGAGGACGCCCTGCGCATCAACCGCGAGGCGCTGGAGCGGCACGGCATCACGGTGCTGCGCGAGTACTCGCCGGCGCCCACGCTGATGATCGAGAAGCACAAGGTGCTGCAGATCCTGGTCAACATCCTGGGCAACGCGAAGTACGCCTGCGACGGCAAGGTGCAGGACGGCCAGCCGCCGCGCATCGTCGTGCGCGTCGACACGCCGAAAGGCGACCGCGCCGGCAATCGCGTGCGGATCGTGGTGGCGGACAACGGCACCGGCATCGCGCACGAGAACCTGGGGCGCATCTTCGACCACGGGTTCACCACGCGGAAGGACGGCCACGGCATCGGGCTTTACAGCGCGGCGCTGACCGCGCGCGAGCTGGGCGGCTCGCTGTTCGTGCACAGCGACGGGCTGGGGCGCGGCGCGCGCTTCACGCTGGACCTGCCGGTGCGCCCCCCCGAGACGAAGGCCGAGAGCAAGCCCGCCGAGGCCGCGGGCGCCGGCCGGCCGTGAGCGGCGGCGCGCCGCCGGGCGGGGCGCTGATCTTCGACATCCAGGTCGTGCCGCGCGCCTCGCGGCCGGCCGTGGGCTCGTCCGTGGGCGAGCGGTTGCGCGTGGCGGTGGCGGCGCCGCCCGTCGACGGGGCAGCGAACGCCGCCGTCGTCGAGGCGCTGGCGGACGCGTTCGCGGTCCCCCGCCGCGCCGTCGAGATCGTGCGGGGCCAGACCGGCCGCCGCAAGACCGTGCGCATCGCCGGCGGTTCGGCCGAGTTGCTGGAACGGCTGCGGCGCGGCTGAGTCCCCATGAGCTGAGCGCGCAACCGTCGACAGCGCGTCAGGCTGGCCGGTCTTCCCCCTGGCCCGTGTCCTCTGCGGCGCCCTGCGCCGGCGGTGCAGCGGCGCGGCCATTGTGGGGCACCGTGGGCCCGGCTAACGTGTCCGTCCGCCTCGAAGTCGGGGCCCCCCCTTTTCCCAGGAGCGCGCATGGCCGGTGGATCCGCCCCCGCAACGACGAACGTGTCCGCGACGTCCAGCTACGACGGCAAGAACTACACGGCGCCGCTGGCGGTGCTGACGTCGCTGTTCTTCATGTGGGGTTTTCTGACCTGCCTGAACGACATCATCATCCCCCACCTGAAGGCCGTCTTCGACCTGAACTACACGAAGGCGATGCTGATCCAGTTCGCGTTCTTCACGGCGTACTTCATCGTGTCGTTGCCGGCGGGCGCCATCGTCAACAAGCTGGGGTACAAGCGCGGCATCGTCATTGGCCTGCTGACGGCGGGGGCCGGGTGCTTGCTGTTCTACCCCGCGGCGGGGGCGCGATCCTATCCGCTGTTCCTGGGCGCGCTGTTCGTGCTGGCCGCCGGCATCACGCTGCTGCAGGTGGCGGCGAACCCTTACGTGGCGGTGCTGGGAAAGCCCGAGACGGCGTCCAGCCGGCTGACCATGACCCAGGCCATCAACTCGCTGGGCACCACGATCGCGCCGCTGTTCGGGTCGGTCATCATCCTGTCGACGGTGGTGAAGTCGCCCGACGCCCTGAAGCAGATGGCGCCCGCGGCCGTCGAGGCGTACCGCCAGGCCGAGGCGGCGTCCGTGCAGACGCCGTACCTGGGGCTGGCCATCGCGCTGGTGGTGCTGGCGGCGGCCATGGCGATGTTCAAGCTTCCCCAGATCGACGCGGCGACGGGCGGCGGCGACCAGCAGGCCGGCGGCCACGAGGGCGCCAGCGCCTGGAGCTACCGGCCGCTGCTGCTGGGGGCGGTGGGCATCTTCGTGTACGTGGGCGCCGAGGTGGCCATCGGCAGCTTCCTGGTGAACTACTTCAAGGAAGCCAACATCGCCGGGCTCAGCGAGGCGGAAGGCGCCCGCTACGTCTCGTTCTACTGGGGCGGCGCCATGCTGGGCCGCTTCATCGGGACGTTCACCCTGCGCCTGTTCCGCCCCGGCAAGTTGCTGGCGGCGCACGCGCTGGTGGCGGCGCTGCTGGTGGTGACCACGATGCTGACCACCGGCCACGTGGCGATGTGGACCATCATCGCGGTCGGCTTCTTCAACTCGATCATGTTCCCGACCATCTTCACCCTGGGCATCGACGGCCTGGGGAAGCACACCGGCCAGGGCTCGGGCATCCTGTGCATGGCCATCGTGGGGGGCGCGCTGATCCCGGTGGTGCAGGGCAGCCTGGCGGACGCCGTCGGCATCCACCACTGCTTCGTCATCGCGGCCGCCTGCTACCTGTACATCGCCTGGTACGGCGCCACCTGGCGCCCGCCGGCGCGCAAGGCGCCGGCGTGATGACGCAACGGAAAGAGCGTTCGAGCTACATCCCGAACCCGACCTGCGCGATCAACCGATTGATCGGGACGCGGGCGGTATCAGGAACGGCGCGCCGTCAAAGTCCAGTCGGCCGCCAACAGCGTCCGCGGTGCGACTCGATCCTCGTGGTCCTTCGAGTGACGTCCCCTTCCCCTTCCCCAGCGCCACGCACAGATGACGTAACTGCGACACGCGCCTGAGGCGCACCGTCACCGCCTTCGCCGACATGTCCACCTTCATCACTGATTCTCCTGTAAGCGTTTGATGTCGTCCTGGTCTTGACCGGAGCCCCGGAGTTTCTTCAACGCAATCAATCCCTCTCTCGACACCGTCCAGACTTCGCCGCGTTCCCAGCCGATCTTGGTCCGGGCGGTCCAGACATCGGTCAGCGCTGGAGTGACCAAGAGCAGGTCGAGGCTCAGGATGTCGCCGGAGGCCGCGTCGATCTTGGTTGCCCGTCGGATCTCGACGGCGCCGCCGGCGAAAGTCATTGGTTCGGCACGAATCGCGTAGCCGAGATCACGTGCAACCTCCAAGATGCCGTCTGCAGCGGCTGTCGGAACGAGCATGTCGACGTCCACCGTCGCGCGGGGAAATCCGTGAATAGCCATGGCGAGTCCGCCGCAAACCGCATACGGGAGTCGGGCTACTTCAAGGGCGCTGACCAAGGCCACGAATTCGTCGAAGAGGTCGAGCATGTGGCTTCCCGCGATCATGGTGGTCCACAGGACCGTCGTCAAACAGGTCGGTGCGATGACTCGACCGGCCCTCGAAGGTCAGGAGAGGCGTCTTCAGTTGTTCGGGCTGTTGCACGCCAGCCAGGCGAAGAACAGCTGGCGGTCGGCCTCGGGGAAAGGCGTGGTCGAGTCGGGGGGCGGCATCCTGCACTGGACCAGGTCAGGAATGATGAGGTTGGACCAGGCGGCGACGTCGGCCCAGGAGTTCAAAGGCCAGACCCCATCGGGGTTGTCCACGGTGTGGCAGCCGTTGCAGCTGCGGTCGAGGATCGGGGCGATGTCGGCGGCGAAGCTGGGGGCAGGCTGAACGCAGACCGTCGACGCGGGTGGGGGACAGCTGGCCGCGGCGCCGCCGGCGCCTGTCGCGCCGCCCAGTCCGCCCGTGCCGGCCTGTGGCGCGCCTCCTGCTCCGCCGCCGCCTGTGTTGGCGCCAGCGGAACCGCCTTGCCCCAGGCCTGTTCCGCCCCCGAGCGAGGCCTGCATGCACGTCGGCGCGCACTTCGTCTGCGCGTCGCAGCCTGCCGCGAAGGCGACGGGGAAGGTGCAAAGAGCCAGGAACGCGACCGACCGTACGGGCATGACGACCAATATAGCCGCGTCACGCGCCGGCGGCGCTGAACTGGCGCAGGCGAACCTTCTCGACGGTGATCGCGCCGCCGGCCAGGCCCAGCACCGGCTGCAGGATGGCGCTGCCGCGCGCCGCGAACCAGATGGGGTCGTCGGTCGTCGCGTAGCGCCGGCGTCCCTCGCGCGACAGCCGCGCCTCCATGTCCGGATGGCGCCGCAGCCAGTCGCGCAGCCCCTTGGCCACGATGTCGCCCTGGCTGATGATGCGCACGCCCGCCGGCACCGCGGCGCGGATCGGCTCCTGCAGCAGCGGGTAGTGCGTGCAGGCCAGCGCCAGCGCCGAGGGGGCCGGCGCGCCCGGCGCGAACAGCGGATCGAGATACTTGTGCACGAAGAAGTCCGTGCCCGGTCCTGACAGCTCGCCCGCCTCGACCAGCGGCACCCACAGCGGACACGCCTTCTCGATCAGGCGCAGGCGCGGCGCCAGCTTCTCCAGCTCGATGCGATACGAGCCCGACTCGATCGTCCCCGGCGTGCCCAGCACGCCCACCGTGCCCTCGACGGCCGACGGCGCCGTCTGCCCCGGCACCGCGCCGGGCGGCAGCTGCGCCAGCGCCTCGACGGTGGGCCGCACGACGCCCAGCACGCTGCGATCGGGCCGGAAGCGCGGCAGGTGGCGCGTCTGCAGCGTGCGCAGCGCGCGCGCCGAGGCGGTGTTGCAGGCCAGGATGACCAGCGGGCACCCCTCGTCGAACAGGTACTCGATCGCTTCGCGCGTGAACTCGTGCACCGCGTCCGCGCTGCGCACGCCGTAGGGGCAGCGCGCGCTGTCGCCCAGGTACAGGTAGTCGTACTGCGGAAGCTGACGCGCCAGCTCGCCCAGCACGGTCAGGCCGCCGAAGCCCGAGTCGAAGACGCCGATCAAGCCGTCACTCTACTAAGAAATGCCGGACGCTCACGAAAATCCCGACGACCAGCGCCGCTGTCACCCAGGCCGCCGTCGCTGCCATCAGCGGCGCCGCCTTGCCAAAGGCGCGTCCCCGCGCGATCGTCTGCAGACCCACCATGCGCAGCGACTCACTGAAGAAGGGCATCACGCGCGCGCCGGCGCGCGCCATGCTGAAGGCGACCGGGCTCAGCGACGCGGATCTCGACAAGCCGCTGATCGCCCTGGCCAACACCTGGAGCGACATCACCCCGTGCAACATGCACCTGCGCACGCTGGGCGACAAGGTGAAGGAAGGCATCCGCGCCGCGGGCGGCACGCCCGTCGAGTTCAATACCATCGTCGTCTCCGACGGCATCTCGATGGGCAGCGAGGGCATGCGCGCCTCGCTGGTGTCGCGCGAGGTGATCGCCGACTCGATCGAGCTGGCCGTGCTGGGTGCGCTGTGCGACGGCGTGGTGGCGCTGTCGGGCTGCGACAAGACGATCCCCGGCACGCTGATGGCGCTGGCGCGCATGGATCTGCCGTCGCTGATGCTGTACGGCGGCTCGATCCTGCCGGGCCGCTTTCACGGCAAGGACGTCACCATCATGGACGTGTTCGAGGCGGTCGGGGCCTGCTCCGCCGGCAAGATGACCGAGGGCGAGCTGCGCAGCCTGGAGGACGTGGCCTGCCCGGGCGCCGGCGCCTGCGGGGGGCAATACACGGCGAACACGATGTCGATGGCGGCCGCGCTGCTGGGCCTGTCGCCGATGGGCCTGAACGACGTTCCGGCGGTCGACCCGCGCAAGGCGGACGTCGCCTTCCAGTGCGGCCAGCTGGTGATGAAGGTGCTGGCCGCCGATCTGCGCCCCAGCAAGTTCCTGAACCGCACCGCCTTCGAGAACGCCATCACGGGCGTCGCCTCCAGCGCCGGGTCGACGAACGCCGTGCTGCACCTGCTGGCCATCGCGCACGAGGCGGGCGTGAAGCTGGACATCGAGGACTTCGGCAAGATCGCCGAAAAGAGCCCCATCCTGGTCGACATGAAGCCGGGCGGTCGCTTCGCCGCCGTCGATCTCGACCGCGCCGGCGGGCAGCGGCTGATCGTGAAGCGCCTGTTCGACCTGGGCCTGCTGAAGGACAACCCCACGGTCAGCGGCCGGTCGTTGAAGGAAGAGGCCGACCTGGCCGTCGAGACGCCGGGCCA
>Ga0105240_10009869_pt1 | contig 13474 bp, 9 predicted proteins | sample KBSC54metaG_FD_80426 | JGI IMG/M metagenome (GOLD analysis project Ga0105240, IMG submission 80426) | Corn rhizosphere microbial communities from Kellogg Biological Station, Michigan, USA - KBS C5-4 metaG | ecosystem: Host-associated > Plants > Roots > Rhizosphere > Soil | place: Michigan, USA... | reverse complement strand
GTGCTCCACAGGAAAAAGGACAGCCGCGAAGCCAATTCCAGATCGTTCACCCGATAAGGAGTATCCACGGCAATATTGGCAGGATCGGGCTCGAAGCGGAACAGAAATTCCGGGCTCGCCAGAATCAACTGGAGCGCGGCTTCGATGCCGGCATCGAAGGTCTTGCCCTCATTCTTGCCCTTCTGGAAGAAGGTCAGCAACTGCTCGGTGTCGCGATCGGTAACCGGACGACGGTATGCCTTGCGGGCCAGATTCCCCAGAATCTTCTTGGCGCAAGGAACTTCATCGGAGCCGGCCGCGGGACGGCAGATGAAAATCTTCTTGCGGCTGGGCGTCTCACTCACCCCGCGCGCATCGAGCGGCCCGTTCACGCTGACGCGATCGACCGAAGTCTGCCCTTGATAGCCGACCGGGTCCACGTTAGAGCGCAGGAAGGGCTGCAGAATGTCGTCCTCTTCGGCGGCGGTCTTCTTGAGGAAGGTGACCACTACATCGTGCGGACCGGCCTTCACCGGCACTCGCAGCGTCAATCGCTGATCCAGATCTGTAGCCGACACCCCGGAATTGACTTCGCTGGCCTTTTCGTCTTCTCGGCCGCCGATTCGCACCAGACCGACGCGTACTCCGTCAATTGAAAGCTCCACTTCATTCGGATACTTCAGGCCGCGAATGATGTCGGTGGTCGCGCGCCACATGCGGATGCGGAAGACGTAGTCCCCGTCCAACTGGAAATTGTGGGTAAACTTCACGCCGCCGCGGGTTCCCAGCGGAAAGCCTTCCAGGTACTCGTCCTGCGAAAGATCCGGCCGGGCCCGATAGATGGTGGTATCGGCTACGATCGCCTGATCGCCCACCGCCAGCCGGCTGATATTCCAGGAGGCCGACATGTAGCGCTCGAGCAGCGCCGGCGAAGTCTTGAGTACGTCTGCGATGTTGTCGAACCCGTAGCTTTCATCGTCGTTCGGCAGCAGCGAAGCGCCGTCGATCTGGAGGCCCAGAATATCCTTCACCGCGTTGGCGTACTCGGTGCGGTTCAGGCGATGCAGTGTGGCCCGGCCCGGATTGGGTTTGGCCATCGCGTTGCGGTCAATCGAGGTTTCCAGCCAAGTGACGAATCCATCGAGTGTAGCTTTGTCCGGCCGCGGCATTCCCTGCGGAGGCATGGAGCCGGTTCCCAGCTTACGGATCACCTTTTCGAGCGTCTCCGCGTGTGCCGATACATTGGATAAATCCAGGTTTTCGAGTGTCAGCCCGCCGGTCTTCAACTTATCGCTGTGGCAACTGGCGCAATAGCGTTTTACCAGCGCTTGATTGGCTTGAACCTGGGCTGCATCGTTGCCTGCCGGTTGCGATTGCTGAGGCGCCGCGAAAGCCATGACCGCCGTTGCCAACGTGAACACCGTACACTTTAGAAAGACGCGTGGTTCCATCTAATTCGTCCTAGCTTACCCTCGGCCACTACTCTACCTGAACTAAGGTTGGAACTCAACCGCCACCCGGCAGACCTGAATTGCGGCTAGTTGGCTCAACCGGCCTAAGCGGTTGCCAGCGCTTCTGGCGCAGCGTTTTGAGCCCGCCGCGGGGAAAGTACTACTGCTTGCCCTTCGCAATCAAAATAGCTTCGCCGCCCTCCACATTCAAGGAGGTCGCCCCCGACAATTCGCGGACCTTCTTGACCAGTTCGGCACCCTCACCGTCCCCCGGCTCGAGCATGCGAACGTTATTGTTATCGGCGTCGCGCGTCACCGGCACCAACCCCACCCGCGCGACCTTCTTGCCTCCCACCACTACCCGCGCCACCATGCCATCTTTATTCGGCCGCATGCGAATCCAATCGGTGGCGAAGTTACCGAGGCAGTACATCACCGGCTTGCCTTTATACACCTCGACGCCCTGCAACACATGCGAGCCGTGCCCGTACACGATGTCGGCACCCGCGTCAATGGCCGCATGCGCCAGCAGTTTCTCATAGGCCTCGGCCTGCATGAAGCGCGCCCCCAACGGAATCGGCGCGAATAGCGAGGGGTCGTCGGGACTCGGGTTGGGCGACGGCGGCCGCGTTTCAGCCAGTATCTCGGCGGATAAGGCGCGTCCGGCGCCATCGCGATTGTGACTCGAGACGATCAGAATGTCCACCAGCGGACGCAACCGCCGTATGTCCTCGCGCATCCGGTCGAGGTCGGTTGCGTCAATGGTCGAGCCGTCCTTCGATAGAATCCGTGCGACCCCTGCCCGGGAAGCAGTGGCGATCTGCTGATCCTGCGCGTACCATTTCGCGGTGTATTGCAGAAAGCCGATCTTGACGCCCTTGCGTTCGATGATTGCGGGCCGGTGCGCGGCGTCCAGATTCGCGCCCCCGCCGGTGTGGGCGATTCCATTGGCGTCGAGCACCGCAAGCGACTTCATGATGTTTGCCGGCCCGTAAGCCACATTGTTCGCCACCCCGACTACCGCGATGTTCGCCGCCTTCAGAGCCGCTACCGTCTCGGGTCCCAGGTGGATCCACCCGCTCTTATCCGGGATGTCGCGATCGGGCCCTTGCGATTTCACCAGCAGGCCCTCCAGGTTTCCGTAAACTACATCCGCACGCTTAAGGGTTGCCGCCACATTGGCGAAAGCCGTAGTGGGATCGCTGCGATTCTCGATATTGATATCGCCTAGCAGCAAAATCGTGATCGCATCGCCGGCAGCCGCCGCCGGCCGCGATAACAGAGCGATTCCCAATAACAGAAGCCACATTTTTATGGGCTGAACCACACGCAGATTCTATCTCACTCGCCTGCCTTCACGCGTCACCCGTCAACTCCATTTACCTGCGTTTCAAAGATTTCGCGCCTCGGGTCCGGGCCGGTTCGCCGCGCTGCATGCATACTGGGATCGCAGTATCAGCCTGCGCAGGCTAGTCGTTGTGGTTTAGTGGAATCCGCGTCCGTTTTAAAAAGCGGACTTGCCGCCCCGAAAACATTGAGGAAAGGGCGGGACAGGAAGAGAATCGATTCTCTGGTAAATACGAACGTCGCGAGAGCGGCGCAAGGTTATCGCGAAGGAAAGGGGAGAGCGCAATCGGCGGTTCATTCGGAAACTTTTCTGAGACCGCCAGCCGCCCCTTTCCTTCACCACTCCGGTGGGTTGCCTTAAACCAGCAGCCCACCGCGAGACGATCTAAAAATCCCAATCGGTACAGCCGAAGTGTTTGCCGCCGCCTCCCACCCCCGCTTTGCTCTCCGCCCGGAGTGTGTCAACATCTGATTGATTATGAGCAAGCCCAAGAACAAGAAACCCATTTCCCGACGCCAGTTCATTGAGGGAACCGGAGCCGCCCTGGTAGCCGCCACGGCCGTTCCCGCGCTTCATGCTCAGAGTCCCGCCGCTAAAACTGCATCCTCTGCCGGCCGCTCCACCATTCATATGACCGTCAACGGCGCGTCACACGCCGTCGAAGTCGACGACCGCTGGACGCTGGTCGAAGTCCTGCGCGATCACTTGGGCCTCACCGGCACCAAGATCGGCTGCGATCGCGGCGAGTGCGGCGCCTGCACCGTTCACATCGACGGCAAACCCATGTACTCGTGCAGCCAGTTGGCGGTGTGGATGGACGGCCACGCGATCACCACTGTTGAAGGTCTCACGCGGAACGGTAAGCTCGACTCGCTGCAGCAATCCTTCATGGACCACGATGCCCCGCAATGCGGCTTCTGCACCTCCGGCCAGTTAATGAGCGCTAAAGCGGTACTGGCCGCCAACCCGCACCCCACCCATGAGCAGGTGCGCGCCGGCATGACGGGTAACATCTGCCGCTGCTCCAACTACAACCGCTACGTCGAAGCCACGCTAGCTGCCGCGGGAACCACCAGCACCTCGAAGGTCGCTATGATCGACAACGCCGCGGGCGAAAACGTCCAGCCCTTGAAGACCCTGGGCCGCTCCACTACGCGCATCGACGCCCGGCAGCGCGTTTCCGGCAAAGCGACTTACACCAGCGATGTCAGCCTGCCCGGAATGCTCTACGCCCGCGTACTACGCAGTCCGCATCCGCATGCGCGCATTCGCGGCATCGACGCCTCTAAGGCTCTCGCTCTGCCCGGCGTGAAGGCCGTACTCACCCACGAGAACTGCCAAGTGGTGTGGGGCTCCGGTTCGATCGCGGGCGGCCGGCAATACGTTGAGGAAGTCAAGAAGATCACCAAGCAGCGCCGCTATGCGTTCAATAATCCCGTGCGTTTTGTAGGCGAGCCCGTAGCGGCCGTAGCCGCCGTGGACCGCCACACCGCCGAAGAAGCACTGCGCCACATCGCCGTCGATTATGAAGTTCTGCCCTTCGTACTCGAGCCTGAAGCTGCCATGAAGCCCGGCGCCGTGCAGATTTGGCCGGAGGGAAATCTTTCGCTCGATATCAAGAATGAAGCGAAGCCCATCGCCCAGCGCCGCGGCAACATCGAAGAAGGCTTCCGCAAATCCGAGATGGTGTTCGAAGACCGCTACTCGACCGCCTTCGTCCACAACGCGCAGATGGAGCCGCGCGCCAGCCTAGCCGCGTGGGCGGGCGACCAACTTACCGTATACACGCCCACCGGCGGCATCGCCAATTGCCGCACCGACATGGCGCGGGACCTGGGCATCCCGCAGGATAAAGTGCGCGTGGTGTGCCACTACATGGGCGGCAATTTCGGCAACAAGAATCAGAATCAGGACGCCGACCTGATTGCTGCAATGCTCGCTAAGCAGGCCGGCGCTCCGGTGCGCCTGGAGCTTTCCCGCAAAGAAGACTTCATCGGTATGCACGGCCGCTGGCCCACGGTCCAGTATTATAAGGTTGGCGTCAGCCGTGACGGCACGCTCCAAGCCCTGCAGCTGCGCGGCTACAGCGGCATGGGCCCATATCGTAAAAATTCGGGCGCTATCGGCGGCGTTGAGGTGTACCAGGTTCCGCATCTTGAAGCCCTGGTGCATCCCATATACACCAATAAGACTACCTCCGGGAACTTCCGCGGCCCGGAGTTTCCGCAAGGATTCTTCGGCATCGAATCCATGATGGATGATGTGGCCTACAAACTTGGCATGGATCCAGTGGATTTCACACTGAAGAACATGACGCGCAAAGCCAACGATGAAACGCCCTTCACTAACTACACGCTAGAGGATTGCATCCGGCGCGGCGCCGACGCCTTCGAGTGGAAGAAACGCTGGCGCGCCAAGCCTGGTTCCGATGCCGGCTCCGTGAAGCGCGGCGCAGGATTCGCGTTCCTGGCCTTCCGCGCCGGAGTCGGCCGTAGCAGTGCCGTGATCGACGTCGATTCCACAGGCCGCTATCGCGTGCACGTCGGCGTAACCGACGTCGGCGGCGGTGCCAAAACCACCATGGGCCTGATCGCCGCCGAAGCTCTGGGCGTGCCGCTGTCGCGAGTGGAGGTGGTGTGGGGCGACACCAGCCGGTGTCCTTATTCGGTAGGCGAATCCGGCAGCCGGACGACCATCATGACCGGCCACGCGGTGGTCGAGGCCGCGCACGATCTCCAACGGCAAGTCGCGGAAAAAGGTCTGCCCCGAGGCGCGGACCTCCTCACCGCCACGGCGAATCCGAGCCCCACTGTCGCCGGCGGCAAAGTGCGCAACTCGTATGGCGCGCATTTCGTCGAGGTCGAAGTCGATACCGCCGTGGGCCACGTCCGCGTCGCGAAATACCTGGCGGTGCATGACAGCGGGCGCATTATGAACCCGCTCTCGGCGATTGGCCAGATTAAAGGCGCCGCCACCATGGGCATCGGCATGGCGCTCCACGAAGAGCTGTTGTACGATCCGCGCAGCGGTCACGCGCTCACCGCCGGTTATTACGGGCACCGGGTCCTGACTCATATGGACGCGCCTGAAATCGAAGTGATGTTCATTGAGAGCGACGACGGCTACGGCCCCTATGGCGCGAAAAGCATCGGCGAAGCCGGTAAAATTCCGGCGGTAGCTGCCGTAGCCAACGCCATCTTTAACGCCACTGGACGCCGCATGAAAGACTTGCCCATTAGCCGCGACAGACTGGTAGGAGCATTCGCATGAAAGCCCTCATCAATCAAAGCCCCCGCGACCTCGGGCAAGCCGTGACGTTCTCTCAGCAGGCGCGCGCCAAAGGCCAGCAAGCCATGATCGCCGGCGGCGGCAGCGACTTGCTAGGAATGGTGAAAGAGCGCATTGTTTCGCCCGACGTGCTGATTCACCTGCGCGCGATCAAAGGGCTGGACCAGGTGACGCCCGCCGCCGCGTCTGTGAACATCGGTGGCCAGATTACACTCGATGCGCTGAGCCGTCATCCCGTGATCCTGCGGGACTACGCCGTTCTTGCCGAAGCCGCCGGCAGCGTCGCCACGCCGCAAATCCGCAACGCCGGAACGCTCGCGGGCAACGTGTGCCAGCGCCCATGGTGCTGGTATTTCCGTAACGGGTTCCCGTGCTTCAAAGCCGGTGGCAACATCTGTTTTTCGATCAACGGCGAAAATCAGTTCCACGCGATTTTTGGCGGCGGACCCAGTTTCATCGTACATCCCTCCGACACTGCGCCCGCGCTGGTAGCGCTTGACGCGAAGTTCAAGATTATCGGACCGAAGGGGGCGCGCACCGTTCCCGCCGCCGACTTTTTCGTTCTGCCGAAACAGAATGCCACCCGTGAGAACGCGCTGGGAGACGACGAAGTGCTGGCGTCGATTGCGCTTCCGCGTGCCCGCCCCGGTATCCGCAGCACGTATCACAAGGTGCTGGACCGCGAAGCGTGGACCCACGCCGTGGTAAGCGCCGCCGTAGTTCTTGAAATGGATAAGGACCTGTGCCGCTCCGCGCGTGTCGTGCTCGGTGGCGTCGCTCCCATTCCCTGGAGGGTCCCAGCGGCCGAACGGTTGCTGGCCGGACAACGCGTCACGCTCGAGCTTGCCGCCAAAGCCGCCGAGACGGCCCTGGCCGGAGCCACGCCGCTCGCGAAGAACGCCTACAAAGTTCCGCTGACACGCGAGATCGTTCAACGGACGGTATTCGGCCTGGCAACCCGCGCCTAAATCGCAGCCCGCGAAATCGGTCGCAGTTCAGTTCCTTCACCAGGTTGATGGCCTTGATCCGCTGTTCCGCGGCTGCACTTTTGCAGCGGTTTCGGAATTGCGAGACCCAGGGCTCCGGGCGTCAAATCCAACGCCGATTTCTATCTCGCCCAGCTAAATCCGATACCGGTGCTGTAAAGGAAATCATTCTTCTTGCGGCCCGGGACGGGATCACTCAAATAACGATCGCTCAATGAGATATTCCAGTTCAGCCATTTGGTCAGCTGCGTGGTTGCGCCCACGTCGGCGTTCATGCGGTATTCGCCGGTATCGGAGAGATTATCGAACATGCGAAAGCTTTCGACGAAGCTGGTCCGGGCGCTGAGCTTGTAGTTGAAATCATCGCCCCAAAAAGCTTCGGCCGAGTTTCGCGTAAACGCCGCGCTGGCGCCCGATGCCCCAAAAGCCGAGCGATTCCAATCGCTGCCTCCGGTTACCGTTAGACGGTTGGTATCGCGCGACCAGATCACATAACCCACGCCGCCGCCTAACACCACCCGCAGATCCAGCGCCTGAAATTTATCGTATTCGTAATCGTTGAATCCGTTAAAAAATAGCTTGCTGGAATCGATTTTTCGGTTATAGCTCCATCCGCCCCGCACTGCTCGCGCCGTCTGCCCGTTCACGCCGTCGATCTTCGCCGAGGAGGTGATCGAATTGAAGTAGGCGGTGGTACGGGTGGTATTCGACGCACGCACGAAGTTGATAGGCGTCGTGAGTGTGGACGTCTCCGCATTGCCCTTGGTGCCCGCCAGATCGAGGCTGCCGGTGATAGTCCACAGATCCAGCAGGCGGGGATGCAGATATTTCTGGTAAGTCTTCTCTTCCGCGTCATTGCGGAGCGTCACCACATCTTTCGGATCTACAGCCTGCGGCGCTCCCGGCGCGGCCACCTGAATCTGGCCTCCGCGCGTTTCGATATTCGCCTTGATGGTCCTACCGCCGGTCAGAGTCACGTTAAGCGGCTGATCGCTCTTCACCGCCGCGACGTCCTCCCACTTCAACTCCACGGTTCCGAAGTTCTTGCTTTTGACAGTAACCGTGCCGCCGTCCTTCTTGACGATATCGCCGGTGATCCGGTCGCCGTCTTTCATGGTGATCTGGTCCGCGAATCCAGCCGAAGCGAACACGAAGATCGCGCAAACAAGGAGTGTAATCTTCATCTCTCCAGGGTACGCGAGGCGGTGACGTTACGCGATCCGGCGTTTCAGCAAAAAATACACCGGCACTCCGATCAGCACAATCACCAGCCCCGGCACCGTTGTCGAAGGTCGATACGCGAACAGCAGAATCAAAATTATCGACGCACCGGCAATGTACAGCGCGGGCACGAAGGGATACCCGAAGGCGCGATACGGGCGCTCCTCGTTCGGTCGGCGTCGGCGGAGCACAAAAACCGCGGCGATAGTCAGGATATAAAAGATCAGCGCGGCGGAGACCACATAATCGAGCAGGTTGCCGTAAAGGTTGCCGAACTTGCCGGTGGTTGGGTCGTAGGTGCGCGGCAGCACCAGCAGCGTAGTCCACGCCGCTTGCATAACCAGCGCGACGCCCGGGACGTGGGCCTTATTTATATTCTTAGCAGCGCGGAAGAACAGGTTGTCCTGCGCCATGGCGAAACACGCGCGCGCCCCCGCCAACACCATTCCGTTGATGCAGCCGAAGGTTGAGATCATGATGGCAATGGCCATGATCTGCGCGCCGGCGCTGGGGAAAACCGCGCCCACCATGGCGCTCGCCACACGATCGAGCGGCGCGGTCTGCATTTGATCGAAGGGCAGCACCACCAGGTAAGCCACATTCGCCAGCAGATACAATCCGATGACGATTGCCGTCCCGAAGGCCAGCGACAGCGGCACGTTACGGCGCGGCGTCCGCACCTCCCCCGCGGTGAAGGTGATGTTGTTCCAGGCGTCGGCGGAAAACAGCGACCCGGTTTGCGCCACGCACAAAGCTACCAGCAGGCCGAATGACGTCTCCGGCGTCAATCCCGGAGCGATGGGCGTGAAGCCGCGGGGGGTCCACGCATGGCCGAAGTTTCCCGCCACCGCCTGGCGGTTCCATCCCAGAAAAATGCCAAGTCCGATCAATCCTAGCAGTGAGCCGATCTTCGCCACCGTGAAAAAATTCTGCACGCGCTTGCCGTATTGGATCCCCAGCGTGTTGGTGTACGTGAGAAACACGATCACCAGAATACCCACCAGTTGCGCCGTCGAAAGCGATATCGCGTAGCCCGCCGAAAGGTGAATCGGCGCGACGATGTAATTGCTTTCCGAAATGGCCGGCCACAGCACGCCCAGGTAGCGCGCGAAGGCCACGCCCACCGCGGCAATAGTGCCGGTCTGGATGACGCCGAACAGTGTCCAGCCGTAGAGGAACCCCCACAGGGGCGAGAAGGCTTCGCGCAGGTACACGTATTGCCCGCCGGCTCGCGGCATCATGGCGGCTAGTTCTCCGTAGGAGAGCGCCGCGGTCAGCGTGAGGATGCCGGTAATCACCCAGGATGCCAGCAGCCACCCGGGGCTGCCGACATTGCGCGACATCTCGGCGGACACAATGAAGATGCCCGAACCGATCATCGACCCGGCGACCAACATGGTCGAGTCAAACAGTCCTAGAGTGCGCCTGAGTTCGCTCTTCGCCGCTTGCATGAGCCTTTTGTCGAGTATAGCGGGTGTCGCCCGCGCTTAATTCTCGAAGCCCAAATGCCAGCCCAGTTTCGAGGGATCGAACCAGGAAATCGCGGCCCCGAACCAGCGCGACCGCGAAGCCGCTGGATAAGCTCCGCCGTGGTGGCCTCCCAGAACAAAGGCGCACGGGCCTTCGCCGAAGCTCTCGATCCGTTGGGCCATCCACGACTTTCTGTTCAAAGGCTCCGCCAGCACCACCGGCGTACCGGCGAAGGAAGCCAAGCGCGCGCCGAAGCTTGCGTCTTCCTGTTCGGCCGGCGCCGGCCAGGCGTACGCCCGCCGGTACCGCGCCACGGATGCCTTCAGATCGCGCACCGCGATCACGACGCGCTTGATTCCGCTGAAGTCATGAGTCGCCGGTTGGCCTTTGGGAAAAGCGCGAGCTTCGCGCGGCGTGAAATCGTGAATCAAAAACGGAAAGAACGTTCCGTTCGGCTCGCGGCCCACCTGCGCCGCTTCCCAATCGAGCCGCGTGCCATCCGGCCGTTCCCGGCCGCTGCGTGAAGGCGTACCAACCGTGACGCCCGCTGCCCGCAGACGTTGTGCTTCCGCCGGCAGATCCATCGCCCGCACAGCCCAGGCGGTAGGACCGGCATTCTCCTGGATCTGTTTCGACCAGTAATGCGCCGCCACGGCCTTGGCGTCGGGCTTCGCTTGCAGCGCAATCAGTTCCAGATACGAGCCATCGGGAAAACTGGTGAGGGCCATTTGCGTGGCGTGGTTGCTGTGCGGTCCACCGTATTCGCTCGCGATTCCCAGCGCCGCCAGACCGGCTTGCATTAATCTTAGATCGGCGCCGGCCACCGATACGTGATCCACCGCAAGCTCTGCCGCCTGCAACGCCCCGGTCAACAAACCGGCCATTGTTAAGACCACAGCCTTTAGACGCAGCATAAGAGGCACCGCATAGTCGCGGTTCACTTAGGATATCGAATCAAAAAGGCCGGCGCGGCGCTGATTAATCAGGCAGGGGTGGCCACACGAACATTCTTAGGTGCCTCGACGACGGACTTGTTGGCCTTGATATGCAGAACGCCTTTGTCGAGTGTAGCGTTAACTTTATCGGTATCAATTGCGGTGGGGAGTTCAAAGCGGCGGCAGACATCTTTGGAACCGAACTCACTCCACAGCACCTTTTCTTTTCCGCCCTTACGCTCTTCTTTGGTGGCCGCACGTACCAGGATCTCCTTCGGTGTCGCAGTCACTTGGACGTCTTTCGGGTCGAAGCCCGCCAAGGTGAAATCGATTTCATAAGCGTTATCCTTTTCTGAAAGCTCCGCGGCGGTCCACCCAAAAAGCTCGCGTTCCGCGGTGAGCCAATCTTCCAGAGGTCGGCCGATTTGGTCGTTCCGATTTTCGAACAATTCATGAGCCCGCTGGCGGACTGCGTCAATGCGCTTCGCGATATCCGCGAAGATTGGCAGAGTCTCACGAGCAGGATCTTTTACTTTCTGAATACTGACTTCTGACATAGTTACCTCCTCAATCTCATCCTTCACCAAGCAGGTTTACTGCCAGAGGACAATCTGACTTACCTCACGAGCCTTCCGGCGCGCCGGCCGCGGCTGAAGGTAATTAAACCGCCGACAAGTTCCATCCTGCGCCATATCGCTCACCTGGAGAGTGCTAAGCCGCTTGTCGACTGCGCGAACGACAAGGTCAACCCATATCTTTGGCGTATGCAGCAGGGTATTGTGAATCAGGCATTTGCGAACGGCATCCAGGCGGCCTTTTTGGTGCGCTTCGAGGAGTGTTGCGGGACATTCCAGTTCGATATGAATATCGTCGAGCCGCGGTGGCCCTAGCACTTTTTCAGCGGTGGTGCGAACGCTGATGCCTTCGGCAACGAGCTTCGAACGCTTAAGGTAATCAACTGCGTAAAAAGCCGCACAGGCACCGAGCGACGCGAGCATCAACTCCGGCGGCGTCATGCCCTCATCGAAGCCTCCATTCTCAATCGGTTGATCGCTATAAATCTTATGGTTGCGCGCAGTTATCTCGAATTGAACCGCGCCGAGATGATTTGTAATGACTTCTAACATTGCAGGCTCCCCGCAGTTTCTTCAGCATCTTAGGCGCTGCTCCGGGATATCTATAGCGTTTATGCTGGTGCCCGGGGTGGGACTTGAACCCACACTCTCCTTACGAAAAAAGGGATTTTAAGTCCCCTTTACGCACTCGTATCTTATAGATAACGTTAGGCTTGTATTTTTTACGATGTGAAACTATTGTAAATAACTGTGAAAGTTTCTACGGTTCAAAGACATCTCACCCCGTCCGCTTCTTTCCAAGCAGGCAAGTTTCCGGCTTGGGCGTTTCCCGTCAAGTTGACCCGACGCGTCAGCTTCCGAGTGGCGCGTGACTGGCTCAGAGCCGGCAGACCGACTTCGGACCGCCAGAAGATCTACACTACGCCTAGACCAACCCAGGCGATGCCGTGGCTACCTGTCCCGATGCTGAAAGGGCGTCGAGTGCCTTCAGCTCAAAAAATTGCGCATGCCAGCCGCTTCTGGCATGCTGAAACTTGTCGGCATGGCGACGCCCAACGCCACTTGCCTCAAGTAGGCATCAGTAGTGGAGCGAGGGAAGGAACCATATGGCGATTAAACGGATGGACAACGTCCTCATCGTTGTCGACGATCTCGAAGCGGTCAAGTCCTTCTTCCTCGAATTGGGCCTCAAGCTTGAGGGCGAGTCGATAGTCGAAGGGCCGTTAGTCGGGAGCCTGATCGGGCTCAAGGATGTGCGGGCCACCCTCGCGATGATGCGGACTCCCGACGGACAGGGCATTGAGCTGGACAAGTTCCACACGCCCGACGCGATCAGGTTTGGGCCCGTGGACGCGCCGGTCAACACGCTGGGCTTCCGACGCGTCATGTTCGCCGTCGATGACATCAGCGCTGTCGTTGCACGCATGTGCGCCCACGGGGCCGAGCTGATTGGCGAAATGCGGTACGGAAACGCCTACCGGCTCGCATACATCCGCGGGCCTGAGGGCATCGTTGTTGCGCTTGCCGAGCAGCTCGGCTGAGCGGGGCTCAATTACAGCGTTTAGTAATGATCAACGCCACAGCGTTGACCGATCAGCGCGGCTCTGTCTGAATAGCCGGCGACTCGGATGTAGTGCACTTGACGTGTAGTCGCCATCTTGGAGAAGTGCTGTATCTAGATACTCCCAAAACGTGGCAACGACCGTCCCCAAGAAAGGACGGCTTGACAGTCTGAACCAACACTTGGCATATGGTGCGGGCGGAGGGACTTGAACCCTCACGGACCTTGCGGTCCAACGGATTTTCATACCCGGCTACGGCTTTCACCGCCCCTGCTGTCAGGGTTTGGGGTCTGGACTATCCCTTCACCATGTCCCGGATACGATTCCGGTTTTCAGGTGCTGCCCGTCTAGTCTCTACACCTTCCCGGCCATTTCGGACCGGGCTTGGCTCGGGATCGCCATGTTACAGGGTTCCCCGAATTTGAGCAGTTCTGCACCGCCAGTTTCCCGGCGGGCACTCAAGTTCGTTCGCTTAAGTCCGATGCGTCTGCCGATTCCGCCACGCCCGCACGTTCCAAAGTTAGCACGAATGAACGAATGACCCGATCGGACTTTTAAGTCCCTTGCGTCTGCCGATTTCGCCACCCGGGCCTATTGAAAACGCCAACTCTATTGGACCACTCTGACGTTGACGTTGGCTACTTGGTAGCGGCCAGCAG
>Ga0105240_10009868_pt1 | contig 13476 bp, 10 predicted proteins | sample KBSC54metaG_FD_80426 | JGI IMG/M metagenome (GOLD analysis project Ga0105240, IMG submission 80426) | Corn rhizosphere microbial communities from Kellogg Biological Station, Michigan, USA - KBS C5-4 metaG | ecosystem: Host-associated > Plants > Roots > Rhizosphere > Soil | place: Michigan, USA... | reverse complement strand
TTGAGTTTGATTTCCAGTTGCGCGAGCAGCGTGTCGAAAAACCAGAGATCGCGTGGCGCCTTGACCTTGGGCAGGATTATGACGTCGAGAAATTCGCCGGCGGCGGTGACCACCTCGATGACGTCGTCATGCGCCCATTTGGTCTCGGCGGCATTGACGCGGATCGCGCGCAGTTTGCGTCCCCAGTGCGGACTCTTCAGCGCCGCGATCACGTTGGCACGCGAGCTTTCCTTCAAGGCCGGCGCGACCGCGTCCTCGAGATCGAGAAACACCAGGTCGGCCGCGCTGGCCAGCGCCTTCTCGATCATTTTCGGATTAGAACCCGGCACCGACAGTTCGGAACGTCGCAGGCGAACGGCCATCATGCACTCCTTATAAGGCGAGGACCGGCAGCGCCTGAGTGAGATTGAGGATGCGCACGCCCCGGCGACGGCCCGATCCACCCGCTTATGAATTAGCTCGATAACGAGGCGTTACGCCAGCGCCGCGCGATGCGTTGCGGGAGGCCGGGCGATCACTTGCCCTTGCCGTGCAGCATGATCAGATGCGGGCTGTTGCCGGCGCTGTCGGTGACGATGAGGGTGGAGGCCAGCAGGCCCTGCGCGCCGGGCGCGAAGCGGACTCCGATGCGGCAGCGGGCGCCGGCCGCGAGAGTTGCGCCGTTGGTGCAGGTGGTGCTCGCTCCGTCAACGATGAAATTGCCCAGGGTAAACGAGAGGTTGCCGATAACCAGCGTCGATTTGTTGCGTAACGGGTTGACGATCACGACTTTCCGGGCGGCGCTGGTCGTACCGACCTTGTGCGGGCCAAACAGGATCGACTTGGGCGTAAAGGTCGCCGGACCGGCAGTCGGTATCGGAGCAGGCGTGGGGGTCGGTGTCGCGGTGGGTGAGGGCGTAGGCGTTGGCGATGGCGTGGGGGTCGGTGTGGGTGGTGGAGTAGGTGTGGGTGTGGGCGTGCGAGTGGGCGTAGGTGACGGAGTAATCGTCGGCGTTGGGGTTGGTGTGGGCGTCGGTGACGGAGTTGCGGTGGGCGAGGGCGTCGGAGTCGGGGTGGGCGTTGCGACCGGATAGCCGGCGGCGAAGGCGGCCATGTCGGCGCTACCCCATCCGGTAGCTTGATCATAGCCGGCCACCGCGGAGAAACCGTTCACCCCGTTGAAACTGTTGTTGCCGGCGGTGGTGTCGCGCAGTCCCGAAACGGACTCGTCGTGCCTGGCGCCCAGCGTGTAGATGCGCGGGTTCATATTGCCCAGGCGGGCACCGGAGGTTTGTGCGACCACTTTGGCCAGGCCCGCCCACATCGGCGCGGCGATACTGGTGCCGCCGATGCAGCAATTAATCGCGGCGACGCCCGCGCTGTTGGTATCGTCGCCCCAGTAGAAGCCCGGGGAAATCGGGCTCGCGCCGAGGGACACGTCGGGCACGTCGCGGTGGGCGTCGGAGGGAGTGCTCGCAACCTGCCAGGTGGGTTTGGCGAATATCGCGCTCGCGCCGCCGCCGCTCGCGCCGGTCGAATCGTGCCAGACGCTTTCGGCCGTGCTGCCGATATCGTTGTTCGACCCGTTGTAGCTCGGAGTGAATTCGGTGCCGCCGACCGCGATCACGTTGGGGTCGGCCGCCATTTCGCTGACGTTGCGGGTCTTGCCGACTACGCACGCGGTTCCCGCCGCATTGAGGACGATGTCGGCGGCGCCCTGATCGCCGCTCGAGACGAACACCGACTGACCTTGCGATGCGGCCTGCGCGAAAATCGGATCGAGCGTGCCCGTGAAGAAAGCGGCTGAGGCCCCGCAAAAGCCGTAGCTGACGCTGATTGCGCCGCACTGGTTATCGGTGACGGCCTTCTTGAGGGCGTCCACCAGCGGATCAATCGATGCCGTGGCGGGGTCGCCGATATAGACGTTGATCGCGGCGCCCGGCGCAACCGCGTGCGCCCATTCGATATCCAGCAGCGCTTCGACCTCGTCGCCGTTGCGGCCCGGATTGGTGCCGTCCGCGAGCACGCGCGTTATGCTGGCGACGGGGAGCGAGAAGTTGGAGTCGAAGAGCGTCACTGAGGGGCTGTAATAGTCGGTATCCTCAACCACCGCGACGCAATCGCCGGCGCTGCCGTTGGAGCCGGCGTTGAGCAGCGACGTTTCGTCATAGAAGGTCCAGAGGTCGGCGGGGCCGAAGGCGAGTCCGAGGCCGTCGTTGTAATCGGTAACCGCGGCCGGAATCAGCGCGGCCAGCTTCGAGCGGCGCGATTGCCGGTCGGAGCGTCGCGACCGTCCGCTTTGACCGAACGGCGAAGCGTTCACGGCGACGTGCGGACTGGGCGGCCGGATCGCCAAGGCGAGCGAATGACGCGTGTTGTCGAGTCCTTCGATCGATCCGATTATGCCCGCCAGCCGCGACGGTACCTGCGGATCGGTCGCGTTGGCGAATATCGCGCCGTCGGGCGAGGCAAGTTGGCGCGTCGCGAAAGCGGACTCGGCCTGCGCGACGGTCGCGATCGACGTGATCCCGCGCGGCGACGAATCAACTATGCGAAAGCCCTGTCCGGAAAGCCATTGTTGCACCTCCGCAACCTCAGCCGGGGTGCGGCCGAAGTTCGCGTCGAAAGCGGCCGGCGTCAGCCATCGATGGTAGCGCGGCGCGGCCGGACTCTGGAGGTCAGCGAGAAGCCTGGCGAGGCCAGCGGGATTCCGTGGCGCGAACGATATATGGATGTTGAGTGGACGCGTGGCCTGGGCTGGCGTGTTGATCGCGGAGGCGTCGAACGCCGGATGATTGCCGATGAGCGGCGCGGCCTGCGCGAAAACCGTCGATGGCGCACCCATCAGGAGTAGCGTGAAGCAGATCACGAGCGAGAGCGCGGCGCCGGCCAGGTTCAAAACATAGCTGCGGGTGTGCGGCAGAGCCTCTGAAGGTTGAAGGTGTCGGTCAGAAACAATGATTTGATACATCTTTACAATTGCAGAGTTGCGACGCCAAATTCGCTTTGTTCGGAGGTGTTCGGCTATATCCGCCCGTATCCCTCATCGCGGATGCCCTATCGATATGAGTGCAATCGCTGCGCCAGCGCGCTGACGAGAGGGAAAGAGAAGGGGAGAAGAGATATGAAACCTATGAGAGGTTTCAAACTTCCCGCAATTAATAGGGTTAGATAGTCAGTGAAAATAATAGCTTTGCGTTCTTGAACAACTTCTTATGAATTCAATTGAGCGCAATCCGGACGCGCGCGAATTGGTAATGACCTACGGTTGGAATACAACCGCATACCAGATACTCAATCCCGGCTTGCAACATTGGTACGCGCCGAATGAGCCGGCGGTGGTCGCGTACACGCGGCGGCAAAATGTATTGCTGGTCGCGGGGGCGCCGGTGTGCGCGGCGGACATGCTGGGAAAAGTGGCGTCGGCGTTCGAGCAGTTCGCGCGCGCGCAGGGGTGCAGGGTCTGTTATGTATGCGCGGCGGAACGGATGCGCGAGGTGGTGGCGCAGTCGCGCGAATATTCGACGATCGTGATCGGCGCGCAGCCGGTGTGGGATCCGCAAGCATGGACGCGCGTGATCGCGTCGCGTCGCTCGCTGCGCGCGCAACTCGCGCGGGCGCGTAACAAGGGCGTTACGATCGAGTCGGTTCCGGGTATGCAGGGACGCGACAATCCGGAACTCGACCAGGTGCTCGACGAATGGTTGAGGTCACGCGGACTGCCCCCGCTGCATTTCCTGGTCGAGCCGCACACGCTGAACGGCGCCGTCGCCGATCGCGTACTGATGGTTGCGCGCCGCGCAGGAGTGGCGGTCGCTTTTCTGGTGGCGTCGCCGGTGGTAGCGCGCAACGGCTTTCTGATTGAGCAGGTGGCGCGATCGACGCGCGCGCCCAATGGTGTGAGCGAGCTGCTGATCGACACCGCGATGCGGCGCTTTGCCGAGGACGGCCGCGCCTACGTCACGCTTGGGCTGGTGGCGCTTTCGAACCAGGCGGATGGGGCAGCCGCGCTCAATCCGTGGTGGCTGAGCCTGATGATGACGTTTGCGCGCGCCCATGCGACCCGCTTCTATAATTTTCGCGGGCTGGAGCGCTTTCGCACAAAGATGTCGCCGGCGAGCTGGGAGACGATATACGCGATTTCGAACGAGCGCAGTTTCTCGCTGCGCACGCTCTACGCGATGGGCGAAGCGTTTTCCGGGATCTCGCCGTGGCGCGCTCTGGGTCTCGGCGTAATCCGGGCTTTGCGCCAGGAGGCGCGCCGCCTGCGCGGGCGTTAGCGTTGGGGGGCTTCCGCGTCAGCCGAGGAAGCCGTAGGCGGTCGCACCGATGGCACGGGTGAGCGCGAGCGGTAGCCGGCGCCACACTTGAGCGAACAAGGCCGCCGAGCGAGCCGGCGATTCGGCGCTGAGCGCGTGCCGCAAGTACGGAAAGTAGCTGTAGGGGAGCGGCGAGGCCATCGCACCCATCTCGCTTTTGAAGCGTGCGAGTCCGGTGTTGCGGACGTCGGCGCGACCGAGGTCGAGCGCGGCCGCCTTGCCCGCGTAATGCTCGAGCATCGAGAAAAACACCAGATGCGAGGCGCCGTCGGCGCTGTGCAACGCGCGCGCCGACCATTTGGCGTAGAGGCGCGCTCCGTCGCGCAACAGCACTACGCCCGCGTGATCGATCCCGCCGCGCGACGCCAGCCAGACTTCGAAGTCGGAGGTGCGGGAGAATTCCTCGCGCACCAGCGCAAAAAAGCGCAGGGGCTGCGGCGGGACACCGAGCCGGCGGCGGGTCTGGAGCTGCAGCCGGTAAAAGCGGCCGAGCAGGTCTTCACCAGCGCCGGAAGTGATACGAAAGCCGTCTTCGACGGTGCGTCTGACCTGGCGGCGGAAGTTGCGGTCGGTGGTGCGCTGAATTTCGGCGAACGGTCGAGCCAGATCGAGCGCCCATTGGCGGAAACAATCGATCGTCCGCCATGGTGGTGGCGCCGCGAATCCGCGAATCTCGAGATTGCCGCGCAGCCCCGGCTGCTGCGTCAAGCCCTTCAGGAGCTCGTGCACCACGTCATCGTCGGCGCCCAGCGGTGCGCATGAATCTGAAAACGGCAGGCCGACGACGCGCGGGACGAACGGAATCCTGGAGGGGGCGAGCAGGCATCCGGCGACGATGCGCTGGGCGCGTTCGAGGGTTGCCGCAAGGACGCGAAAGCCGTAGGCACGGCGCAGGGCATTGGTCCACACGGCGTGATGGTAGAGCGTTGCGCCGGGGCTCGATGCGGTAAACTCATTCCATCGCTCGTGCATCTGCGCCAGAGGCGTAATCCGAATCATCGCCGCGCGCCCGGGAGCCGCGGGCTCAGCTCTAAACATGCCTGCGTTCGTCGTGAGCATAATCGTCCTCGTCATCTGCAGTTGCAGTTGCCTTATGCGGGCCGACAGCGGTCCGTATCACGTATGAGCCGAGCAGCTTCAGGCCCCACGGCTTGATCCACGTACCTTCGCCGCTCAGCGTGAATCCCGCCTTTTCGACGACCCTGATGGACGCGAGATTGAGATCTTCGACGACGTACCAGAACCAGCGCTGCGGTTGGCGGTTAATTCGCACGACGGTCTGCAGTGCAAACAGCGCCAGTCCCTTGCCGCGATATGCGGGATCGGTCCAGGTGTCACCGATTTGCAGGTCGCCATCGGCGAGAAAGGGAAAGCGCCAGAACCGCGGAGTAAACGCCGAGTAGTGCACCAGCCGGAGGCCGTCGCGAATCAGCAGGGCGCCGCATTGGTCGCGCGCGAACATATGAGTACGGTGCAATAGCCAGCGGAACAGGAACCTGAACCGGAGCTTTTTCCCTGGTAGAGCCGGCGGCAGCAGAGGAAATCGCGACGGTCTCCATACGCTCCATGAATATTGAGCAGGCAGAGTGCCGGTGGCGCGGTCAGTGCTGACAAAAGAATAGAAAAGGTAGCGAGGTCGTGAGGTCACCACAGTCAAAGCAGCAAACGTCGTGCCGACAGTGCGGCAGAACAGGGCAGAGGTGCTCAGTCGCATCAAATCCGCCTGAATACATCGCATTCCGGCGAAGATGAGTCATACGAGACATCCCCGTCCTCGCATTTGCATTAAGCGATGCAGGATTTGTGGGAATAATGTACCGGCGATGTATGGGAACTTACTTACCCGCACGACTCGGCGCATGAGCATCGACGTATTTCGGGGTATTTTGGGATGCTCGGCCAGAAAAGCGTCGCCAGCGCCGGTCGTGGCGGGCGAGCGGTCGGGGGATTACCCGAAATCGCTGGAGATGCGGTATGGTCGCGGAAATTCAGCGGCGTACCGGCTATCCGGTCGGCCAGTCAGTACCAGCGCCGGACCAGGGTCGATGCGCCGACGGAGGATTCAATGGCGGAGGAACAATATTCCGGGCGCCTGCTCTCGGCCGACTCGCATGTGATGGAGCCGCGCGACCTCTGGGAAAAACGCATCGACGAGAAGTGGCGGGCGAAGGCGCCGCGAATCGAAATGCTCGATGAGAGCGGCGATTACATCGTGATCGACGGGATGCGGCCGCGGCCGTTGGCGTTCGAGGGGCCGATGGCGGACATGAAGGCGCAAGGGATGGAGATCCCGGTGCCGAAGGGTTATCGCTACGAGCAGAACCGGCCGGGTTCGTGGGACCCCAACGAGCGCTTGAAGGACCAGAATCTCGATGGCGTCTCGGGCGAGGTGATTTATCCCGGCGTGGGCCTGCATATCGTGCGGGCGCCGGACGCCGAGTACATCTACGCGTGCTGCCGCGCCTACAACGACTGGCTCGCGGAGTACTGCTCGGTATATCCGCAGCGGCTCAAGGGTGCGGCGATGCTGCCGAATCGCGGGCCGATCGAATGGGCGGTGAAGGAAGCGCAGCGCGCGGCGAAGCTCGGTTTTGCGACGGTGATGCTGCCGGCGTGGGTCGATGATCGGGCGTACAACCTGCCGGATTGGGACGGACTGTGGGCGGCGCTGCAGGACCTGAATCTCGTCGCGAGCATGCATCTGAGCGGACGTGAGCCTTACGGAATCGCGCACGGTCCCGGCGCCGGCGGCATCAACGTCGGCGTGATCAAGTTCATGATGTACGACACCGTGATGCGGCTAATCTGGGGTGGTGCGCCGATGCGGTTTCCGAAGCTCAAGTGGTCGATGGTCGAGGGCGGTATCGGATGGATCGCGTCGGTGGTCGCGTTCATGGACCATTGGTGGGACGACCATCGCGGGTGGATGGAGCCGAAGCTGCCGGAGACGCCGAGTTTCTATTTTCGGCGGCAGTTCTTCGCGACCTTCGAGGACGATCGCGCGGGCGTGCTGACGCGGGACATGATCGGAATCGACAACCTGATGTGGGGCTCCGACTATCCGCATACGGAGGGCGTGTGGCCGTATTCGCGCAAGAAGGTCGCGCAAAACTTCGCGGATATTCCGGCGGCCGACACGCGCAAGATGGTGCACAACAATGTCGCGCGGGTCTTCGGCTTTCCGCTGAATTGACGCGTCGATGGGAAGCGAAAGCCTGAAGAACCAGGTCGCGATCGTCGGCGTCGCGGACACCGAAGTCGGCGTGGTGCCGCAGTACAGCGCGACGCAGCTTTACGTGAAGGCGGCGAAGCTCGCGCTCGCGGACGCCGGCATCAAGAAGGACGAGGTTGACGGGCTGATCACGTGCATCTCGTTCGTCGAGCCGTACATGTACCACGCGGAGATGATCGCGGAGTACCTGCAAATTTTTCCGCGCTACTGCATGACGGCGCCGTCGGGCGGCGGCACCACGCTCGCGATCATGCATCATGCGGCGTCGGCGATCGCGACCGGGATGTGCAACACGGTGCTGATCACGATGGCCGACAGCCAGTTGTCGGGGCTGTCGCGCGCGAAGGCGATCGAGGCGATGTCGGGCGCGGGCCATCCGCAGTTCGAGCGGCCGTACGGACCGCCGATACCGGCGTTTTACGCGCTGCTCGCCCGCGCGCACGAGCATGCGTATGGCACCACGGCGGCGCAGCGCGCGGCGGTCGCGGTCGCGTGTCGCAAGCATGCGTCGATGAATCCTGCGGCGCAGATGCGCAAGCCGCTCACGGTCGCGGACGTGCTCAACTCGCGGATGATCGCCGACCCGCTGCATCTGCTGGATTGTTCACTGGTGAGCGACGGCGGCGCGGCGATCGTGATGACTTCGGCGGAGCGCGCGCGCGATTTCGAGACGAAGCCGGTGTATCTGCTGGGCACCGGCGAGGGCCATTCGCACGAGCACATCAGCGAGGCGCGCAGCCTCACGACCTCGGCGGCGAAGGAGGCGGGCGAGCGCGCATATGCGATGGCGGGACTGGGGCCGCGCGACATCGACGTCGCCGAGCTTTACGATTGCTTCACGCCGGTGGTGATTATCGAGCTGGAAGACCTCGGCTTTTGTTCCAAGGGCGAGGGCGGGCGATTTGTCGAGGGCGGACGAATCGAGTTGGGCGGCGAACTGCCGATCAATACTCACGGGGGCCTGCTGTCGCATTGTCATCCGGGACATCCGGGGTCGATGTTTTCGGTCACCGAAGCGGTGCGGCAGTTGCGCGGCGAATGCGGACCGCGCCAGGTCGCGGACGCGAAGATCGCGTTGGTACATGCACAGGGCGGAATCATGTCAACACATTGCACGGCGATTTTCGGGAGCGAGCCGGTCTGATGGCGGCGGAAACGGCGAAAGCGTTACCCGCGCCGACGCTCGAGACGCGTCCGTACTGGGAGGGATGCAAGCGTCACGAATTGCGGATTCAGCGGTGCGGAGGGTGCGGCCGCTATCAATTCTACCCGCGAATCTATTGCGCGCAGTGCTTCGACGATCGCGTCGAGTGGGTCACGGCGTCGGGCCGGGCGACGGTGCTGTCGTTTACGATCGTGCGGCGGCCGGTGTCGCCGGCGTTCGCGGCGGATGTGCCGTACGTGGTCGCGCTGGTGACGCTCGATGAGGGCCCCACGATGATGACGAACATCGTCGGGTGCGAGCCGGAACGGGTCGCAATCGGCATGCGGGTCGCGGTGACGTTCGAGGATTGGAACGAGGAGATTTCGATCGCTAAATTCCGGCCGGCTTGAACGGTCGGCCACGAGGGAACGGCGATGTCGAGAGTCAGGATCGCGGCAGCCGATCAGATCGGCGAAGGACGGATGGTGCGGGTGGATGCTAACGGGCGCCCGCTGCTGGTCTCGCGCATTGGGGGACGCTTTGGGGCGATCGACGCAATCTGCTCGCACGCGGGCGGGCGGCTGGAGGACGGCGACCTCGAAGATGGATGCGTGGTCTGTCCAGTCCATGCGGCGGTATTCAATCTGACGACCGGCAAGGTGTCGCCGCGGACTGGCTGGGCGTCGGACCTGCAATGCTATCCGGTGACAATCGAGGCCGGCGAACTATTCGTGGAAATCGAGGAGCGGGCTGAATCGGCGCGCGCTGCCGAGGGCGACGCGGGAGCGACGGCAGATCCGGTCGGTGCGGGATGCGCGTACGCGGGTGCGGCGAAAGGCCTCGACTTCAATCCGATGGCGCCGGATCAGCGCGAGTGCCCGTTCGATCTTTACCGCCGCGCGCGCGACGAGATGCCGGTGTTTTACAGCGAGCGCTTCGATTTGTGGGTGGTCACGCGCTACGACGATATCGTGCGAATCCTGAAAGACCCGGCGACGTTCTCTTCGGCGCAATCGCTGGCGCTCGATGCCGGCGTCGCGCCCGAAGTGCAGGCGGTACTCGACACCGGTTATCCGGCGACGCCAACGATGGTCACCGCCGATCCGCCGGTACATACGAGGTTTCGCGAATTGGTCGGCAAGGCGTTCACGTCGCGGCGGGTGGCATTGATGGAACCGCGCATGCGCGAGATAGCGCATCAGCTGATCGACGGCTTCGAGCGCGACGGGCACGCTGATCTGGTGCGGCAATATGCGTATCCGTTTCCGATGGAAGTGATCGCGGAAATTCTCGGCGTGCCGCCCGCTCATATGGACCAATTCAAGCGCTGGTCCGACGATATGTCGGCGCGGTTTGGACCGCTGCCGCTTGATCGCCAGATCGAGTGTGCGAAGAGCGAAGTCGAGTTTCAGCACTACTTCGCGGCGCGGCTGGAAGAGCGCCGGCAGCGTCCGCAGGCCGACCTGCTGACGGACCTGCTCGGCGCGCGGATCAAGCGGGAGGCGCCGCTCGACCTGCCGGAACTGCTGAGCATCCTGAAGCAATTGCTGATCGGCGGCAACGAGACCTCGACCAATCTGATCGGCAGCATGCTGCTGCTGCTGCTCAACAATCGCGATCAACTGGAAGCGCTGATGAAGGATCGCGCGCTCGAGGCGAACGCGGTTGAGGAGGCGCTGCGGCTGGACTCGCCGGTGCAGGGGTTGTTTCGATCGGCGACGCGCGAGGTGGAGATTGGCGGCGTCAGGATTCCCGCGGGCGCGCATCTGGAACTGCTATACGCGTCGGGGAATCGCGATGAAGGGCGCTTTCACGATTCCGATCGCTTCGACCTCAAGCGGCCGGACTCGAGCAACCACATGGCGTTCGGCTTTGGCATCCACTTTTGTATCGGCGCGCCGCTCGCGCGCTACGAGGGGCGGATCGCGCTAGACGTACTGCTCGACCGGCTACCCGATATGCGGCTCGCGCCGGGCCAGGAGTTCGAGCATCATGCGCACTTTTTTCTGCGCGGATTGAAGCGACTCGAACTCGAGTGGAACGTCGCTTAGTGGCCATCCGCCGACGCGGCGAGCGGGGCCCGGCTATACGTCAACCGCGCTCATATCGGGATAGCGATCGCCAGCGGCAAAACCCTTCGGCGCCACTTCTTCGATGCGCCTGAGATCGTTCTCAGTTAATTGAATCTCTACGGCGGCAGCGTTCTCCTCGAGATATTTGCGCCGCTTGGTCCCTGGAATCGGCACGATATCCGATCCGCGCGCCAGCGCCCATGCGAGCGCGAGCTGGCTTGGAGTGAAGTGTTTCTTCTGTGCGATTTCCTTCACACGTTCGACCACTGCGAGATTACGTTTGAAATTCTCGCCTTGAAAGCGCGGGTTCAGGCGGCGGAAATCGTTTGGCGGGAAATCGTCGGGAGATTTGAATTCACCGCTTAGAAAACCTCGTCCCAGCGGACTGTACGCGACCAGTCCAATACCCAGTTCGCGCAAGGTCGGGATTACTTCGTTCTCAAGGTCGCGGCTCCAGAGTGAGTATTCCGATTGTACCGCGCTAATCGGATGAGTCGCAGCGGCGCGGCGGATCGTTTTGGCGGATGCCTCCGAGAGGCCGAGATAACGCACCTTGCCGGCCTTCACCAGATCCGCCATCGCACCTACGGTATCCTCGATCGGGACCGTACGATCGACGCGATGCTGATAGTACAAATCGATGTGGTCAATACCCAGTCGCTTGAGCGACGCGTCGCAAGCCGAGCGCACGTACTCCGGGCGCCCGTTGATTTCGCGCCGGCCGTCCGGATGTCGGACGATGCCGAACTTGGTCGCGACGATCACCCGATCGCGTATCGGCTTGAGCACCCGGCCGACCAGTTCCTCATTGTGGTACGGCCCGTACATGTCGGAGGTGTCGAAGAAATCGATGCCGAGCTCGACTGCGCGATGCAGCGTGGCGATCGATTCGGTATCGTCACGCGGGCCGTAAAACTCCGACATCCCCATACAGCCCAGGCCGAGTTCGGATACCGTCAGACCCTGGCGACCAAGCTTACGGCGCTGCATGATGTTCATGGATACTCACTCCTGATTAGTCAGTTGAATGACCAGTTGAAGGTCTTAGTAGTGGCGGGATTGCGCTGTGACTACTGCAACAATCCGTAGAGGCCGCCGACGGTTGAAATCACTCCGACGAATTGCGGCGGTATGGCCGGATTTTTCGAGTTGGTATAACGATCGTACATCGGTTCCACGAGCCGAAGTTTAAAGACGTTTTCGATTTGCGCCGCGGTGCCACTGAACTTGATATAGTCCGCGTTGGTATCGTAGCTCTCTTCCGTGATGGTGAAGCCCTGCGAAATGAGCCATTGCTTCACCGCCTGAAACTGATCGGCGGTCTCGCCGAAGCGGGCATGGGTCTCCTGCGGCGTCAACCAATGATGATACTCGGGCGACTTCTTGTCATCGATGGCGTGCATGAACTGGTCGAACTCGGCCTGGTTGCGCATCGCGAAATCCACTTCGAGGTGGAGCACCTTGTCGCGCGGCACCGGCACGTCATGCACCACGTCAACTCCAGTTGGATTATTAACCACCAGGCGCGCGGCGTTATCGCTAGCCGAGTCGGCGGGGGCGGCACAGCCGGCCGCATGAAAAATCAGCACGACCCCCAATACAACGGCCAGCAGCCATCCGCGGTGCTTGCCGCGTATCGGAGTTCGCAGTGTGGGCTTCGCTTTAGTCACAAGTAAACAGAATGCGATTTGCAATCATCGGGTTCAAGCACCGCGATGATCCTACCTAGCGGTATGCGATACGCCGAATGCGTGCTTCAATGAAAGTCACATGTCGCGGCGCGTCGCGCCGCCCTTTCGCGATTGGAGTGATCATCATGGCCAAGATTTCATATCGCGTGCGCCCGGAGACCGCTGTACTGACTAAAGGTTTCGATCCCGCGTTGTCGGTCGGTTCGGCGCGGCCGCCGGTTTACCGCAGTTCGACTTTCGTCTTTCCAAGCCCGGAGGCCGCCGAGCGCGCGTTCGGAATCGTGCTCGGGAAAATCTCGCCGGTTGGTGAAGATCGTCCGGATTTGATCTACGCGCGACTCAACCATCCGAACGCCGAGATTCTCGAAGAGCAGTTGGTGCCGCTGGAACGGGGCGCGAATTTCGCCGCGGTGTTTAATTCGGGGATGGCCGCGATCGTCACCGTGATGCTCTCGTTTCTGGAACGTGGGGGCTCGTTGATCTATACGCAGCCGCTCTATGGCGGGACGCAACATTTGATTCATCAGATAATCGAGCCGCTTGGTTTCGCCGCGCACGCGGTACCGGCGGGCAATGCGAAAGCGCTGGGCGAGGCGATCGAGCGCAGCGAGAATCCGCGGCTGGTGCTGGTCGAAACGCCGGCCAATCCCACGCTGATGATGACCGATATCGCGCAGGCCGCGGACGCCGTGCGCCGGCATCCGAAGCGTCCTCTGCTAGCCGTGGATAACACGCTGCTCGGGCCGACCTTTCAGCATCCGCTGACCTGCGGCGCCGATTTGGCGATCTATTCCGCGACCAAGTTTCTCGGCGGCTTCAGCGACCTGCTCGCCGGCGCCGTGCTGGCTGCCGATCCCGAATTGATCCAGACGCTCACCGGGATGCGCGCGCTGCTGGGCAACATTTTGCAGGCCGACGAATGCTGGATCCTGGATTCGCGGCTTTCGACCGTGGCATTGCGGATGAACCGGCAGAGTAAGAATGCGCAGCGTATCGCGGAGCAACTGGTCAAGCATCCGCGCGTCAGCCGCGTGTTCTA
>Ga0105240_10009867_pt1 | contig 13477 bp, 11 predicted proteins | sample KBSC54metaG_FD_80426 | JGI IMG/M metagenome (GOLD analysis project Ga0105240, IMG submission 80426) | Corn rhizosphere microbial communities from Kellogg Biological Station, Michigan, USA - KBS C5-4 metaG | ecosystem: Host-associated > Plants > Roots > Rhizosphere > Soil | place: Michigan, USA... | reverse complement strand
TGCCAGTAGTAGGCCTTCGCCACCGGGTCCCACGCCCAGTTCGACTTTTCGGTGTCGGTGAAGATGATGCGCGTTTCCGGCCACTTGGCATCCGTGTCGCTCCACACGTAGTAATTGCGCTTGCTCGAGCCTGCGGGCGCCGCGCGCGCCGCCTGGAACCATGGATGCTGGTCGGACGTGTGATTGATCACGAGCTCGGTGATCACGCGCAGCGACCGGCGATGTGCTTCGCGGAGGAAGTGGCGAAAATCCGCGCGCGTGCCGTAGTCCGGGTGCACACCGTGGTAATCGGCGATGTCGTAGCCGTCGTCGCGTAACGGCGACGGATAGAACGGCAACAGCCAGATCGTGTCGACGCCGACGTCCTTGACGTAATCGAGCGATTGCGTCAAGCCGGGGAAATCACCGATGCCGTCGCCGTTGCTGTCGCGATACGCCTTGACGTGGAGCTGGTAGATGACGGCATCCTTGAACCAGAGCGGGTCCTGCGTCGCGAACGCAGGTGCTGCGGGCGCAGGCAAGCCGGCAGCCGCGGTTGCGTCGGTGCGTAATCCGGCGACGTCGACTTGATCGTTCATTTCGGTCAGGCGAGCGCCGAGGCGGCCGCCGGTTGCACCTCGTGCCGGACGAGCGGCGCCACGCGGAAGACGTGCGCCGGCATTTCCTGCGGGCGCAACTCGACATAGTTGCGCGCGCCGTGCCAGGTGTAGCGGGCCTGCGTCAACAGATCTTCGACCTCGAACGGCTGTACGGTGTCGATACCGAGCTCCGCCAACGCGAGGTCGACAAATCCCGATTGCTTGTGAAACGGATCGAGGTTCACGACGACCAGAACGACGTTCTCGCCATCCGCGGCCGCTTTCGAATAGCAGATCATCTCGGGATTGTCGATGGCGTGAAAGCGCAGTTCCCGGTCCTGCTGCAGTGCCTTGTTGGCGCGCCGGATGGCATTGATCCTCGCGACGAGCGGGCGCAGGCTGTCCGCGCGTTCGCGCGGCCAGTCGCGGATCTCGTATTTTTCCGAATGCAGGTATTCCTCGGAGCCCGGCTCGCGAGGAAGGTGCTCCAACAGCTCGAACGCGGGCCCGTAGATGCCATAGCTTGCGGCAAGCGTTGCCGCGAGCACCAGTCGCACGACGAACGCGGGCCTGCCGCCGGTTTGCAGGTAGGCGGTGAGGATGTCGGGCGTATTGGGCCATGCATTGGGCCGGAAGTATTCGCGCGACGGCGCCTGCGAAAGCTCGGTGAAATACTGCGTCAGTTCTTCCTTGGTGTTGCGCCAGGCGAAATAGGTGTACGACTGCGTGAATCCCGCCTTCGCCAGGCGATGCATCGGGCGCGGGCGCGTGAACGCCTCGGACAGAAAGACCACGTCGGGATGCACCGCCTTGACCTCGGCGAGCAGCCAATCCCATAGCGCAAACGGCTTCGTGTGCGGATTGTCGACCCGAAATACGCGCACGCCCTCACCGATCCAGTGGTCGACGATGCTTTTCAGCTCGTCCCACAGTGCCCGCCAATCGTCGGTGTCGAAATTGAACGGATAGATGTCCTGATATTTCTTGGGGGGATTCTCCGCGTACTGGATGCTGCCGTCGGGACGATGCCTGAACCACGCCGGATGCTCGGTGACATAGGGGTGGTCCGGCGAGCACTGGTAGGCGATATCGAGCGCGATTTCCAGCCCTCGCGCGCGCGCCGACTTCACCAGTCGGCGAAAATCGGCGGCGGTGCCGAGCTGCGGATGGATCGACTTGTGTCCGCCCTCGGTTGCGCCGATCGCCCACGGACTCCCCGGATCGTCCGAAGCAGCGACCAGCGCATTGTTGCGACCCTTGCGCTTGGTGCGTCCGATCGGATGGATCGGCGGGAAGTACAGCACGTCGAATCCCATCTCGACCACTTCGGTCAGACGCGCTTCGCAATCGGCAAACGTGCCGTGCCGTTTGCCGGAGGCGGCCGAGCGCGGAAACATTTCGTACCATGCGCTGAAGCGCGCCAATAGCGGTTCGACCCAGATCGGCAGCGCGGGGGCGAAGGTGCTGGCGCAGCGCCGGTCCGCATGGCCCTCGACCAGCGAGACGAGCGCCTCGTCCATCGCCTCCGAGCGTCGAACGAGCGGATCGACGTCAGCAGCCAGTCGCGCAGTCCACTCGCGCAGATGCCTGGCATCGACGCCGCGGACACGCCTTGCGATGTCGCGCAGCAGCGCGCCGCCGACCTGCAACGTGACGGCGACGTCTTCAGCGGCCGTCCAGCGCGCGAGATCGCGCCGCCAGGTCCGAAAAGCATCGGGCCACGCGCTCACCGTAAATTCGTAGCGGCCGAGCGCGGTCACGTCGAACGCCGCCCGCCAGTGATCGTTGCCCAGCGCCACCATCTCCGCCTCGTGCCAGCGCGCCTCGCCGTGACGCCGATATAACGTGACGCAGCGCAGCGTTTCATCGCCATCCATGAAGACATCGGCTTCCACCACCACCGAATCGCCGATGCAGCGTTTCGCGGGATAGCGCCCGCCATCGACGCACGGCGTGACGCGCTCGATGATCGCGCGACGGCGACCTTCCGAAGCCGTTGGCCGGGCCATCGGAGCTCAGTCCTGTGGCTCGAGGAACAGCACGCCAAGCGGTGGCAGCGTCAGCGATACCGAATGGCGCCGGCCATGCGCCGGCGCGTGGTCCGCATCGACGCCGCCGCGATTGCCCATGCCGCTTCCGCCGTAGGTCACGGCGTCGCTGTTGAGCACCTCGCGCCAGCGTCCGGCGCGCGGCACGCCAAGCCGATAGCCGGTACGCGGAACGGGCGTGAAATTGCACACGACCAGCGCAGCGAATTCAACTCCCGGCGCCTTGCGCAAAAACGCAATGACGCTGTTGCCGGCGTCCGAGCAATCGATCCATTCGAAACCGTCGGCGCTGAAGTCACGGGCGTGCAACGCCGCCGTGCGCGCGTAATGGCGGTTGAGATCGCGCACCCATTGCTGCATTCCGGCGTGCGGCGGATACGCGCAAAGATGCCAGTCGAGACTCGCATCGTGGTTCCACTCGCGCCACTGGCCGAATTCCCCACCCATGAACAGCAGCTTCTTGCCGGGATGTCCCCACATGTAGCCCAGCAGGCAGCGAAGGTTGGCGAACTTCTGCCAATCGTCGCCGGGCATGCGGCCCAGCAGCGAACCCTTCCCATGCACCACTTCGTCATGCGACAGCGGCAACACGAAATTCTCGCTGAACGCGTAGCACGCGCTGAACGTAATCTCGTTGTGGTGATAACCCCGGAACACCGGATCACGTCCGAAGTAGGCGAGGGTGTCGTGCATCCAGCCCATATTCCATTTGAGACCGAAGCCGAGGCCGCCGACGTACGTGGGCCGCGACACGTTCGGCCACGCGGTTGACTCCTCCGCGATGGTCTGGGTGTCCGGATGCGCGGCATAGACCGATTCGTTCAGCTCGCGCAGGAACGCCACGGCGTCCAGGTTTTCGCGGCCACCGCGGAAGTTCGGCACCCACTCGCCTTCGCCGCGGGCATAATCGAGATAGAGCATCGAGGCCACGCCGTCCACGCGCAACGCATCGATGTGATAGCGATCGAGCCAGAACAAGGCGCTGCTCGTCAGAAAGGCGCGCACTTCGTTGCGCCCATAGTTGAAGATGCAGCTCTTCCACTCCGGATGGAATCCCTGGCGCGGATCAGCGTGCTCGAACAGGTGCGTGCCGTCGAAGCGCGCGAGGCCATGCGGGTCGTCGGGAAAATGCGAGGGCACCCAGTCGAGGATCACACCGATGCCGGCGCCGTGCAGGTAATCGACGAGATACATGAAGTCCTGCGGCGCGCCGTAACGCGCGCTCGGCGCGAAGTACCCGGTCGTCTGGTAGCCCCATGAACCGTAGAACGGATGCTCGGTGACCGGCATCAGTTCGACGTGCGTGAAGCCCATCTCGCCGGCATACTGCGCCAGCGCGTGCGCGAGATCGCGATAACCGAGAACCTGCCAGGGATTCGCGGGATCGCGCCGCCACGATCCCAGGTGAACCTCGTAAGCGGATATCGGCGCGTCGAGCGCGTTGGCGCGTGCGCGCGACGCCATCCAGGGTCCATCTTGCCAGTCGTAATCCAGCGACCACAGGCACGAGGCCGTTCGCGGCGGCGGCTCGCAGCGGAACGCGAACGGATCGCTCTTGTCGATCCGCAGGCCATGCCGCGTTTCGATGCGGTATTTGTAACGTTGGCCCTGCGCGATACCGGATACCCAATCCTCCCAGATGCCGGAGCCGTCGGTTCGCGGAGCAAGCGGATGAGCATCGCCCCGCCATTCATTGAAGTCGCCGATCACCGATACCCGCACCGCATTGGGCGCCCACACGGCGAAGCGCGCCGCCTTTCCGCCGCCGACGATGTGCGCGCCGAGCTTGTCGTAGAGCGTGTGATGCCGTCCCTGCCTGAACAGATGGACGTCGTACTCGGTCAGCAGCGACCGTGCGGCGCCATGCGCCGTTTCGCCGGAAGTGCTTTTCTCGATCGGTTCGCGATGTTTCAATTGAGCAGATTCGCGGCGGCGGCTCTTCTGGCGACAAGCCCTTCCGCGAACGGCGTGGCAGGCTCAGGCTCGACATCCCCCGATACGAATCCGTGGCTCGCGTAGTCGCTCTCGATCATGGGCACCGGCCGCGTGTCCTGCGGCAACCGGTCCACGTCGCTCGCGAAAGCGGCGGCGAGGAAATTATCCACCCACCAGAATACGTCGTTGCGCCGCACCGATCGGCGCAACCGGCGCATGCGCGCGCGGCGCTCGTCCTCGCTCATCGCGAATGCGACGCGAATCGCCTCGGCAACGCCTTCGATGTCGTAGGGATTGACGAGGAGCGCGCCGCGACGAAGCTGCGCCGCTGCGCCGGCGAATTCGCTCAGGATCAGCACCGCATTCTCGTCGATGCTGCTCGCGCAGTACTCCTTGGCGACGAGATTCATGCCGTCGCGCAGCGGCGTCACCAGCGCGATATCGGCGGCGCGGTAATACGCGAGGAGGTCGGTGGTGGTCAAGCTGCCATACACGTACCAGACCGGTACCCAGCCGCCCGGCCGCATGAACTCGCCGTTGATGCGCCCCACCAGTCGCTCGATCGTGTTCTTGAGATCGTCGTAGTCGCGGATCTCGACCCGGCTCGGCACGACGACCTGGATGAGCGAGATGCGCTCGCGCAGTTGCGGAAAGCGATGCAGCAAATCGGCGAACGCTTCCAGCCGATTCGGAATGCCCTTCGTGTAATCGAGGCGGTCGACGCCAAGCAGCAGCTTGCGGCTTGGCAGCAGGCGGTGCAGCTCGTTCGCCCTGCGCGCAACTTCGGGTGATGCAGCCTGGCGCTCGATGGCGGTGAAGTCGACGCTGACCGGAAATGCGCCGATGCGGATCGTGCGCCCGGCGGTGGTCGTCGAGAGAACCGGCCCCTTGCCTTCGAATTCAGCGCCCGGGACGAGCGCACGCACGCACTGAACGAAATTGCGCCGATCGCGCAGCGTCTGAAATCCCAGCAGATCGAACTGCAACAGCGCGTCGATCAATTGCGCGCACCAGGGCAGCTTGGCGAACAGATCGAGCGAAGGGAAGGGGATGTGCAGGAAAAATCCCAGCCTGGCATGCGAGCCGGTGGCGCGCAGCTCGCTGGCGACGTTCATCAGGTGATAGTCGTGCACCCAGATGAAGTCGTCGTCCTCGCTGTTCGCGACGATCGTGGCGGCGAATTTCCGGTTGACCGCCTGATAGGTGCGCCAGTATTCGGGATCGAAATTGCACAACGATTGCAGGTCGTGGAACAGCGGCCAAACGACCGCGTTGGAGAATCCCTGGTAGAAGTTGTGCACTTCGTCGGGCGTCAGGTGAACAGGCTTCAATGCATAGCCGCAGCCAGCGCTGACGTCGGCAAGAACGCGATCGAGTTGTTCGTCGTCGGTCGCCACGCCGGGCCAGCCAATCCAGGTTCCCCCGCGTTGCCTCAGCACAGGCACCAGCGCGCTCACCAATCCTCCGCTTCCCGGCACGATCTGCCAGCGGCCCTGGCCATCGCGCGAGACGATGTAGGGCAGGCGGTTCGATACCACGATCAGTCGACGCGACGGTTTGCTCATGCGAGCGGTCCCGGCTGGGTGGCGGGAGGGCGTGTTCGACGCAGCGATCGACTACGCTCATGAACATCGATATATCGACATCAATGTACTCACGCCCTGTAATCGGCGTAATCAGCGTTTGTCCTACCGCGAGAAGGAAAATTGAAGTCTTATCGCGGCCTGCCGGCAAGAATTGCCTGAGCGCGCCTGCGAGCGGCGGTCGTCACATCGCGCCGGCGATCAGGCGCCTCGGCGGGGCAGCATGGACTGCCCCGGCGCTTCAATGTCGCGTGCCGGCTTTCCCGGGGCGTTTCGCGGTGGCCGACACTGCTTCGACCGTCAGCGTGAACGTGCGCTGCTCATTCGGATTCATCGCGCCGACCCCGATGAGCTTGCGGGCGGTTTCTTCGCCGCGATCGTTACGGATCGACACGATAACCGTGTACTCCCACGGCTCGCCCTCGGGGGGATGCCGGATGCTCCCTTCGATGCGCAGCGGCGTGAGGGCGGGCACCTGCGACGCATCGGCGCCGGCATCGACGAAGCGCAGGTAATGCCGGCAGGCCGGGCAGACGCCCGCGCTTTCAAGGACGGTCTCGCGGCAGTGCGGGCATTCGCGGGTTGCCCCGGGGCTGCCCGGCCGCACGACGGCGCTCATTGTTGCACCCCCACGCTTGCGGCTGCCGCGGCTGCACTGGCGCTCGTTGGGGCGCTCATGAGCCGGCGCCAGTCTCCGCGCCGTGGCCCATGCGGTACTTGCCGGCTTTCGTGCCTTTGCCGTCGTCCCAGCCGAATTCGGCCTGCCCGCGCACGCGCGCGCCCGCGGCGACCGTCAACGATCCAGCCTTGATGTCGCCGATCACCACGCCCGTTTGCATCAGATCGACGAGCGAAGCTTCCTCGACATTGCCTTCCAGCTCGCCGGCGATCGTGACCTTGTCGGCGCGCACGGCGCCGGTGAGCTTGGCGCCGGCCTCGATGGTGAGATCGCCATGGACGTTGACATCGCCCTTGAACTTGCCGGCGATACGCACGCTGCCGCCACCTTCGATCTTGCCTTCGATCGTGATGTCGGCGGCAATCAATGACTCCTTGCGGGGCTGCCGGGTGTCGGCAACGGCCACCTGGGCGGCTGCGGGACCGGGAACGGGCTCGGGCTTCGGTGGTGGCGGCTCGTACCGGGCCGGTTCCTTCGGTTGCGGGGCAGCCGCGGGAGCGGGCCGGGTCGCGGTATTGTCTTTCCAGATGGACATCATCAAGGCCTGTAAGAAGGGTGGAGTTTCGAGGCTAACGCTAAAAGCGGGCGGAGACAATCAATCCGTCGCGAAGTCCATGAAACGGCGAACGAAAAGCTACCCTTTCGGCGAGCCGAGGGCAACGACGAACCACGCGCTCATGCCGCCAGTGCGCCACCGCAACTGCTCCCCTGACCCGCGGTGCAGCCGTAGCAATGGTCGGCGACCCGAACCCGACATCCCGCCAGCGCCGCGATATCGAGTTGCGACAGATGCGTACGTGGCCGCGAACCGGTATTCAGCGGCAAGCCCAGCATCTGATTGAAATCGCAGTCGTACAGCCAGCCCTGCCAATCGACGCTGACCAGCGTGCGGCACATGACGTTCTCGAGGTTCGCCGCATCGTGCGCGCCGCGCAACAGCGCCATGTATTGCGCGAATCGACCCTGCGATACGAGCGTGCTCCCGAATCGCTGAATCGGCATGTTGGCCAGCGTGTACAGGCCATTGAAGATGATGCCGAAGCGTCGCAGCCCGCGCCGGTAGTCCTCTTCCAGCGCCCGCTGCGGCGGCGGCAGCGAAGGCCCTTGCGGATTGTAGACGAGGTTCAGAACCAGCCCCGATGCTTCCGAGCCGTAGCCCAGCGCATTCAGTCTGCGCAAGGCTCGAATGCTCGTGGCGAAAACGCCCTTGCCTCGCTGACGGTCGACGTTGTCCTCGAGATAGCAGGGCATCGAGGCGACGATCTCGACGCGCTGGCCGGCAAGAAACGCGGCGAGCCCGTCCTGTTCCGGCTCATCGAGAACGGTGAGATTGCAGCGATCGATGATTCGCTCCACGAGCGGGCGAGCGCGCGCGACGATCTCGCGAAATTGCGGGTGCAACTCCGGTGCGCCGCCCGTGAGATCGAGCGTCGGCGTGCGGTGGCGTCCCAGGAATTCGAGAACCACCGCGACGTTCGCGGGCGACATCTGCTCCGTTCGGTTCGGACCCGCGGCAACGTGGCAATGGAGGCAACTCTGGTTGCAGCGATAGCCGAGGTTCACCTGCAGCGTGTCGAAGTGTCCTCGCCGAACCGGCGGAAAGTCGGTGGCCTGAAGTAGCGGCAGCGTCGCGTGCATGATCGTTGTTCTGTTCGGCCAATCCAGGATGCGGGCCGGCGCCGATCAGCGTCGGCAGCGCTTCCCATCGCGGTCGAAGATTGACAATCGCGACATCGTACAGGGTTCCGCTGTTGCGATTCGCGATAAGTTCGAAGGTTCGCCGCGCGACGGGAAGAATTGCGCTGGAATCGCTGTTCATCACGAGTTGATCCGTCATTGCACCGGTTGACGCCGATGGCGCGTGCAAGTGCAGCGCTGATGCAGCAGGAGCGTCCCGCGCGGATTTCATGCGACGCGCGACCACGTTGCGCGTCGCCCAACCGGTTATGCAAATTCCACGGGAATACGCGTTTCACCTCGCGTGTTTGCGAGTCACACGTCGTACGAGGAGAATGCGATGCTCCGCGCAAAGCAAGCGCCACGTTCGCGGTCGGGCAACGTCATCGAAGAACATGACGACAGGCGTGGCACGAATAGGCGACCGTCATTCCGTCCCAAAGTCCTTCCCCTGGTCATCGCGGCGTCGCTCGGATTGGCCGGCGCCGCATTCGTTGCTTCCAGGGATATCGCCCGTGCACAGCCCACGTCTGCCGCTTCGGCCAAAACGAACTCCATCAAGCACGCCGATGCGAAGCCGGCCGGTGGACTTTCCGGCCAGAGCTTCGAGGCGCAGATTGCCGCCAATACGAGCGATCTCTTCACCGAAGGTCGCAACACCTTTCGTTTCGATACCTTCGCCGACGAGGACTTCTGGGGCGGCACGCTCCAGCTTCATCAGGCGATCGAAGGCTCGGCGTTCGGCGGTGTTGGCCCCGGCATCAGTCCGCGTACGGCACTCGATCTCGGCCTGAAGGTCGATGCCGATGCACTGCACGGGGTGCAGGGTGCGCTGCAAAGCGGCGGACTGGATTTGGACAGTCCGGCAACGACGCTTGCGTTGCTCAAGGCGAATGCCGTGGTCGGCCTCACCGGATTTTTCAACAGCGATGGATCGTTGAAATCGGTCGGCATTCAGTGCGCGCTCTGCCACTCGACTGTCGACAATTCCGTCGCCCCCGGGATCGGTCATCGCCTCGACGGCTGGGCCAATCGCGATCTCGATGTCGGCAGGATCGTCGCTTCCGCCCCGAATCTGACGCCGCTCGCGACGCTGCTCGGTATCAGCGTGCAGACGGTCAAGACGGTTTTGCAGAGCTGGGGCCCCGGGAAGTTCGATGCCGAGTTGTTTCTCGATGGCAAGGCTTTCAATCCACAACAAATGACGGATGGGGTCGTCACCGGAACGAATGTTTCGGGCGCCACGCTCATCCCGAATGCGTACGGGCTGGCAGGGTTCAACCAGCACACCTGGACCGGCGCCTGGGGGACGGTGACGTACTGGAACGCATTCGTCGCGAACCTCGAAATGCACGGGAAGGGCCGCTTCTTCGATCCGCGGCTCAACAATCCGGAGCAATTCCCGATCGCGGCGGCCAACGGATTCGGCGACCTGCCGCATATCAGCCCGGATGACGATCGCATAACACCGAAGTTGGCGGGGCTGCATTTCTATCAGCTCGCGCTTCCCGCACCGACCCCGCGGCCGGGTATCGATTTCGATCCTGCAGCGGCAGCGCGGGGCGACGAGCTCTTCAGCGGCAAGGCGGGATGCAACAACTGCCACGTCGAGCCGCTGTGGACCGAGCCGGGCTGGAACCTGCACAAGCCCTCGGAAATCGGCATCGACAGTTTCGAAGCCGACCGCGCACCCGACCACGTCTACAAAACGATGAATCTCAACGGCGTCTTCGTGCGCGAGAACGGCTTGTTCATGCAACCCGCGAACAAGGGTCGCTTCTACCACGATGGCCGGTTTGCGAAACTCGCCGATGTCGTGAATCACTACGACACGTTCTTCAAGCTCGGGCTCACCAGCCAGGAGAAGCAGGATCTCGTCGAGTATCTCAAGTCGCTGCCGAGCACTTCATGAGGCGCGCCTCCATCGGGAATGAAGAGTCATTCGAGCGAGGTGGCTACCCGGTGCCACAGCCAATGATCGAGCGACAGATTTCCTGCGCCTCGGCAAAGCAGAACGAGCAGCATCGCCGCCCACTGAATGTGTGTCGGCCACGCCTGCGGGTAGACGAAGATCTCGATCACCGCGGTCATCCCGAGCAGGATCAGCGCTGCAGGCCGCGTGAACAACCCGAGCACGAGCAGAACCGGCGTCGTGAGCTCGATTGTCACGGCAATGTAAGCGGCGACATCCGGCGGCAACAGCGGGAGGTTGTACTCGCCCTCGAATAGCGCCAGCGCGGTGTTCCAGTTGGCGAGCTTGGTCATCGCGGAATTCCAGAAGACGGTCGCGACCGCAACGCGCAACGGAATGGCGAGGATCGTGTAGGGAACACTGTTGAGCCGGCGCAAAAGACGACCGATGAAGAGGAGCGTCACCGGTTGCTCGATCGGCGGGACCGCGGGCGGTTTCACCGCCGATTCTCCTTCGAATGCGCAATTCCGCGTGCACCGGCAAGGCTGAAGGCGACGAAGCGGCCGGCCGCGAGATGCTGCGCAAGCCATGCAGGCGTATCGTCGCTGGCCGTCGATTCCAGTGCAATGCCAAGCGCCACGCCCGCGAAAAGCTGCTCCGCAAATCGCCACGCCGCCTCCTCGATGCGCGCAACGCGAACCTCGCCGGTGGCGTCACTCGAACGCTGCACGAGGAGCCGGACGGGTCCCTTCCCAAGATCAAGTGTGGCAAGCGCGTCGTTGTCCTGCTCGATGACGGCGTGCCAGAGCTCGTCCACCGGATAGTTCGACTGCAACAAGGTCACCGACGGATGTGGCGTGAAGTGGATACCGCCGTGCTCGGCCTCGTCGATCGCGGCGAGCCGAGCAATGTCGACCGGCTCGGCGTCTGCGGCGTGGAGCGCTCGGCTGACGGCCCATTCGAGTCGTGCGACGTCGGACAAGTAGGGCAGCGAAGCTGCGGGTGCAAATGCGGCGAGAAACTCCGGAAAATCGGCGCCATAATCGTCGAGCCAGGCGCTGCGTGGCGGCAGCTCGTGCACGAACGCGTGCGCCGCGCCATCGAAGAATGCGCTGCCGACCAGCCGATCGACGGCGGGGTACGTGAGTCGCAGCGCTTTGGTGAGGCTGCCGGTGAACGTGTTGCGGTGGATCGCGAGTCGCTGTTCCGCGGCGAAGCCGTCGCCGCAGATCATTGTCGATGCCGCATCGTTTACGCCCAGCACGATGCAGCGCGCTATCGCGTGCTGGAGATCGCGCAACGGGGTCGCGAAAGATCGGGGAACGGTCGTTGGCTCGGGCGGCGAGCACGCGGCCGATCCGGGACCTGCCATCGCATCAGGCAGTCGCGACATGCCCTGCATCAGGGGCAACCGCGGAAGCTGCGGCTTCGCTCGTGTAGCGTTGCATCATCGTGGCGGCTTGCGCTGCTTCGGCGAGCAGCGCACAAAGCGGTGGCACATTTGTGTCCCATTCGATCAGCGTCGGCACCGGACCGAAGCGCGCGAGGGCTTCGGCGTAGAGCGCCCAGACCGCCCGAGCGACGCGCGAGCCATGGTCGTCGATGCAGATCATGTGCGCATCATCGATCTTCCGCAGCGTGTGCCCCGCCAGATGAATTTCGCCGACGCCGTGCGCGGGCAGGGCGGCGAGATAGGCAGACGCATCCCAACCGTGGTTGTACGCGCTCACGTAGATGTTATTGACGTCGCACAGGATGCCGCATCCGGTGCGCTTCGCGACCGCGGTGATGAAGTCCCATTCGGGAATCGTCGAGTGCGAAAAGCGCAGGTACGACGACGGGTTCTCGAGCAGGATCGGCCGCCTCAGAAACGCCTGAACGCGATCCACGTTCCGGCAGACGACGTCGAGTGCTTCGTCGGTCAGTGGCAGCGGCAGCAGGTCGGCAAGATAAGTGCCGTCGACAATGTTCCAGGCAAGGTGCTCGGAGATGAGTCCCGGTTCGAACCGCTCAATGACCGTTCGCACCCGGGCAAGATGATCGGAGTCAACACCGTCTGCGCTGCCGAGCGACAGACCGATGCCGTGCAGCGAAAGCGGATACCTGCGCCGGATCGCGTCGAGATGGCGCAGCGGCGTGCCGCCGCCCATGTAGTTCTCGATATGCACCTCGAGCCACGCGACGGCGGGCCGTGTTTCGAGCACGGCCTGATGATGCTGGAAACGCAGCCCGATCCCGGCCGCCGCCGGCACCGGACCTGAATGAGGAACGACGCCGGGCGCAGGCGGGCCTCTCCCGGGTGCGGCGGGAATTGAGTCGCGCCGCGGGCGCGGCGCGATTGCAGTTGCCGGCAAGCGGGCCTCGCGCTTCAGGCGGCTTTCATGCTGCCGCCCTGGATCTTCGCGCAATCTCCCGCCGGCAGCAGCACGAACGATTTCGGATCACGTGCCTGCGTCGCCTGCCCTGCGCAGGAATGCGCGCCCTCGGCGCAATCGTTCTTGGCCACGGCGTTGATCCCATAGCACTTCTCGAGCTTGTTCTTTTCCATCCTCGCCATGTTGTCCTTGACGATCTGCGGCGCCTTGCTCATGTCCATCTTGCCTTGCGCCTGCGCCGGCAAAGCGCTTGTGGCCAGAGCAAGGCCGATGGCGGTCGAAAGAGCGGAAGCAGCGATCAGACTGCGATTCATGGTACGCACCTCGCAAGTTATGGCCCCGGGAACGAGACCGACACGCGAAAGTTCGCTGCGGCCCGGCAGGAGGTTACGCATCGTGAAAAGAAAGTAACAGGATGCGCAGCCGCAAGCGACATCCATGTATCGTGGCCACGCAGGCACCGACCCGGCGACGATGCGCGAACGCCGGTGTCGGCGCGCAGTCCCATGGCCATTCAATGGCGTGAGAGGTACGCACTTCGACCATGTTCTCCGATGCGCGCAAGCAACCACGCCCGCTGATGCTCGTCGGCGATCGGGGAGCGCCTGCGCCTGATTCGGCGGATACCGATCGGGAAAGTGCGTCCGCCAATGCAGGCCCGCGCGATCTCGACTGGTCCATCCTCATGGC
>Ga0105240_10009865_pt1 | contig 13478 bp, 9 predicted proteins | sample KBSC54metaG_FD_80426 | JGI IMG/M metagenome (GOLD analysis project Ga0105240, IMG submission 80426) | Corn rhizosphere microbial communities from Kellogg Biological Station, Michigan, USA - KBS C5-4 metaG | ecosystem: Host-associated > Plants > Roots > Rhizosphere > Soil | place: Michigan, USA... | reverse complement strand
GAGCCCAGCAGTTGCGCAAGAAATTCGACGGGATCATCGCTGTCGAGCGCGCCCGAGCGCTCCAGCAGGCCGGCCTTGGGATTCTCGCCATCGGAGAAGTACATCGCCGACGACACAGACACATAGCCCGGGTGCTGCTGCAAGAGCAGCACCTGCTCGCGGATCTTGTCAGGGCTCAGGAGATCATCGGCATCGATGTACTGCAGGAAATCTCCCTGTGCCTGGCGCAGTGCGGTGTTGCGAGCTGCGGCCGCACCACGATTTTCCTGGCGCAAGATTTTCACTTTTGCGCTGTCGTAGCGTTTGGCGACCGTGTACGTCTGGTCTTTGGAGCCGTCGTCCACGACGATGATTTCCGTATCCGGCCAAGTCTGATGCAAAGCGGATTGCAGCGCGGCGCCCACAAAGCGCTCGGCATTATAGGCCGGAATGAGGATGGAAACTTTACTCATCAAGTGATCTTGGATTTTTCGGGTGAAACGCTTGACGAACGGGAGAATCCCACTGAAAATAACACAAACCAACGCAGAGCGGCGCATCAATTGGCCATCCCTCGAAGCAGTTGTCCCAGAGCCCGGCTGCTGCGACCGCGAGTTGTTGTTCAATCGATCGATTGTTTCCAGCAAACTCAGAGGATTGCCGCATGGCGCGCTCGCTGATCACCGGTGGTGCAGGGTTCGTAGGGTCTCATCTGGCGGAAGAGTTGTTGCAGCGGGGAGACGAGGTGTTTGTCATCGACGATCTCTCCACAGGGCGGATCGACAATATTGAGCCGCTGAAGAGGCATCCGAAATTCCATTACGTGATCGACTCGGTGCACAACGAGCCGGTGCTGGCGGAATGGATCGATCGCTGCGACGTTGTGTATCACCTGGCCGCCGCGGTCGGAGTGAAGCTGATCGTGGAAAGCCCGGTGAACACGATCGAGACCAATGTCCATGGCACCGAAGTCGTGCTCAAGCTGGCGAACAAGAAGAAGAAAAAAGTCCTGATCACATCAACTTCGGAAGTGTACGGGAAATCAACATCCGTGCCGTTTCGCGAGGATCAGGACCTGGTGCTGGGGCCCACGACCAAAGGACGCTGGAGCTATGCGTGCTCGAAGGCGATCGATGAGTTTCTGGCGATTGCCTACTGGCACGAAAAACGCCTGCCCGTGATTATCGTTCGCCTGTTCAATACGGTGGGTCCGAGGCAGACTGGGCGCTACGGGATGGTCATCCCGAATTTCGTTCAGCAGGCGCTCAATAATGAGCCGATCACGGTGTATGGAGACGGCGAGCAATCGCGCGCATTCGGCTACGTCGGGGACATCACGCGCGCGCTGGCGGATCTGGCGCGGCATCCGCAGGCGGTGGGCGAAGTGTTCAACATCGGGAACACCACCGAAATCACGATAAACGCGCTGGCCGAGCGCATCCGGCAGATGACGGGCAGTTCATCGGAAATCGTTCACATCCCGTACGACCGGGCCTATGAGCAGGGGTTTGAGGACATGCCGCGGCGGGTGCCCGATATTTCGAAGATTCAGCGCCTGACCGGCTATAAGCCTAGCGTGGAGCTGAATGAAATTCTGGAGCGAGTCATCGCAGATTTCCGCAACGGCGAGGAGCGCGAGTTCGCCGCGGCTGAGAAGACGGCATAGGCTCGATAGGCGAACTGGCGCGCGCTGCGCTCGCGCGACTAATCTGGGTACTCGGCAACTCCGATCAATTCTGTTATGGCTAAAATCTGCCTGCTGACTCCCACACAGCCGTCGGTGAATCCCCGGATTGTAAAGGAGGCCGATGCGCTGGCGGAAGCAGGGCATCAGGTACATGTGTTGTGCGGGCACACGATCGCGTGGGCTGACGAATCGGACATTCTCCTGCTGCAAAAGCGGAATTGGACGTACTCCTATGTTGGTGGAGTGCCCGGATCCGCGGGGCACTGGTGGACTCGCGCGCGTCATGGAGCAGTCCGGCGCTTTCCACTGACATGGAAGGTGAGCAGGAAGGTTGCATGCTGCGCCTTGGCGCGAATCACGCCCGAATTGCGGGCTGCGGCTTTTAGAGTCGGCGCAGACCTTTATATCGCGCATTACGCGGGCGCACTGGCGGCCGCGGGGGAGGTTGCCAGGCGACGAGGAGTTCTTCTGGCCTTCGACGCCGAAGACTTTGAAAGCGGGTATTACGAGTACAAGAGCGGCCCTAGAACGATCCACCAGTTAATCGAAGACATTGAACGCGAGTACCTTCCGGATTGTTGTTATGTGACGGCGGCATCGGCGGGAATCGGCGCGGCATACTCAGCGAAGTACGGCATCGCGAATCCCATGACGGTGTTGAATGTGTTTCCGCGAAGCGAGCGGCCGTTGGCTTTCCGTGAGACAGACGCGAAAGCGCCACTGAAACTCTATTGGTTTTCGCAGACGATTGGCGGCGATCGGGGGCTGGAGGATGTGATCGGCGCGATGGCGATGCTGTGCGATTGCAAGATTGAGCTTCATCTGCGCGGAAGGTGCGTTTCGGGCTACCAGGAGCAGTTCCTACAGTTCGCGAAGGAGAGGGGAGTCGATCCCGCTACAATCGAGTTCTCTCGACCGGGTGTTTCCGAAGAGATGATCCGGCTTTCGGCTGAATATGACGTGGGATTGGCGCTGGAAAAAGCCGTCAGTCCTAATCGGGATTTGTGCGTGACGAACAAAATATTTTCGTATCTGCTCGCCGGGAATGCGGTGGCCGCAACTTCGACCACTGGGCAGAAAACCATCATGGAGAAGCTTGGCTCCGCCGGTTTTCTCTACGAACCGGGGAACTCCGAAGCGCTTGCCCGTGGTCTGCGCGTGTGGCACGATGACCGCTCGAAGTTGGAACGAGCGCGGCGCACGGCCTGGTCGCTGGGGACAAACGCGTTCAACTGGGATCTGGAAAAGAAGAAGCTGGTGCAAGTTGTGGATTCGGTTCTGAATTTCCAGGAAGGCGGAGTGGCGGCAAGGAGCAGTGCCGTTGGATAAGAGCGGGTTGAGGAATGTCGTCATCGTCGCTCCCGAGTTCACGCCGAGCAGCTATCCACCGGCGTTGCGGGCACGCTTTTTCGCGCAACACCTCGCGGAATTCGGATGGAATCCGATCGTGCTCACGACGCATTCGCGCAACTACGCCGTACCAGCCGATCTCGAGAATGAAAAGCTGCTGGATCCGGAGTTGGAAGTTGTGCGGACGCACGCGTTGCCCTTGAAGTGGACCCGCAGGCTCGGATTCACCGACATCAGCCTGCGCACGCTGTGGCCTCACTGGCGGGCATTGAATGCGATTTGCCGCAGCAGAAAAGTCGATCTTATTTTTATTTCCGTGCCACCGAATTTCCCCATTGTTCTGGCCCGTCTGGCGCATGCTCGTTTTGGAATTCCTTACATACTCGACTACAACGATCCCATTACTAGCGATCGTTACTACGATCTGCCCCGAAACCAGCGCCCACCGAAGTGGGGCGTGGTGCGCCGGCTCTACGGGATTCTGGAACCGTTTGCTCTAAGGCGAGTGGACCAGATTGTGGGCGTGGCAGATTCGTACATGTCCGGTCTGTTTACGAATTATCCCTGGTTGGCAGGAACGCGAGCCAGCGCGATTCCTTTTGGAGTGGAGCCCGGCGATTTCGAATACGTGCGCGCGCACCCGCAGAAGAATTCGATCTTTAATCCTCGCGATGGCTTTTTCCACATCAGCCATGTCGGCGCGGGCGGGCCGCAGATGGCGAATGTTCTGCGCGCGTTCTTCAAAGGCGTTCAGAGCTTGAGACAAAGCGACCCCGAGGTTTTCCGAAAAGTCCGGATGCATTTTGTGGGCACAACCTATGCGGCCAGTGCCGAGGGCCAGTACCAAATTCTGCCCCATGCACGGGAGTTTGGCCTGGATGATCTGGTCGAGGAGGAGCCCAAGAGAGTGCCGCATCTGGAAGCCATCCAGCTTATGCTGGACTCGAATGCGCTGGTGATCGTGGGTTCGGAAGCTCCGCACTACACGGCTTCGAAGATCTTCCCCTGCACGCTGGCTGGGAAGCCGTTGCTGGCAGTGCTTCACGAGGAAAGCCATGCGGGAAAGCTTTTGCGGGATCTGAACGCAGGAACAGCGGTGACGTTCGGCTCGATGCGACCGCTGACGAGTATCCATAGTGAGATCAGCGGAGCGATGAGGGAACTATTGTGCTCGCCGCCGGACTGGCGACCGGCCACGGCATGGAACAAATTTGAGCCCTATACCGCGCAGGCCGTGACGGCCCGCCTGGCGGAGGTATTTGATCGCAGCGTAAGGTCAGAAAGCGCGGCGGAAGCGAGTCGCGGTATGCGGCCGGAATTCCTGGAGTAGGTGATCTGCAGTAATGGCAAGCAGCGTAAAAAACCACGAAGTGCGGCGGTCGGCAGCCGCGCCGCCCGTGGCGGCACCGAAACGGCCGACGAGCGTGTTCGTTCCGCTGGTCACGCCGTTTTTGTATGGCATGGAGCGCGCGGTGATCGAATTATTCGACGCGCTGCGACCTGAGGTAGAGCCCTATTTCCTGCAGAGTAACCGGATTTTCGAGCGACGGCCGCCCGTCATTGAGGAGATGATCCGGAGAGGTTTCTCGATAGAACTACTGCCGGATCGCACGGACTGGGAGCGTCTGGCGAAACCGCGATCATTGAAGCACCTGATGCGGATGGTCACCGCATGTGTGCGCAGCAATCTGGCGACGCTGAAGGGAGTGCGGGGGAAGGACGTGCTCTATGTGCCGGGGATCAGCGCGGCTTCCAGTTCACTGCTGGCGGCGATCTATTGTCGATTGACTAGCAGACGAGTGATCCATCACTTTCACGACCTGGGCACTAGTAACCGGCTGTTCCCACTGTGGGTGCCGCTGGTGACCGATTTTGTTCACAATACCGAGTTTGGTTTTCAGGCAATCGCAAAGAGCCTGGCGGCAATCCGGAGTAAGCGAAATTTCATCGTGCCGTACATCATGGAAGTGGACGAACGCCTGCCGGACGATCCGGATGTGTGCCGCGAGTTTTCGGAGTGGCGGAATATTTTTTTTGTGGGACAGATCTCACGGCATAAGGGTGTGGATCTGCTCGTCGAGGCTTTCGTAGCAGTCGCGGCGAAGTATCCGGATGCGAAGCTGCATCTGGTCGGACAGGGGAAGTTGGAATTCTGCGCGGAACTGGAGCGAAAGATTCGGGCAGCCGGGTTGGAAGGCCGAGTGAAATTCTGGGGCTTTCGGGAGGACGCGACGCGGCTGCTGCGCTTCGCCTGCGTCTATGTTCATAGCAGTCCTCCCAGCAGGTTTCACGAATCTTTTGGGCGCAGCGTTGTGGAGGCGATGGCGCACGGCGTTCCCATCGTGTGCTTTCGGAGCGGGGCGCTGCAGGAGATTGTCTTGCACGAAAAGTCGGGGTTGATCTGTGAAGAAACTTCCGAGCAACTGGCGGAAGGCATTGCGCGTGTTTTGCAGGATGTTGGCTTCCGCAACGCATGTGGCGAGAGCGCCCGTGAGAGTTTCAACCATTCATACAGCAAACCGGCCGTTCTGGGCCACTGGCGCCACGTTTTCGAAGAGGCAGATGCCTTTAGATCAAGAGCCAATCTCGCGGAAGTGAGAGGCGGATCATGAGCTTGCCCTTGGGCGTCGCCCGGCAATTTCACCGGCTCTTTCCGTTTTCACAACTTCGCACTGCCAACTGGATATTGAAGAATAACCGTAACAAGGAATTGGGTCCGATTCGACTTTTTGGGTACGAGGTACCGCTTCGAGCGCGGACTTCTGTGCACGTGCTCCTTTCTATCGAAGGTGAGAAGTGGGTCGAAGACAAATTCTTGTTAGGACCGTATGTGCGAGAAGGAATGGTGGTCATGGATGTCGGCGCCAACATTGGCTATCTGACGCTCTTCTTCTGCAAGGCAGTTGGGCCGCGAGGTGCGGTGTTTGCGTTCGAGCCGGACCCGGAGAACTTCCGCGAGCTTGCGCGAACCGTGGAACACAATCACATTGGGTGGTGTACGACCCTTAATTCTGCTTGTGGTACTTCCGACGGACCGGCGTACCTTGCGACAGGATTGAACGGCTACATCCAAGCAGGTAGCGAGTGTTTGGCAAATTGCCAAATGATGTCGCTGGATTCGTTTACGGATGAACGCAAGATCTCGACAGTCGATCTTGTGAAGATTGATGTCGAGGGCTTCGAGGCGGACGTGCTCTCCGGAATGTCGGCTATGCTGAAACGCTACCGGCCCATTCTGTACGTCGAAGTACATCCTCCTGGTTTTTGCGGTAGCGGTGATCCGCGAAGAGTGTGTGCGATTCTGAAGGAGTATTACAGCGAAATTCACGCTTTCCGAATCTGGGGTGAAGTCCGGCAGAAATTGCCGTTGTGGGACAAAGTGAGGGCCTCTTTCGGGGCGGATCATATTGTCACGGGTGCATGCGAGACGACGTTGGACGAAGTAATGGCAACGAGGCAGGAGCGTTATCAGGTCCTAGCTCTGCCGTCATGAGGACCTTGGTTCACGCGCAGATGGTGTCGAAATACAATTTAGCGATCGTCAGCACGCATCCCATTCAGTACCATGCGCCGTGGTTCCGGGGGCTGGCGGCGCATCCGGATCTGGATGTGCATGTGTACTTCTGTCATAAGGCGACGCCTCAGGAGCAAGCTCGCGCCGGTTTCGGGGTGGAGTTTGACTGGGATGTGGATCTACTGACGGGTTACCCACATTCCTTCCTGAAGAATATCGCCAAGCCGGCGGGGCACGGCAGGTTTGGCGGTTTCGATACGCCGGAAATCGGAAGAATCATTCGTGAACGGAGATATGATGCGGTCCTGGTGAATGGGTGGAACTACAAGAGTGCGTGGCAGGCGATCTGGGCGGCCTGGCACAGCGGAGTGAAGGTGATGGTTCGCGGAGATTCGCACCTGCACTTCGATCGGAGCCGTTCCCTCAAACTGACAAAACGGCTGGCATATCGGCGTTTTGTGCCTCGATTTGACGCATGTCTCGCGCCGGGTATCTGGTCGCGCGAGTATTTCGAACACTATGGAGCGCGGCCGGACCGTATTTTTTTTGTGCCTCACGTGGTAGATGTCGGTTTTATGGAAAGCGAGAGCCAACGACTTTCGGTAGAACGCCCGGCGTTGCAGCGACCATGGAAGCTGAGCGAGGACAGCATTGTCTTCCTGTTCGTAGGAAAATTTACGGAGACGAAACGCCCACTCGATTTTGTGAAAGCAATAAGCGAGGCTGCCAAGCAGGGCACGCATATACAAGGCCTGATGGTGGGAGATGGTCCGCTGCGGCCTGCTTGTGAAGAATTTGTCGATTCGCATGATGCTCCCGTCACATTCGCCGGATTTTTGAACCAGTCGCAGATCGTTCGAGCGTATGTCTGTGGCGACGTGCTGGTGCTGCCCTCGATAGGGGAAACCTGGGGAATGGTCGTGAATGAGGCCATGGCATGCGGCCGTCCGTGCTTGGTGTCGGATCGAGTGGGGTGTGGCCCGGATCTGGTGTTGGCGCACAAGACCGGAGTCATTTTTCCTCACGGTAACGTGGCAGGGCTATCATCCGCGATGGTCAGCCTGGCAGCCAGTCCGGTGCAGAGTGCAGAGATGGGGCGCAAGGCGCAGAACCATTTGAAGCAGTACTCTGTGCAGAAAGCAGTTGAGGGTGTGTTGCACGCTCTGCGGGCGACAGTAGGGACCAGGGAGGCAGCATGCATGCAGTGACGCCGCTGGATACGCGCTATCGCGCAGACGCGCTGATCGATGTTGCGGTTCCTGCCGGTTTCACGATTGTTCTGGCATGGCTCAGTTCACACAACGTCAGCGTCACGCAGGGGGCTTTAGCGTTTCTTCTGTGCTGGATGCCGTGGCGCGCGTACCGGAACTGGCTGCGCGGTGACCGCAAGAACATTCCCCTATTTTCACTGCTGGCAACGATGTTCAGCCTGGCCTACGCCGTTCCGTTGTTCTGGGCGGACCACGTTGTCACCGGCATCTTCGGCCGTCGGATACTTCCGGAGAGCGCCATCACAGCGGCGCTGTTGCTGGCCGTACTGGGGGTTGCCAGCATCTGGCTGGGTATGCGAGTGGCGCAGGCGTTTCACTGGGTTCCCAAGATCAATAAAGACGTTGCGAGCGACCCCTCGCGATGGACGTATCTGCGCGTGATTTTTGTGGTGGGAACGTTGGTCAAGATTTTCGTGCCCATCACAGCGCTGGGCATGGGTGGGCGGCAGTTCGTCTCGAACTTTGAAAACACCGTGCCCGTGGTTACCTTCGCCATTTTCATCCGGCACTATCTGCGAGGCACATTGCGGAAGCCTGACAAAACTCTGGTCGCCGGGTACGCGGTCGTATCTGTGATTGCGGGTATCTCGTCAGGTTGGCTGGGGAGTGCAGTGAACTTGGGCCTGGTTTTCATCGTCGTATACGTCTATGAGAGGCGCCGCTTCCCGATGGCTGCGTGTCTGGCCGTTGTGCCAGTGCTCCTATTCTTCCAGCCGGCGAAAACCATGTTCCGCGAGCGTTACTGGGCACGTCAATCGACCGACACTTCGACCGAGCGCGTCACCTATTGGGTGGAGAATTCCTGGCGGCTCTGGAATGACGCGATCACCAGCCGCGACAACGAGCAATTGAGAGTGCTCTCCAATAGCACGTTGAGCCGCTTCGATCTGCTGCGTCAGACCGCGCACGTCATCGAGTTTACTCCGAGCAGGGTGCCCTACCAGTACGGCAGTCTTTACTCCTACATGCTGGTTACATTCATTCCCCGATATTTCTGGCCCGACAAGCCCTCGGTCAATGATGCGAATCGCTGGTATCAGGTGCGATATGGCCTGACCGATCCGCAGAATCTTTCAGTCGTGTCAATTGCCGTCGGAAGCGTGGCCGAGAGCTACATCAGCTTCGGCTGGTTGGGGCCGCTGCTGGTGATTCTCCCGCTGGGATTATTTCTGGGAACGTTCGAGCGGATTTTCCTCCATGCGGACTCCGGAGTCCTGTTTAGTTGCGTAGGGGCGGTGCTGTTTCCGCAGTTGCTGGCGATTGAGTCGCAGATGGCGCAGTACGTCGCGGGATTAGCCCAGCAGATTGCGTTGATTTTACTCGTGCTGATTCCGACGCTGGAGGCGCGCTCGACTGCGGGGAAGACCCTGAGGGTCGCAGCCATGCCGTACTCGCTGAATCGGCGCCCGAAGCCGAATCCCAACCTTCCAGGGCCGGCAATTCTGCGCCGCAGAACGGTTGGCAAATAGCAGCTGCATGAAAATTCTTCATGTGAGTCCCTCGTTCTATCCCACCAGGGCGTACGGCGGGACGATACGCTCCAGTTATGGATTGTGCCGTGGGCTGACGCAGCTTGGCTGCGAGGTCCGGGTTCTGACGACGGACACGGACGGAATCGGCCGAAATCTGGATGTGGAGAACGATCGCGACGTCCACGTCGATGGTCTGCAGGTTCGCTATTGCCACAAGCTGTTTCGAAATTCGGTGTCGGCCGGCTTGCTTCGAGTGATGCGCGAGTACGTGGCGTGGGCTGATGTTGTGCACCTGATCGCGGTGTACTCATTTCCGACGTTTCCCACGCTGGCATATTGCCGCAAGTTAGACAAGCCGCTGGTGTGGTCGCCGAGGGGGTCCCTGCAGCGGTGGGATGGATCGACTCGCGTGGCCACGAAGTTCCTGTGGGAGCGGGTCTGCCAGACTCTGGCTTTGAAAGACAGGGTCGTCCTGCACACTACTTCGGAAGAAGAAGCTCGGCAAAGCCAGGCACGGTTCCGCGATGTGCGCACGGTGATCGTCCACAATGGAGTGGAGTTGCCGGCGCATGTCCGCAGAACTGACCCCACAGCCGAATTGCGCATCACGTATCTGGGTCGCCTGCATCCCATCAAGGGTATCGAGAACCTGCTGGATGCGTGCAAGTTAATGCAGGGGGATCCTGATCCCTGGCATTTGACGATTGCCGGCGGCGGGGAAGGGGACTACCCAAACGTCCTCAAGTCGAAGGTAGAGAAGCTCGGGTTGCAGGGGCGCGTGGACTTCACTGGAGAAGTCTTTGGAGACGCAAAAGAGATCCTGTTCGCCGAGTCCGATGTACTTGTGGCTCCGTCATATGTGGAAAACTTCGGCATGGTCATTGCGGAGGCCCTGGCACAAGAAGTCCCAGTGATCGCGGGCAGGGGGACACCGTGGGAGGGTCTTCAGACAAATGATTGTGGTTTGTGGGTGGAGAACAATGCCCAGAGTCTGGCTGCCGCGATTCGGCGCATGCGTGCTTTGCCCTTGAGAGAGATGGGAAGGCGCGGGCGCTGCTGGATTGAGCGAGAATTCTCGTGGGAGGCGGTGAGCAGACAGATGCTTACAGTGTTCCAGGACTGTTGCTGCGGGCGGTCAGCAAAGTCATTCTGAGCTTCTCCAGAGTAGGCTTGTGCTTTATCGGATTGTGGAATTGCCCGCTCAGAGACTGTCATCGCGGATCTCTTACAAAAAGCGCGAGAAACAAGGCGAAAATCCGGTCGGATGCAGCGTGGCGGCATAATGTCCGAACCGCATGCGGGTGTGCGCTCCTTATAGGGCGACTCCTTTCGCTTGACAGAATTCATCATCCGGTTCAGCCTCCGGCTCCGCACCGTTTTTTTGGGGTAAATCCAGTTGTAGTACTTTACGCACGACGCGGCGAAAGCGCGCGGCGAAGTGTTCTTCGAGAAATGTGTGGTGGACTCTGTTGCGAGCCGCATCGCCTAACGTCGAGGCCAGCCGCGAATCGGTGAGTACCGGAATAGCGGCTTCGGCGATGCTGTGGGGCGTAAGGTCCTTGGCGAGCACTACTCCATTGCCATCAGGGAACAATTCCGCTGTCACTGTGCCGGCTAAGCCCATGAATGGCACACCGAAACTGGCGGCTTCGATGCCGGCTAGTCCGAAGCCTTCCTGCTCAGAGGGATAGAACAAGAGGCGGGAGGAGCAGTAGGCGCGGTCTCGTTCCTTATCGCTGACGCGGCCGAGGAAGCGGATGCCTGCCAGGTGCTCCTGTTGGACGCGACGGCGGAGGCGCGGCTCATCGGAACCGGTGCCGATGATGGCCAGCTGCGCCTGCGGAATGGCCGAGCGAATAAGGGGCCAAGCGTCCATTACGGCGTCATGTCCTTTGTAGCGCTCGGGGCTGCTCATGCGGCCGACGATCAGTGCGTGGGGAGGCAGGCGGCCGGGATCTACCTGGCGCGAGGTTCCGCGAATGCCGAGCCATGCCACCTGAACATCCGGCAGCCAGGGGTTTGCCCTGCGGGCGGCCATGACGGTAGTGTCGGAATTCGCCACGATCACGGAAGCGCCAAGAAGAGCCTCGCGCCTACGGCCGCCCAACGCCTGCCAGACCTCGACTCCATGAATGAAAACAGCGTATGGGACGTTGCGGAATTTCGGCACCATCGCATGCAGCACTGCGAGATGCACGTGATCGTAAATCACCAGGTCCGGGGGATGCTGCGATCCGAGCAAAATGTGGGCCGCAATTTTTGCGATGCGCAATGGACGAGGCCAGAAAGGCGGATGTTGCCAGACCAGGACTCTGCAGTAGGGTTCCAGTGCGGATTGGATCGATTGCGCCACCACTCCAATGCCGCCATAGCCCGTGCCCAACCCTGAGGTAACGAGCGCAGCCGTTTTGCGCGAGTTGGAAACAATCCCCGAAGCAACCATGGACTGAAGGAAGTTAGAGCATTATATGCCGGGGCTCGCCGGATTCGACTCTGTTTGGCATCACACAAGGTTGCAGAACAGGCTTCGGCAGCATGTATGTGACTGGCCGGCATCTCAGATAGAATCAGCAAATTGACCTCTTCAGGACAGGCAAGCCCGTCCACACAGGTGGCAGACTCGGGAAGGTCTCACGGCGTGTCCAGGTCCCAGGTTAATCGCAAGCAAAGAGCGAATTCATAGTCGAATGTGCGGTATTGCAGCACTGCTGGGCGATCTGCCCTCGGACCAGATCGAAACTTCGTTGCGCGGCATGCTCGATGCCCAGGCGCATCGCGGACCTGACGACAGTGGCTCCGTTCTGATTCCGACCGGCGGCGCCATGCTCGGCTTGGGAAATCACCGTCTTGCCATTCAGGATATTTCCCCCCTTGGGCACCAGCCCATGCGCAACGAGAAGACGGGTGATGTCCTCGTTTACAACGGGGAAATCTACAACGCTCCAGAACTTAAAGAAATCTTGCAAAGTGCAGGACATCGCTTCTGCGGCCATAGCGACACGGAAGTACTACTCCGGGGTTATGAGGAATGGGGAATCGACTGCCTCGATCGACTGCGGGGAATGTTCGCGTTCGCCCTATGGGACGCGCGGCGTTCACGGCTAGTAATCGCGCGCGATCACTTCGGAATCAAGCCTTTGTACTACGCGAAGGGCAAGAGTTGGATTGCCTGCGCCTCGGAAGTTCAGGCTCTTACGCATTGCGGGTTGATGGCTGCCGAGGTGGACCGGCGTGCGCTGGCCGGGTACCTGGCGTACGGAGGAGTGCAGGAACCGCTCACGATCATCGCCAACGTCTTCACATTGCCGCGAGGTTCGTGGAAGGAGTTCGATGCGACCGGGAAAGTAACTGGTGGAGGGAAATACTGGGAATTTCCCCAGTTACGGCGCTCCGCGGAAGTGCAACCATTGTCGGAGATCGTAGAAGAAGGTCGGGTGCTTTTGCAGAAGGCAATCAAGCGTCATCTGCTGAGCGATGTGCGCATTGGAGTCTTCCTCAGCGGCGGGCTGGATTCCACGGCAATTTTGGGGCTCGCTCGAGACAGGGAAGAGGAACACCCGCTAGAAGCGTTTACGGTTTCATTTCCCGATCGCCCCGATGATGACGAATGTGAGGTTGCGCAGGCGACTGCGGCGCGCTTCGCGTCCCCATTTAACAAGTGCCAGGTCAGCGACAGTACGGCGCTGCGCTGGATGGCCGACGCCCTGGCACGCATCGATCAGCCATCGATGGACGGGTTCAACACCTACGTGGTGGCGCGGGCCGCGCGCGAGCAGGGTATTGTGGTGGCGCTCTCCGGCCTGGGCGGCGATGAGATGTTCGGCGGGTATAACCTGTTCCGCCGCGTGCCGCGCACCTACAATTTCATGTCGTGGTTGAATCCGCTGCCGCAGCGGCTTCGCAAGGCGGCCTCCACGTTTGCGACTGCGTTCACCAGCCAGGTCGTCAAGGGCAAAGCGGAGGAGATTCTGGTTGCAGATCCGGGCTTGATCGGAATTTACTTCCATTACCGGCGGCTGCTTTCGGATTCCAATCTCGCTGCAATGGGGCTGAATGCAAAGGATCTCGATCTTTCTGAGGATTTCCAATTGCGCGAGTGCAGGTATGAGGACTGCTATGTACCCGGCGATCACGTCGCGTCGGTCGGGCGGCTGGATTCATCCTTCTATTTGCAGAACATCCTGCTTCGGGACAGCGACGTGTTC
>Ga0105240_10009861_pt1 | contig 13482 bp, 12 predicted proteins | sample KBSC54metaG_FD_80426 | JGI IMG/M metagenome (GOLD analysis project Ga0105240, IMG submission 80426) | Corn rhizosphere microbial communities from Kellogg Biological Station, Michigan, USA - KBS C5-4 metaG | ecosystem: Host-associated > Plants > Roots > Rhizosphere > Soil | place: Michigan, USA... | reverse complement strand
TCCTGCCGATCTGGTCCGCAAGCCAGCCGGCCGGATAAGCAGCAACAAAGCCGCATATGCCGGATACCATCATGGCGAAGCCGATCTCGGTCACGGAAAGACCGAGCGTGCTGGTGGCAAGCAGCGGGATCAGCGCAAACAGCCCACCGGTGCGCACGACAGCGTTCATCAGCGAGATCAGGCTGACGAGCAGAAAGCCGCGATGCGACAGCAGCCCCAGCATCTGCCGGACGAAGGGGATCGCCGCGGCCTTGCTGGAAGCCACCGCGCTTGTTCGAGCCGACCGAGTCTCGCTGACCAGAAACCAGGCGATCGCCGTCGTCAGAAGACTTGCGACCGCCGTCATCAAGAATGGCGCGGCAAGGCCGTAAGCGCCGGCCAGCAATCCACCGGGAAAAGGTCCGATACCAAAACCAAAAAGGAATGCGGCCTGATAGGTCGCGATGTTTCGCCCGCGCCGGTCGGGCGGACTGATATCGACGAGCACGATCTGGCCAATCATCAGAATGATGCCGGCGCCGGCGCCCGCAACGCCTCGCGCCAGGATGAATTCGACAAAGCTATGCGCTTCGGCGCACCAAAAACTTCCGACCGCCGAGATGAGACCGCCGATGGCGAGCACGGGCCGCCGGCCCCAGCGGTCCGCCAGTTGCCCTCCGGGCAACACCGCCAGAAATCGCGCCAAACCATAGGCGGCGACGGCAAGACCGATGGCTGAAGCCGAAACGCCGAACGAACGCGCGTAAAGCGGCAGCGACGGCACCATCGCGCCGAACCCGAGCTGGTTCACACCAACGAGCAGGCACATCCAGAGCAGGATCCTACGCTCGCTGGTCAAGTCTTCTTGTATCCGATTGTTATGGCGTTGGAGAATACCTGTAGCTGCTGTGACCGCTCGCATCAATCCGGGTTGCGGACATGGCATGGATTGTGGGCGCGACCGATTAGGGCGTCTAGCCAACCCTCATTTGCGCCGTCCGGTCAACCTCGGAAGCAACGTCGGACGCCATCGCCCGATGTCAGCGAGGTGCAATATTCGACCAGAGCGAGCGCAACATCCAATTTTTATTCCATGGCTTCGTTCAGCCAACAGGTCCGGGTACCCAGTAGTCGCCGAGAAGCGGTATGACTTTTACGTCGCGAATGACGCCAATCTCCATGCTCGGATCGAAATGACGCATCGTCCGCGCATTGAGATCGATGATGCGGCCGGGCATGAGCGGGCCGACATCGTTTATCTTGACGATGACCTTCTTGCCGACAGCCTCAACGAGGGCGTACTTCGGCCTCTCGCCAAATTGCACGCCACCAAATTTTCCGCGCAGGCCGGTTTTGATGGCAGCCGTCCAGGCAGAGGGATCATAGCGCTCGCCGGAGGCCGTCTCCGGGCCACCTTCCCGCGTTCCGGGCTGGAATGGATTGTACGTGGATGCCGCGCCAACAAGCGCAACGCCACAAGCCTCATCTACGACGGCGCTCGAATGAACTGTCGCGTCCTGACTTCGAGCGGCCGCAGAAAAAACGGCAAACGTAACTACAGCGCCGCAAATCGCGGCGCTCGCGCGGAACAACATCGTAACTCCTCGATTGATTTTTTGACGTTCGGTTCCAGATGCCGCAAAAGAAATGATCGACCGAACGCGGAGGCGTTGACGGGTCCGTTCCAATTTCTTGCGGATCCGCGCCGACGTTGGCTACGGAACCGATGTGCGGACCAAGTGGGCCTCGCACGGTGTTTGTGTTCTCGTGGTCTAAGCCAAAGATTGAGACGGCAACATGGCTGCAGAGAGCCGGTTAGATGTCCGCTCAGGTCAAAGCCGACATCACCGCAGGTGCCGCACCACGCATGCCAGCGGTCTTCAGCGATGCCCGAAATGCTGAAGCGCCAGTAGCAGGATCACGGCGAGCGCGAGCACGATGGTCGTGCTCTTCCAGAACAATAGCGGGTTGCGCTCGATCAGCGGCGTCGATGACGTGTTGAGATAGTTGGCGTTGGGGTGACGCAGATCGAACAGAAATTCCGACAGGCTGTCGTAACGCTTGGCGGGATTGGGATGCACCGCCTTCTCCAGCGTACCGTCGATCCATTGCGGGATCTCGCGGCTGCCGTGCGAGGCCGGGCCATAGACCAGCTTGCCGAGCTGCGCCCGTGTTCGTGCCCGCGCAATCTGCGCGCCGTAGGGCAGTTTTCCGGTCAGCATCTGATAGGTGATGACGCCGAGCGAAAACAGATCGGAGCGCGGCGAGGCCGGCTCGCCCAGAAAATACTCCGGCGCGGTGTATTGCTGCGTACCGAGAATGTCGTTGCGGTTGTCCGATGGCGCGGCCTCGACGACGCCGGTGATCTTGGTCGAACCGAAATCGATGATCTTCACGGTGCCGGTCGTGTCGATCATGATGTTGTCGGGCCGGATGTCCTGATGCAGCATTTCCTTGCGGTGGAAGGCCCGCAGGCCCCTGGCGATCTGCTCGACGATGCCGCGCACCGTTTCCAGGCTGGCGTTCGGGTTATCGATCATCCACTGGGTCAGCGTCTGCCCGTCGATGAATTCGGTGACGACGTAAAGGAAGTTGCGCCGGCGCTGCGGCGGACAGGGTTTCAGCACATGCGGGCTGTCGATCCGTCGCGCCACCCATTCTTCCATCATGAAGCGCTTCAGATAGGCGGGATCGTCGCGCAGGTCGATCGAGGGAATCTTGATGGTGACGACCGCGTCGGTTTCGACGTCGACGGCCAGATAAATATGACTTCGGCTGGAGCCGTGCAGCTCGCGAACGATGCGGTAGCCGTCGAACACCGCGCGCGCTTCCAGCAGCGGCGGCAGCGGCAATTCCTGCGGCTGGCCGAACACCTCGCGGGCGGCTGCGGCGGGCACTTCGTCGACGCGGACGATCTGAACGGTAAGGTTGTCCTTGCTGCCGAGTTCATAGGCCAGTTCGACGATCGCCTTCGCGGCCTGGTCGAGATCGGCAGCGCCGTCCTTGACCACCCGCGCGATCACGCGCTCGCCGACATGCTCGTAGATGCCGTCGGTCACCAGCACGAAGGTGTCGCCCTGCTCGACCTTGAACATCAGATAGTCGATTTCGATCTGGGAATTCACCCCCAGCGCACGGCCAAGATAGCTCTGCTCCGACGAGATGACGACGCGATGGTCTTCCGTCAGCTGCTCCAGCGTATTGCCGGAAACGCGGTAAATCCTGCTGTCGCCAATGTGAAACAGGTGCGCCGTGGTCGACTTGATGACGAGCGCACTCAATGTGCAGACGTAACCGCGATCCTTGTCGTAGGAATACTGGCTGCGCCGCGTCTGCGAGTGCAGCCAGGAATTGGTCGCCTCCAGCACGCGCTGCGCCGAGGTCCGCACCGACCAGGATTCCGAGGTGCAGTAGTAGTCGGTCAGAAATCCCTTGACCGCCGACTCGGCCGCGATCCGGCTGACATTGCTGCTGGAGATGCCGTCCGCCAGCACGACGGCGATGCCCTTCAGGCTGAGCAGCGGCTCGTCCGGAATCAGAACGCCGTGAAAATCCTGATTGGTCTCCTTGCGACCTTTGTCAGAATGTTGCCCGACCGATATTTTCAGTTCACGCGACATCTGCAGGACCTGACGGAAAGGGACCCCAACTAAGCGGTTGAGGCCCCCTCCAGTCAATTGCCGATCAGGCCTGGCCGCGCTTCGGCTGCGTCAGGACATGGGTGGTGTAGAGGGTCAATCCGGTGAAGGCGAGGCCGCCGACCAGGTTGCCCAGCACGGTCGGAATTTCGTTCCAGATAAAGTAGTCCAGGATCGAAAACTTGGCATGCAGCATCAATCCCGCCGGGAACAGAAACATGTTCACCACGGAGTGCTCGAACACCATGTAGAAGAACACCAGGATCGGCATCCACATCGCGATCACCTTGCCGGGGACCGTGGTGGAGATCATCGCGCCGACGACGCCGGTGGAGACCATCCAGTTGCAGAGCATGCCGCGGATGAACAGCGTTGCCATGCCGGCCGCACCATGCGCGGCGTAACCCAGCGTTCGGCTCTCGCCGATGTTTCCGATCGCCATGCCGACCTTGTCCGGCTCCTGCGTGAAGCCGAACGTCGTCACGAACGCCATCATGAAAGCCACCGTGACCGCGCCGGCAAAGTTACCGATGAACACAAGGCCCCAATTCCGCAAAACGCCCCCGAGTGTGACGCCCGGGCGTTTGTCGATCAGCGCGAGCGGCGAGAGGACGAACACGCCGGTCAAGAGGTCGAAGCCGAGAAGATAGAGCATGCAGAAGCCGACCGGGAACAGCAGGGCTCCGACGATCGGCTGGCCCGTGTTGACGTTGATCGTCACGGCGAACCAGGCCGCCAGCGTCAGGATGGCGCCGGCCATATAGGCGCGGATGATGGTGTCGCGTGTCGACATGAATATTTTGGATTCTCCGGCGTCCACCATCTTGGTGACGAATTCCGAAGGCGCGAGATAGGCCATTGCAGTTTCCCTTGTTTCAGAAAGCATTCAAAAGCGCCGGCCATGACGCCGACCAGAAACAGAGATGCACAAGCTTTGTGGGAGTGGCCCCCGACGACTGCTGCAGACGCCTCAGAGAGGTCGCCCGATCCCTGCACCTGGCCCACGCTGGCCTCGGCAATCCAAACGGCAGTCGTCATTGACTGAAGACCATTTAAGCAATCGATGTGCCAACCCTGGATCCGGGGTAAGGCACTTGAATGTCGGACGTTTCAGGAGCCGGTGACGCTGCCTCAATGCAGCGGAGCGCCGACGTGCCTTCTATTTGTGCAGATGCACAGATGTTGGCATATGCGGCAAAAGCCGGCGCAGGGCGCCGGCGAGCGCTGGTAGGAGCAGTATCAGCGAGCGCGCCGGAGCCGGCGGCTCACTTGTTCTGGGTGCGGATCGGCGAGTCCTTCAGGCCGTTGTTGTCGTAGGCCTTGCGCAGCGTGCCGTTCGAAATCGCTTCGGTCAGAAACTTGGCCGCGAACGCCAGTGACTCCGGGTGGTTGGGCGGCACCGCCACGGCTGTCACGGTCTGCTTGAAGGTCTCGTCCAGCACCTTGGTGCCCGGAATCTTCTTCGACATCGCATTGAGCTGGTCGCGCGACAGCGCGAACGCATCGATCTCGCCCTTGCTGAGCAGGCCGAAGATTTCGTCATAGGTCTGGTAGCCCGTGACCTTGGCGTTCTTCAGATGCGCGATCGCGCCGCGCATGGTGGTGGTATTGTTGACCGCGGCGACCTTGACGCCGGGCTGATCGAGCGTCGCGAAATTCGTCACCGTTGAGTTGGGCTTGACGATGTAGGTGGCGTCCGCCACCTCGTAGATCGGCCCGAACGACATCTTGGTCTCGCGCTCGGGGTCCTTCGGCAGGAAGGTGACGTCCCAGGTCCGCTTCGACGCGGCGTCGGTGATCTGCCCGGAGTTGTTGTGCACGACATACTCGACGGGAACGCCGAGTTGCGCCGCCATTTCCTTGCCGAGGTCGACCGGCACGCCGGCATAACCGCCGGACTCGGTCTTGGTCGACCAGAAGGCGCCGCCGGCCGGACTGATCGCAATCGCGACCCGCAGCTTGCCGGTCGGTGCGATCTGGTCTTTCAAGGCATCGGCGTTCGCCGGCATCGTCGTCATCGCAGCAATTCCCAGAATGAGGCCGGCCACCGCCGGGATGGATGGATTCAAAAAGGACGGATTGAACATTGGATGCCTCTGCCTTTGCCCTTGGCCCGTTATCGATGCCGGGCCTTCAGCGTCTTACCCACGCAGCGAACGATCACCGCTTCTTCTTGGCCGGTGCGGCGCCTTTTTTGGCCGCGGCGGACGGAGCCGCCGGTTTCGGCTCCACAACATCGGGCTTGCCGAACGCGACGATCTGGGCCCGGGCGTTGACCGGCGCAGCGGGCTTGTTGGCATCCTGCAACTGCTCTTCGCCGAGGCCGAGCGCCACAAGCCGCTTGCCGGAGATCTTGAAGGTCGAGACCAGCACGTCCCGGATCGAGTCCGCGCGCCGCTGGCTCAGCGCCAGATTGGCATCGCGCCGGCCGCCGGATTCGGTGTGATCGACGATCAGGAACTTGTAGGGCTGCAACTTCGGATCGGACAGCGCATCGGCAAGGCTGCCGATCATGCCATAGGATCCCGGCCGGATCAGCGACGTGTCCGGATCGAACAAGACATCGAAGCGTACTTGCGTCAGCTTCGTCAGCAGAGGGGCGATGAGCGGCCGCCTGAGCGGCTGCGCATCGGCCTTGGCCTTGACCCGATCGGCGGCCTGCTGCTTCAAGGCCGCGACGTCGAGGTCAGGTGTGGTATCGCCAGCCGCGGACAGCTTGTCGATGATCTCGCCGGCCGGTATCGCCGTCTGGGCGCGGCCGGAAACCGGAACGGCGGCGACGGCCAGCGTGCCCAGCAACAGACCGAGGGTGCGCAATCTCGTTCCCCAACGCATCAGCGGTACCCCGCCGCTGTGATTGCCTTGTTACAGTTGCCGGTCGCCTTTTTGGTCGAGTCCAGCAGGCATTGCAGGCCCTTGGCGGGATCGGTTTTGAACTCGCTGCACAGATGGTTCATTTCCCAGTTGCACAGCTTCATGAGGGTGGTGCGCGCGGTGATGCGCTGAGTGATGGCGGAGAACGCGCGGGTGGAATCGGTCTGACATTTGGCCGACACCACGTCCTGATTGCGATTCAGGCATTCCTTCAGGCGGTTGGGGTCGAAATTTACGCCGCGGCAATTGTCGTCGATGTCCTTGCCGCAGCTTGCCCCGAGCAGCGTGGCGGCCTCTTCGAACTTCAACGCCTGCGCCGACGCCAGCGAAGGCGCACACATCGCAAGGACCAGCAAGGCAATCCGGATTCGGTTCATGCCTCACCTCACACAAGGAGGGGGGCGATGGTCAAGGTGCATCTTCCAATTCCCGTTAATCCAGCCATGCTGCAACGCAACAAGACGTTGCCTGCCGTTGCGTTGTCACATCCGCTGGCCTGATAAGCTTGTATCGGACACCAGCAGCGCCTCGACCTCACCAACTCCGACAAAGTGATCCACACCATGAGTTCGACCTTCGCGTTCCTGGCTTCCCTGGTTTTCATCCTGATCGGCGCGGCCGCCGGCATGGTCCTGAAGCGATCCCTTCCGGAGAACCTGCTCGAGGGAGGCTCCAAGGAAGCGATCCGCCTCGGCGCCGGATTTCTCGCGACCACTGCCGCCCTGGTCATCGGCCTTATGATCGCGTCGGCCAAGAACACCTTCGACACCCAAAGCACGAACATAAGGCAACTCGGCACCAATGCGGTGCTGGTCGACCAGATGCTGACCAAATACGGGCCGGAAGCGGCACCGGCCCGGACGCTGTTGCGTGAAGCCATTCCGACAGCCACTGCTCGGATCTGGCAGGAGAATATTGCCGGAAAAATCGGTTCGACCTTCGTCGTCAGCGGGACCGGCGAACGCTTCTACGACGCGATCGAAGGCCTGAAGTCCGGCAACGCCGAGCAAACTTCGCTGAAATCCCGCATCATCCAGATCACCACCGACATGGGCCGGACGCGGCTGCTGGTCTTCACCCAGAACGACAATGCGATACCGGTGCCGTTCTTTATCGTGCTGGTATTCTGGCTGGCGGTGATCTTCGCCAGCTTCAGCCTGTTCGCCGAACCTGGCCCCATCGTCATCGCATCAATACTGGCGTTTGCGCTCTCGGTGTCGAGTGCGCTGTTCCTGATCGTCGATCTCAGCCATCCCTTTGACGGTTTTATGCAGATATCGAACCATCATTTGCAGGTGTTGCTGCCGAAAATCGAATAGACGCCAGGCTGGTTGCTCAAGGCGCCGTCCGCGCCGCAGGCACCTTGATCTCCTGCGGCAAAATGACGGCGGCCACGATCACCAACAGGCACAGCGCACCGAACGCCTGCAACATGGTGACGAAACCGCCCCGCTCGTAGAGCCAGGCGACGAGGCCGACGGAGGCGCCCGCCGCGGTAAAACCGATGAAGTATCGCACCGAATAGGCTCGGCTGCGCCATTCCTCGCTGGTGTATTTGCCGACCATGGCGTCGTTGACGGTGACCTGCCCGAACGCGCCCATCACGATGCCGATCGACGCAACGATCAGCGGCAGGTTCGACAAGGTCGCCGCGAAATACAGAAACGGCGCCAGCATGAACGACAGCGGCAGCATCACCGTTTTCAGCGAGTGGCGGTCGATCAGTTTGCCGATGGTGTATTGCGTCATCGCGCCGAACACGTAGACGCCCGCCGCAATCAAACCCAGCAGCGCCGGGCTGTTGGTGACGTCGGCGAGCCGCTCCGCGAACAGCTTTGGCAGTGCCACGGTGACCGCGTTGAAGGTGGTGGAGACCGCGATCACGACGATCAACAGCGACAGGATCACCCGCCACATGTCCTCTTTGGCGACGCGCGCTTGCGCCGCCGCCTGCTTGAAGCCGGAACGATCCTCGTGGACCACCATCTGCGCGAAGGCGATGCCGATCAGGATGGTGACGATCCCGGGCACGATAAAGGCCCAGCGCCATCCCAGATATTGCCCGACCACGCCGGTGACCAGCGCCGACGACGCCACGCCGAGATTACCCCAAACTCCGTTCAGCCCCATCTCGCGGCCGAGCTTGTCGGCATAGGACACGATCATGGCGGTGCCGACCGGGTGATAGATCGAGGCGAACAGGCCGATCGACAGCAGGGCCGCGCCGAGCTGCAGCGGCGTCTGCACGAAGCCGACCGCGATCATCGAGGCGCCGATGCCGGCAAAGAAGATCACCATCATATGGCGGCGGCTCCAGCGGTCGCCGAGCCAGCCGGTGATCAGCGAGCCGGCGCCGAAGGCGACGAAGCCCGGGGTGGCGTAAGGCAGCAGTTCCGGATAGGCCATGCCGAGCGCCGGACCCATCACGATCACCGCGGCGGCGAAAATGAGCATCGCGTAGTGGTCGATGAAATGGGCCGCATTAACGAAGCTGATGACCCGGCTGGGGCTGTTCATGGTCGAAATCCTCGAATCCCGTATTCTTCTGAAATAGGTTATAGGGTGTTGTCCTGACGGGATGTCGCCAATGAATATCGCCGAAAAGCCAATTGCCGCCATACTCGGGCGCCGCATCTCGACCGGCGACGGCATCCACATGATCGCCAACAATTACGCCAAGGGCGTCCGGCTCGACACCCATATGCACCGCGAGGCGCAACTGGTGTATGCCGCCCGCGGCACCATGCAGGTGACGACCCCAAAAGGCCGCTGGCTGGTACCGCCAGATCGCGCGGTCTGGGTCCCGGCGCAGCTCGCCCATGCGATCGACGTGCTGGCCGACATCGAAATGCGGACGCTGTATTTCGACCTGGCGTGGCTGAAGCGCGAGGAGCGCAGCGCCAGCCTGGAGGCGGAATTCGTGGTGCGGGTATCGCCGCTTCTGCACCAGGCGATCCTGGCGCTGTTCGACGACCACACGACCTCAGAACGCACCGCCCTCCTCATCCAGCTCGCCATGCTGGAACTGCATCAGGCCGAGGATTCCGCGACCTTCATTCCGTTGCCGCACGAACCGCGCTGCCGGCGCGCCGCCGACATCGTGCTGGCGGACCTGACCGGCGACCACGAGATCGAGACGCTGGCGCGTGAGGTCGGCACCTCGGCGCGGACGCTGTCGCGGCTGTTCGCGGCCGAGACCCAACTGAGCTTCAAGAGCTGGTGCCAGCGCGCCCGCATTGCGGCCGCGATCGAAAAACTCTCGACCGACGTCAACCTCTCGGTCAAGCAGCTCGCCTCCGACCTAGGTTACGCCAGCGTGCCGGCGTTTTCCCACGCCTTCCGGCAGGTTACCGGCAAGACGCCGACTGAGTTTGCGGAAAAGGTATAGTCGGGGCGTGTAGCAAACGGGTTCGATTCGAGGCCGCCCTGCTTAGGGAAGATCGGAGGTTTGATCGATGGTTGTTTGGACTCCTCTCAAGTTCAACTGCGGACGAGAGATCGCAAACCGGTTTGTCATTGCACCGCTAACGACCGATTCTTCCCACGAAGACGGGACGTCTCCCGAAAACGAACTCGAATTTGTCCGGCGGCGTTCCGCCAGCGGATTCGGGGCTACCATTTCTTCCGCCGCTTACGTCGCGCAAGACGGGCGTTCCTGGCAGGGAATAGGTGCGGCCCATGACGGACACTTGTCCAGTCTCCACCGGCTCGCTGCGGCGATGCGAGCCGCGGGAGGTCTTGCGATCCTGCAGATTTACGACGGTGGCCGCATCGCCAAGCCCGAGTTGATCGGTGAGCAGGTTCTGCGTGCACCTTCCGCCGTTGCATCGCTGCGGCCGGGAGCCAGGACGCCGCGGGCGATGACATCAGATGAGGTAGAAAACCTGATAGCAAGCTTTCGAGAAGCTGCATCCCTCGCCCGGAAAGCCGGTTTCGACGGCGTCGAGATCCACGGAGCCAATCATTACGCGGTTCATCAGTTCTTTTCACCGCGGGCCAATCATCGCACCGATAAGTGGGGAGGCACGCTTTCGAAACGTATGACCTTTCCGCTCGCTGTCGCGCAGGCCGTTCGCGGTGCACTCGGTCCAGAACTGATCGCCGGGTTTCGCGTGACGCCATTCGAGGCCGAGGCGGACGGTTACACGCTGGAGGACGCCAAACAGCTCTGCAACGAACTGGCCCGGCTGAATCTCGACTATATCTCGGTTTCGCTCGATGATTACCGGATGAACCGACCGGCGCGGGAGACCCGTGTCTATAACGGTCCGGTCGAGAAGGTTGATGCCCCGGCAGAGAATCCGATCACGGCATTTGCCCGCGTTATCGCGGGTCGCAGCGCGGTCATGGCAAGCGGCGGGATCAAGACGTGCGTCGATGCCGAAGGCGCGATCAAATTGGGAGCTGATCTGGTCGCGGTAGGACGTGCGGTGGTGGTTGATCCGGAATGGCTTGCCAAAGTCCGGAGCAACAGCGAAGCATCGATCCTTGCGGGACTGCCGAAGGATGAGTTCGAAATAGCCAAAACTTTGAGCATTCCTCCGCGCATGGTCGAATATCTGTTGAGCCGTCCGGGTTGGATCCCTCGCCTCTAGCTCGGTTATTTAGGACTCGTCATGCGCGGGCTTGACCCGCGTATCCATCTACCTTCGTGAAAAGCCCGTTGAAGCGGGATGGAAAGCCGGGTCAAGCCCGGCCATGACAAGTCATTCGCCAGCAATGACATATTTCCGTGCGATCAGTGCGCTTGATTGGTATCGGCAGAACCCCAAATCACGTGTAGCATCGTCAGCTAAACCGCCCGGATCAGACCGCCCCATGGCCAACGCCTTCTTCTCCGACTTGCTTTCGACCATTTCCGAACGCGGCCGCACGCTGCTGCGGCGCGGCGGCTCTTCCAACGGCCGCCCGGACGCTTCCGAACTGCTGGAGCTGTGCGAAGCGCTGCTGTCGGGCCGCGGCGAAGCCTCCGGCATTGCGATTGCCCGCGACGTGTTCGACGGTTACCGCGACCTCGACGCCGCCGGACGGCAGTCGTTCTTCGCGGCGCTCGCCCGCGATTACGGCCCTGATCGCGAAAAGCTGTCGCAGGCGATCGAGAACTGGCGGGCGCAGCCGAGCGACGACGATGCCAGCGACCTGCATTTTGCGTCCGAGCCGCGGCGGCAGGAACTGATCCGCCGGCTCAACCGCGCGCCCGGCGGCACCAGCGAACTGGTGTCGATGCGCGCCGACCTGCTTTCGCTGATGAAGGGCAACAAGGATCTGGCGGTGCTCGACCGTGACGTCGTGCACCTGCTGTCATCCTGGTTCAACAGGGGATTTCTCGTGCTGCGCAGAATAGACTGGTCGACGCCGGCGAATATTCTGGAACAGATCATCCGCTACGAGGCGGTGCACGAAATCCGCGACTGGAACGACCTGCGCCGCCGCATCGATCCGATCGACCGGCGCTGCTACGCCTTCTTCCACCCACAGCTTTCGGACGAGCCGCTGATCTTCGTCGAGGTGGCGCTGACCGAGGCGATCCCGACCGCGATCGCGCCATTGCTGGCCGCCGAGCGGCCGCTGGTGCCGGTCGAGCGCGCCCGTACCGCGGTGTTCTATTCGATCTCCAACACCCAGAAGGGCCTTGGCGGCATTTCGTTCGGCAGCTTCCTGATCAAGCAGGTGGCGGAGGAACTGCGCCGCGAATTGCCCAGGCTCGACAACTTCGTCACACTGTCGCCGGTGCCGGGCTTCATGACCTGGCTGAAGCAGGCCGAGGACGTTCCTGTCAGCGACGAGGAACGGACGCTGCTGGAAAACCTCGACAAGCCAGACTGGTTCGAGGATGCGGAATTGACCGCGCAACTGCGTGGCGTGCTGGAGCCGCTGGCGGCGCATTATTTCCTCAAAGCCCGCACGTCAAAGGGCCGCCTGATCGATTCGGTGGCGCGCTTCCATATCGGCAACGGCGCCCGGCTGGAACGGGTCGACTGGCTCGGCGACCTCTCGCCGAAGGGCCTGCGCGAATCCGCAGGCATCATGGTCAACTATCTCTATCGCCTCGACGACATCGAGAAAAACCACGAGGCCTATGCCAACCAGGGCGAGATCGCGGCTTCGAGTGCGGTGAAGAAGCTGCTGAAGACCGAGGGGCGAAGGCTGCTGGATATGCGGCTGTCGTAGGTTTCTTCCGTCATTGCGCGCGAAGCGAAGCAATCCAGACTTACTTTGTCGAAAGCTGGATTGCTTCGCTTCGCTCGCAATGACGATCAGAACCTCGCCCTTGCCGAAACGCGCACCGTACGGCCCTGCCCCGGCGAGATGTTGTTGTTGCCGTCGGCGGACGCCCAGTATCCCTGGTTGAAGAGATTCTCGACGTTGAGCTGCGCTTTCCAGGTCTCGTTGATCTTGACGTAGACCGCGGCATCGACACGGACGAAGCCCGGCAACCGCACGAAGTCGTCGGAGGCCGCAAAGGAATCCGAGAAGTAGATGACGCCGAGGCCGGCGGACCACATCGGATCGAACTGGTATTTGTTCCACAGCGAGACCTGGTTGAGCGGCACCAGCTGGACACGATTGCCCTTCAGGAACGTCGGCGCCGGCGGCGGAATCGCGGTCGATGTCGAGCTGTTGGTGTCGCTGCCGAGCCGTGCGTCGGTATAGGCATAGCCGAGCGTGGCCTGCCAATCCTTGGTGACGTAACCGGTCAGCGCCGTCTCAAAGCCCTTGATGACGTTGCTGCCGCTGATCGCGAACAGGCCGCCGCCGATCGCGAGCGGCACGTTGGTGCGGTTCAACTGATAGATCGCCGCGGTGTATTGCAGTTTCGGAAGGATGTTCCATTTGACGCCGACTTCGGTGTTTTCGAATTTCTGCGGCGGGATCAGCGCCGAGCCGGTATTGAGCGCGCTGAACTGGTCGCCCGACGACGGCAGGTAGGAAATGCTGTAAGCGCCGTAGACCGAGAGATTGTCGACCGGCTTCACGATCACGGCGGCGC
>Ga0105240_10009854_pt1 | contig 13486 bp, 11 predicted proteins | sample KBSC54metaG_FD_80426 | JGI IMG/M metagenome (GOLD analysis project Ga0105240, IMG submission 80426) | Corn rhizosphere microbial communities from Kellogg Biological Station, Michigan, USA - KBS C5-4 metaG | ecosystem: Host-associated > Plants > Roots > Rhizosphere > Soil | place: Michigan, USA... | reverse complement strand
GGTGCATACCTTCCACATCGGGGCTGATTCGTACTCCATGTACACCGGTCTGATTGCGCTGGCGATCAATATCGTGGTGGCAGTCGTCGTTCAGTTGGTGTTTGGCAAGGGCGGTGCGAAAGCGCCGGCATTGAAGCACTGAGTGAAGCACTGATCTAGCAGCCATGCCCGCAATAAGAAAAAGCCACGTTCTCCGGAACGTGGCTTTTTTATTTGCAGCGCGATACGTTATCGATTGCTTTGTTGACGACGCTCACAATTTTAAAATCAGGCAAGATCCAGCGCGACTATGCCTCGTCGACTGACCTTGCGCTTATTTGTACATTGTTTCGTCCATTCCCTTTGGCCTTGTACAAGGCGCTATCGGCCGCATTCAATACGGCGTTGATCGAATCATGAATCTTACCGTCATACACGGCCGCACCAACGCTCACTGAAATGTGGCCGATCTGGCTTTTCGAGTGCAAAATATGAAGTGCTTCAATTGCGCTGCGAATCTTTTCACCCACAAAGATGGCGCCGTCGGCATTGGTTTCAGCGAGCACGACGATGAACTCTTCTCCACCGTAGCGCGCGGCAATGTCGGAACTGCGCGGCAGCTGTAAAGAGATGGCGCGAGAGACGGCGGCCAGAACCTCGTCTCCCTTTTGATGGCCATAGGTGTCATTGTAAAATTTGAAATAATCGACATCGATAAATAAAATCGAAAACGTCCCCTTACTGCGTCTGCTTCTACTCCACAGGTCGTCCAATGCATGGTCCAGTGCTCGGCGGTTGAGCAGTTTGGTCAAATCATCGATGCGCACCAACTCCTGCAATTTTTCTTCGGCATGACGTCGTTTCTTAAGCTCATTACGCAATACATGGAAGAGCGCCACGCACACCGCGATGAAGAACAGCATCAGGGAACCGACGGTATAAAGACTCTCCGTCCAGTGCCTGAAGATATGCTTTTCGGAACGCCCGACAAAAACGACAAGCTGGGTTCCCGGAACGTTTCTGAAGGCATACAGACGTTTCACCCCGTCGTTCATGGCTCGAGCAAAGAAGCTGCCACTATTTTGCTGAATCAAAGACTTGATCGTTAAGAAATTCGGGTTGGTACTGATATCACGCCCAATTATCGAAGCGGAGTATGGCAACCGCATGTAAACCACGCCACTGCGGGAATACAGCGACATCACACCATCCTCACCCAGCACGACTCCGCTGAACAGCTCGCGGAAATAGGTCAGATCGAGAGCCATGACAACAATACCGGCAAAGCTGCCGTCTTGATTGGCAAGGCGCTTGGACAAGACGACAACCTGCAGATCCCGATCGAATTTGGCGGTAATTGGCGGCGAAATATAAAGACCGGTTTCGGGCTGATCCCGATGAACCGTGAAATAGAGACGATCACCGTAGGTATTGGCCGGTGCGCCCGGCAAAGAGGAAACGACAACCTTGCCGGCATCGTCAAGTACCGCCATGACCACGACATGTTTTGCGGCTGCAACACCGCCGAAAAGATAGGAATGTTGCTGGTTATGCGTGAGCTGCCGGTACGTCGGACTTTGATAGCGATTGGCCAGTGCATCCAGAGACAGAGAGAGTATCTCGATATTTCGAACGATATCCCGCTGGGCCATCAGCGTGATGTTTTGCGACGTATCGATTGCATATTGGCTTGCCTCCTCATGGCTGGTGTAGAGCATCCAGCCGAACAAGCCGAATACCATTGCCATCAGGATTATCCCGCTTATTTTAAGAGCCTTCCCTAAACGCTTAATTTTTAAACCCCATTTACTCTGTTTGTTTGAGCCCAAGCAAGATGAAAGACTGTGGCTGCCGGCACATGGTCTTCAATAAAAATCATCTGTACTTGAAATCTGATGGGCGTAATTAACTCATAAAAGCATATATTTCGACAGATTTCCAAAACGCAACGTATGCCGGAGACGACAATTATTTCTTTTAACTTTGGCTACGCAACGTGTTGTGCTACACCTCCGGAACGCTGGTATGTATGGGAAATTTCTGCGGGGAAACGGCCCGCGATCCGCCGCAAATCTACCGTTGATTCGCCGGCTGAGCCAGCAGTGCCATGTGCTTGTCCAAGATCAACTTCAGTTTGCCTTCACGGCGCATCGTGTCCAACTGAAGATTCAATGCTTTCAGGTGTTTAATACAGGGACTTGACTTCGTCATGGCGATGAAATTATCAGATTCCGAGACGTACGGCTTCAAGGCAACAAATTTGTCATTTTGTCCGGACGTGGCCAGGTAGGCTATTCCGCTGTAGTACCCCGTGATCAGGTAATCGATGCGACGCAGTTCGAGTTTCTTAAAATTCATATAAGCTTTTTGCTCGGCCTGTACCTGCAAGTTCTTTCGAAGGAATTCATCGAAACCATTTCCAAACTGGTTTCCAAGCGTGACGCCGCCCTTTTTCCCGATCAGGTCATCCCATCCTGCGTAATTGAATTTTTTATCCCTGGCGACAAATATGGCAATGGGATTGGAAAACAGTGCGACGCTTGTATAGGTCAAATACTCGCGTCTTTCGGGGGTGTCCTTGAGAGACGAGATCATGTCGATCTCGCCGCTCTGGGCGCTTTTCAGTACACGATGAAAAGGGCCGACATAGCGAACTTCATAGGGGATGCCGAGCGCGCTCAAGGCGGTCGTCGCGATCTCGATACTGGCGCCGGTCAACTGTTTACCGTCATACCATTGCAGCGGTGCGTAGTCGGAATCGGCTGAAATAACCACTTTCCCGCATTCTTTTTCTTGCGACAAAGCCGCCAATGGGACCAGCGTAAGGAACAAGACACATCGGATCAAAATAGGCATGCGCGTCTCCCAGCGTATTTTATGTAATGTTCTGCCGTATTGTTTCTGCACTATAACCCGAATAAAACAGATGGTAGCGAATGGAATTAGAAACTCTTGAAAAGTGTTTTTTGTTTTCTGAGAGGCCCGGTCTCTGTTCGATTTTTTTAACGGCATTAACCGGGAAAGTCACCCAAGTTTAGTGCCAGCGTATCGGCGGAAGAAATTTGCAGTCTTCTCTAGTGTGGAAAGTATGGGGTGACGCCAAAATAGAAATCGTCTGCAGTCGGCCTGGAGCTGACCACTCGTGTGAATATTTTGGCCTGAGATCGATCCAGTTTTCAGGCGACTGAAATAGCTCTGCTGTCCGCAATCCCCGACTTCATATGATAGACAAAACTCATGCTGAGCCCCTTGAGTTTGAGCCAGTCTTCTCCGCTTCGCTCGGCAATGCCGTCTTGGGTGGAAGTCGATCCGAGGTCAACGAGTTCGGTATGCAGCACTTCAAATGCATCAGAAATTGTGAATGCTTTCACGACTGGCTTGGTCAGATCGTTATGGTTCTGCTTGATGACGAGGCCACGTCGGCCTGATTTCAGTTTGACAATTGATCCTACCGGATAGATACCCAAGGTCCTGACGAAGGCAAGGAACATGGGCCTGTCAAAATGACCATCCCATGACGCCATTTGCGCAATCGACTCGGCCGGATCCCAGCCTTGCTTGTAAGGGCGATCAGAGGTAATCGCGTCATAGACGTCGCAAATTGCAGCCATCCGCGCATAGATCGTGATTGCATTGCCTTGTTGCTTGCCGGGATAGCCGCTTCCATCCAGTTTTTCATGATGGTGCAGGCAAACTGTGGATGCATAATCCGGAACTTTGGGGTCTCCGCGAAGATATTCGTATCCCAAAGTCGGATGACGCTGAACAATCCTGAATTCCTGGTCGGTCAGTTTGCCTGGTTTATTCAACACTTCCAGCGGGATGAAGGCTTTGCCAACGTCATGCAGGTATCCCGCCAGACCGGCCTCCTTGCAGGATGCATCATCCATTCCCAGTGTTTTCCCCAAGGAAACCATCAAGGCACAAACAGCTACGGAGTGAATGTAGCTGTATTCATCGGCCTGCTTCAGCCGCACAACGCTGGTCAATATGCTGGAACCACGTGTCACCGACGCGGCAATTTCATCCACCAGCCGAAGGCATTCCGCGGTATCGATCGCCCTGCCCAAACGAACTTGCTTGAACATCGTCTGGGTAATTTCTTTGGCTTGATCATAAAGGCGCTTCGCATCTTCCACTTCGTACAGCAAGTCGAGGCTTTCTTCAGAAAGGCCAGATGCAATGTCGCCCAGAAGTTCATGCTCTTCTGCGGTGAGCGAGCTTTCTTGCACATCTTTGCCCTTGGAGACGTCGATCCAACAATGCTCAAATCCTGACGTCTGAGCTTGCTTAATCTCTTTGTGATTAGTAATCAAAAATTTGTTTTTCCAGAATGGATTGTCAATCCATGGCCCATCAAAGCCAGAAAAATACATTCCGGGAACAAGATTGTTGACGCTGATTTTTTTCAAGTGGCTCATTTTTGTTCGTCTTAGCAAGCGTTACGTACGTTTCGAAGGAAAAAATGCGGTGACGCCGGTGACGAATCTCCTTCATGGTATAGCCCATCAATCTGGTTGGCCGGCAAGATGTTTCCGGTAGTGCCGAACTCGATGATCGCCTGCCTTTTGCCCAGATCCTTGTAGATGACTTGGTAATAATCCACGTCTTCGGTCAAATCATGCGGGCCATTTTCATTCATCATGACTCCACTGCGTTCCCAGATCGATCAAGGCATAAACAAACAGGTGACCTTCGCCTCTTGTCCGGCTGTTGCACTCCATACAGCATGGTTGCACTTCATAACCACTTGATCTTCAATGCCTGAATTTTACACCAAATATAATGAATTAGTTAAATAAAACAAATAAACCAAATATGTGATTTATTTGATAATTTCTTTTCTACTTCAGAATCTGGTGCCTGGATCTGCCGTTGACCATCGATATGGCAAATGCTGAAATGGAGCTTCAGCTGACTACGAGGGCCGATCGATTGGCTCTGCCTCTTCAAACATGCACCACCAATCTGGGCGACTGCTATCAGCCTGCAGCAATCATTTCCCGGGCCGCCGCGATACTTTCTCAACCTCACCCGCAGCGCCCGTGCCTGACTAAGCTACAATCGCGCTCGCACCATGTTGGTGCTTTTGCATAGCTCCCTTACCTCTCTTCTTGCATGAACCATTCTGAAACGGCGCGTGGCATCGCCCTGTCGGTCATCGCGTCGACGCTGTTCGCCCTGCTCTCTGCCTACACCAGCTGGCTGATGCCGCTCAATGGTCTCGACATCTTTGCCTGGCGCATTGTGTGGACGCTGCCGTTGGCATTCGTGCTGATCGGCATGCGCAAGCATGGCGCGCAATTGCGTGATGCCTTTCTTGCATTGCTGCGCGCACCGTTGCAGGCGCTGTTGTTTGTGGTGATGACAGCGATGCTGGGTGTGCAGTTGTGGTTGTTCTTGTGGGCGCCGCTAAATGGGCGGGCCCTGGATGTGTCACTAGGATATTTTTTGCTGCCGTTGGCGATGGTGCTGATCGGGCGGTTTTATTACGGTGAGCGTCTGGATGGTTGGCAGCGCATTGCGGTAGCGTGTGCGATTGCAGGCGTGTTGCATGAGTTGTGGATAACGCGAGCGTTTTCGTGGCCGACAATGCTAGTGGCGTTGGGATATCCCCCTTACTTCATGCTGCGACGCCGTCTGAAGCTGAATTCGATGGTGATCTTCACGATGGAGATCGCGCTGCTGACGCCGGTGGCTTTGTACACGCTGGCGATCAGCCCGAATCTGTCTGCGGTGTGGCAACGGCCTGATATGTATCTGATGCTATTGCCGGGACTGGGCTTGTTGAGTACGGCAGCGCTGGATTGTTTCTTGCGCGCGAGCCGCTTGCTGCCGATGGGCTTGTTTGGCATCCTCGGCTATGTGGAGCCGGTATTGCTGGTGGTGGTGGCGATCATCCTGCTGGATGAGCCGCTGACATCGGCGCAGTTGTGGACATATATCCCGATCTGGATGTCGGTCGGTTTTACGGCGATTCACAGCGTGCGGCTGATGCAGCGGCGCTGACAACAACTGCCCGCAAAAATAAAAAGGGACTCGCATCGCAAGTCCCTTTCTCGTTTCAGCTGCAGCACATCTGCGACCGCATATCTCTTACTCTTTGTGATAACCGGTAACGCGCTCGACTTCATTCTTCGAGCCGAGGAAAACCGCAACGCGTTGATGCAGCTTCTCAGGCTGGATATCGAGGATACGTTGATCGCCATTGGTGGCGGCGCCGCCGGCTTGCTCGACGATGAAGGCCATCGGATTGGCTTCGTACATCAGACGCAGCTTGCCTGGCTTGTCCGGTTCACGCGCGTCGGCCGGGTACATGAAGACGCCACCGCGGTTGAGGATGCGATGCACGTCAGCGACCATGGAGGCGATCCAACGCATGTTGAAGTCTTTGCCGCGCGGGCCGGTGGAGCCTGCCAGCATTTCGTCGACGTAGCGCTTGACCGGTGGATACCAGTGACGCGCGTTGGAGGCGTTGATGGCGAATTCCTTGGTGTCTGCCGGAATCTGCATGTCGCGCTGCGTGAGCACCCAGGCGCCCATTTCGCGGTCCAGCGTGAAGCAGTGCACGCCGTCACCGGTGGTCAGCACCAGCACGGTTTGTGGGCCGTAGACCGCGTAACCTGCCGCGACTTGCTTGACGCCCGGTTGCAGAAAATCTTTTTCCGACGGTGTGGTCATGCCTTCCGGTGCTTTCAGCACAGAGAAGATGGTGCCGATGGACACGTTGACGTCGATGTTGCTGGAGCCGTCCAGCGGATCGAACATCAGCAGGTATTCGCCCTTGGGATAACGGTTGGGAATCGGATGGATGGTTTCCATTTCTTCCGATGCCATGCCCGCCAGATGGCCACCCCACTCATTGGCTTCGAGCAGGATTTCATTGGAGATGACGTCCAGCTTTTTCTGTACTTCGCCCTGTACGTTTTCGCTGCCCGCGCTGCCCAGCACTTCGCCCAGCGCGCCCTTGCCGACGGCGTGGCTGATGCTCTTGCAGGCGCGGCCGACGACTTCGATCAGCAGGCGCAGTTCGGATGGAATCTTGTTGTGCAGGCGTTGCTGCTCAATCAAATGTTGGGTCAGGCTGATGCGTTTGGTCATGATGCTCTCTCTTAAAAATCAAATCTGTGGTGCGTTCACTGCGCGGCTTCAATTGGATAGCGACTTGGTGATCACTTCGGCGACGTCGCGCGACAGGTTCGGCGTATCTGCCACCTGACGCAGCGCGGCGCGCATTTTTTCCTGCAGCGCCGGCGAATACTTGCGCCAGCGGTCCATGCTGCGCGCCAGACGAGCAGCGACTTGCGGGTTGCTGCCATTGAGCGCGATGACTTGCTCGGCCCAGAAAGCGTAGCCGCTGCCGTCGAGCGCGTGGAACGCCGACGGATTGCCGTTGCAGAAACTGAAAATCAGGCTGCGTGCACGGTTCGGATTCTTCAGCGTGAAGGCCGGATGCTGCGCCAGCGCACGGACGGTCTCGACATCGGCGGTACGCGCGGTGGCTTGCAGCGTGAACCACTTGTCGATGACCAGCGCTTCTTGCTCGAACTCGGTGTAGAAGGCTTCCAGCGCCTTGCCCTTGCCTTCGGCGCGGCTGTTGGTCAGCGCCGCCAAGGCAGCCAGACGATCGGTCATGTTGTTGGCGTCGTCGCATTGCTGCTGCGCCAGTGTGTGCGCCTGCTCGTCGTCGAGTTCAGCCAGATAGGACAACACAACGTTCTTCAGTGCACGCTTACCGGACGCCATCGCGTCCGGACTGTAGGCGCCCTTGTTCTGGTTGGCCTTGTATGCCGCCAGCAGATCGGCGCTCAACTCTTTTGCCAGCGTGCGGCGCAGGAACTGGCGTGCAGCGTGGATGGCTTGCGGATCGATGACTTCCATCTGTTCGGCGATCATGGTTTCCGACGGCAGGGTCAGCACCAGTTCGCGGAAGGCCGGATCAAGCGAAGTGTCATTGAGCGTGGCGCGCAGCGCGTTAGTCAAGGCATCGTCCTGCTGCAGATTGCCAAGCACGGATTCGACCGAGACGACGTGACCGGACTGACGCGCAGCCTGTACGGCGATAGTCAGATTGAGCAGACGGCGTGTGGCCAGGCGCTGACCAGCTTCCCAGCGATTAAATGCGTCGCTGTCATGCGCCATCAGGAAGGCCAGTTCGGCATCGCTGTATTCATATTCCAGCACTACCGGAGCGGAGAAGCCGCGCAGGATGGACGGCACCGGCTTTTCGGCGACGTCGGTGAACTTGAAAGTCTGTTTGGCTTGCGTCAATTCCAGCACGCACGTGGTCCGCGCTGACTTGGCCGTCTTGTCACCGGACAAGCTCAGTGCCATGTCCTTACCCTTGCTGTCGAGCAGGCCGACCGCGACAGGGATGTGGAATGGCAGCTTTTTCTTTTGTCCCGGTGTGGATGGGCAGGATTGCTCCAGCGTAAGTTCCAGTGTCTTGGCCTTGGCATCGTAGCGTACGGAGGCGGCAACGCGTGGCGTGCCGGACTGGCTATACCAGCGCTCGAATTGCTTGAGATCGCGCTTGTTGGCGTCGGCCATGGCTGCGCGGAAATCATCGCAGGTCACCGCCTGACCGTCGTGGCGCTTGAAGTACAGATCCATGCCCTTGCGGAAGCCCTCACGGCCGAGCAGGGTCTGATACATACGGACGACTTCGGCGCCTTTTTCGTAGACGGTGACGGTGTAGAAATTATTGATTTCGACAAAGGAGTCGGGACGCACCGGATGCGCCATCGGACCGGCGTCTTCCGGAAACTGCGCCTGACGCAACACGCGCACGTCGTCGATGCGTTTGACCGCGCGGCCGCTGTCGCTACCAATCATGTCGGCGGAAAACTCCTGGTCGCGGAAAACGGTCAGACCTTCCTTCAGGGACAGCTGGAACCAATCGCGGCAGGTGACGCGATTACCGGTCCAATTGTGGAAATATTCATGGCCGACCACGGCTTCGATGTTGGCGTAGTCAACATCGGTGGCGATGCGTGGATTGGCCAGCACAAACTTGGTGTTGAAGATGTTGAGGCCTTTGTTTTCCATCGCGCCCATGTTGAAGTCGCCGACGGCGACGATCATGAAGCGGTCCAGATCCAGTTCCAGGCCGAAGCGCTCTTCATCCCAGCGGATGCTGTTCTTGAGCGAATCCATGGCGTGCTGGGTCTTGTCGAGATTGCCTGCTTCCACCCACACTTGCAGCAGCACTTCGCGGCCGGATTGCAGCTTGTATTTTTCTTCCTGGCAAACCAGCTTGCCGGCTACCAGTGCGAACAGGTAGGACGGCTTCTTGAACGGGTCTTCCCACTTGGCATAGTGACGACCGTCAGGCAGAGTGCCTTCTTCGATCAGATTGCCGTTGGACAGCAGCACCGGGTACTTCTTCTTGTCGGCGCGCAGCATGACGGAGTACTTGCCCATGACGTCAGGACGATCGGGGAAGTAGGTGATCTTGCGGAAACCTTCGGCTTCGCACTGCGTGAAAAAATTGCCGTTGGAGACGTACAAACCCATCAGCGAGGTATTGCGCTGCGGATTAGTGGTGGTTTCGATGTCCAGCGTCACTTTGGCCGGTGCGCCGGGAATGCGCAGGATGCCGCCTTGCACACGATAGTCGCGCGCAGTCAGGGTCTTCCCGTTGAGGCGCAGCTGAACCAGGTCCAGTTCTTCGCCGTAGAGCTCGATATCCTTGCCGGCAGCGGCGGGGTTGCGCTGCATGGTGATGCGGGTCGCAACGCGGGTCAGTTCTGGCTCAAGGTCGAAGCCCATTTCGACAGTGTCGACAAAATAGGTCGGAGCAGCGTAATCTTTGCGGTAAATCGTCGGAGGCGTTTCTGTGCGCATGGAGGATATCCCGTGAAATGGATGCAATAGTGCAATAGGAACAAAACACGATTTTACCAATCAACGGTATGGATAGGCAGAAAACGGCGAGAATACTAGCCTGCAGACTTCACCGAAGCCGTTTACCTCACCCCATAGATCTGCCAGAACCACCGGAGACTCACCATGAAACGCTTGCTTGGCGTCCTTTTCCTCGCCGGCAGCGCCCTGCTTACAGGATGCGCCACCACCATCACCAGCGACGTCACCGCTTTCCACGCCTGGCCTGCGGATTTGAAGGACAAATCCTTCGTCTTTGCGCCCGCCAAGGAACAGGAAGGCAGTCTTGAATACCGTAATTACGAACAATTGATCCGCGCCGAATTGCTGCGCCTGGGCTTTACCGATGCATCTGCGGCCAATGCGGCTGCGTTGAAGGTGTCTTTTGCCTATGGCATGCAGTCCGGCACGGTCGTCGTGACGCAGCCGATGTATGACCCCTTCTGGTACGGCCCAGGCTATCCGGGCTGGCGTGGACGCGGGTTCGGCCCTTGGGGACCGGGACCGTTCTACGATCCGTTCTGGGGACCGCCGATGCAAACGACTGCTTTCCCGGTGTTCCAACGGCGCTTGCACGTGACCATTGCGCGCGCAGCGGGCGATCAGAAGTTGTATGAAGTGACGGTCGACAGCGAAGGCCGCGAGGCGACCTTGCCGATGGCGATGCCTTACATGGTGCGCAGCGCGTTTTCGGAATTCCCCGGCCCGAGCGGCGTGTCACGCCATGTCAGACTGAAGCTGGACAAAATTGCGCCGGCAGCAACTGCTGCCCCTGCCAATCCTCCCACCCCGGCCAAATCTGCGACGCCTGTACCATGACTCCCGCCTGAGATTTAACCAGTCAAACTGACGTCGCAAACAAAAATCCCGGCCTTGCCACTTGAGCAAGACCGGGATTTTTTACGTCCTGTGCCTGATAAGCAATCAGGAATACAGCGCTTCACTGCCAAAGGTAATCGCCACAATCACCAGCACCGCCAGGATCAGCACGATCAGCAAACGCCCGAACTTGGGCGAACCGTCGGTGCCTGACGGTTGCTCGTCGGGGTGATTCATCGGACTCTTGCCGGGATCGGAGATAGTCAAGATCGATGTCCTCAAGGAATCAGGATAGTGGAGCCGGTCGTCTTGCGGCCTTCCAGATCGGCATGCGCCTGAGCGACGTCTTTCAGCGCATAACGCTGGTTGATGTCGATGTTGAGCTTCTTGCTTTGCACCATGGCGAACAGGTCGCCGGCGGTGGCGTCGAGCGCTTCGCGCGTGGCGGTGTAAGCGCCGAGCGAAGGACGTGTCAGATACAACGAGCCGCGCGAAGCCAGTTCGCTCATGCCGAACGGCGGCACCGGGCCGGACGCATTGCCGAAACTGACCATCAAGCCGCGCGGCGACAAGCAATCGAGGGAGCCGGTAAAGGTGTCCTTGCCGATAGAGTCATAAACCACCGGCACGCCTTTGCCGCCGGTGATTTCCTTGACGCGTTCGACAAAGTTCTCCGTCTTGTAATTGATCACGTGCGCGCAACCCGCCGCTTTGGCCAGCGCCGCTTTTTCCTCGGTGCTGACGGTACCTATCATGTTCACGCCCAGCGCCTTGGCCCATTGACTGGCGATCAAGCCGATCCCGCCGGCAGCGGCGTGGAACAGGATAGTGTCGCCGCTCTTGAGTGGTGTGGTCTGACGCAGCAGGTATTGCACCGTCATGCCTTGCAACATCATCGCAGCAGCGGTGTCGAAACTGATGGAATCGGGCAGCTTGACCAGCACTTCCGCCGAGATCAGACGCTCTTCAGCATAAGCGCCGTTACCGCCGCGACCGGCATACGCCACGCGATCGCCGACCGCAAAGTCAGTCACGCCGGCGCCGACGGCTTCGATGGTGCCTGCGCCCTCCTGGCCGAGACCACCCGGCAACGGCTGCGGATACAGGCCGGTGCGGAAATAAACGTCGATGAAATTCAGGCCGACGGCGGCGTGGCGGATGCGCACCTCGCCGGGACCGGGATCACCGACTTCAACGTCAACATATTCCATGACTTCCGGTCCACCGGTCTTGAAAATTCTGATTGCTTTTGTCATTTCGGTCTCCTGAATTGCGATTGAAGAAAACTTGCTTAAGTCTTTTTGCGCGACAACAAATAAATCCCGGACAATACCAGCGCGGTACCGACCAGCTGAATCGCCGTGATCGGCTCATCCAGCAGCATGGCGCCAAGAAACAATGTCGACACCGGCCCGACCAGCCCTGCCTGCGCAGCGCTCGGGGCACCGATGCGCGCCACCGCGATCATGGTCAGGAACACAGGCAGCACGGTGCAAAACACGGCGTTGAATGCCGACAACTGATACACCTCGACCGGCTGCACCAGCGCAGAAGCGGGGCGCAAAATAAAGAACTGCACGATGCACGCCACCGACGACACGCACATGGCGTAGGCCACCAGACGCATCGCACCGACACGGCGCACCAGCTCGCCGGAGAAGATCAGATAGAGCGCATATGAAATCGCCGCACCCAGCACCAGCAAGCTGCCCAGCACCACATTGCTGCCGCCGGTATTGATGTCATGTTGCAGCACCAGCGCCGTACCGAGGTAAGACACCAGCAACGCGGCCCACTCCACCAGACCGACCTTGCGCTTGTAAAACGTAAAAGAGATCAGCAGCACGAACGATGGCGTGAGGAACAGGATCAGCCGTTCGAGGCCGGCCGAAATGTATTGCAACCCGAGAAAATCAAGGAAGCTCGACAGGTAGTAGCCGATCAGGCCGAGGAAGACGATCTTGGCGTAATCGCGCCCGGCCAGCGGCGGTGAATGACGCGCCTGCCAGACCGCCACGACAGCAAACATCGGGAAAGAAAACATCATGCGTAAGCTGATCACCATGACCGCATCGACGTGATAGCGATACATCAGCTTGGCGACAATCGCCTTGGCCGAGAAGAAAATGGCGCCGACGACGGCGAGCAGCAAACCGCCAAGATAGGCCTGGCGTTTGGAAATAGCGGGGGAAAGTGTGGCGGAAGACATCGCATGATTGTAAACGCTCCCGGCCCGGAGCGCCGAAGTGCCGTCTCCGTCGCGTTCAGGTTGCCCGGATGGTTGCGCTCAACGGCGCCATCAATGCGTTGAGTTCGGTGGCGTCGAATTTGGGGGCAAGCTCCGCATCACTGCCCAGCACGCCTTCGGCCAGCAACGACTTGCGCTCCTGCAGTTCCATGATGCGTTCCTCGATACTGCCTTCGATGATCAGTTTATAGACCAGCACCGTCTGATCCTGGCCGATACGATGTGCACGGGCAATAGCTTGTTCTTCCACGGCGGGATTCCACCATGGATCGACCAGAATGACCGTATCGGCGGCGGTCAGATTCAGGCCGATGCCGCCGGCCTTGAGACTGATCAGCAGAATCGGCACGCTCTTGCTCTGGAAGCGCGCTACCACCTCGCCACGCTGCGCCGGCGGCGTCTTGCCGGTCAGCGACAGCCAGTCGAGCTGCAAAGCGTTGAGTTCAGTTTCGATCAGCTCCAGCATCTCGGTGAACTGCGAGAACACCAGCACGCGCCGCCCTTCCGCCACCAGCGAAGGCAACATGTCGCGGAGCATTTCTATCTTGGCGCGTT
>Ga0105240_10009853_pt1 | contig 13486 bp, 9 predicted proteins | sample KBSC54metaG_FD_80426 | JGI IMG/M metagenome (GOLD analysis project Ga0105240, IMG submission 80426) | Corn rhizosphere microbial communities from Kellogg Biological Station, Michigan, USA - KBS C5-4 metaG | ecosystem: Host-associated > Plants > Roots > Rhizosphere > Soil | place: Michigan, USA... | reverse complement strand
CGAGCCCGGCCGCATCCGGGTGCGCTTCAGCGATGGTCACGAGGCGGACTTCGCGGCCGAAGAGATCCTTGCGGAGGCCGCACTCGCGCCGGGTGAGCACGACGTGCCGCCTGTGCGCCTGTGGAATGGAACGCTGACGAGCCTGCCGCGGGCGGAGTGGGTCGCGCACCCGAGCGATGCGGAACTGGCGGGATGGGTGACCGACTTTCTGGAGTACGGCTTCCTTCTTCTCTCTCGCGTGCCGACCGCGCCGCGCACCATACTGCAGGTCGCCGCGCAGTTCGGCTTTACCCGCGAGACTAACTTCGGCGCGATCTTCGAGGTCCGTTCGGTGCCGACGGCCAATGACCTGGCCTACACGTCGTTGCCGTTGGATCCGCACACCGATAACCCGTATCGCACGCCCGTCCCGGGGGTGCAGCTTCTGCATTGCCTCACGAACGAAACGACTGGCGGCCTTTCGACGCTCGTTGACGGTTTTGCCGCGGCGGAGACTTTGCGGGCCCGCGATCCCGAGGCGTTCAAACTTCTGGCCAGCACGCCGGTCCGGTTCCGGTTTCGTGACGCGGTGACCGAGATGGTCGCCAGCGCGCCGCTGATCGAGTTGGGCGCGGGCGGGCAGATCGAGGCGGTTCATTTCAGTCCCCGGCTGGATTTCGTGCCGTTGGGTCCGCCGCAGGCGCTCTCGAGCTACTATCGGGCGCGCCGGGCGTTCGACCACCTGTTGCGTTCGCCCGAGTTCGAGATCCGCTTCAGGCTCGACAGCGGCGAGTTGATGATCATGGACAACCGGCGGCTGTTGCACGGCCGGACCGGGTTCGATCCGGCCGAGGGCCTGAGGCACCTGCAGGGATGTTATATCGATATCGACGGGCCCCGCAGCCTGTATCGGGTCTTGCGCCGGCGGCTGGCGGCCGGAGAAGCAGCGTGACCACCTCCCGTATGGTCAGCTTTCGGCGCATGGAGGACGGCACCCGCGAGGACTACCTGCTGTTGGATGAGTCGGAGCGTAGGTACGCGGTTGGGCTCGCGGATCGCGTACTCGCCGCTGTGCGTAAGCTCGACCACTCGCTCGAGGGCTATCCGGTCAGCCGCCTGGGGCATTCATTGCAGGCGGCCTCGCGCGCTTTTGTGGACGGTGCGGATGACGAGTTGGTCGTTGCGGCGCTGATTCATGACATCGGGGACGAGCTCGCACCGTACAACCATGCCGAGATTGCGGCGGGTATTTTGCGGCCGTATGTGCGGCCGGAGGTGACGTGGATCGTTGAGCAACACGGTCTCGTGCAGTCTTACTACTACGCGCACTACCTGGGAGGAGACCGCAACGCGCGGGATCGGTTGAAGAGCCACCCGTGGTACGGCGCCTGCGAGGCGTTCTGCTCGCGTTGGGACCAGGTGTCGTTCGACCCGGATTATCCCACCAAGCCGCTCGAGGTATTCGAGCCGGTGGTGCGGCGGATCTTCAGCCGTGAGGCGCACGATCCGCGGTATGAGTCTGATTCGCACTGAACGTTTCCGCTTCCCGCCGGCGTTCCGCGCGGCGCATGAGGTAGCCGGCGATGAGGACGCAACTGCCCACGGCGCAGATGATCAAGCTGGCCAGGGCGTTGATGTCCGGACTCACCCCGAGTTTCACCTTCGAATAGATCACCATCGGTAGGGTGCTGGCGCCCGGGCCGGACACGAAGCTCGAGATCACCAGGTCATCGAGCGAGAGCGTGAAATTCAACAGCCAGCTCGACAGCAGTGCCGGCGCAATGATCGGGAGCGTGATCTCGATGAACGCCCGCGCGGGACCGGAGCCCAGGTCCATGGCCGCTTCTTCCAGGGACTGGTCCGCGCTCTGCAGGCGCGATTGCACCGTCACTGTCGCGTAAGCGGTGCAAAACGCCACGTGCGAGATGACTATCGTGGTGAATCCGCGGTGGGGCCAGGAGAACGTCTGCACCATCGAGACAAACAACAGCAGTTGGGTGATGCCCGTGATGATCTCGGGCATCACCAACGGCGCATTCACCATCCCGACGAGCAGTAGCCGACCGCGGAACCTGGCGAAGCGCACGAGCGCAATCGCTGCCAGGGTTCCCAGTATCACGGCGATGGTGGAGGCCGTGACGGCAGCTTCCAGGGAGAGCAGCGCCGCTTGCAACAACTGCCTGTTGTGAACGAGTTGCGAGTACCACTGGGTCGAGAAGCCGCCCCATACGTTCACCAGCGGGGAGGCGTTGAACGAGTAGGCAATCAGGACCACGATCGGGACGTAAAGAATGGCAATCCCAAGGCAGAGGATGGTGAGCAGCAGGGGTGAGTAACGCCGTTCCACGTTGCTTTTTAGCCTTCGGCCTGCTTCACGTTGTAGTACTGATAGATCGCGATCGGCCCGGCGAGCAGCACCAGGAAGGCAATGGCCACGGCGGAGGCGACCGGCCAGTCGTGGTTGCCGAAGAACTCATCCCACAGAACGCGGCCGATCATGAGGGTGTCCGGGCCACCCAACAGCGAGGGAATGACGAACTCGCCCACCGCCGGAATGAAAACCAACATCGAGCCGGCGATGACCCCCGGAAGGGACAGCGGCAGGGTGATGTCGAGGAAGGTACGCCACGGCGGACTGCCCAGGTCGGCGGCGGCCTCCAGTAGCGTAGGGTCGAGTTTCTCCAGGGTCGCGAACAGCGGCAGCACCATGAACGGCAGGTACGAGTAGATGATCCCCAGGTAGACCGCCAGGCTGGTGCGCATGATTTTCAGCGGCTCGTGGATGAGTCCCAGGTGCAGCAGCAGCGTGTTGAGCAAGCCGTTGTCGCGGATGATGCCCTCGAGCGCGTAGACCCGCAGCAGGAAGGAGGTCCAGAAGGGCAGGATAATGACCAGCAGCAGAATGTTCTGGGTGGACTTCGGGGCGCGGGCGATGGCATAGGCCATCGGGTAGCCGAGCGCGAGGCAGATCAGAGTCGAGAAGAACGCGGTGCGCAGCGAATACAGGTAGGCATAACCGTAGACCTCGTCGGTGAAGAGGTACTGGTAGTTTGCAGGGCTCAAGGTGAGCTGCAGACCGTGTTCGGGTGTTCGCGTCAGGATGTCGGTGAACGGCGGGACGCGCGCTGCGACCTCGGCGAAACTGATTTTCAGGGCGAACGCGAACGGGACGAGAAAGAACACCAGCAGGAACAACAGTGGCGGCAGAATGATCAGCCAGCGACCTGGTTTCATGATGGTGAGTACTTTATTAGAAAAAGTCGCCTGCGGCGCTTTTTCCCGGAGTATGCCTTTCCCCTGGCAAAACCCATGACTTTTGCCGACAGCCGTGCGCGCGATAAACTGGGCGGGTGACCAGCGCGCGCAAGACCCCGAAAGAGCTTCCGACACCGGCTCCTGAGCGAGCCTCCCGGATCCGGCAGCGGCAGCGTCTCATCGACGCGTGTATTTCTGCGCTGCACATGCACGGGCCGTCGCGCACGACGGTTGAGAAGGTCGTCGCGCTGGCGGACCTGTCGCCCGGCATCGTGAGGTTCTACTTCGACTCGAAGGACGCGATGCTCGTCGCCTCGCTGGCCTACCTCGCCGCCGAGTTCGAAGAGCGCGTGATGGTTCCGGTCGCGCAGCTCAAAGACACTCCAGTTGCGGCGCTCGAGCGGCTCGTGGAGCTTTACCTGGACCCCGAGATCGCTAGTCCCCGCAAGGTGTCGGTGTGGTACTCGTTCTGGGGCGAGGCGAGCTCGCGGCAGGAGTACTACGACATTTGCGGCCGTAAGGACGAGGACTTCGCGGCGCTGGTGCGCGATCTCGTCGCGCGGGTTATCGCCCTGACGGGGGAGGATCACCTCGATACCGAGGGGATAGCCCTTGGGCTCATGGGGGCGTTGGAGGTGTTGTGGCAGGGGATCGCGTTTCAGAGCGAGGTTGATATCGATCGCACGGCCGCTCGTGCGCAGTGCATGGCGTTTTTGCGGTCGGTGTTTCCGGGGCAGTTTGGCGCGGTTGCCGCCGGGGCAGCCGGCGCAAGTGGCGCGGCGGGCGCGGGCGGTGTGGCCAGTGGCGTTAGCGCGGCTGGCGTGGGTGGTGTGACCAGCGGCGTTGGCGCGGCTGGCGTGGGTGGTGTGGCCAGCGGCGCTGGCGCGGCTGGCGTGGGTGGTGTGACCAGCGGCGCTGGTGCGGCTGGCGTGGGTGGTGTGGCCAGCGGCGTTGGCGCGGCTGGCGTGGGTGGTGTGACCAGCGGCGTTGGCGCGGCTGGCGCTGGCGCGGAGGCGCAGGGCGGCGCGAGTGGATCGGTAGCCGGCGCCGGCGCGCGTGCGGCGGGCGCTGGCGCGTCTGGGCCAGGCGGCGCCGTTGGCGGGGGCGCTGTTGCAGGCGCGGGAGCGAGCGGGGCGGCCGGTTTGGCATCGGGCCGCGCTGATGCGTTTGGCGCGGGCGGCGTGGCCGGCGGCGCTCGTGCGTCTGCCGCAGGCGGTGCGGCGGGCGGCGGTGGCGCGATCGGCGCAGGCGGTGTTGGAGGTGTGGGCGGTCGCAGTGGCGCGGTTGGGTTGGTCCGGCGCGGGCCGTCCGGCATTGCGCGCTATCTGCCGGCGTCGGCGTATTTTGACGCGACGCTGCTGACTGCCGAGCGGGAGCGGCTGTTCCGGCCGGCGTGGCAGGTGATCGGGCACGAGGCTGAGGTGCCGGCTGCGGGCGACTTCCTGACAGGCGATCTCGCTAGCGAGCGCGCGCTTGTTGTGCGTGACGCAAAGGGCAACCTGCGCGCGTTTCGGAATGCGTGCCGACGGCGGCCGCATGCGCTCGTCAGCGTGCGCACAGGGCATTTCACCGACGCGATACCTTGCGTGCCGCACGGTCTCGAGTACGGGTTTGACGGCAAGTTGCTTGACGGCGCAACTGACGGGGACCTGACACCGCTGGAGATCAAGCAGAAGAGCGGCTTGATCCTGGTGCGGGCGGCGGGCGTGGCGCGCGAGAGCGGCGGCCCGGTGTTGACCGGTTGGGATGAGTTTGCCGCGCTCGCTCCAGCAGGTGTGCAGGAGCTCGACGTGGCCGCCGATTGGAAGGTGCTCGTCGAGCAATGGCTCGAGGGTTCGCCGAGCCGCGGGCGGTTCCTGGCGCCGAACCAACTCGTCGAAATCTGGCAGGGCGGCGCGGCCGTGCTGCGCGTGTTGCCCGTGGCGCCTGGCCGAAGCCGCCTGCAGCGGTTGGATTACGCGCCGGCGAAAGATGTCGCAAAGCGCGGCGCACGCCGAGGCGGGCAGGCCGGCGAAGACCGGATGGCAGGAGCGCAAGTGGGGCCCGGGCAGCGGGGTGGCGAAGCTCACGCGCGCGTTGGCGGGCAGAGCGTTGGCGATGCGAGCGTGCGCGGAACGGCGTGGTCGGGCGCGGGCGCAGGGCGCGGGCGTGCTGGTGTGCACAGCGTCGGCGACGCGGGACGGCAGAGCGCAGGCCAGCGGAGCGCCAGCGATCCCTCGGCGCGCGGAGCAGCGAGGTCGGCCACCGACGCGGGCCGCCAGAACGCGGGCCGGCAGAGCGCTCGCGATGCCCAAGCGGGCGCAGCGGCGCGATCCGGCGCCAGCGGACGAGATCGCGCTACGGGAAGACAGTCGCGCGTTGTCGATACGACACCCCCGGAAGCGGGCGACCTGCTCGACAAGTGGGTCGCCCAACAGGTCGAGCTCGCCGAATCCACGCAAACCGGCCTGGCGTCCGCAGGTCACGACAGCGCCGAAAACGGCCCGGTGAGCGCCGCGCTGGCGGAATTCCGCGGCTCGATCGCGGTTCTGTTGCCGCACCTCGCTGCTGACTCCCCGGCGACAGGCTCCTAGATAAAGGTGTCCGGCGGGCTCTGGAACCGCGCCTCCGGAATCTTCTCCCGCAGCAAGTCGTGAAATTCCAACATGCAGTTTTCCAGCCGTGACAGCGGGCCGGGCTCGTAGCTGCCCGAGGCCAGGCCTTCCTGCACGCGGCGACACAGGAACTCGTCCTCCCGCTGCACCTGCCGGTTGATGCGGTTGGCCAGATAGCGAACGATCTTCATCTCGCGCCGGTCATCGGGTAGCGCGAACGAGCCGCCGCGGATGACGCACTTCCCGGGCCCGCGCGGCAGTACCTGGAAGAAGTCCATCTGGTCGGGGAAAACATCGATCCCCAGGTTCGGCAGCATGCTGTAGAAGCTCCAGCGGCGGCGATGCGCCTCGGGCAGGTCCGCCGTGACCTTCGGCGCCCACTCCTGGTACAGCCGCTCGCTCCAGCGCGACGACGGTCGGTCGCGGAACCAGCTTATGCCGCGGGCAACACCCGTCGGCAGGTTGAGTTGGTCGTCGTAGTCCGGAGTGAACATGCGATAGAGCCCCGGATGTCCGATCGGCACGTGGTAGGACTCGAGATAGTTGTCCATTGCGATCTTCCAATCGCAATCCCAGTGCTCGATGTACAACGGTCCCAACGGGACCATGTCCTCGAAACGATGCGGCGCGAACTCCTGCGCGCAACTGCCCCAGATCTGCTCCAACGGCGGCGGCGAGCCCGCCAGACACACGAACACAAAACCAAACATCACCTGCGAGGTGACCGGCTTGAGCGCGAATTGCGAGCGGTCGAGTCCCGGGAAGGTCTCGCGAGCCGGCATGCCGATCAGCTCGCCCGATAACTTGTAGGACCAACCGTGATAGGGACACGTAATGGCGCCAGGGCAATTCCCGGCACCATCGAGGATGCGCGCGCCGCGATGCCGACACACGTTGTGAAAAGCGCGGATCGTCCCCTGCGAGGAACGAACGGCGACCACGCTGTTGGAGCCGATTTCCATCGCCACGTAATCCCCCGGGTTGGGGATGGAATTCACGTGGCAGACGAGTTGCCAGCTCGGCTCGAGGATCCGCTCGTATTCGAGCCGCGTCATCTCCGGGTGATTGTAGGTCCAGGCCGGGAGGGCGCGCGGCAGGGGCAGGGGGGTCGGCTCGACCCAGTGGTGACCGAGGGCATTCATCTGGGGAACTCCAGATTTATATGACCATTCAAGTCTACCAGAGAAAATTATATGATCATATAGACGAGAGCGCCGCCCGGTGCTAACGTCTCGAGGTACGTCCCCTGGAGCGAGAGCGCGGCCATGTCACGAACCATGACCCGAAACCACGAGCATTTCCGTCGGGCTCTGACGCGGTTGCCACTGGGAGTGGCCTCCAACTTCCGGTTCTGGGGTGAGGAACGCACCGTCTATGTGAAGGAAGGGCGCGGCGCGCGCGTCACGGACCTGGACGGGAACATTTACGTCGACTACCGCATGGGGTACGGCCCCGCGATCCTGGGCTATGCGGACCCGCGCGTGGATGCAGCCGCATGCGAGGGAATGAAAGTCGGCGGTGTGTTTGCTTTGTCGACGGAGTATGAGCTCAAGGTCGCCGACCGCATCGCCAAGATGGTACCGGCGGCGGAGCTCGTGCGCTTTTCAAACTCCGGGACTGAAGCGGTGATGGCGGCGTTGCGCCTGGCACGCGCCTACACTCGAAAGGATGATTACGTCATTCTCGAGGGGAGCTACCACGGTCTGTTCGATGCGGCCATGTGGTACACGCCCATGGATAAATGGAAACAGGTTGGGGAACCCGAGGTTTATCCCTACAGCGAAGGGGTCCCGCTCAGCACGCGCAATTTCGCGCACTTCGTGCAGGCGAATGACGCAAACCAACTCGAGGATGTGCTGAAGCGGCATGCGGGCTCCATCGCCTGCCTGTTGATCGAGCCCATCATGGGCAATTGCCTGGGCATTGCCGCTGACCCGGCCTACGTCCGCGCGGCCCGCGCGCTGTGCGACAAGTACGGTGTGCTGTTGGTCATCGATGAGGTCAAGACGGGATTTCGTGTTGCCCGCGGCGGCGTGCAGGAGTTGTATGGCGTGAAGGCCGATCTGTGCACTTTCGCGAAAGCCGTCGCCAACGGATATCCCATTTCCGTCCTGGCAGGACGTGAAGAGGTGATGCGCAAGATCGGCCGTGGAGTCGCGCATGGGGGCACCTACACGGCGCACCCCGTCTCATTGGCGGCCGCGGACCGGACACTCCAGATTTTGGACGAGACTGACGCGTTGGAACGCATCGCGCAGTACGGGACGCGGCTCCGCAGTGGCATGAGCACGATTCTCAAGGCAAGGGGTATCGCTCACAGCTTCGTGGGCCACCCTTCAATGAGTGGCCTCTATTTCGCTCACGACCCACCGCGGACGTATCGCGACTGGAAGAGTAGCGACTACACGTTCTACGACGCGGCAGCGCGGGTGCTGCACGATGAGCGCATTCTGTGTGAGCCGGATTCGCGCGAGCCGTGGTTTGTCTCGGCCGCCCACGATGAATCCTGCCTGGAGGACACTCTGGCCGCGTTCGAGGTTGCGATCGACACGACACTGCGTTCGGTGAAAACGGTGCGCAAGATGCCTGCCTGACACGCAGGTGAGATTTCGTAGGCATGGGTTCGACTAACGGAAAGCGTCACGATGCGATCGTGGTGGGGGCTGGTCACAACGGGCTCGTCGCCGCGTGTTATCTCGCTCGCGCCGGGCTCGACGTGCTCGTTCTCGAGCGCAATGCCTACATCGGCGGAGCGGCGGTGAGTCGCCGGCTCTACGAGAACTTCACTTACTCAAACTGCTCGTACGTCTGCAGTCTGTTGCGCACCGAGATCATCCGCGGGCTCGAGCTGCCGCGCTTCGGCTTGCAGGTCATCCCCTACGAGGGTGGCTGCACGATGATGCGTAACGGGGGGCACCTCGCCCTCTACGACAATCATGACGCTCTGCGTCGTGAGATCGCGCGACATTCAAAGAGGGATGCCGAAGCCTACGAGCGCTATTTACGAGATATGTTGCGGCAGTGTCGGTTCATCAAGCCCCTGCTGTTGCGCGAGCCGCCCGATCCCACGTCCTTCAAGCCCCGTGACATCAGGGAGCTGCTCTATCTCGGCAAGCACTTCCAGCGTCTCGGCGAGGAGCGGATGTACGACACGCTGCGCTTCTGGACCATGAGTTGCGCCGATTTTCTGGATGAGTACTTCGAGACCGACATCGTAAAGGCGCATCTCGCGGGTAGCTCCATCATCGGGACGGCGCTCGGTCCGCGGTCTCCCGGTACTGCGTACGTGCTGCTTCATCACTACATGGGAAGCATTGACGGCGCGGTCGGCGCCTGGGGGTTCGCACGCGGTGGCATGGGTGCCGTGACAAAAGCGCTTGCGGCGTCGTTGGAAGCGAGCGGCGGCACGATCCGCAGTGGCGCGCCGGTTGACCAGGTCCTCGTGCGGAACGGGCGGGCGATCGGCGTCGTGTTGGAAGGTGGAGAGGAAGTCCATGCGTCCGTCGTGGTGTCGAATCTCGACGTCCGCCGGACGTTCCTCGAAACCATGGACCCGAAAGACCTGCCGCTCGAATTCGTCGAGCAGGTGCGCAACTTCAAGATCCGCGGCTCGTCCGGCAAGCTCAACATCGCGCTCGACGGCTTGCCCCGGTTCCCTGCGATTCCGCAGGGCTCACCCAGTACGCGCGGCGACATGCACGTAACCGACACCATCGACATGATGGAACGCGCCTACGATGACTGGAAGGAAGGCCGCTGGTCCCGCGCTCCCTACATCGACATGCTGATTCCCTCGCAGATCGATCCGACCATGGCGCCCGACGGCAAACACTACATGTCGGTCTTCGTGCAGTACTGCCCTTATAAGCTGGCTGACGGAGAATGGGATGCGACCCGTCGTCAGGCGTTCGGCAAGACCGTGATCGACACCATCGCAGCGCACAGCCCGAATTTCAAAGACCTCATTCTGCACGCGGAGATCCGCACACCGTGGGATATCGAGAACGAAGTCGGCCTCACGGAAGGCAACATTTTCCAGGGTGAGCTGACGTTCGACCAACTGCTGTTCAACCGGCCGATCCCGGGCTACGCCCAATATCGGGCGCCGGTACGCGGCATGTACATGTGTGGCTCGAGCACTCACCCCGGCGGCGGCGTTATGGGTGCTCCTGGCGCGAATGCCGCGGGCGCGATCCTGCGTGATCTGGGCAGGGGCCAATGAACCGCCCGGCGACGTCGGCATCTCCCGGCGGTCCGAAGTACGACTGCATCGTCATCGGCGGCGGCCATAACGGGCTCGTGTGTGCGACGTACCTGGCTCGCGGTGGACGCTCGGTACTGGTGTTGGAAGCCGCCGAGAGCGTCGGTGGCGCGGCGGCCACGCGCGAATTCTCGCCCGGGTTCAAGGTATCGGCTTGCGCCCACCTGTTGCATCTGATGCCCGAGTCGCTTATCCGGGAGTTGAGTCTCGGCACCCACGGACTCCACATCGTCGCCGACCGCATGCCAACGACCGCGCTATCGGAAGACGGCTATCCCCTCTCTTTGGACGTCGCGAACCCCGGCTCGCTGGAGGCGCGCTCGTCCGCCGATGCGGTGGCCTATCCGACGTACGTGGCCCGCCTGCAACGCTTCTCGGCGGCACTGCAGCCAATGTTTGAAACCGTGCCGCCCCGTCTCGGCACTGACTCGTGGCACGACCGTCTTGCGTTGCTTCGACTCGGATTGCGCTTAAGGGGCCTCGGGCGTCGGGACATGAGAGAGTTGCTGCGCATCGGCGGTATGTGCGTGCAGGACCTCCTGGACGAATATTTCGAGACGCCGCTGTTGAAGGCGGCGCTGGGGTTCGATGCGGTGCTCGGCTCGAATTTCGGCCCTCGGTCGCCGGGCTCGGTCTTTACACTCCTTTATCGGATGGCGGCGGCGAGTGCCGCGGGCGGCACCCTTGCATTGCCATCCGGAGGAATGGGAGCGCTTTCGGGTGCACTGGCGAAAGCAGCGATCGACGCCGGCGTGGTTATCCGCACGGGCGCGCCTGTCGAGCGCATTCTGGTAAAAGACGATCGCGCGGCCGGGGTGATCCTCGAGTCTGGCGAATCGGTCTCGGCCGGCACTGTGATTTCCAACGCCGACCCCAGGACGACGTTTCTACGCCTGTTGGGGGCCGAGTACCTGGACGCCGGCTTCGTTCGCCGCGTCACGCATGTGCGCGCCCGCGGCCTGGCGGCGAAACTGCACCTGGCGTTGGATGAGCTGCCCGTGTTCAAGGGGCTGGAGGAAGAGGCGCTGCGGGGACGACTGCTGTTGGCCCCCTCGTTGGAATACATCGAGCGCGCGTTCAATCATTCGAAGTACGGTGAGCTCTCCGCGGCCCCCATTTTTGAAATCACCCTCCCGAGCGTCGCGGATTCGAGTATGGCGCCCGCGGGAAACCATGTACTCTCGGCAGTCGTGCAATACGTGCCTTACAGGCTCGCGACTGGTGGCTGGGAGCAGGAGAGGGCACATCTTACGGGGCTGCTCATCGATACACTCGGCCACTACGCGCCCGGTTTGAGGGAGTCCGTCATCGCGGCCGAGGTGTTGACGCCGGAGGATCTCGAGCGTGAGTTCCGGATGACCGGTGGGCATTGGCATCACGCCGAGCTGGCACTGGACCAGTTCCTGATGGTCCGTCCGGTTCCGGGCGCGGCCCAATACAACACGCCCCTCGAAGGGTTGTATCTCTGTGGGGCGGGCACGCATCCAGGCGGAGGAGTCATGGGTGTCGCCGGGCGCAACGCCGCGCGGCAGGTGCTCAGGGGCGAAGCGGTCCGTGGGCGGCGAGCAGCCTGACATGCTGACCGAAAGCGCACCGCATTATCGCCAACCTCTGCTGAAGACACCCTTCCACGATCGGGCGCGGGCGCTTTGCCAGGTCGACAGCTTTATTCCCTGGGCCGGCTATACCACCGTCGATGTCTTCACGACGGTCGAGCAGGAATACTTCGCGATCCGCAATTCGACCTCCGTCTATGACCTGACGCCGATGGTGAAGTACCGGATCACAGGTCGTGACGCCACGCGGTTTCTCAACCGCCTGGTCACGCGAGACATCACCAGACTGCGACCGGGCCGCGTCGCCTATTGTGTCTGGTGCGATGACAAGGGCCATATCATCGACGACGGCACCGTGTTTCGCCTGGGTGAGACGGAGTACCGCTTGTGCACCGGAGAGCGGCAACTCAATTGGTTGCTCGATTCGGCTGTGGGGTTCGAGGTGGATGTCGCGGAGGTCACCGAGGACGTCGCGGCCCTGTCGGTACAAGGCCCGACTTCCTGCGCGCTGCTGAAGGCTCTGGGACTCGAGGGAGTCGAGTGCCTCAAACCGTTCGACCTGGGGTATTCCCACTTACCGACGTGGGGTGTCGAGGCGCCCCTCATGGTGTCGCGGACGGGTTTTACGGGCGACCTGGGTTACGAGATCTGGATGCGGCCCGGCGATGCGGAGAGAGTCTGGGACGGCCTGATGGAAGTGGGCCGCGATCGCGCGCTGCGTCCCATAGGCTCACGCGCCTTGAATATCGCGCGGATCGAGGCCGGGTTCCTGCTGCCGAATGTTGATTTCGTATCCGCCGAGCACACCCTCCGGGTGGGCACTGAGCGCTCGCCCCTCGAGCTCGGATTGGCGTGGCTGGTCGACTTCGAGAAAGGCCACTTCACCGGGCGGCGGGCGCTGCTCGAGGAGAAAAGCAGGGGGCCGCGGCGCCTGCTGGTGGGACTCGACATCGAGGGCAACAAGCCCGCGCACAACGCACTGTTGTATGCTGACCGCTCCGGCAAACGCCAGGTCGGTAGTGTCACGTCCGCGACCTGGTCCCCGACGGGCAAGCGTAACATCGCGCTCGCCATGATGGACGCGCCCCACATCACGACCGGGTTGAATGTCTGGGCTGAAATTTACTTGAATCGCGAGCTGGTGTGGGAGCGCCGTATGGCACGGGCGCGAATCGTTGAGCGCCCGTTCTTTGCACCCGAGCGGCGTCGGGTGACACCTCCAGCCCACTACTGAGGCCGGCGTATACGATGATCGCAACCCAGCAAAAGCCCGTTGCCGATCGTCCCTGGCTCGACCCGAACGCGAAACCCCAGATCGTCATTGACCGTGTAGGCAAGACCTACGGCAACTTCACCGCTGTCGACAACGTCAGTCTGCAGATCTACAAGGGCGAGATCTTTGCGCTCGTAGGCGCCTCGGGATGTGGCAAGACCACGCTACTGCGCATGCTCGCCGGCTTTGCGCGCCAGAGCAGTGGCGCCATCTTCATCGACGGAGTCGAGATGAGCGACGTGCCGCCGCACGAGCGCCCCGTCAACATGATGTTCCAGTCCTATGCGCTCTTTCCCCACATGACCGTGGAGCGCAATGTCGGGTATGGGATCAAGCGGTTGCCGATGGACGAGGCAACCCGCCGGCAGCGCATCCAGGAAGCCCTGGACATGGTCCAACTCGGACACCTGGCGCAGCGTAAGCCGCACCAACTGTCAGGCGGCCAGCGCCAACGTGTTGCGTTGGCACGTGCGCTCATTCGCCGGCCCAAGGTCCTTCTGTTGGATGAGCCGCTGTCGGCCCTGGACAAGAAGCTGCGCGAAAAGACGCAGTTCGAGCTCATGGAGCT
>Ga0105240_10009851_pt1 | contig 13488 bp, 9 predicted proteins | sample KBSC54metaG_FD_80426 | JGI IMG/M metagenome (GOLD analysis project Ga0105240, IMG submission 80426) | Corn rhizosphere microbial communities from Kellogg Biological Station, Michigan, USA - KBS C5-4 metaG | ecosystem: Host-associated > Plants > Roots > Rhizosphere > Soil | place: Michigan, USA... | reverse complement strand
TCGCGGTCGGGCGCGGCCCCGGCGCGTTCACCGGCGTGCGCTTGGCGATTTCGGTTGCGCAGGGCCTCGCACTCGGACTCGACCTGCCGGTCGTGCCGGTATCCTCGCTTGCGGCGCTCGCGCTTGATGCACCCGACGACGCGGCACATCGCGGCAGCCCCATCCTCGCCGTGATCGACGCGCGCATGGGCGAGGTCTATACGTGTGCGTTCCGGCGTGCGGCCGATGGCCTGGTCGAGGCGATATCGGACGAGGCGGTCGGTCCTGCGGAAAAGTGGATTTTGCCGCAAAATCCACAAGTTCACGAGACGCGGTGGTGCGTGGTCGGTAGCGGCTGGGATGCCTATCGCGATGCGCTTGCCGCGCGCCTGCCTGCATCGCCTTCATTCGCGGATGGCAAACGCTATCCGCAGGCACGCGCCGTGCTGCGCCTCGCCTCGCCGCGTTTCGCCCGCGGCGAAGGCTCTGCGCCCGAGGCCGCGCTGCCGGTCTACCTGCGTGACAAGGTGGCGCTGACGCTGGAGGAACAGCAGGCGCGCTGAGCGCTGCCGCAGTTCGGAACTGCGGTTACAATATGCCGATTTCACCCAGGGAAACTGACCGATCATGGCATCCAAGGAGCGCGTCTCACGGCTGATCGGGTCGGTTCCGTCCATGTGGCCGCTGCGCGCAACGGGCATCTGGTGGACCATTCCGGCAATCTTTCTGCTGCTGTTGCGTTTCGGCAATGCGTCCTCACTCGAATTGGATCCAACATGGTCGATGGTGTTGCGCTGGGCGTATACGCATAGCCTTCGGTGGGGCAGCGACATTGTTTTCACCTACGGCCCACTAGGATTCCTGACCCCGCAGGCTGCGTATTATCCATCGCAGGATCGGTTTTTCTCCGTCGCACAAATTCTGTTCGCATTCGGCCAAGCCGTTGTGCTCACACTCGCGTTACGCGCTGCGCCACGCTCGCTGGCATTGGCGACAATTGCAGTTCTCGTAGTCTGGTTGCCTTACGTTGCGGGAGACGTAGCTTGGTATGCGACGTTTGCTTTCGCTGCCGTGGTTTTCTACAACACGATCGACCATTCCCGACGATTCCGTTGGGTCATGTGGATCGGGTTGGACTTGCTGCTCGCAGCGACCGCGTTGATTAAATTTACTTCGGTGCTGGTTTTCGCGTTGACGACCATAGTTCCGGTCGTGCTGTTGTGGCGGCGCAGGCAGCGAATTGATGCGGTGGCAGCAGCAACTGCGGCGCTCGTCTTGTACTTCGCACTTTGGCTGGCAAGCGGGCAGTCCTTGGCGGGTTGGTGGGGGTATACGCTCAGCAGCTTGAACATCGCCCAAGGTTATGCGGCCGGAATGGGCCTCGAGCCGGAGCGGTGGTGGCTCGATACTCTCGGATTGTCCATTCTGGTGGCACTCAACTTTGGTCTGTTCTTTGTTTGGTTTTCGTGGCATCGGGGGCGCTCGCAAACAGGAATCGTTTTTGCCTTCATGGCAGTACTTTCCTATCTCGTTTGGCGCGCAGCCTTCATCCGGGCTGATGAGCATCATGTTCCGTTGTTCTTTGCTTTCGCATCGTTGCTGCCGCTCGCGGCGTTGAGCAGTCATTGGAAGACATGTATGCCGGCCCGGCATGGGCTTTTGCCCGGTATCGTGGTGGCGGGTTCGTTGCTACTTCTGATTGCGGTCACTCCGCTGACGCTGCGCGATATCCTGCCCAATGCGAAAGGAATTGGCGCAAACAACTTGGACACGCTTCGGGACATAAAAGGTTTCGAACTTGGCCGCAAGGCGCAATGGGAAGGATTGCGAGCCTCCATTCACTTGCCGCGCATAGCGGCCATAGTTGGAAATGAATCCGTCGACATGCTTATGGTAGAGCAGGGCGTAGTGCTGTCTCTGGGCTTCAATTACCGTCCTCGACCGGTGTTTCAGAGCTATTCGGCCTACACGCCGACGCTGGCCAAGCTCAACGAAGCTCACTTCATCGGCGCCGACGCACCGCGCTTCGTTCTGCTGAAAATGCAGCCGATGGATTTCCGTTTCCCGATGCAAGAGGACAGCCTTGCATTGGCAATGTTGCTCAAGCACTACAGGCCGCGCGTGAACGAAGCCGGATTTCTCCTGTTGGAACAAGCTACGGCTGGTTCCGGTGGTATCCTTGAACCCGAAGCAGCCGCGTATCATGTTGCGCACTTGAGCGAAACAGTGGAATTGCCGCCATCCGCTGGTCCCGCGCTGCTTTTTGCCGACATTCGACTGAATTGGCGCGGACAATTGCGCGCGTTGCTTCTGCGCGAACCTGAGTTGGTACTAAATCTCACGACATCAGAAGGGCAACAGCTGCGGTTCCGTTTGGTGCGCAGCAGCGCAGACAGCGGTTTCGTCATTTCGCCATTGATTCTCGATACACGTGATTGGGTTCGTTTCGCCAAGACAGACTCATGGCAGCGCGTTACTCATCTGAGCATTGCCCCGCGCGATCCTCGCCAGGCACGGCTATTCCGTTCCAAAATACGCTATGCGATCGTGTCCTTTGCGGGACCATTTGCCACAGCCGATCTCTCCGCATTCGAGGGGAGCGCGGCCTATTTCGGGTTTTCGCATGGTGCGGCGGGTGAGAGCCATGCCTTTGATATGGTCAATGAGGGGGGCAGGGATGTCGTATTCATGCACGCGCCCGCGTGGATGGACTTCGATCTCGATCCCGGCGTGTATACGGCTCGCGGAGCGGCGGGCCTCATGGAAAGAATCACCGTCGACAGGGAGTGCATCAGCATGCTCCCCGACGGAGTCGCCGCGAAGTTGACGCTAAGGGATTCCACCGCCCAGCCACGCACGCTTTGGCAAGCTCGAATCAACCCGTTCGCACCCGACGGAGATCCTAAAGAGCGTGAATTTGCGACCGCTCCCTTCCGCATCGAGCGCAAGGCAACTCTCCGGTTCTCTTTTAGCGAGCGCGCAGATCGTCGTTGTGATTGGAGCTATCTTCGCGATCTACAGATACAGCCGGTTCTCTAGCGACAATGTCTGGCGGTTACTGCTCTCGACGAATGCGATACATGGTGTACTTTTCATCACTAACCTTGAGTATCGATGGATCCGAGGCGTATTCGTCGGCTGCAGCAGCAATCCAGGGCATGCTTGCGCAAATTCCCTGATCGACGTTGTTTTCGTTCTGATTCGGCATGATCAGATAATCGACTTTGTTGTCTCGCAAGAACTTCAAGAAGTGTGGACCTGTATCGACGTACTCGGGCCGCATGTCGCGGATCAGCTTGACGCTCTGTCCTCGCCCTGGAATCCGCATGCTAACTTCGTCGGAAATGCAGCCAACCACGCTCGGCGAGCTGCGAAGCGAGGCTAGTTCGTGATAGATGTTGCCGGCCCCAAGCCAATCGAAGAAACTCATGGTCCGTTTTCTGTATTCATGAATTCCGCCACCGAAATTGGTGTCGAAAGCGCGAGTTCCCGGAGCCCAATCCGCGCTGATGAAAGCGTATCCTGCCTGGAAAGCGGAGAAGCAACCCAAACAGATCAGCAGCGTCACGCGCAAGACGCGTGTAGTAGAGGCTTTGCGCACGACATGTGCGAGACCGATCAGCATTGCCGGAATGATTGCCGCGAGATAGTAATTGCCGTCGCTGCCTCGGGTGCCGTACCCCACGCCAAACATTAGGTAGAGCCCCACGCCGATCAAGGCGGCATGCAGCCCGGCGAATGGGATGGCGCCTGCCTCATTCGAAAACACCTTCGCCGAAGGCTTGAACTTCACCATGAACACTGCCACAAGGAGCAGCCAGAACCAGCTGTTGCCGATCCAGGTGATGACCATGTGGCTCAGCACGTGAGGACGGAATAGGATATCGCGCAGAAGATCGGGGGCGTCACTCCAGTTTGGCGCGCTGGTAATGCTCAGGTAACCTGCGGGGGGCTTCAGTTGGAAACCCAGCGCATTCCACAGCTTGACCAATGGGTCCGGTGTAATGGTTGGCAGTCCTGCAGTGGCAATCGTGCGCAGCGAGATCAACAAGGTTGTAGCGATTGCCAGAACAACTGCGACAGATGCCAAGCACATCGAAACCGGTGTCGTGTCGCTTCGCATGCGATCATCACGCCGCTGGAGATACAAGCCGACTAGCGCTGCCAGAACCAGCCCTCCGGCGTACGGAATGGCGACCAGTTTGGATTGAGTGGCAAGTATCAAGCAGGCGAGCATCCACAATGCGTGAGGTGTCCTGCGGGACTGAACAAAATCGATCGCAAACAGCCATGCCAACATCAGGAACAGCGCTTCCGGAATATCGGGCTTCGGGTCGAGCGCCATATTCGAAACGACCGGTACACTGATGCAGGTGAGCGTCGCTGCAATGCGAAAAAGACGATTGATCATGCCCATACGCGCAAGCAGCGCGTTGCAAGACAGGCTGAGCATGACCAGGCACATGATGGTCACGCCAGAAATGACGCCAGTATTTCCCAAGCCACTGACCGGTATCAGGAGCAGTTCGTAAAGTTTCGGATAGTAAAATACGTTGCTGACCAGGCCCGTGGCGTCGAATGCCGTACCGGTGCCGACCAGCACATGTTCGCCGCGGAATCCGTACCAAAGCGAATCATAGCCAAGGGCGACATTCGTTCTGGCAAACAGAACCAGAATCCAGCCTGCTGCAAGCGATAACGCGACTCGATCCCGCAGACGCATGTACGCCGCGCGCCCGATAATCCACATCGAAATCGGCTTGGGGTGCGAAAATGCAGCGAACAAGCCAAGGACCACTGTCAGTATTCGAAGGTCGTGAACCGAACCCAAACCGGCGGCCGAAGCAAGCCATGCCACCACGCTCCACGTGCCCACGCCGAGGATGAAGCACTTGAGATAGTCGGTGTCGCTGGTCTGACTGCCCGATCGAGTAAGCTTCATGACGCAGAAGCCCAGCGCGATCAGGATTTCCAGATATATCCCGTCGACGATCAATGCGAAATCGACGGCATGGCGTCGGAGATACAGTTCGGAGAACAACAGCAAGCTGACGAGGCGAAGCTTGGTGTTGGCTATGAGTTGCGACCCGCACAATGCGGCGAGCAGCGCGAGAACCTCCAGTCCTCCCTGCCTGGTTTCCGGTATCGACACGTGCCAGGCGAACGGCCCGCGCTTTATCAGTTCCCAAGCGGTAATACCGATAAAGCCAAGACAACTCGTTAGCATGAGACCGGCAGCAAGCGTGTTCGACGAACTACCGATCGCGAACTTGTCCTGCGACGCGCCCGGTTGGTTTAGTGATTGGCTTTGAGTAAGCATCGTGATGGACAAACTACGGCGAGCTTCGGCGCGCCGCCCAAGTGGGAGGGCCGCACAGGATAAGCTAAACTTCATCGCAGCAGGACGTGCCGCATCGTGAGAGGTCGCCTCCCGTGACGCGATCTTGTAAAAGTATACGGAGAAGTTTCATGAGCTACTTGGGGCGTTTGATTCAAAACGTCAAGGAATCTCCCGCCTTCTGAGGAAACGCCACCCTTCCTCACAAAAGCGGGAAGATCGAGGACTGCGTGCGCGCAACCAGATACGTATGCGGAAAGGCTGGCAAAGGAGATGGCAATATACAAGGATGCTGTCGATATCAATGTGCTGCCGCCAATCTTTCATTGCTGGTCGCATACGTATGTCAGGCCAATACTGGAAGAGTTCGAGGTATCCAATCCCGATGAATTTTTCTCGAAGTACCTGTTTGACGGCGCGCAAAGATACTGTGAAGAATCTCCGGTCTTCATCAGCATCGGCGCTGGCAACTGCGACACCAGGTCAGGATTGCACAGTTGTTGAAGAAATCCCGTCCGGAACTTTTTCGATCGAATGCATGGACATTAACCCCCATACGCATGCTCGCGGGCGAGCAATGGCGGAGCAAAAATGGGGTGGCTCAGCACTTGTGCAATTTCAGTGTTGCTGCGCTGATCGGCTTTCATGGTCATGATCACCGCGCGTTCTTCTGCGCCCAATTGCCAAAATCTGTCGATGCACGAAGAGAAAATTCCTCCAGCCAGTGATGGCTGGAGGTAGGGTTGCGGGTTCGATTGACGATCAACTCACTGGGCCGTAGCGTATAGTCCAGATTCCCCTTTTCACGATAAGTGGCTCGTATTTCAACTTAATGATGCCTCGGCGAAATCTCGTAAAAATCATACCCTGCGTTTCCGTGTGCATGCCCGCCTACAACGGCGCGGCGCATCTGCGCGCGGCGATCGATTCGGTACTGGCGCAGACGCACGGGGATCTCGAATTGGTCATCGTCGACGACAACTCCAGCGACGCCACGGCGGAAATCGTCGCTGGTTATGCCGATCCGCGTCTGCGCTATCTGCGCAATTCGCGCAACCTCGGTCCGCAGGGCAACTGGAACCGTTGCCGCGAGGAGGCGCGCGGCAGGTATTTCAAGCTGATGCCGCAGGACGATCTGCTTGAAGCCGATTGCCTCGCGCGCCAGGTGGCCGTGTTCGAGCAGGATGCGCAACAGCGCCTCGCGCTCGTGTTCGGCGCGCGCGATTTCGTCGATGCCAGCGGACGCAAGATCATGCAGCGCGCAGCATTCGGTGCACGTGATCGTCACGTCGATGCCCACGATCTGATCGTCTCCTGCATCCGCAAGGGCACCAATTTGATCGGCGAACCCGGCAACGTGCTGATGCGGCGCGAGCTCGCCGAACGGATCGGGCCGTTCGACGGTACCTACGGCTACATGATCGATCTCGATTACTGGTTTCGTGCGCTGCGCGCGGGCGACGGATATTATCTGGGGCGTCCGCTGTCATCGTTCCGCATTTCACAGGGTTCATGGAGCGTGGCGATAGGCGCGGCGCAGTGTGCGGAATTCGCCGCGTTCGCACGCAAGTATCAGGCACTGCAGGAATATCGCATCGGCAGGACCGAACTGGCACTGGGCGTCGGCGTGGCGAAGATCAACGCGCGCCTGCGTCAGGTGGTGTATTGGTGGTTGTTGCGGCGGCAACGCGTAAACGGGAACTCGATGTGAGCGATTCGACACCGGAATTCGGTTCGGCCTATGCGACGGAACAGCTGCGGCGCAGCCGTCATCCGCTGCGGCGCCTGATCAAGAAATTCTATCTCGATCGCCTGCTGAGCGAGGTAGACGCGGGGCCGACGATCGATTTTGGTTGCGGCGCGGGTCAACTGCTCTCGCGTCTGCCGGCCGCCTCGGTCGGCCTCGAGGTGAACCCGCACCTGGTCGAGGCGCTGCGTCGCGAAGGGCTCGATGCGCGCCTGTACGACGCCTACAGCGACGACTTCTCGCTGAGCCAGCTCGAAGCCGGGCGCTATCGCTCGTTCACGATCTCGCACGTGCTCGAACATTTCGACGACACGCCCGCGGTGATGCGCAAGCTCTGGCGCGCATGCGCGCGCCTTGGCGTGACCACGATCGTCGCCATCGTCCCCGGCGCCAAGGGTTATGCCTCCGATGCGACGCATCGGACCTTCGTCACGCGCGAATGGGTGCGCGACAACGGCCTCGAACAATGCGAAGGCTATGCGCTCGAGCGCGCCGACTATTTTCCGATCGACAAGGCTTCGGTCGGCAACTGGTTCGTGTTCCACGAACTGCACCTGGTCTATCGGCGGAAAGCTTAAGTGGCCGCAGCGGAGAGCTTCTGGACGCGCCGCATCGCGCCGCTGCTGCGCCCGCAGTTCGTGCGCTTCGTGCTTGTCGGCAGCGCCAACACCGGTTTCAATATCCTCGTCTACTGGGCGTTTCTCTGGATCGGGTTGGCCGTACCGCTGGCCAGTCTCGCCTCGCTCGTCGTCGGCATCTTGATCAACTTCACCACGCAGAGCCGCTTCGTCTTCGACAACCGCAATCCGTGGAAGCTGCTCCCGTATTTCGTGGTCTGGGCAATCCTGTATGCGTTCAACCTCGGCCTCATCTGGCTGCTGATGCGATTTGGCCTCGACGCCTATGTCGCCGGACTGCTGTCGACGCCGGTCACGGTGCTGCTGTCGTACTTCCTGCAGAAGTCTTTCGTGTTCCGTTCTACACCGTCTTATCGATGATGTAGCGCGGTCGGCGTTTGGTTTCGAGATAGATCTTCGAGATGTACTCGCCGATGATGCCGATACCGAGCAACTGGATTCCGCCGAGGAAATAGACCGGGATCACCGTCGATGCCCAGCCCGGCACGTTGCCGCCGAAAAAGACGCTGCGCAGCAGCACCCAGCCGCCGACCGCGAAGCTGAAGGCCGACACGATGATGCCGAACATCGTGATCCAGCGCAGTGGCCCGGCAGAGAACGAGGTGAGGCCGTTCCACGCCAGCGAAAGCATCTTGCTCAAAGGGTATTTCGATTCGCCCGCGTAGCGTTCGGCGCGTGCATAACGGACTTCGGCGGTGCGGAAGCCGAGCTGCGGAATGATGCCGCGCAGGAACAGGTTGACCTCGTCGAATTGCGCGAGCGCCTCGATCGCCGCGCGGCTCATCAGACGATAGTCGGCATGGTTGAAGACGATGTCGACGCCGACTAGGCGCATCACGCGGTAGAAGCTTTCCGCGCTCCAGCGCTTGAACCAGGTATCCGTATCGCGCGCGCCGCGGATGCCGTAGACGATTTGCGCGCCGGCTGTGTGCTCGCGCACCATGTCGCGGATCGCGCTGAGGTCGTCCTGCAGGTCAGCATCGACACTGATCACCGCGTCGCCGTCGACGTTGAGCAGGCCGGCGATCAGCGCATTCTGGTGACCGCGGTTCTTCGCCAGCTTGATGCCGTGGATCGAGGAATCTTTTGCCGCGGCCTGCTCGATGATCTGCCAGGTGCGGTCGCGCGAGCCGTCGTCGACGAAGGTGATCGTCGAGGCGTCATCGATCAACTGCTCGGCGATCAGCTCGCGCTTCAACGCGATCAGACGCTCGATTGTCGTCGGCAGCACTTCCTCTTCGTTGTAGCAGGGCAGGACGAGGGCGAGTTTGGTCATGGCATGACGAGTCCGTTTGCCGGGGTTGTGGCGCGCTCGCCGCACAGCGTCTGCTCCCAGCGCCAGGCGTGTCGCAGCAGGGTGTCGAGATCGGAGAGCCGCGCTTTCCAGCCGAATGCCGACTGCGCCTTGCGCGGATCGGCGATAAGGCGATCCGGGTCGCCCTCGCGCCGTGCGGCTTGCTTCACCGCGATGCGTTTTGCGGTGACCCGCTCCGCGGCACGAATGACCTCGGATACGGTGCAACCGGTGCCGGTGCCGAGATTGAACGCGCCGCTTTCGCCGCCGCGAGCAAGGTAATCAAGCGCGGCGCGATGCGCTTCGGCGAGATCGGTCACGTGCACGTAGTCGCGCTCGCAGGTACCGTCGCGCGTGGCGTAGTCGTCGCCATAGACGGTGATCGCTTCGCGTCGGCCCGATGCGGCCTGCAACACGAGCGGAATCAAGTGGGTTTCCGGATCGTGGCACTCGCCGAGTTCGCCGTCTGGATCCGCACCGGCCGCGTTGAAGTAGCGCAGGCTCGCGTAGCGCAGACCGTAGGCGCGCGCATAGTCCTCGAGGATCTGCTCGATGACAAGCTTGCTGCGGCCGTACGGATTGATCGGCTGCTGCGGATGCGTCTCCGCCATTGGGGTCGATTGCGGCAGGCCATATACCGCTGCGGTCGAGGAAAACACGAAGCGCGTGATACCGGCCTCGCGCATCGCATCGAGCAGCCGCAGCGTCTCACTGATGTTGTTCGCGTAGTACTTGGCCGGGTCCGTTACCGATTCGCCGACCTGGATGTGCGAGGCAAAATGGACGACGGCATCGATGCGGTGCGCCAGGAACGTCTCGCGCAGCACCGGCACGTCGCCGGCATCTCCGACCACGAGTGGTCCGTATTTGACCGCATCGGCGCGGCCGGAGCAGAGGTTGTCGAGCACGACGGGCACGTGGCCGGACTGGACCAGACACTTCGCAAAATGCGAGCCGATGTAGCCGGCGCCGCCGATCACGAGCACGGTCACGAAATTTCTCCGCGCAGCGGCATGTGTTGCAGGAACGAAGTTCGAATCATGGTGAAATCATAGCGAATTGCGCGGCGTTGTGGGCCGCACCGGGGCGTACGGCGCCGCGATCAAAAGCCGGCTTCAAAGCGTCGCCTGCGGTTTGCGCAGGCAGAATGCGGGTGTCAGATGCTTCCAGGTCCCGATCGCGTTGCCGCCGTCGGCACGATCGTCCTTGCGCTGCAAGACAGCAAGCATGTGCGTCGGCGTGATGTTGCCGACGAGGATTTCGGCTTCATCGCGCGCCTGCACGCGATCGATGAAAGCACGATCGGTCGGCGAGTCGGCGTCGAAATGCGGGCCGAAGCTGCGGTCGATGAACGGGTCGATCAGGTTCGAGTGGGCGAAGAAGAAATCGAAATCGAAGCGTTCGATCAGCAGCGACAGGATGTCCTGGGCGCGTATGCCTTCGAAGCCCTCGCGCGAGCAGTCCCAGTCGCGGAATGTCTTCTCGCGGCGTTGCAGCTGCAGGTTGTAGCGGTAGCGCATCGGCAGCTCGTTCCAGAATTCGCGCACGATGGCGAGCGCCTCGGGCCAGCGCTGATGGCCGTTGCGGCCGATGATGTCGGAGGTGGCGAAGAGGCCACGGTCACCGATCGCGCACGCGATCGCATCGAACAGGCCTTCGAGATTGACGACGTGATGCAGGCTCTGGTTGGCGATGACCGCGGCATACTCCTGCTGCGGCCGCCAGCGGTTGAAGTCCCCCGCGACAGGGCGGATCTGCGCCGCAACTCCCGCTTCGTGCGCGAGCGCCGCGCCGCGCTCGCGCATCGACGCATTGAGTTCGAGACATTCGATCGTGAAATCCTCGACGCCGCGTTCACGCAGACTGTGCGCGATTCGCACCTCGGCATCGCAGTTGCCGGCGCCGATGCTGATGAAACGCGCCGGCAGGGCAGGCGCGTCGCGGAAGGCGCGCTCGAGGGCTTTGGCGAAGAACTGTTCGGGGTCGGAGAAACCGAAGGTCTCGAGCTGGGGACGAAGATATTTGTTCGACCAGTAGTGCGCGATCGCGGGCAGATCGTGCACTTCGGTCTGTAAATCGAAGCGCGCTTTCTCGTTCTCGATATGGGCGAGATAGGCCGCGTCGTCGATGCGGCCCGTGTGTGCGATCGACCGCGGCGCGAGGGCGCGCCATACTTCGCGCAGAGGCTCCTGCAACGACCGCGGAAGCCGGCGTGCCAGCGGCAAGACATGGCGGCGCAGGAAGGAGCGGATCATGATCGCAGCGCGGTTCGCGAACGCGGCACGCTCAGCCGCGCCAGCTTCGCAGCGCGACCCTCGCGATATGGCGCAGGCGTCCAAGCAAGCCCGCGTACAGCGCCGCCTGCGCCTGTTCGAACAGCGCGGTCATCGCGGCGAGGTCGCGGTACAGGCGTTGGTTGTGCTGGTCGCGGCGCTCGACGAGGGCGCGCAGTACGTCGATGTCGGCTTCATCGAGCGTGTGCCCGGCCTGGATGCGCGCGGGCAGTGGCGCGTCGACGTAGATCGTCGAGTGCGTTCCGGCGGTTTCCTCGGTCGGGCGATCCTTGGTATAGAAGTACAACGCCACCGACTTGCGCGTCAGCGCCTGCTTGTCGGCAGGGAGCGTGATACGCGGGAAGCCGTGCCAGCTCGTCTCGGTGGTCTCGAAGATCACCGCGCGGTTGAACTTCGGCGTGATCGTGATGACGCGGTCGTCGGCGCTGCGCGGATCGCTGTGCAGCTGCAGCGATCCGCCGTAAGCATCGTCCCATTCGTGATTGAGATAGACGATGAGATTGAGGCGGCGGTGCCAGCGGTTGGCCGGATGGCGGTTGAAGTCAACATGCGCGTCGAGATCCTGGCCATGGCGGTTCTCGTGCGTGCCGCCGCCGAAATACCAGGGGTCATAGAGCAGGTCGTCGATGCCGGTGATGCGCCCGATCAGGTTGAGGAATTCGCGCGTCTGCACGAGATCGTTGAGCGCGGCATAGGCGTTGCCGAGGCCACGAATTTTTTCGACGGTAGACTTGTTGCCGAGTTCGCCCGCTTCGTTGCGCGCGTTACCGCGTTCGAACGCCGGGAACTGGGCAAGGATCTGCTGCGCGTATTCGTCACGGAAAAAATTCTCGATGACGACGTGGCGGAACGGATCGCGCGGGCGGAAGAGTGCGGCGAGCTCGTCCTGTCGTGCGGGTACGTCCGGATTGATCGGGCTGGGCATGGATCGGGCGGGAGGAGCAGAATCGCAATGACGTAAATGATGCCACAGGCCTCTGCTGCGGGCTCAGTGTTGCAGGGTCTCGAGCACCCGCTCAATGCCGGCACGCGATTGCGCGCGCAACAAGGTCTTGGACGCGTGGCGCAGCCTGGCGTGATCGCACTGCGCGATCGCCTGGCGCACTTCAAGCAGCGAGGATGGATGCATGGAGAAGTCGACCAGTCCGAGCGCGAGAAGCATCGCCGTGTAGCGCGTGTCGCCGGCCATTTCGCCGCAGAGCGCGACCGACTTTTTCGCACGCTGGCCGGTGGCAATCACCTGCGCGAGCAGCTTGAGCATGGCCGGATGCAGCGGATCGTGGAGCACGCCGAGTGCATCGTTGCCGCGGTCGGCAGCGAGGATGTACTGGGTCAGGTCGTTGGTGCCGATCGAAACGAAATCGAGATGGCGTAGCAGCGTGGACAGCGCGATCGCCGCCGCCGGCACCTCGATCATCGCGCCGAACTCGTAGTGATCGGCGATCTCGTGGCCCTCGGTGCGCAGCTCGCGCGCGCATTGCGCGGTGAGTGCGCGCGTGGCGACGACTTCTTCGGCGGTCGTCACCATCGGCACGAGGATGCGCACCGGGCCGTAGCGGCTCGCGCGCAGGATCGCGCGCAGCTGGGTTGCGAACAGGTGCGGGCGGCGCATCGACAAACGCACGCCGCGCACGCCGAGCGCGGGATTGTCCTCATCGGTCAGGGCGATGCCGGAGCTGTCGGCCTTGTCGGCACCGAGGTCGAGCGTGCGTATCGTCACCGGCAGGCCGCCCATGCCGAGCACGAGTTCGCGGTAGGCCTCGAACTGTTCCTCCTCGCCCGGCGCATCGCCGCGCTGCAGGAACAGGAACTCGGTACGATAGAGACCAACACCGCTGACGCCGAGCGCGTGCGCTTGGGCGATGTCGGCCGGCTGTTCCGCGTTCGCGTAGAGACAGATCTCGACCTCGTCGCGGGTTCGCGTGCGTGCGCCACGCAGACGCGAGAGTTCATCCGCGCTGCGCGCCTGTTCGCGCTGATAGTGGCGGTAGACGGCGAGGTCTTGTGCGGTCGGATGGACGACAACCTGGCCGCTGCGACCGTCGACGAGGATCAGATCATCGTCGGAGATTTCCTTGAGCGCATCGTGCACGCCGACCAGCATCGGCATGCGCATCGATCGCGCGAGGATCGCGCTGTGCGAGAGCGGGCTGCCCGCGGTCGTGACCAGCGCGAGCACGCCGGTCTCGCGCATCTGC
>Ga0105240_10009849_pt1 | contig 13489 bp, 13 predicted proteins | sample KBSC54metaG_FD_80426 | JGI IMG/M metagenome (GOLD analysis project Ga0105240, IMG submission 80426) | Corn rhizosphere microbial communities from Kellogg Biological Station, Michigan, USA - KBS C5-4 metaG | ecosystem: Host-associated > Plants > Roots > Rhizosphere > Soil | place: Michigan, USA... | reverse complement strand
CGTGAAGTGGTTCAACGACGCAAAAGGGTACGGCTTCATCTCGCGTGAAGGCGGCCCCGACGTCTTCGTCCATTTCAGCGCGATTCAAGGCAACGGCTTCAAGTCGCTCGCCGAGGGCGACCAAGTCGAGTTTGAGATCGTGCAAGGCCAGAAGGGCCCCCAAGCAGCTGAGGTGCAGAAGCTCTGATCCCGCTATCGAGCGCCCCAAATTTCAAAGAGCTCCGGCTACGCTGCCGGAGCTTTTTGTTTGCAGCGTTAGCACATCTTGTGCAAGGAATTGTTCGATGCTACGCATGACCGTGCACGCCGCTTCCAAAGTGGAGTTCGTATGGCTGCTCGTCGCTCACGCACGGTCCGAACGAGACCATCCACGCATCGCGCGCCCAAACGAGCACCGTCCGCTTCGGACGTGCTCTCGGAGCTCGAGCGCATAGAGCACGACCGCGGCTCCGGCATGATCGAAGTTGCGCCCGGCCGGTCCATCGAGGCGTCGCACCTCGATAAGGTGTTCTTCCCCGAGATCGGCGCGACCAAGGGCGACGTGATGCGATACTACGCGCGCGTCGCCAAATTCATCCTGCCCACCGTCGCCGACCGACCCCTCGTGCTCAAGCGCACGCCCGACGGAGTGAACGGCGAGCTGTTCTTTCAGCAGAATGCCCCGGACGACGTGCCCGATGGCGTGCGCGTCGAGAACGTTGCGGGCGAAGGCAAGGAGCAATGCCGCTTCGTTGGCGGCGATCTGCCCACCTTGCTCCACCTGGTTCAGTTGGGCTGCATCTCCGTCGACCCATGGATGTCGCGCATCGGAAGCCTCGATAATGCCGATTACGCCATCATCGATCTCGACCCGGGGCCCGGCGCGTCGTTCAAGTTGGTTGTGCGCGTTGCGCTGTGGCTGAAGGAGACGCTCGATGACTTGGGTCTCCGCTCGATGCCCAAGACGTCGGGATCGCGAGGTATCCACATCGCGATTCCATTGCCACGCTCGACCTCGTATCACACGGCGCTCGCAATCACGCAGGACGCGGCGTCGCGTGTGGTCGAGCAGCACGCGCGACAGGCTACTGTCGAGCGCGCTCTCGACAACCGCCCACGCGGCACCATATACGTTGATTGCTTGCAGAACGCGCGCGGCAAGAGCGTCGCGGCCGCCTACGCCGTGCGCGCCAAGCCCGGCGCGACGGTGTCCGCTCCGCTCGCGTGGGATGAGGTCGACGAGTCGCTCGATCCGGGAGACTTCACGCTGGCGACGATGCCGGAGCGTCTCGAGCGCACAGGCGACCTTTGGCGCGAAGGCCTCAAGCGAGGGAACGCCGCGACTGCCATCCGCGCTCAGGCGACAGCGGACGACAAACGCCGGCGCACCCGGGCGGCTATAAGATAGAGCGTTAGGCAGGCGTCCTGCCGGCGCACAACTTTGTCCTTCGATGATCGAGTGCTGTGTTTCTTTATCTGCGTGAGCTGCCCGGCGGCGGCCTGGTAACGATCGAGGCGACGAGCTCCGAGAATTCCTCGGTCTCGTGCCGGCTCGCGGTCGAACGGCGCAGCGATTCGCGCCGTCGCGAAGGCCACCCACCGCCCGTCATCGCCGAGATCAGCGCGCCGACGCAGTCGGCCGCGTTCCGCACGCTCTACGAGATCGCGGCAGACAACGTTGCGGTCGCGCGCGGGCTCCTCATCTGGCAGTCGCGCCGCGCCAAGCATGGCGCGGCACCGGGCGGCGGCTGATGCGACGAGTGGCGGCGCTCCGGGCCCGGGGCGCCGCCACTCTGGTTAGACACACGAACAGCCTACCGCTGCGCCGCTCCACGCTGCCTTGGCGTCGTCGCCGTACGGGCCGTCGGACCGGCGGCCAGACCTTCGGCCGGCCGTCGAAGCGCGAGGGCATCGACCGAGTGAAGCGACCGCACGCGCACCGTCACGACCCGAAGGAGCTGGGCGACGCCGGTGACTTACGAGCGGGCGTGATCACGGAGCGTGATGTGCCGCGCCTCCATCCCACGGTGGACTTCTTCGTCCTTAGACACATTTTGCAACTAAAGCCTGAGACGCAACAACCGCGCTCAGCTCTCAATCCCGTCACGGTTGCGCCACGAGGACTACCCGCCGAGCGATCCGCTCACGCCCTCGAACCGGACGCCGCGCCGGCTGCCGCGCCGCTTCCGTGGCGCATATCGGAAAAGTTGTGCCGGACGACCGCGACCTTCGCTGCGCCATTCGTCCGTCGGCTCGACCAGCCACGAGGCGTGAAGCGCCCGGCGAAAACTCGCCTTGTGCAGACGCCGGCCGAGCAGCAACTCGTAGATCTCCTGCAGTTGGCTCAGCGTGAACGTCGCCGGCAACAGGCGGAACGCGATGGGCGACTGGTCCAGCCGCGCGCGCACAGCGTGCATGGCGCCTTCCACAATCGCGCGATGACGCGGCGCGATCGGCGGCAGCTCCTCGACGGAGAACCACGCCGCATCGTCGCCTGGCGACGTACTCGCACCGGTCGCGACCAGCGCGACGTATCCGACCGAAACCACGGCGTCCGATGGATGCCGGCGCCGGTCGCCGAACGCCGCGATCTGCTCGAGCATTGCGGGCTGCGCACCGAGCGCCGCGCGTTCTACGCGAGCCGCGGCGTCGTCGATCGTCTCGTCGGCGCGCGGCGCATCGTGCGGCAGCTCCCAGCGCTCCTTGGACCGCGCATCGCCGGCGCGCACCAAGAGCGCCGTTAGACGACGCCCATGCGGCGTCAACGAGACGATGTCCACGGACAGAGCCGGCCGGCGCGACGTGGCCCGGCCGGACGAAGAAGCGCGTTCAGGCATGACATGACGAATTAGTCACGGATTGTGACTAATGTCAAGGTCGCCATTTGTTCGCTAGAAGAAACTAATTTGCGCGACCGCCGCGCCGTGAACCGCACGCGACGATACCCGCAATCGCGCGCAGCGTCAACCTGGTTACGGCGGAGTCGACGACGCCGTTGCGCCTGCCGCGACGCCGCGCATCAAACCCGCGCCGACCGTCGCCAACGGCGGAATACTGATTGGCAACCGTCCGCCGATCGGCGCCGCCCCTACGAGTGCCCGCGCCGCCGCGCGCTGCGACACTGGCGCGCCACTCCACGCGATGAGATACGCCGGTACTTCGCTCACCTGCTGCAACAAATATGGATTGCCGAGCGCCACCACCACCGGATGTGCGCCGCGCAGCACGAGCTCGTTCACGAACTGCACGAACCCCTGCGGCGCCGACAGATCCGAAACCGTGGAACCCGCCGCGAGGTATGAGCTCACCACCACCACGTCCGCCGAATCGGCAACGGTCAGCAACCGCCAGTAGTCGGGCAACGCGTCGTCCGCACTCACAAACTCGGTCCGAAGCGACGGGAACGTCCGCCGTAGCTCCGCGTTGAACGTGACGCCGGCGCCGAGATCGCTCCGGTGCGCGAACGTCACCGACAACACGCGCGCCCCGTGCGACAGCCGGCCTAACGGAACCTGGTCGAGGGAGTCTTTAACCAGCGTGACGGATCGCTCGGCGATCTGCGCCGCGAGCGCCAGGTGCGCCGAGTCGCCCACGATCGCACGCGCGCTGTCGAGATCCGCCAGCCGCCGGCGCTCGAGACCAAGGCGCCACTTGAGCGCCAGAATCCGACGCGCCGACTCCGCGATCCGCGTTTCGGTGTATCGGCCGCTCTCCACGCCCTGCACGACGGCGTCGATCGCATGCGGTACGTCAGCCGGCATGAGCAGCACGTCCGCACCGGCGGCCACCGCGCGTTGCATCGCTTCCGGCGCCCCGAACAGATCGAGCACACCGCGCATGTCCATCGCGTCGGTCACGATCAATCCGTTGAAGTGGAGTTGGTCGCGCAGCAAGCCGGTGAGCACCAGCGGCGACAACGTGCCGGGCACGCCGCTCGAGTCGAGCGACGGCATGGCCCCGTGAAACGTCATGATCGCACCGACACCCGCGCTTATCGCGGCACGGAACGGCACCAGCTCCACCGTGTCGAGCCGCGCGCGCGACGCGTTCACCACCGGCAGAGCGAGGTGCGAGTTGACGCCGGTGTCACCGTGTCCCGGAAAGTGCTTGCCGGTGGGGATCATGCCCCCGGCTTCGATGCCGTGCATGTATGCGACGCCCATCGCCGCGACCGACTCGGGCGTCTCGCCGAACGAGCGCGTGTTGATTACCGGGTTCGCTGGATTGTTGTTCACGTCCAACACCGGCGAGAAGTCGATGTTGATGCCGATCGCGCGCCCTTCGGCTGCCGTCGCGCGCCCCTGTTCCCGCGCCAGGGTGGTGTCGCCCATCGCGCCCAACGCCATCTCGGGCGGGAACCATACCGCGCCGCCCAGGTCGATTGCGTTAGGCAGGAAGTAGCCGCCACGCGCGCGGAAGCCTGCACCGGCTTCGAGATCCGCGCTCACCAGCAGCGGCAGATCACTCATCGACTGGAGCGCGTTGAGCTTGGCGGCGATTTCGAGCGGCGAGCCGATCGACATGATCAGGCCGCCCACGTGCTGCTCGCGCACCAGGCTGCTCAGTCGCCGCCACGCCGGCGCATCGGCCGCCACGTAGTCGCCGTACAATTGCGGCCACACCATCTGCGCGACTTTGTCGCGCAGCGTCATGTGCGCAAGCGCGCAATTGACCCAGCCATCAGACGTGCTTTGGGAGGCGCACGCCTGTGCGATCGACTGGCGTGGTCCGAGCGTGCCCGGCGCGGGCTTCACAGTGGCGCAACCTGCGCAGGCGAAACCTGCGAGCGCCAACGTGGCCAGCCCGCGCCGCCGTGTCACCAAGCGATGGTTCCTTGCTTGCTCGTGTCCACGGATTCCTGCGCGCCGCTCTTGAACAGGAAGCCTTCCATGTTGCGCGTCAGGAACGTGCGCGCCTGCGGGTCCATGAGATTCAACCCGTGGTGGTTGATCAGCATCGTCTGCTGCTTCAGCCATTGCGCCCAACATTCCGTGCAGATTTCCGCCTGAATGCGCGTACCGATGGCGCCCGGGAATGGCGGACGTTCGAATCCCGCGCGCGTGTTGCCGCAGCGGGTGCAGGTAATGTCCATTGATCAGAGCCTCGAGAGAGTCTGCGGAAAGATAGCGGTTTCCAGTCCGCTCTGAGTCCTCTCGAGGTGCGCTCGCGCCCCACTCGTCAGGGGCGCCGACAGCTACGCCCGCGCGTACGTCACTTTGGCGAGCCTCAACCACTCGAGCACGCGGATGTACGCCCAGCCTACGTCGAACTCGTACCACTTCGCCTTGAACTTCGCGGAGTGCGGATCGGCGTGATGATTGTTGTGCAGCTCCTCACCGCCCAGCCAAATGGCAATGGGCGAGATGTTCCGGCTTTCGTCTTTCACGTTGAAGTTGCGGTATCCCAACGCGTGGCCCACGCCATTGATGATGCCCGCCGCCCAGAACGGAATCCACAGCATCTGGGCACCCCACACCAACGGTCCAACGAAAAAGCCGAACAGATAGATGTCGATGCCGAGCATGAGGATGATGCCCAACCACGGCAGACGAGCGAGCACGTAACGTTCGAGCCAATCGTTGGTCGTGCCCTTCCCGTACTTCTCCAGTATGCCGGGCTGACGAATCGCCGTTCGATAATAGAACGCGCCCTTGATGATGATATTGCGCAATCCTTCGAGCAGCGGGCTGTGTGGATCGCCCTCGCGGTCGGCAAACGCGTGGTGCTTGCGGTGGCAAGCTACCCACTCCTTCGTGACGATCGACGTCGAGAGCCACAGCCAGATTCGCATCGGCACTTCTGCGACTTTGCTGAACGTCACGCCACGGTGCGTCTGCGACCGGTGGAGAAAGAGCGTCACACACACATTCGTGATGTGACCGGCGAGGATGACGAACAGCATGGGCTTCCACCAATGGGAAGCCAGAACCGCGAAGCCTGGCATTCTTCTCCGTACTCCTGCTGAGGAGCTGTGACGATGTCGCTTCGAGCGACAGCGGGGACGGCGTCGACCCCGGCCCCGCGAGGAACCCGACGGGCCGGAACTCTTGCGAAATGTAAGCGCGGTAACGCCACCTGCCAACATTCGAGCCAGGCGCGCCCCTACCGCCCTCACTCGACTCGTCAGTCCGCCACCGGTAACGGCTTCGGACTTCTTGCCGCATCGCTCGATCTATCGTAGCGTCGAATCGTGACAAAGACCCCGCGCCGACCGGCGCCATCGCGCTCTCCAGGCGCCGCCATCGCGGGCCGCGCGACCGCCGAAGGAACATCGCGCTATGCCGAGCGACACGCGTCGCACTTCGTCACCGATTACTTCCGTTCGTTCACGGCCGATCGGCTCAGCGTCTCGTCTATCGGACTGGGCACATACCTCGGCGAATGCACCGGGGACGATGATCGAGACTACGCGGAGACCACCCACCTTGCGCTGGCATCCGGTGTGTCGCTGCTCGACACGGCGATCAACTATCGTTGCCAGCGGTCCGAACGCGCGGTAGGCCGCGCGCTTTCGCGCGCTGTTCGGGAAGCCACGGCTGCACGCGACGAGATCGTGCTGTGCACGAAAGGCGGATACATCCCGCTGGATGACGTCGCTCCGGGCACACGCGAGGAGTATCAGGCCTACGTCGAGCGCGAGTACTTCGCCACGGGGATCGCCACGCCCGAGGACGTCGTGGCCGGCGGACACTGCATCGCGCCGGCGTTTCTCGCGGCGCAGATCGAGCGCAGCCGCGCGAACCTGGGCGTCGACACGATCGACGTGTACTACGTCCACAACCCGGAACAGCAGCTCGACGCGATCACTCCCGCGCAGCTCGCGACGCGTCTTCGCGCGGCGTTCGAGCTGCTCGAGCATCAGTGCGACATCGGCGCCATCGGCGCCTACGGCTGCGCCACGTGGAACGGCCTGCGCGCGACGCCAGGCACGCGAGGGCACCTGAATCTCGAGGACCTCGTGTCGATCGCACGCGACGTGTGCGGCGACCAGCACCACTTCGCGGCCGTCCAGCTCCCCGTCAACCTCGCGTTGACCGAGGCGGTGCGGCTCCCCACGCAACAGTTAGGCAAGCACACCGTGCCCGTCCTCGAGGCCGCTGCTGAGTTAGGCGTGGCCGTCGTCGCCAGCGCGTCGTTGCTGCAGGGAAAGTTGGCGCACCACCTGCCGGCCACGGTGCACGAAGCGCTGCCCGGCTTCACGACCGATGCCCAACGCGCCATTGCGTTCGTGCGTTCGCTGCCCATGGTGACCGCGGCGTTGGTGGGGACCAAGTCGGTTCGGCATCTGCACGAGAATCTCGCGGCCGCGCGACGTGCCTGAGGGGACGCGTCCCACGGACGACACTCGACTCGTCACCTCCGAGATCTCGAGCCATCGATCGCCCGACGGCCATTTCCGGAACCCGTGGCCCGACGCCCAGCCGCCGAGGTTCCGCGACGTGATCACCTGGAGCCGCACGCGCCGTTCGGCGCCGCGCGCGCACCCGGTGCTTCCGTCTCACGTCCAGCCAGACATCGACAGGCCGCGCGCCGCGGCGGACACGCTCTCCGCCACGTGGGTGGGTCATTCCACGGTACTGCTCCAGGTGGGAGCACTCAACGTGCTCACCGACCCGATGTGGAGCGGCCGCGCATCGCCGGTGCAGTGGGCCGGCCCGCGCCGCCTAACGGCACCCGGTCTCGCCCTCGACGCTCTGCCGCCGATCGACGTCGTGCTCGTCTCGCACAACCACTACGACCACCTCGATGCCGCGTCGGTCCGCGGCATTGCGCACCGCCATCCATCGGCCCGCTGGTTCGCGCCGCTCGGCGTGGCGCGCTACGTTAGGCGCTGGGGCGGCGGCGCCGTGACCGAGCTCGATTGGTGGGATGCCTTCGATGCCGACGGCCTCCGCGTCGCGTGCGTACCGGCGCAGCACGCGAGCGGCCGCACGCCGTTCGATCGCATGCGCACACTGTGGTGCGGGTGGACGCTGCGCGCCGGCACCCACACGATCTACTTCGCCGGCGACACCGCGTATCACCCGGAGTTCGGCGAGATTACGCGGCGCCACGGGCCGTTCCATTTATGCGTCTTGCCCGTCGGGGCATACGAGCCGCGGTGGTTCATGCGCCCGGTCCACGTAAACCCGGACGAAGCGGTGCGCGCGTACACCGACATCGCGCGCGCGCATCCCGCGGCCGCGCCGCCCATCGCGCTCGCCGTCCACTGGGGGACCTTCTCGCTTGCCGACGAGCCGGTGGACGAGCCGCCCCGCCGCGCGGCCGTGGCCTGGCGCGCGGCGGGGCTGCCTACCGACGACGTGTGGATTCTTTCGTTAGGCGAAACGCGTCGCGTTCGGCGCCGCGGCGCGTGAGCGGCATCCGCCGCCCACGCGCCGCACCATGATCACTTCTCGATCGTGACTGGCGTGACCAGCACGTGCAGATTGTGGTTGATCCGGAGTCCCGCCACGCCCTCGGTGGGCAGTTTGCTCCGCGGCACGGCGTCCACCAGCTTGTCGTTCACCAGGAAATGCGCGGTGTCCTTTGCGAAGTGAACCTTGAGCGAGTACGTCGCCTTGCCCGACGCATCCTGCTTCGGCACGTTCGGGTTCGCCGTCCAGTCCACCACCGATGACGTCTTCGCGCCGTCGCGTCGCTTGATCAGGAACTCGCCGGTACCGCGCACGAGAAAGTAGCCGTAGGTCTGTTGCGCGCGGTCATCCAGGTGCTGACCACCGAAGAACACGCCGTACGCCTCCGGATGCTTCGGCTTCTCGAGCTGCTGGATCGTTGCCGTCACCGCGTAGACGCCCGATCCCGAGTCCTTGGCCGCGTACAGAATGTGAGCCGGTCCAGTCTGTACTTCCCATTTTCCGCCGTTGGCCGTGTACTTGGCGTTCGATATGCTGGCGTCGGCGTGGTCGGTCATCGCCGCGAACCCAGCCGGTACTCCAGTGCCCGGAGCAGCTTTGTCCGAGTCCGCCATGCCCGCCATTCCCTTCGACGTGTCCGACGCCGCCGCTGCGGGCGCGCTCGCGGAATCGGCCGCTCCGGTCTTGCCGGCATCGCTCGTCTTCGCGCACGCGGCTGCCAGGAACGCGAGCGCCGTCAGAGCCCAAGTCGTGGTGCGCACATCTCCTCGCTTGCTGAAGTGAAGGTTCGTGCCGCTAATATACCGGCCGCGCGGCACGCGGTCAGTGTTGATGCCGCGACGTCCGGGACGCATCCTCCGCATATGAACGCCGAGCAACAGCCTCCGCGCCGCGTGCGCATGTCCGATGGCACGGTCTGGACCGTCGAGTTCCAGCACGAGCGCGCACAACTCATGCGGCGTGGAAGCGAGCGCGAGCGCAGGCTCTTCGCATTTTTCCGCGATGATCGCGGACAGATGCGCCGAGCCGTCGTGTCCGAGGATGCAAAGTCGGGCGCCACAGACGCGGAGCTCCGCCGCGCGTGGGAGGGTGCCGAGCGTCTCTCGCCGGCGGGCCCCCGCTGACGCGGCTCCGTTAGGACTTGCTCGACGCGCCGGACCCGGCGTGCAGATACTGCGCCATCCACGACCCGACCAGCTCCGACACGCGCTCGCGCGCGTAGTCCACGGTGATCACGTGCCCGCTGCCGCTCACCCACTCCAGGCGCTTCACCGGCGCGCCGATCGCCGCGAACGTTTCCTCGGCGGCTTTCATCGTTAGGCGGTTGTCTTCGCGCGACTGGACGTACAAGGTCGGCGCGCGAACGCGGCCGAGCACGGCACGCGCCGACGTCGCCAGCGCCTCGAGATCGGCGAGCAGCCGCGGCGTTGCCGCACCATAGCCCAACGACCGCGCCCGCTCCTCCGGATCTCGGATCGACCGCGGGTTGCCCACACCGCGCCCGAAGTACGGCATTACCACGCCGGCCGCCGGCGCCACCTGCGCGAACCACCGCAGGCTGCGCGGCGTCTCGATGTAGGGCGCCAACAAAATCAGTGCGGCGACTTGCGGCTGGTCTGCCGCGACCAACACGGCGAGCGCGCCGCCCATGGATAACCCGACCACACCCACGCGCTCGTATCGCGCGGCGACGTTCGCGTACGCATCGCGCGCGGCGTTGAGCCATGTCCCGCGTGCCGACGCGCGAAACGCTTCCAGCGTGCGGCCATGACCGGGCAAGAGCGGCGCGTACACCGAGAATCCGCGCGCGTGCAAATCCGCCGCGAGAAAGCGCAGTGTGTCCGGAGAGTCGCCGAAACCGTGGATGAGGAGAACCGCGTCGCGCGCACCAGGCGCCGGCAGCTCGATCGAGGCCGCGCCGGGCACGATCCCGTCGCTGCCCAACGGCAGGCGCGCCGCGACGGTGCGCTCCACCAACCGCCGCGACGCGAGCCGCGTCGCGGCGGCGACAATCAGAATGGCGAGCAGGACGTACGGGATCACTCCCTGATGTCTGCTCCGCTGGCGGCGCGTTCGTCGTACAGGGCGATGGCAGGACGAGGCGTCGTCTGGCGCGCCATGCGGCCCACGAGGCCGTCCAGATCGGCGATCACGAGGCCGTTCCCGGCACGCTGAATGAGCCCCTCGGCAGACAGCCGGCCTAACACGAGCGAGATGGATTCGCGCGTCGCGCCTACCAACTCGCCTAACAGGCGCCGCGACACCACGACGTTCTCCTGCGACATCGTGTCGGCCGGAACGTCGCGGCTCTGCGCCATCCGCACGAGCGCCGCGACCAACCGCTGCTCCACGGTCAGCGTCGCGTACTGTCCGAACTTGTCGAGAATTTCGGTGCGCTCGGCCATGAGCTGGCGCACCAGTGACAGCGCGTGGATCGGCTGCTCACGCATGAGCGCGCTGAAGCGCGCCGTGCTCAGATGCAAGGTTTCCGTCTCATCCTCGGCGCGCGCCTGACTCGCGTAGCGGGCGTCGGTCTCCAGTCCCTCGCCGCCGAACGTCTCCCCCGGCGTCGCCACCCACGGCACGAAGCTGCGTCCCGACGCGACGGGATTCCGGAGCGCGACCTGTCCCCGCACGACGATGAAGACGCCGTCCGCCAAAGCTCCCTGCTCGTAGATCGCGAAACCAGCGGGCCAAAATGTGCGGGCGCCGTACTTGGCGATCGCTTCCCGTTGCTCGCGTGACAAACGTGTGATTTCTTTCATGTGCACAGCCGCCGCGTCGCCCACAAATTAGATCACGAGCTCACACTCCGCACCCGCCAATGGCTCGGTGACATCGGCGGAACATATCTTGGCGTGGTGAGTCCGCAATGAACGGGCCGCGACTTGGTATAGCGAACTGAACGAGTGAATATTAGACATACCTAATTCTCGTCGAACAACTCGCCCAATGTCACGCCGTCCAACCTCTGATAGCACTCCCGCATCGGTCGTGATTCTCGGCGCCGATGCGGTGCTCGCGGCGTTGCCGGCGACATCCGTCCAGTTAGCACACGCGTGTCGGGCGCTCGGGTACGACATGGCGTTCCCTGCCACGTGGGGCGACGAGCTGGTTGCCGAAGGATGCCTTCGCTACCTCGCCGCGCACGAACCCGAAACCGCGATTCTGTCGTCGTGTCCGCACGTGGTCGATCGCCTAACGCGCGCCGGCGCCGAGCTCGTGCCGCACATGATCGTGCTGGCCGCGCCGCCGGTCGCCGCCGCCCGATACGTGCGCGCCGCGTTCGCCCAACGCAAGGTCCATATCACGTACCTCGGTTCGTGCCCGGCGGCGGACGACCCGAGCATCGATGCGCGGCTCGAGCCCGGCGCGTTCCTCGATGCGCTGGTCGAGCGCGGCATCGTGCTGGCCGACTTGCCCGAGTTCTTCGAGTCGGTGCTGCCGCCCGACCGCCGCCGCTACCTGTCCCTGCCCGGCGGCGTGCCATCGGCCGAACATCTCGCGGCCGATGATCCGCGACGCGCGCTCGTCGAACTGGACGGCGAGGACTTTCTCGTCGATCTGGCCCAGCGTCTCCTGGCACGACAGCACGCGTTGATCGACGTCTCGCTCGCCGCCGGATGCGCATGCGCCGGCTCACCGCGGGGTGCGCGCGCCACGCTCGTGGCCCTCGAACCGCCACGCGCCCGCGCACCGGTGCTGGACCCGAGCATCGCCGTCGACGTCGCGCCGCCCGATACCGCCGAGCGAATGGACGCCGGGCGACCGGAGCACGAGCAAGCCGACGAGCCCGCGCCGCCAGTGCCTAACCCAAGCCCTGTCACGCGCGCGAACAATCCGCCGGCCGTGCGACGCGCGGGCAGCGCCATTCCGCGCGCATTCGCGGCGCACCGGGCGCTCGCCAAACGCCGCGAGCGTGCGCCGGTCGCGCACGCGCCCACCACGTATTCCACTCGCCCGCGGCCCATGTCGCCGCCGGCCGGTCCGGTGATTCCACTCTCCACCGACCGGCCGTCGTTCGTGCCGCCCCCGTTCGTCCCCGCGCCGCCGCCGCTTCCCGGCAAAATGCGCACGGGCCCCGCCGACCACTCCCCCGTCGCGCCAACGAGCTGCTGACGCGCCGCCTAACGGCGAGGTGGCACCCGCCTAACGCTTCGAATGTGCGGTGACCGCGGCGGTCGCGTCCTGGATCGCGTGCGTTGCCGTGTCGAAGCGCGCAGCCAGGTCCGCCATCTCTCGCGCCGTGAGATCCCGGTCGCCCGCGCGGATCGCTTCGTTCACCGACGGGAACACCATGTTGGCGTAGCCGTTGTCCTCGTCCGCGGCATAGATGACGTTCCGGAACCATCGCCGCGTCCGCAATCCATTCGGCCGCGTGAAGGCGCGCTCCACGCGCATGAGGGCTGCGTTCGTGCGCACATCCACATCGCGTGATGGTGCGCCGCGCGCGAGCACCGAATCGCGCGCCGCGTTGAATGCTGTCGCCGCCTGCTGCATGCGATCGATCGCTGCAGCCAGCGCCGTCGTGTCCATGGTCCAGCCCTTTGCTTTCGCCGCGGAATCGACGCGTGGAACATAAGTGCGCATCGTCCGCGCGTACTCGACGTAGTCGTACGGTAGAATGTCCGCGTCGGCGAATCGCTCCACCATCGCCGCGCCGATGCGCGCGGCTGCGGCATGGTACCCGAACGTCGGATCGCCGAACTTCGTCATCCAGTGGTATGAGTCGTAGAGCGAGTGATAGACACCGCCCGCGCCTCCGAAGCCCCACTCGGCGATGGGGATACCGAAGTGATTGTAGAATCCCGCGAAATCACTGCCGCCGCCCGGGTCGCTCATACGCGGCTGCGCACTGTCGGGCACGTTTGCCCGCTTGCGCCACACATCGTATACGGTGCCGGCGCCGCTCGGGTCGGGAATGTGATGCACCACGTCGCGCAGCGTGGAGCGAATCGACGGCGAGCCGCCGCCGCCGAACGCAGATCCCTGCGCCGCAACGTCCTGATTGAAGTACGCCACCGCGCCATGAAGCAGCCGCAGCGAATCGTCTTCCACGTATTCGGTCGAGCCTAACAGACCCCACTCCTCGGCGTCCCATGTGGCGAAGACGATCGTGCGCTTCGGCTTGTAGCCTGCACGCACGGCTTCGG
>Ga0105240_10009848_pt1 | contig 13490 bp, 9 predicted proteins | sample KBSC54metaG_FD_80426 | JGI IMG/M metagenome (GOLD analysis project Ga0105240, IMG submission 80426) | Corn rhizosphere microbial communities from Kellogg Biological Station, Michigan, USA - KBS C5-4 metaG | ecosystem: Host-associated > Plants > Roots > Rhizosphere > Soil | place: Michigan, USA... | reverse complement strand
TCTTCAATTCTGCGGGTGTCTACCAAAGCCAGTTCGGCTCATCCGGCAGTGGCAACGGCCAGTTCAACGCTCCGTTCGGCATCGCGATCGACCCGACCAGCCACAACATCGTCGTGGCGGACACTTTCAATCGCCGCGTGCAGATATTCAATTCATCGGGCGTCTACCAAAGTCAGTTCGGCTCGCTGGGCACCGGCAACGGACAGTTCAGCCTACCCTATGGTCCGGTCGGCGTCGCAATCGATCCGACCAGCCACAACATTGTCGTGACCGGATACAGTGACAACCGCGTTCAGGTCTTCAATTCCGCAGGCGTCTACCTGAGCCAGTTCGGATCGCCCGGTATCGGCAACGGGCAGTTGAGCTCTCCTCTGGGCATCGCGATAGATCCAACCACCCACGACGTCGTGGTGGTCGATTCCGGCAACAGTCGTGTCCAGATCTACACGTCGCCGAAGTATGTCTTCACATCGCTCGACTATCCGGGCGCCGTGTTCACCGACGTGCGCGGCATCAACAACGCCGGCCAGATCGTAGGCTCCGCCAGCTACAACGGAGCGACCAGCTTTCCGTTCATCTACCAGGGCGGCGTTTTTTCGCCTCTTCCGCCACTTGCCGGCCAGAACGACGTTTCCGCCCAGGGCGTCAACGACAGTGTCAGCGTCACCGGTGGATTCTTCACCGCGACCGGAGAGCAGGCTTTCCTGTTCAGCGCCGGCGCCTATACGGTGTTCACGAAGCAGGGCTGGGGTCACACGGTGGGCCGCGCGATCGGTCCGTCCGGCCTGATCACCGGATTCGCATCCAATCAGAATCCGCCCGGGACCGTCGTCTCCAGCATCGGATTCCTGTACGACCCGGCGACGAAAGTATTCACCGACATCGCGATACCGGGTGCTGCAGGAACGGTCATCGCGCAGGGGATCAACACCGCCGGCCAGATCGTCGGCAGCGCCGATAACGTCGGCGGCAAGAACGTCTCGTTTCTGCGCCAGCCGAACGGTGCGATCTCGACGTTCCAGATCAACGGCAAGACGACCAAGGCCCGCGGGATCAGCGACACAGGGCTCATCACCGGGTTCTCCTTCCAGAACAGCAAGACTGTCGGCTTCATCGGCGATTCGTCCGGATATCAGTTGCTCGACCTTCCGAACTCGATCCAGACAATCGGCGAAGGCATCAACAACCTGGGACAAGTGGTCGGCTTCTGGGTCGATGCGGCCAACAAGACCCACGGCTTCATCGCGACGCCGGCCACGCTGCCCTCCGGCACGACGGCAGGCGGCGCTTATACCTTCTCGACCGCGGTGATTCCCAACAAGCCGATCGTTCTGGATCCGCTGGTAGCGATCGGCTACGACTTCGCGATCGGCGCCGGCGATCCGTTGTTCGCCACCGTGCGCCTGCCGATCGGCATCGGCGACAGCCACTACACGGTGACGGTCGGCGCGACCAGTTTCACGGTTGCCGGCGGTGACGTGTTCGACTTCACGACGCACGGATTTCCCGGCGGCGTCCCGGCGTTCCGCGTCAGCAACATCGAGGTCTCGACACTGATCGATCCTGCGGACCAGACTGCCTTCGCCGTCGAGCTGACTTTCGTCGGTCCCGGCAACTTTACCGGCACTCAGACGCCGCTGTCGGCGAACCTGTTCACGGTGATCAACAACAACGACAACGGCCCCGGCAGCCTGCGCGATGCGGTCGCGCAGTCGAACGCGACGCCGGGCGTCAATGCGATCAATTTCGCGCCGAACGTCACCGGCTCGATCGTGCTGACCTCCGGCCAGATCCGGATCGACGGCGGACCGCTGACAATCGTCGGCCCGGGAGCGGACGTGCTGACCATCGACGGCAATTCGAGCGATCGCATCTTCCGCATCGGCGACAGCTCGGAGCAATCCTGCCCCGCGCAGACCGCGCCCACCGATTATCTGGTGACGATTTCCGGGCTTACGCTGCAGCACGCGCAGCGCAGCACCGACGATTCCGGCGGCGCGATCAACAGCCTGCACAGCGTTGCGCTCGATTCGGTGCGCATTCAGGACAGCGCCGCGAAGAACGCAGGCGGCCTGCAGATCCAGATGCAGTATGCGGGCCAGTCGCTTGCGATCGCCAATTCGCAATTCCTCGGCAACGCCGCCAAGCCGCTATCCGTGATCACCGGCAACAGCAACAGCGGCGGCGCGCTGCGCATCGTCGAGAATTGCAGCGGCGCGCGCACCGCGGCGAGCGTCGACATCTCGAATTCGCTGTTCCAGGGTAACTTCGCGCAGCCGGATACGCTCAATGGCTTCGGCGGCGCGATTGCGTCGTTCTCGTACGCCGACATCTCCATTGCCGACTCGCGGATCGTCGGCAACCATGTCGACATTCCATTGCCCGCGGTCCCCGGCGCGAAGTATCGGGGGGGCGGCATCTACGGCAGCGCGAAATCGCTGACGATCGTCCGTTCGGAGATCTCCGGCAACACCGCTGACGAGGGCGGCGGGCTCATTGTCGTCAACGACGCGGCCGACCTGCAGACCGCAGGCTCGGCGATGGCGGTCCACGTGATCAACTCGACTGTGTCCGGCAACACGGCGGCGACGACAGCGGGCGCGGAGTTCGTATTCGGCAACGTGGCGATGGAAATCGACAACTCGACAATCGCCGCGAACACCGCGACCGATTCCTCGCGCGCCGGCGGCATCGTGCTGACCACCGGCGCCACCTCGCCGGCGTCCGGCGGGAACGCCACGGCGCCGACACTGACGCTGGTGTCGTCGATACTGGCGGGAAATTCGAGCAACGCCGGGGACGTGGCGACCAACACCGCAGTGATCCCCACGTTCACGATCGCTGCCAGCCACGCGCTGATCCAGAAGATCTGCGCGGGCTGCAGCATTTCGGTGGCCGGCAGCGGCAACCTGCTGGCGATCGATCCGCTGCTCGGACCGCTGGCCGACAACGGCGGGCAAACGCAGACGCATGCATTGCTGTCCGGCAGCCCGGCGATCAATGCAGGCTCGAATCCGCTGGGCCTCACCACCGATCAGCGTTATCCGTCGTTCGCCCGCGTGCTCGGGCCCACGGCCGACATGGGCGCCTTCGAGGCGGTCTACGCGTCGCTCGACGTGGACCTGAGCGGCGCCGCCACCAGGTACGATCCGCTGACCGATGGCCTGCTGATCGTCCGCTACCTGTTCGGGCTGTCCGGACCGTCGCTGACGGCGAACGCGCTGGGCGGAACCGCTGCGCGCGGCGATCCGGACGCGATCAGGACTTATCTGGACGGCGTTCGCGACGCTCTCGACATCGATGGCAACGGGACCGCCGACGCGCTGACCGACGGCCTGCTGATCGTGCGCTACATGTCCGGGCTGCGTGGCAGCGCGCTGATCGCCGGGATCGCCGATCCGGCCGGATCGCGCAAGACATCCACCGACATCGAAAACTATCTCAAGTCGCTGATGCCGTGACCGCGGGAGGCGGCGCCGTCCGGCCTCCCCGCCGTACTGCCAGGTCGCCTCACCAGGTCGATCCGGGATGATGCGCGCTCGACAGGCTGTGACTATCGGAGCGCGGGATCGCGGCGCAGGTTATTCTCCGGGCGACGCCTTTTCGGGGAATTCTGCGATGTCAACGACCACGCCGGCCGCACGCCGCGACCTTTCGTTTCACCTTCATCCTTCGACCAACCTGCGCTCGGTCCAGACCGAAGGGCCGATGGTCATCGTGCGCGGCGATGGCGTCTACGTCTACGACGAGGCAGGCAAGCGCTACCTCGAAGGGATGGCCGGTCTGTGGTGCGCTTCACTCGGGTTTTCCGAACGGCGCCTGGCCGATGCGGCATACCGCCAGATGTGCGAGCTGCCGTTCTATCACAGCTTTACCGGCAAGGTCCCGGCGATCAGCACCGAGCTCGCCGAGCGCCTGATCGGCATTGCGCCCGCGGGCATGGCGAAGGTCCTGTTCGCGAATTCGGGGTCCGAGGCCAACGACACGGCGATCAAGCTGGCGTGGTACATCAACAATGCGCTGGGTCGCACGCACAAGAAGAAGATCATTTCGCGGCAGCGCGCGTATCACGGCGTGACGATCGCCAGCGGCAGCCTCACCGGGCTCGCGTTCGCGCACAACGATTTCGACCTGCCGATCGCCGGCTTCCTGCATACCGACTGCCCCAGCTACTATCGTGGCGCGCAGCCGGGAGAGAGCGAAGAGGCATTCGCCGCGCGGCTGGCCACGAATCTCGAGGCGCTGATCCTGCGCGAAGGCCCCGACACCGTCGCCGCATTCTTCGCCGAGCCCGTGATGGGCGCGGGCGGCGTGATCGTTCCGCCGGCGACGTACTTCGATCGCGTGCAGCCGATCCTCACGAAATACGACATCCTGTTCGTCGCCGACGAGGTGATCTGCGGCTTCGGACGCACAGGGCGCATGTTCGGATCGCAAACGTTCGACCTGCGGCCGGACATCATCACCGTGGCCAAGGCGCTGTCTGCGGGCTACATACCGATCTCGGCCAACCTGCTGTCGGGCGAGATCTGCGAGATCCTGCTCGCCCAGAGCGACAAGCTGGGCGTCTTCGGACATGGCTACACCTACTCGGCGCATCCGGTCCCTGCTGCGGTCGCCCTGGAAACGCTGAAGATCTACGACGAGATCGACATCGTCGCGCGCGTCAATCGCGTCGGCCCGCGGATGCAGGCCGCCATCCGCAGTTACGCGGACCACCCGCTGATCGGCGACGCGCGCGGCATCGGAATGATCGGCGCGCTGGAGATCGTCCGCGACAAGGCGACGAAACAGGGCTTCGATCCGAAGGCGGGTGTCGGCGCCTTCCTGGTCCGCCGCGCACAACACCATGGCGCTATCCTGCGCAACATGGCCGGCGACGTCATCGCGTTCAGCCCGCCGCTGATCATCAGCGAAGCGGAAATCGACGAGATGTTCGCGTGCTTCGGCCGCGCGCTCGACGAAACGTGGGAGATGGTGAAAGAGAAAGGGCTCGTATGAGTTCCCGCGCACGCTGGAATCCAGTGCCTTCATTGCGACAGCCGCCGGGTTCCCGCCCCGGGGGGAACGACGGGGAATGACGGACGCCATCGTCCGCTTCGTCGGCATCGGCAAGACGTACGACGGTGTCTCGCGGGTCGTCGATGACCTGCATCTGGACATCGAGCGCGGCGAGTTCCTGACGTTGCTCGGGCCTTCCGGATCGGGCAAGACGACGACGCTGATGATGCTCGCCGGCTTCGAGGCGCCGACCTCCGGCGAGATCCTGCTCGAGGACGAGCCGCTGTCGCGCCTGCCGCCGTACAGACGCCAGATCGGGATGGTGTTCCAGAACTACGCGCTGTTCCCGCACATGACGGTGGCCGGGAACATCGGCTTTCCGCTCTCGGTGCGCGGCATCGCGAGGGACGAGATAGCGAAGCGCGTCGACCGCGTGCTCGACATGGTGCAGCTCGCGGGCTTCGGCGGCCGGCGGCCGGCCCAGCTTTCCGGCGGGCAGCAGCAGCGGATCGCCGTCGCCCGCGCGCTGGTGTTCGAGCCGAAGATCGTGTTGATGGACGAGCCGCTCGGCGCGCTCGACAAGCAGTTGCGCGAGCAGATGCAGCTCGAGATCCGGCGCCTGCACCAGCGCCTGGGTGTGACGATGGTCTACGTGACGCACGACCAGGCGGAAGCGCTGACGATGTCGGATCGCATCGCGGTGTTTCATCGCGGGAAGATCCAGCAGCTGGACGGGCCGGAAGAGCTCTACGAATCGCCGGTCAACGCGTTCGTCGCCCGCTTCATCGGAGAGAACAACCGCTTCGACGGAATGTTGCAGTCGGTCGCCGGCACACGCTGCACCGTGCAGATCGCCGGCGATGCCTGCATCGAGGGGACGCTTGCCGCGGCGTTGCCTGCCGGTGCGCGCGTGACCGTCTCGCTGCGCCCGGAGCGTGTGCAAATCGGCGCGCCGGGGCATACAATCCCGAGCGTTGCCGGCTGCCGGCTCTCGGGTACGCTGCGCGAGATCATCTACCTGGGCGATCATGTCCGGGCGCGCGTCGCGCTGCCGGGCAACGATGACTTCACCATCAAGCGCCCGATCGACGAGGCGCACAAGCTGCCGGCAGTCGGCAATGCGGTCGAATTGGCGTGGGCGCCCGAACACTGCCGGGCATTCGCGCGCGAGGACGATGCGGTGTAACCAGGAGAGGATCAAATGAAGCGAAATTCATCGTTGATGCTTGCTTTGCTGGCGGTTGTCGCCGCCGTGTTTTCGTCCGCCGCCGGGGCGCGCGACCTTACTGTCGTGTCGTGGGGCGGCGCCTACCAGGACGCGCAGCGCGAGGTCTATTTCAAGCCGTTCATGGCGACCGGCGTCAAGATGGCCGAAGAGAGCTGGGACGGCGGCGTCGGCACGCTGCGCACCAAGGTGAAAGGCGGCAACAACAACTGGGACGTCGTGCAGGTCGAATCCGACGAGCTCCTGATTGGCTGCGAGGAAGGGCTCTACGAAAAGATCGACTGGGCGAAGCTGGGCGGCAAGGACAAGTTCATGCCCGACGCGATCAACGATTGCGGCGTAGGCGCCATCGTCTACAGCTTCATCCTCGCCTACGACGGCGACAAGATAAAGAGCGATCCGCCGAAGGGCTGGGCCGACTTCTTCAACCTGCAGAAATACCCCGGCAAGCGCGCGTTGAGAAAAGGCCCGAAGACGACGCTCGAGATCGCGCTGCTCGCCGACGGCGTCGCGCCGCAGGACGTGTACAAGACGCTGGCCACCGATGCCGGAGTCGATCGCGCATTCAGGAAGCTCGACCAGATCAAGGGCAGCATGGTGTGGTGGGAAAAGGGCGCGCAGCCGCCGCAGCTTCTCGCCTCCGGTGAAGTGGTGATGACCGACGCGTACAACGGCCGCATCGCCACTGCGAACGAAAAGGACAAGAAGAATTTCAAGATCGTCTGGAGCAACAATCTGTATACGATCGATTCGTGGGTGATCATGAAGGGCACGCCGAATCGCGGCGACGCCGACAAATACCTCGTCTTCGTCAACGACCCGCAGAACCAGAAGAACCTCCCGACGAAGATCACGTACGGCGTGACGACGAAAGCCGCGACAGCGCTGATCGATCCCGCCGTGCTGCCGACGCTGGCCACCGCGCCGCAGAACATTGCCGCCGCGCTCTACATCAACGACAAGTTCTGGCTGGAGAATCTCGACAAGCTGAACCAGCGCTTCAACGCCTGGGTAGCGAAGTAGCAACTCGCGCGTTCTGCGCGACTCGATGGCTCAGTCTGCTGCTTCCCACCCCTCTCCCCCCGCGAGAGGTGCCGGGGGTGAGGGAAGCACCGTCGACCTGCATGACGGAACCGCAGCGCTCAGGCGTGAGCTGAAGCGCAGCCGCCGCCGCGAGCAACTATTGGCGGCAGCCCTCGTGCTGCCGCTTTTCATTTTTCTTTTGGCGACATTCATCGTGCCGATCGGCGCGATGCTCGGCCGCGCGCTGTTCGATCGAGAAGTCGCGGAAATCCTGCCGCGCGTGACGTCAGAGCTTGCGCACTGGGACGGGCGTGGTTTGCCGCCCGACGCCGCGTACGAGGCGTTGATCGACGACGTGCGCGCTGCGCGTGAAGCCGGCACGCTCGCCAGCGCGGCGACGCGGCTCAACTACGATATCGCGGGATTCCGGACGCTGCTGTTCGCAACGGGCCGGCGGCTGGGTGGTGATGTCAGCGGATCGCCGCGCGAAATCCTCGGCGCGATCGATCCGAAGTGGAACGACCAGGAGACGTGGGCAGTCATTCGCCGCGCTGCCGGACCGGTCACCGATTTCTACCTGCTTGCCGCACTCGACCTGCGGCGCGACGCGAACGACGCGATCACGGCGACGGCGCCCGAGCAGGCGGTGTTCCGCAACGTGCTGGGGCGCACGCTGTGGATCTCCGGCGTCGTGACGCTCGTCTGCCTGCTGCTCGGTTATCCGGTCGCATTCTTCATCGCGCGACAGCCGCCCGGGCGCGCGGCGCTGCTGCTCTTCCTCGTACTGCTGCCGTTCTGGACGTCGCTCCTCGTGCGCACGGTCGCGTGGGTGGTGCTGCTGCAACGCGAAGGCATCCTCAACAACCTGTTGCTCTCGCTCGGGCTCATCAGCGAGCCGGTGCGGATGATCTTCAACCGGTTTGCGGTCTATGTCGCGATGGTCCATGTGCTGCTGCCGTTCATGGTGCTGCCACTGTATGCGGTGATGAAGGGCATCTCGCCTTCGTACCTGCGAGCGGCGTCGTCGCTGGGCGCGGCGCCGCTCACCGCGTTTCGTCGCGTCTACGTGCCGCAGACGGCGGCCGGCATCGGCGCCGGCTGCCTGATGGTGTTCATCCAGGCGCTCGGCTACTACATCACGCCGGCGCTGGTCGGCGGCGCAGACGACCAGATGATCAGCTACTTCATCGCGTTCTATGCGAGCAAGACGGTGAACTGGGGCATGGCGGCGGCGCTGTCGATCATGCTGCTCGCCGCGACAGTGGCGCTGTATGCCGTCTACGACCGGATGGTCGGCATCGACAAGATGCGGATGGGCTGATTGTGAACCGCGGCACCGAAACCCCTGGACAACGCTTCGCCGCGGGCGCACTCGCGCTCCTGACCGCACTCGTGCTCGTGTTCCTCGTCGCGCCGATCCTGATCATCGTCCCGCTGTCGTTCTCGTCGGGCTCGTTCTTTCATTATCCGTTGCCCGGTTTCAGCCTGCGCTGGTACCAGGATTTCTTCGCGTCGACGTTCTGGCTGCCTTCGGTGTGGAACAGCCTGATCGTCGGGATCCCGGCGACGGTGCTGGCGACATTGCTCGGAACGCTTGCGGCGCTCGGCATGTGGCGCGCGCGCTTTCCCGGCCAGCGCCTGCTGATGGCGCTCGTCATCTCGCCAATGGTGGTGCCGGTGATCATCGTCGCGGTCGGCGTCTATTTCGCCTTCGCGCCGCTCGGCCTGAACGACGGCTATGCGGGGCTGATCCTTGCCCATGCGACGCTCGGGGCGCCGTTCGTCGTGGTCACCGTGCTGGCAACGCTCGCCGGCTTCGACCGCACGCTGCTGCGCGCCGCGGCGAGCCTCGGCGCGCGGCCGCTGACGACTTTCCGTCGCGTGATGCTGCCGCTGATCCTGCCAGGCGTGACATCCGGCGCCGTGTTCGCGTTTGCGGCGTCGTTCGACGAGGTCGTCGTCGCACTCCTGATCGCCGGCCCCGGCCAGCGCACGCTGCCGCGGCAGATGTTCGCCGGCATCAACGACAACATCAGCCTCACGATCACCGCCGCCGCCACGATGCTGATCGCGATCTCGCTCGTGCTGATGATTGCCGTCGATGCGTTGCGGCGGCGGAGCGCGCGGCTTCGCCTGGCCGGCTGAAACCATTCGATGGTGCGCCGGCAGACAGACAGGCCCACCCGAGCGGAAGAATCTCGCTCTCGGGATACTTTGTCTCCCGGACCTTACTTAAAGGAAAGCTCGTGAACCGCATCGTCTACCTCGTCGGCGCAATCGTCATCATCATCGCACTCCTGTCTTTCTTCGGCCTTCGCTAGTCGAGCAGCCGCGGGCCGCGGCGCTCAGTCCATCGTTTCCGTACCAGCAGACCCCGCGCGACAACCTGCGCCTGGATCTCGGCCGCGCCTTCGAAAAATTCCCGAAAGTCCCGCCGCTTGGCAGCCGCGGCGAACGGCATCGTCGCGTAGACGTCATCGCCGCGCGCATGCCGTACGATGTCCGGTGTCCGATACTTATTGCAAGGTGACACATGACATCGCTCGAACATGCCCTCAAGCGAAGCATTCGCCGGCCGCGGATGCTCACCTCGGCGATGCTGGCCGCCGTGCTGTTCGCATTGCTGTTGCCGACGATGCCGGCGCCGCGGGCGCTGCTGATTTCGTTCAACCTCGGCGCGGGGACGTTCCTGATACTCATGCTGGTGCTGATGTTTCGCGCATCGGTCGAGTCGATGCATCGGCGCGCCCGCGTCCAGGAAGAAGGCAAGTGGGTTGTCCTGATATTGAGCCTGTGCGTTGCCGCCGTGGTGCTGCTCGCCCTGTCCAGGGAGCTGCACGCGGCCCGGGACAAGTCCCTGGGCGAGATCGCGCTGGCGACCAGCACGATCTTCCTCGCGTGGATGTTCGTCGCCGTCGTCTTCGCGCAGCAATACGCGCACAGCTACTACCTGAAGCCGGGCCAGCTGGCATTTCCCGGAACCGATTGCCCGGACTACCTGGACTTCACCTATTTTTCGATCGTGCTCAGCATGTGCTGCCAGACCTCCGACGTGGCGATAACGTCGTCGTCGTTTCGGCGCGTGGTGATGCTGCACAGCGTGGTCGCGTTTTTCTTCAACGTGATCATCATTGCGATCACCGTGAACGTCGTGGCGGGAGTCCTGTAGACAGACCGGCGTAGGAACGCATAACCCGCCGGCGTAAGCGGCCAACGGTTCGAACGGCCTTGCGGGCACTTCGACCGCATCGCGCGATCCAACTACGGTCAAATCGAAGCAGGGGACGATCATGTTCCGAGCGATAGCCGTTGCCGGCCTGGCTGCATCTTTTGCGGCAAGTGCTGCGAATATCCAGAAATGCGCCGATCCGAATGGCGGCATCACCTATCAGGACCATCCCTGTGCGCGCGGCACCACGATCGGCAGCGTGCCGCGCGAGACTGCGCAGGCCGATCCCGCGGCATTGCAGCGGCTCGAACGGGAGCGGTTGCAGCTCGAGCGTGCGGCCGACGCGCAGATCGCTGCGCAGACACGGCCTGAGGCTCCGGTCCAGTCCAGCCAGCAGCAGACCGGAGCGATCGTGCCGGCCGAGCAACAAGCCGGCGTTCCGGTCTACTCTTATCCGGGCGCCATCTACGGCGTCGATCCCAATACGGGGGCCGTGATCGTGCCGGGAACCGTGGGAACCGGGCAGGTAGTGGTGCCGCCCTCGAGTGTGCCGACATCGACTACCGAGACTGCGCCGGCAATCACTCCGGCGCCGACTTCGACGATGGCGCCCATTACGCAGCTTCCAACGGCAACGCCAAATGCGCTGATTCAGGCAGCTCCCACCACTCCCGTCATCGTGCCGTCGCAGGTGGTCCCGCAGGCACCGGCAATCCTGCAATCGCCGGGCGCAGCGCGTCGCTGACGTCTTCCCTTCAAGGCTGCGCGCGGCTCCGGGCGCGCTCATAGAAGGTCAGGTCCAGGAATTTTCCGGGGTCCGGCGGCTTGCCGCCCCATTGGCCTTCGATCTCGGCGCGCAGCGCCAGCACGTTGCGGAAGCCCTGCATATCCAGCGCGCATTCCTTCGATAATCCGCTGCCGGGAGTGGAGAGTTCCTTGTAGGTGAGCTCCGCCGTCCGCCGGTCGAGTTTCAGCTCGCGCGCCAGCACCTGCAGCACGAGATCGCGCTGTGCCGGATCCTGCGCGGCGCGGCAGCCTTCGATATAGGCGGTCAGATACCGTTCCAGCGCGGATGTGTTCGCGCTCGCCCATTTGCGCATCACGAAGATGCCGGTGGCCTGGTAGTGGCCGAAGAGCTGGGCGGTGGAGCCCAGGCTTTTCGCGCCATGATCCTTCGCGATGAAATTCCATGGAGGATTGAGCAACGTCGCCGCGCCGGCGGGCGTGTCGAGCGCCCTGGTGCGCGACTCCGATCCTCCGAGCAGCTCGAGCTTGTAGTCCTTCCCCATCTCGAGCCCTGCACTCCTGAGAATCTTGCGGCCCAACAGCGCGTAGGCGGTGTTGGGCGCATCGACGACATAGGCACGGCCGCGCAAATCGGTGACCTGGTTGATCTCCGGGCGCACCAGCAGCTCGTTCATGCCGCCATCGCCGCCGGCGACGATGATCACGTCCTCTTTCGCCACCTCGATCAACGCGACCGCATTGTCTATCGCCGCATGGGCAATTTCGAACTTGCCGGCGGCGAGGCCCGCGCGCTGCTGGTCCGAGTTCGGCGTGAACTCCAGCACCGGCGTGATGCCGCGCCGCGCGAAGTAGCCTTTTTCGATCGCCATGTAGATCGGGATATTGCTGGCGCCGCGGAACACATTGATGCGCAACGTGACAGGATCGTTCGCAGGCAGCGGTGTCACCGGAGTCGACGTGCAGGCGGCCAGCAGCAGCGAAAAGACGATTGTTCTGTTCATGAAAACGTCCCGTAGAATCTGGAGAGTAGACTGAAGCGTTGCATCACAGCCACCTGTCACAGCCACCTTATTGCAAACACGATCGTGCGACGGCCGCTGCGATGGTCGCACAGGGTTCCGGAAAAACGCGAGGGTAGACGAGCCATGCCACATTTTAACCGTGCGTTCGCTGCGCTGGCGCTGATTGGCTGCTCGGTCGCAGGCGCGCCGGCCGCCGCCCGGGATTATCCGGTCAGGCCGCTTCGTGTGGTCGTTGCGACGCAACCCGGCGGCGGCTACGACTATATCGCGCGGGTGCTCGCGGAAACGCTGCCCGCCGAACTGGGCCAGCCGCTGATCGTCGAGAATCGTCCAGGTGCCGGCATGCTGGTGGGGACGCAGGCGGTCGTTGCGGCGCCCGCCGATGGCTACACGTTGCTGATCGGCGGCCTCGCCAACATGGCGCTCACGCCGGGGATGTACGAAAAGCCGGGATACGATCCGGTCGCCGATTTCACGCCCGTCGCGCTGATCGGATCGTTCACGTATACGCTGGTCGCGCGGAAGGACTTGCCGCAGTCGACGCTGCAGGAAGTCGTCGCCTTCGCGCGCGCCAATCCGGGCAGGCTGACCATCGCCACCGCGGGAACGGGCACCGGCCAGCATATCGCTGCCGAATTGCTGAAGCAGTTCGCGAAAATCGACCTGCTCGAGATTCCGTTCAAGGGCGCCCAGGCTGCGTATACCGACGTCTTCGGCGGCCGCGTCGATCTCTTTTTCGACAACACGACGACCGCACGTCCGTTCGTCGATGCCGGCCGCGTGAAAGCGATCGCGACCTCGGGCGCGAACCGCGATGCGCTGCTGCCGAACGTGCCCACGAGCCGCGAGTCGGGGGTTGTTGGGCTGGAACTGGAAAGCTGGATCGGCCTGTTCGCGCCCGCGAAGACGCCGAAGCCCGCGATCGACGAATTGCGGCGGGCGACAGCGAAAGTAATGGAGTCGCCGGAGGTGCGCAAACGCCTCGAGACGAACGGCTGGAAGCTGCTGTCGATGCCGCCGCAGGAGACCGAGGGTTACGTCAAGGCCCAGGCGGAAATGTGGACACGGTTCGTCCGCAACGCCGGCATCAAGGGGGAATGAAAATGGCGCGCACACGCATGCGGTCTGCGCAGCGGGCGTTCGGCGCCGTGCTCATGGCGATCTGCCTGTCGAGCGGCCTCAGCCATCACACGGCATCCGCGCAAGCCGTGGCGCAATCGAAGCTTGCAGCGATCCCGCCGGGCAAGGACTCCGACCTGCGGTTCTACAAGACCGACGGCACCATCCTGCACGGATCCGCGGC
>Ga0105240_10009846_pt1 | contig 13490 bp, 7 predicted proteins | sample KBSC54metaG_FD_80426 | JGI IMG/M metagenome (GOLD analysis project Ga0105240, IMG submission 80426) | Corn rhizosphere microbial communities from Kellogg Biological Station, Michigan, USA - KBS C5-4 metaG | ecosystem: Host-associated > Plants > Roots > Rhizosphere > Soil | place: Michigan, USA... | reverse complement strand
GGGCTCGAGCTTCGTCAGCAGCTCCTCGGCGTGGATCACGTGGGCCTTCCACTCGTCGCCGGAGAGGTGGATCAGGTCCCACTCGGGGTGCTCGAGCATCATGTCCCGCCACATCGCCACGGAGCGCAGATGGTGCGTGGGGAAGCCGTCGGCGCGCGTCAGCGGCATGACCGGGTAGCTGTCGTCGCCGGTCAGGTAGGCGACCGTGCCGCGCTCCTCCTTGACGAAGACGCCGCGCTCGATGCCGAGCTGCGCGACGCGCCTGCTCGTCTGCGTGCGCTGCGAGTCGTAGATGATCCGCTCGAAGTGGACGCCGAGGCGCTCGAGCGTCTCGAGCTGGCCGTCGACCGCCCAGGCGCGCACCGTCTTCCACAGCTCGACGGCCTCCGGATCGTCGCGCTCGACGCCGGAGAGGAGCTGCTGCGCGAGGTCGTTGCGCTCGTCCAGGTCGCGCGCGACCGGCGCGTCATGGTCGTGGACCTCGGCCGGCGGGCCCTCCTCGCGCGCGTAGCGCGCGTACAGCTCGCCGACGAACTGATCGCCCTTCATCCCCGCGTCGTCCGGCGTCCGCGGCGCCGCGTAGCGCTGGTAGCCCGCCATCGCCTCGCCCATCGAGCGGCCGGCGTCGCCGATGTGCGACTGGCGCTCGACGTGCGCGCCGGCGGCGCGCAGCGCCCAGGTGACGGCCTGCCCGAGCGCGATGTTGCGCAGGTGCCCGACGTGCAGCGCCTTCGTCGCATTCGGGTCGCAGAAGTCGACTATCGCCCGCTCGCCGGCGCGCAGGTCGTCCGTCTCCATGCCGGTGAAGCGCCCGGCCTCGAGCCCGGCACCGGTCTCGGCTATGCGCTCATCCGCGTAGCGCATGAGAAACCGCTGCGGGCCCTGCTGCTCGACGGAGGCGATCGCGGGATCGTCCTGGAGCGCCTGCAGCGCGGCCTGCGCGGCCTCGGGCTTGAGCGCGATCGCGCTCACGTCGGCGCCCGCGCCCGGTCTGAGGATCGGCACGACGCGGAAGCCCGCCGGGTCGACGGCGCGCAGCGTCGCCTCGACGCCGTCGAGCAGGTTGTCCGTGCGCAGCGGTGCGACCTCGTCCATCGTTCTCATCCCCCCTGGACCCGTCCGGGATCCTCAGCACGCGAGACGGGGCTCGAACCCGCAACCATCGGCTTAGAAGGCCGGTGCTCTACCAATTGAGCTACTCGCGCATCTCGACTCGCGGGCCCGCTTCGCGGACGCCGCAAGCCCCGATGGAGTCTAGACGAGACGTTCCTCACGACGCCACGCTCTCCGCCGGCAGCGCGCGCGGCGCGCGCTCCCGCAGAGCCCCCAGCAGCGAGAGCACCTCGGGGTCGCGGCCGATGCCGAGCGCGTGCTCGCAGGCGGCGATCGCGTCGCTCACGCGGTCCGTGCGCGCGAGCGCGTGCGCGTAGCGCGACCACGCGACCGGCGAGGAGGGCGCGAGCAGCGTCGCGGCCTCGCAGGCGGTCACCTCGGCGCCGACGTCGCCGGACAGCTGGTGGACGAGCGCGAGGTCGAGCAGGCCCTCCATCGTCGGCGCGATCCCGCGCGCGCGCTCGAGCGCGTCCTGCGCGCCGGGCCGGTCGCCGAGCCGCAGCCGCAGGCGGCCGAGCCGCTCCCACGCGGAGGCGTCGTTCGGGGCGCAGGCGGTCTCGCGCAGCGCGGAGTCGCGCGCGAGGTCGAACGCGCGCATGTCCTCGTAGATGCGCGCGGCGAAGCGGTGCGGCGTCGGGCGGTCGGGATCGACGCGCGCCCAGTCGCGCACGGCGCGGCCGGCGGCCGCGAGGTTCCCCGCCTGCCAGAAGGCAACCGTGAGCTGGCGCAGCACGACCGGGTTGCGCGGGTCCGCGTCGCGCGCGTAGACGAGCCGCTGCGCGGCCAGCTCCGGGTCGCCCTCCGCGAGCGCATGGCGCGCGGCGGTCATGAAGCGCTCGACGCGATCGGCCGCCGGGTCGGGCTTGGAGAAGTCGACGAACTGGAGCGTGCCGGCGGGGATCGTGCGGATCCCGTGCTGGAAGCGCACGCGTGCCCACTGCTGCACGTCGTCGCCCTCGCCGGAGAAGTAGATGCCGGTCACCGAGCCGACGCCCCACTCCGGGTAGGCGGTGCAGCGCGCGTAGCGGTGCACGACAGAGTGGTCGGGCACGCGGGAGCCGAACGGGTCGTGTCTCGCCTGCTCCTCGGCTGCCTCCTGCGCGCGCTGCTGCTCGGCGTAGGCGCGCGCGCCCTCCTCGGCGCGGCGCTTGCGCGCGGCCGCCGCCGAGACCTTGACCGCGTTGGCGGAGACCTTCCCGCCGCGGGAGGTCTCCGCGAGCTGCTCGAGCTGGTCGGCCGCCTCGTTGATCGCCTGCAGGTGGCGCTGGTGCTCGTGCTGCCGTCCGGGCGGCGCGATGTCCGGATGCCAGCGCTTCGCCATCTTGCGGCGCGCGAGCTGGACCGCCCGCTTGTCGAAGGGCGGCTCGATCTCCAGCAGCAGGATCGCCTGCTCGACGTCGAACACGGTTGGCATGACTTCGCCGAGGGTAGCGGCGAAGGGTGGCATCGGTCAGCCGAAGGGAAGCGGGGGCGGCCACCGCCGGCGCGCGGTCGACGGCGCCCGACGCGCCGCTCGGGCGCGAGGTGTGGGTCGTCGCGGGCGTCGTCGTCATCGGCGTCTTCATGTCGATCCTCGACACGACGATCGTCAACGTCGCGCTCGCGACGCTCGCGCGCGAGCTGCACGCCTCGCTGACGACGATCCAGTGGGTCGCGACCGGCTACCTGCTCTCGCTCGCGATCGTGATCCCGCTCAGCGGCTGGTTCTCGGAGCGCTTCGGCTCCAAGCGCATCTGGATGGTCTCGGTCGCGGTGTTCGGGATCGGCTCGGCGCTGTGCGGGCTCGCGTGGTCGGCCGGCTCGCTGATCGCCTTCCGCATCCTGCAGGGGATCGGCGGCGGCATGATCATGCCGGTCAGCATGAGCCTGATGGCGCAGACCGCGGGCCCGAATCGCGTCGGGCGCGTGATGGCGGTGATCGGCGTGCCGATGCTGCTGGCGCCGGTGTTCGGCCCGGTGATCGGCGGGCTGATCGTCGACAACGCCTCCTGGCGCTGGATCTTCTACGTGAACGTGCCGGTCGTGCTGCTCGCGCTCGTGCTCGCGGCGCGGCTGCTGACCTCCGACCAAGGGCGCGCCGACGCCGGCCGCCTCGACTGGGTCGGCGTCGCGCTGCTGCCACCCGGGCTGGCGGCGATCGTGTTCGGCTTGAGCGAGGTCGAGTCGCACGGGGGGATCGGGTCGCCGGCCGCGTGGGCGCCGATCGCGGCCGGGCTCGTGCTGCTGGCGCTGTTCGCGTGGCACGGCTGGCGCGCCGAGCGGCCGCTGATCGACGTGCGGCTGTTCGCGCAGCGCTGCTTCCGGCCGGCGTCGGTGGCGATCACGCTCGCCGGCGCGGCGCTGTTCGGCTCGATCCTCGTGCTCGCGCTCTATTACCAAGTGGCGCGCGGGGAGAGCGCGTTGACCACCGGGCTGCTGCTCGCGCCGCAGGGGCTCGGCGCGGCGGCGGTGATGCCGATCTCCGGCCGGCTGACGGACGATTTCGGCGGCGGGCACGTCTCGGCGGTCGGCTTCGCGCTGCTGACGCTGGGAACGCTGCCGCTCGCGTTCGTAAGCGCGGACACGCCGTACGGGCTGTTGTCGGTGGCGCTCGTCGTGCGCGGGCTCGGGCTCGGCTGCGCGATGATGCCGACGATGGCGGCTGCCTACGCGCACCTGCGCCCGCCGCAGGTCCCGCGCGCGACGGCAGCGATGAACGCCTTGCAGCGCACCGGTGGCTCGATCGGGACGGCGCTGCTGGCGGTCGTGCTCACGCACGAGCTGACGCAGGCGTTCGGCGGGCTGGGAGCGCGCGGCGGCGGCTCGTCCTCGTTCGAGCAGGTCTCCCCCGCCGTGCGCGCGCACGTCGCCGAGCCGCTCGCGAACGCGTTCGGCGCGACGTTCTGGTGGGCCGTCGGGCTCTCAGCGCTCGCGATCGTGCCGGCGATGGCGCTCGCGGTGCGAGAGCGCGGCGAGCGACACCGGGCGGCCGCCGTCGCACCGCCCGCCTGATCTATCCTGCGCTGCTCGATGAGCGCCCAGTACGTCTTCACAATGCACCGCCTGTCGCGGTCCTTCCCGCCCGACAAGGAAGTGCTCAGAGACGTCTCGCTGTCGTTCTATCCGGGCGCGAAGATCGGCGTGCTCGGCTACAACGGCGCCGGCAAGTCGACGCTGCTGCGGATCATGGCCGGGCTCGACACCGAGTATCGCGGCGAGGCGCAGCTCGCGCCGAACGCGACGGTCGGACTGCTCGAGCAGGAGCCCGCGCTGGATCCGGAGAAGGACGTGCGCGGCAACGTCGAGGACGGCGTCGCCGAGCTGCGCAGCCTGCTCGACCGCTTCAACGAGCTGTCGATGAACTACTCCGACGAGACCGCCGACGAGTTCGCGCGCATCCAGGAGCGGATCGACGCGGCCGACGCGTGGAACCTCGACACGATGCTCGACACGGCGATGGACGCATTGCGGCTGCCGCCCGGCGACGCGGATGTCAGCAAGCTGTCGGGCGGCGAGCGCCGCCGCGTGGCGCTCTGCCGGCTGTTGCTGAGAGCGCCCGACCTGCTGCTGCTCGACGAGCCGACGAACCACCTCGACGCCGAGTCGGTCGCGTGGCTGGAGACGCACCTGTCCGAGTACAGAGGGACGATCGTCGCGATCACCCACGACCGCTACTTCCTCGACAACGTCGCCGGCTGGATCCTGGAGCTCGACCGCGGCCGCGGGATCCCCTACGAGGGCAACTACTCCGGCTGGCTCGTGCAGAAGCAGCAGCGCCTCGAGCAGGAGGAGCGCTCCGACAAGGCGCGCAGACGCACGATCGCCAAGGAGCTCGAGTGGGTGCGGATGAACGCCAGCGCACGCCGCGCGAAGCCGAAGGCACGCCTGAACGCCTACGAGCAGCTGCTCGCCGAGGAGCGCAACGTCAAGCTCGATCAGGTGCAGATCCACATCCCGGCCGGGCCGCGGCTTGGCGAGCTCGTGATCGAGGCCGACGGGCTGCGCAAGGGCTACGGCGAGAAGCTGCTGATCGAGGACCTCACGTTCAAGCTCCCGCGCTCGGGGATCGTCGGCGTGATTGGCCCCAACGGCGCCGGCAAGACGACGCTGTTCCGCATGCTCACCGGACAGGAGCAGCCGGACGCGGGCTCGCTGAAGCTCGGCGAGACGGTCGAGCTGGCCTACGTGGACCAGTCGCGCGACGCGCTCGATCCCGAGAAGACCGTCTGGGAGGAGATCTCCGGCGGCGACGACCAGATCATGGTCGGCGACCGCAAGCTGTCCTCGCGCGCGTACGTGAGCGGCTTCAACTTCAAGGGGACCGACCAGCAGGCGAAGGTCGGAAAGCTGTCCGGCGGCGAGCGCAACCGCGTGCACCTCGCGAAGCTCCTGCGGTCGGGCGGAAACGTCCTGCTCCTGGACGAGCCGACGAACGACCTCGACGTCGACACGCTGCGCGCGCTGGAGGATGCCCTGCTTGCGTTCCCGGGATGTGCCGTCGTGATCTCCCACGACCGCTGGTTCCTGGACCGCATTTCGACCCATGTCCTCGCGTTCGAGGGGAACTCCGAGGTCCGCTGGTTCGAGGGCAACTTCGAGGCCTACGAGGCGGAGCGGCACGAGCGGCTCGGCGCCGAGGCGGATCGGCCGCACCGCATCCAGTACAAGAGACTCGTGCGGTCGTAGGGGTCTGGCCGCTTCGCGCTCCCACGCGAGCGTCCGCCCGCATTGGCTCGCCAACCAGTGAGCCGCGCTAGGGTGCGGTCGCATGGGAGACGTCTCGAAGGCGGTCCTCATCACGGGGTGCTCGTCGGGCATCGGTCGGGCGACCGCGCGACGGCTCGCCGCCGGCGGCTGGACGGTCTACGCGACCGCGCGACGGCCTGAGGCGATCGCGGATCTCGAGGCGGCCGGCTGCCGCACGCTCGCGCTCGACGTGACCGACGAGGACTCGATGGTCGCGGCGGTACGGGCGATCGAGGAGACGCATGGCGCGGTCGGGGTCTTGATCAACAACGCCGGCTACTCGCAGAGCGGCGCGATCGAGACGGTGCCGCTGGAGGCGGTGCGCCGCCAGTTCGAGACGAACGTCTTCGGGCTCGCGCGCCTGACGCAGCTCGTGCTGCCCGGCATGCGCGACCAGCGCTGGGGAAAGATCGTGAACCTCGGCTCGATGGGCGGCCGGCTCGTGTTCCCCGGCGGCGGCTGGTACCACGCGACGAAGTACGCGCTGGAGGCGGTGAGCGACGCGCTGCGCTTCGACGTGCGCGGCTTCGGGATCGACGTGATCCTGCTCGAGCCGGGCCTGATCACGACCGAGTTCGCGCACGCCGCGACGGCGAGCATGGACGGCGTGGGTGCGTCGCCCGAGGCCGACGCCGCCGAGGATCCGTACGCGGCGTTCAACGCGACCGTGGCGAGCGCGACGCAGGGCGCCTACGAGGGCCCGCTGCGCCTGTTCGGCGCCGGCCCGGAGCGCGTCGCGAAGGTGATCGAGCGCTCGCTCCGCAAGCGCCGCGCTCCGACGCGCGTGACGATCACGCCCTCGGCGAAGCTCACGATCCCGACCCGCCGGCTGCTGCCGGACCGCGCGTGGGACGCGCTGATGCGCGCGCAGTTCCCGCGGCCCCGGTAGGCCGGGGCGCGAAACGGAGCGGCGTCGAGCGGTTGCGGCGCTCGCGCGCCGCAACCGTCACGGCGAGGGGCGCGGCCGGCCTCCCCCAAGGCCGGCCGCACCTCCTTGACCCCCGTTAGCGGCGGCGCCCGCAGCCGCTGATGTGCAGCCGCTGGTTGGCGGTGATCGACGCGCCGTTCTGGCCGCGCATCCGGATGCCGACGGTCGCGTTCCTGGCCTTCTTCGTGCACAGGTTCGTGACGACGCCGATCGGCCCGTTGCGACCCGAGACGATGCGCAGGGTGAAGCGGGTCACCGGCGCGTCCGGCGCGGAGAAGTCCGTCGCCAGGTGCGTGCCGCCGGGGATCGTCACCTTGCCCACCAGGTCCAGGCTCACCGCGCCGCGCAGCGCGACCATCAGGTCGGGCAGCGGGCGCCCCGGGTGCTTGACGAAGAACGCGCCGCCGCGCAGCGGGTCCTTCAGCAGCGGGGTCACCGCCACAGCGGTGCCGACCTGGGATCGTCTGCAGTTCCCGGCGTTGTACTGGGCGAGCGTGCAGGCCCGGTTCACGACCGGCAGCAGCGCGTCCAGCGTGGTCGGCAGCGACACCTTGACCTCGCGCAGGTTGGCCTGACCGGCCGGCTGCGTGATGGTCGTGGTGAGCGGGGTCGAGTGGCGGATGCCGGTGTGGCCGCGCGAGCCGACCGTCATCGAGATCCGCGGCGTGAACCGCAGGTTGCCGCACTCGCCGACCTTGAAGCGCGAGGTTGCGCCTGCGTTCCATCCCTCGAGTGAGGTGACGGTCGCGGCGATGGTCTTGGTCGCGCAGCTGGTCGGGTTGACCATGAAGTTCGGCTTGTTGATGCTCAGCCGGACGTCACGGATGTTGAGCGGCACGCCCTTGAGGATCGTCGGGAACTGGTCCGAGGTCACGCTCAGTGCGGCGGTGCGCGGGTTGACGTGGATCACCGCCCGGACGGTCACGGTGCCGAGGTCGAACGGACCCGCCACGGCGTGCACGACGATCGCGAGACCGTAGGGTCCGCCGTTGTAGGGGCCGGTCAGGAAGACCTGGCCGCCGGTGACGTAGAACGGGTTCGATCCGACGCCGGCGCCTACCGTCGCCGAGCCGATCTGCGAGCCGGCAGGGCATGCGCCCGTGACGGCAGCGCTCGAGGAGCACTGCTGCGCGCTCTTGATGCGGCCGAGCAGGCCCGACGGGGTGTAGACGGTGACCGTCTTGAACTGCTGGTCGCTGTCGCTGCGGGTGAGCTTGAGGTTGAACGGCGAGCTCTTGCCCGCGACCGGGTTGACGACCCCGGCGCGCAGCCCGGGCGCGAACTGCGGTGCGCCACAGCCGCTCACGGCGAAGGTGCTCGTGTTCTGCGCCGTGCCGCCGTTCCACCCGACGAAGTCCGCCTCGGTCCGGTAGAGCCCGCACGCGCTCGGGGTAGCGAGCGGTGCACGCGCACCGGTCTTGAAGTGGAGATCCATCGAGTTGATCGGCAGCTGCGGCAGATCGTCGAACGTCGCCGTCAGCTGGCCGCTGCCCGGATCGACGCTGAGTCTCCCAGGCAGCCGGATCGCGATGCCGTCATCGTCGGAGCGCATCTCGATCGCCAGCCGGAACATCTCACCCGAGACCGGGTCGCTGGAGTTCTGCGTGCGCAGGAACACCGACCCGCCGATCGGATGATCAAGCAACGGCGTGCTCACCGAGACGGTCCCGATCTTCGAGGCCGGATCGCACGTCGCAGGGCCTTCCTGCCTGATCTTCAGATCCGCGTCCGTGCAGGCCTGCAGACCGCCTGCCGAGGACGGGTTGATCGCGACACCGGCCGGCAGTCTGACGGTGACTGTTCTGATGTCTGCCGGCATGACGCCGTTGACCGGGTCCTGCGGCATCACGAGCGTCGTATCGACACCGCTGGCCGCATGCGGCGCGGACGTCGAGGTCACGAGCGAGAGACTCGGATCGAACGGATTCAGTCTGCACCCGATCAGCGCAGACGTGCTCGTCTCCTGATGCTGGAAGGTCTCCGGATGCTGGTAGGAGTTGATGTCGACGCCCCACACGAGCGGATCACCGCACGAGGTCGGCAGCCGCAAGAACGACGATCTCACCGCCGAGGACGGGCACAGCACCCCGCTCATGCTCGCGCCGTAGAGCCCGTCGGTGCAGGCCGCCCGCACCGGGTCGTACTTGCTGTCGCTGGGCACGCCCCACAACTGCACCTCGAACTTCGAGATCGGCACCGCGCTCGGCGCCATGCTCGTGACGATGTCGATCCCGTTATCCGACGGACGCAACTTCGCCCGCAGGTTCACGATCAGCCCCTGATAGGAGAACCCGAACTCAGCCGGCGCGCCCAACGGCGGCACGAGGTTATAGACCGGGACAGTGTCCTTGCCGTTGACGAGCGCAAGACCGATCTGACTGTCACGCGGACAGATCGGCACCTGCGCCGCACCCGAGACACCGTTCGTCGGGTCCCCCTCGTCCAGCTCCGTCGCGGTGCAGCGCGCCGGCGTCGAGGGCGGATAGCCGACGAACCCCGGCGGCACGTGCACGATCACGTCACGCATGCTCTCCGGCGGCGAGACGACCACGAAACCCGGGAACGGGACGCCGAAGTTCGACTTCGCCTGCGAGCGCAGCTCGGCGGCGGTGTCGATCTCGGTCGGAACGCTGCCAGCCTGCGCCGGCTGCACCGCCGGATTGTCGTGAAGCCCAACATTGAAGCTGTCGATCGCGAACGGCCCGATCGGATCGGTGTTGAACGCAAGCGGAACGCTCACCGCGCTGCTTGCCCCGCCGCCCGAGACGTCCACCTGCCCGCTCAGAACCCCAGTCGCGCCCGAATCGACAGACGTAAGCGTCGCATAGGTCAACGTGCGACCGATCGGGAACCCGGTGACGTCGATCGTGCATTCGTCGACCTGACCGGACTGCGTGCACGACGGGGTCGGCGACGACGGCGGATCCTGCGTCGGATCGACCAACGCGACCCCCGCCGGCAACGTGTATCTGATCGTCATGCTCCCCGTGAACGGCTGATCGCCCACGTTGATGACGTTGACCCACATCGCGAGGTTTCCGCCAGGCGTGACGTAATCCGGCTTCAGCATGCTGACGCGAATCACCGGCGCCGCAGCCGCAACACTCGCGGCCACGGCAGCCAGCAGCACAGCGAGCGCCATGCTCCAGCACAGCCGCTTGAGCAGATGAACGGGCTTCAATGGTCTGCGTCCCTTCCTCTCGACGCTGCCGCAGCGGCCATCGACTGGCAATTGTGAGCAGCTCATCTCAGCGCCCCTTCTTCGCGGCGCGGAACGTGACACGGACGCTCGCCCTCGCCGTGCCGCCACCGGCGGCACGGAACGTCAGACGCACCGTCGTCGTGTAATGACCCAGCCGCGCAAGCGCCGCACGCCCATGCCTGTCGAGCCGCACCCGCACCCGGACCGTGCCCGCACTCCCGCGCCGAAGCGAACCGGAGACCAACCCCCGCCCGCTCCACGCGACACGCCCGCCAGCGCTCAATCGCACGCTCAGCAAACCAGCAGTGCCGTGGAACGTCACGCGACGCCGCGTGGTCAGTCGGGCATGGCCCGCACCGCTCGTCTGAGCCCCTTCGAACGAGAGGCTCCCAACCGCGTCATCAGCAGGCGACCCCGCCAACGACCCCTGACACGCATCCCCCTCACACGCCGGCGCAGCACCCGGCTGATCCGGCGGCGCCGCCCCAACACGCACGTCATAGACGTCGACGTAGTCGTCCCGATCCGATCTCACGAGCTGCGCGCGCGTCACGACAAACACGTCGGAACCGCTCCTGCTCGCATCCACGAACATCGCAGGATCAACACCCTTCCCCGACGTCAACAGACTCAACTCTCTCGTCTGCCCGTCGTACTCATACACATCCGCGATCCCGTTCGTGTCCGCCGGCACAAGAGACCCCGTGCTCGTAAAGAACACCTTCCCATCATCACTCAAAAAGCGCGGACGGAAGTCGAAGAGGCTACGCGCCCCGCTGTTCGTCACCGTCGCTTCAACCGTCGCGTCCGACGGACACGACACACACGTAGGCGCCCCCCCGGCTCTCCGGTCATACACATACATCTGCGAGTCCTTGATGTACGCGAACCAATTGCCGTCAGGCGAAACACGCCCGTTACCCGGCGCCGACGCCACAAGCGTCAACCAGTCTCCGGCCGAAGTAGGCCGGGCAGCCGAAGGATCGACCATTGTGAGGCCCGGCACACCCTCTTGCCAGAGCTTCAGCTTCGCATTGTTCTCGTGCAGGTAGACACGCCTGCCGTCGTCGCTCATCCCCACGAGCTCGCCACCGAAGCCGCTGTTATCGGTCAGTCCCTTGCCGTCGTCCGTGAGCAACGTCAGGCTTCCCCCGCCGGTCGCGGGATCGTACGTGAAGCGATACATGTCCGGACCAGAGACGTCGTCTCCAGCCACCAACGGATCGTCGGAGACGAAGAACACGTTGTTGCCATCCGGCGTCATCCCCTCGAAGACAACCCCGTTCGGAGGTCTGCTAGTCAGCTGCGGCTCACTGACCCACACCGTTCTTCTCCCATCCACATGCATGTACAACTGCGGGGGAGCGGCCGTTCCGTCCGGCGTCGCGTTGGCGTTGAAGACGAGGTGCGTGCCATCTGCCGACATCGTGTATCTGATCTGACTTGGGGTGACCGTCGCACCCCCCGGCGGCAGCGACCCATCCGGCAAGACCCCAGCCAGGCTCAGCACGCCATCGTCCCACTTGTACAAGTTCGGAGAGCCATCCGACGCCGCATCCGGCAGCATCCGCGTCGAGGTCACGAACGCCACATGCTTCGCATCCGCCGAGTAGCCCTCGAAGTCCGTGTTCAAAAAGTCGAACAGCTGCAGCGGATCCGCCTGCGTCTTGCTGATCGTCCGCAAGCCACCCGTCAGCGTGTCCTCCACATAAAGGTTCTCGCGCTGCGGCGTGTCATCGGTGACCGCAGGCAGGTCATACGCCCAGATCAACGCGTTGCTCAGATCATCCGCGAGGACCTCCACCCGCGTCGAGGCCGGCAGCACCTGGACCGCGTCAGGCTGCGGCATCGGCGTCACCGAATGCGTCGCCCAACCGTCCGCGCCGCGCCGCGCCACGTACGTCGTCCGGCCGACCGTCCCGGACCCGATCGAGTCCCCGAAGTTCAGCCGCGACTCGAACGCCACCGCATCCCCAGCATCCGACGACATCGTCGAGAACCCCTCGCCGATGATGTCGCCATCGCCCTTATCAGCCGGCGAGACCTGCTCGTAATGCCGAACCTCAGCTGCCCGCGCAGCACACGCGAACACGACACACCCCAGCATCGCGACGCACAACGCGATCGCCCAGGCACGCACACGGCCCATCTCTCGTTGCAGCAACACGTGAACCTCTCTCCTGAAAACGGACATGGCTACCATAGTGACCGTCCCCCGAACCCCCAACCAGAGCGGTAATACGCTTGACATCGGTCATATGACTGACCTTGACACCGGCGCCGCGGCGACTTAGCTTGCTCCGCGGCGCTCGCTCGACCGTTCGCGGACTCGCGAAGCAGAGCGGTCGGCGCAACCGTTCGCTATCGGAGAAAGGGGGAACCTCCGGGCAAGTACTCGCGCATGCCTACGCGTGCTATCAGCATTCTTCACTCGTCTACAAAGAAACGAGGATCATTCACATGAAATTCAGCAAGTTCGCGCTCGCCGTCGTGGGCGCCATCGTGCTCCTCGGCGCGCTCGTCGCCTCCGCATCAGCCGCCAGACTCGAAAACTCGTCCCAGACCAACAAGGCCACTTGGACCAGGATGACCTTCAGAGGCGGCTTCGGCGAAGTTGTATGCGAAGTCTCCCTCGCCGGCTCGTTCCACTCAAGGTCGATCACGAAGACCGTCCAGCTAATCGGCTACATCACCGCAGGCAGCGTCATCAGGTGCGCCAGGGGCGGCGCCACGATCAACCAGGCATCGCTTCCCTGGCACCGTGAATACAGGTCCTTCTCCGGCGAACTACCGAACATAACCGGCGTCTCAGAAACGGTCACCGGCGCGGAATGGACGGTCAGGGAACCGACGTTCGGCATCACCTGCACGGTCTCAAGGACGGAAACCGAACCAACGATAGGCACCTACACGCTCTCTGGCGGTGTCGTCGTCAGGGCCGACGTCCGAGGCATAAGCAGGTGCGGCAGCTTCAGCGGGACGCTCGAAGGGAGCACCGAAAGGGTCACAGAAGGCAGCGGCAGGGCGATCACCATCACGCTAATATAAGTCTCACCGTAACGCAGTAGTAATGAGGCGGCGCTGCGCAAGCAGCGCCGCCTTTCTGCCTTGCAGGGTGGCGCAATATGCCTACGCTGTGCCGCGCACGGGATACCCACACTCAGCGCAGCGGCTCGAATCCAGCAGTATCCAGGCGCGGCGACGAAGCTTCGCGGCCTCCCGCGCCCGGACCCATGGCATCGGCCATCGCGAGCAGCCGCACCAGCGCGCCAAGCAGCGCAGATCCCGCCGCGTGCGCCCCGCGCGCAGCCACGCCGGCCGCGCGCGTGCTCGCCGCAGCGACCAGCGCGGCGACGTTCAGACCTCTGAACGCCCCTTCCCCGACATCGAACCGCCGGCCGCCAAGCCGCCCGACGTAGCCTCGTCTGCTGGACCGAATCCATCCGCGCGCCGCGGCGGAACCGCCGACGTGCAGCGTCAGCACGTCCGCTCTGCCGTCGACGGCGAGCCGGCCGCTGATCG
>Ga0105240_10009845_pt1 | contig 13490 bp, 10 predicted proteins | sample KBSC54metaG_FD_80426 | JGI IMG/M metagenome (GOLD analysis project Ga0105240, IMG submission 80426) | Corn rhizosphere microbial communities from Kellogg Biological Station, Michigan, USA - KBS C5-4 metaG | ecosystem: Host-associated > Plants > Roots > Rhizosphere > Soil | place: Michigan, USA... | reverse complement strand
GATCGAGCGCGTCGCGCAAGCCATCGCCCAACAAGTTGAACGACAGCACCAGCAGGAAGATCGACAGCCCCGGCCAAATGGCCATCCACGGCGCCTGGTCGACGAAGTTCTTCGCGGTGTTGAGCATGCTGCCCCAGCTGGGGGCGGGCGGCTGCTGGCCGAGGCCGAGGAACGACAGGCTCGCCTCCGCGATCACCGCTGCGGCGATAGCGAGCGTGGACTGCACGATCAGCGGCGGCAGCACGTTCGGCAGGATGTGCCGCAGCGCGATGCGCCAGTGCGGATTGCCCACCGCGCGCGCGGCCTCGATGTAATCCTCCACCTTCACCGCAAGCACTTGGGCGCGGGTGAGGCGAATGAAGATCGGTGTGGCCGAGACGCCGATCGCGATCATCGCGTTGGTGAGGCTGGGGCCGAGAAACGCGGCCAGCGCGATCGCCAGGATCAGGAAGGGCACGGCCAGCATCGAGTCCGTGAAACGCGAGATGAAGCCGTCGGTCCAGCCGCCCACATAGGCCGCGAGCAAACCGATCGGCACACCCAGCGCCATCGAGATACAGACGGACACCAGTCCCGCGAGCAGCGACGCGCGCGCGCCCCACACCACGCGCGACAGCACGTCGCGGCCAATCTCATCGGTACCGAACCAGTATTGCGCGTTCGGCGCGATCCGCACGGCACTCCAGCTGGTGGCGACTGGATCGAATGGCGCGATGTAGGGGGCGAACACCGCCACCACGATGAAGAAGATGACGATCACCAGGCCCAGCATGGCGCCGCGCCGGCGCACCAAGCGCCGCCACGCGCGTTGCCGCGGTGTCGCGCCGCGCTCCATCACGATGGGTGTCAACACGGCGCTCATGCAACGACTCGCATCTCTTCAGCCCCGCAGGCGCGGGTTGACCAGGAAGTACGCCAGGTCCGCCAGCAAATTGAGCACGATGTACACCGAGGATGTGAAGAGCACAACCCCTTGCACGACTGCGTAATCGCGATTGAACACGGCATCGACGATCAGCTTGCCGAAGCCGGGGATCGAGAAGACCTGCTCGGTGAGCACCGCGCCCGACAGCAAGGTGCCGAACTCGAGCGCGCCCAGCGTGATGATGGGCACGAGCGCGTTGCGAAGCGCATGCTTGAGCACCACGGTGCGCTCGTCCAGCCCCTTGGCGCGCGCGGTGCGCACGTAATCGGCATTGAGCACCTGCAGCATCGCACTGCGCGTGTGCCGCATCAGCACCGCGGCGATGGCGTTGCCCAGCACGAAGGCCGGCATGATCATCGCGGCGAGATTGCCCTTCAGGTCTTCGAACGGGCTGACGTAACCAGACGCCGGCAGCCATCCAAGCTGCACCGAAAACAGCAGGATCATCAGGATGCCCAGCCAGAAATTGGGCGTGGACAGTCCCCATAGCGCGATGACATTCGCGATGTAGTCCCAAGCCGTTCCCTTGCCCACCGCCGAGACGATTCCCGTGGGAATGCCGATCACCAGTGCGATCAGCATCGCCATCGACGCGAGTTCGATGGTCACCGGCAGCTTCTGCAGGATCAGTCCCAGCACCGGCTCCTGGATGCGAAGCGATTCGCCCAGGTCGCCATGCGCCACGCCGGCGATCCAGTAGCCGTAGCGCACCGGCAGCGGCTCGTCCAGGTGCATCTTCTGGCGCAGGTACGCGATCACCTGCGGGTCCTGGTCTTCGCCGGCCAGCATGGTGGCCGCGTCTCCGGGCAGCAATTGCTGCAGCCCGAAGATGATCACCGTGACGAAGAAGATCGTCGGCAGGATCGCGGCGAGGCGCTTGACGAGGTACTGGGACATGCAAGCTGCGCGCTGACTACATCTTCATGCCTTGCGGCCGGATCAAGCCGTCGGGCACCGTGCGGAACCCTGTCAGCTTCTTGTTATAGGCCCACAACCAATGGCGGTGGAACAGGTAGATGATCGGGCGCTCTTTCTCCACCTCGGCGGCGAGCGTGGCGAACACCTTGATGCGGCCGCCGGTGTCCAGCGTGGTGCGCGAGCGATTGAGCAATTCATCCCACTTCGGGTTGCACACGCCGGCGTAGTTCAGCGGCTGCTTGCAGCCGTAGAAACTGAACAGGTTGCCGTCCGGATCGGCGCGGCCGCTCCACGCGAGCACGTAGGCATCGAACTGTCCCTTGTCCGCGAGGTTGAGCGAGGTCGCGAATTCGGTGGCCTGGATCTTCACGTCGAAGCCGGCCTCCTTCGCCATGGCCTGCACCACCTGCGCGAGGCGCTGCGCGTCGGATGTCGTGGGCGTCATCAATGTGAATGAGGGATTGGTCACGCCCGCTTCTTTCAGCAGCGCCTTGGCGCGCGCGACGTCGCGCTTGGGGATGGGCACGTTGCGCGCATAGAACGGGTTGCTCGGCGGCACCCATTGGTTGCCCACGTCGGCCTCGCCGTCCATCGCCACTTTCACGATGCCCGCGCGATCCAGCGACAACTCGAAGGCTTCACGAACGCGCGGGTCCTTGCCCAGCGGATTCTTCTGCGCGAGATCGCTCTTGCCCAGGTTGATGGTGATGCCCTGGTAGCCAAGCTCGGTGATCCGCGCGAAGTTCAGCTTGCCGTCCGACTTGATCGACGGGATGTCGGCCGGTGCGACCCGCTCGATCATGTCGAGCTGTCCGGAGCGCAGGTTGGCAAGGCGCACCGTGGCGTCGATGATCGGCTGGAACGTGATCTTGTCGAAATGGATCGCCGCCTTGTTCCAGTAGTTCGGATAGCGCTCCAGCACGATGCGGTCCTGCGCGATGCGTTCCACGAACTTGAACGGGCCGGAGCAGACCGGCTTCGTGCCGAAATTGGTCGGCATCGCCTTCGCCGCTTTGGGCGAGACCATCATGCCGGCGCGGTCGGCCAGCACGGTGAGCAGGGGCGAGAAGGGCGCGCTCAGGTTCAGCCGCACCGTCATGTCGTCGACCACGTCCACGCTGGACACCGGCAGCAGTTCGCCGCGGCGATTGGAGCCGGCAATGGTCTTGTGGCGCTCGATGTTGAATTTCACGGCAGCGGCGTCGAACTTCTCGCCGTCGTGGAAGGTCACGCCCGGGCGCAGCTTCATGGTCAGCGCCTTGTTGTCCGGCGACCATTGCCATGAAGTTGCGAGCTGCGGAACGATGTTGAGCTTCTCGTCGATGTCGACCAGCTTGTCGCACAGCGACGAGAACACGATGCGCCCGACGAAGCTGCGGGCAAGCGAAGGATCGAGCACGTCGGGGTCTTCGGCCAGCCCGATCCGCAGGGTCTGGGCCTGGGCCGCGCAAGCGGCAACCGCCAGGGCCAGCGTCATCAGGAGTTTTCTCGTGTGCATCGTGTCTTCCTTTCCGTATGGACTAACCGTTGACCAATTCGTTTTCGAGTTCGCTTGCAGCCGGCACGCCGCTCGCGCGAAACGCCGCCTGCAATCGCACCAGCCGATCGTTGCCCGGCGCTTGCACGGCGATACCGGCCGGCGGCGCGATCTCTTCCCAGAAATGGCACGCCACGCTGTGCCCGTCGGACGATCGCAGCGCGGGGACTTCCTGCGCACAGCGCTCGCGCGCATACGGACAGCGCGTGCGGAACCGGCAGCCCGAGGGCGGGTCGATCGGATTGGGCACGTCGCCTTGCAGCAGCATACGCTCGCGCTTGGCGCCGGGCTGCGGAATCGGGATCGCGGACAGCAAGGCCTGTGTGTACGGATGGCGTGGGCTTGCGAACAGGCTGCGCTTGTCGGCGTGCTCGACCACGTGCCCCAGGTACATCACCGCGACGTGAGACGAGATGTGCTTGACGACCGCCAGGTCATGCGCGATGAAGACGAACGCCAGGCCCAGCCGCCGCTGCAGGTCCTGCAGCAAATTGATGATCTGGGCCTGGATCGATACGTCCAGTGCCGACACCGGTTCGTCGCACACGATCAGCCTCGGTTCGACGGCCAGCGCGCGCGCGATGCCGATGCGCTGCCGCTGGCCGCCGGAAAATTCGTGCGGATACCGCTGCAGGTACTGCGGCGCGAGGCCCACGAGGTCCATCAGTTCCGCCGCGCGTTCGTGCTCGCGCCCGCGTGCCAAGCCGTGCAGGGCCAGCGGTTCCACCAGCGTCTGCTCCACCGTCATGCGCGGGTTCAGCGACGAATACGGGTCCTGGAAGATCATCTGCAGCTCGCGGCGCTTGGGCCGCAGTTCGCGCGGCGACAAGCCGGTCAAGTCCTCGCCGTTGAACCAGACCTTGCCAGCCGTGGGATCGAGCAGCCGCAGCACGAGCCGGCCGACCGTCGACTTGCCGCAGCCCGATTCGCCGACCAGGGCCATCGTTTCGCCGGCATCGAGTTCGAAGCTCACGCCGTCGACCGCATGCACCACAGCCGTCTGCCGGCCGAACATGTGCTGGCGGATCGGAAAATGCTTGACCAGGTTTTCCGCGCGCAGCAGGGCGGTCATGCGAACACCTCGGCCGCGAAACCCAGCGTCACTTCGAGCGGCGCGCGCCAGCAGGCGGCTTGCTGATCGTGGCCGAGCTCGATCAACGGCGGCGCTTGCGCGCGGCACTTGTCCACGACGAAAGGGCAGCGCGGCGCAAATCGGCAACCCTGCACGCGTGTCATCGGCGTGGGAACCTGGCCATCGATCGCATGCAGCCGCTCCTGCTCCTGGTGCATGCTCGGAATCGAACCCAGCAGGCCGATGGTGTACGGATGCTGCGGATGCGCGAACAGGCGCGCGACCGGCGCGCGCTCGACGATCAGCCCCGAATACATCACCACCACTTCGTCGGCCAGTTCGGCGACCACGCCCAGGTCGTGCGTGATGAGGATGATGGCCGTGCCGGTTTCCTCGCGCAAGGTGCGCATGAGATCGAGCACCTGCGCCTGGATGGTCACGTCCAGCGCGGTGGTGGGCTCGTCGGCGATCAGCAATTGCGGTTCGCAGGACAGCGCCATGGCGATCATCACGCGCTGGCGCATGCCGCCCGAGAGCTTGTGGGGGTACTCGTCGATGCGCCGCTCGGGCGAGGGAATGCGAACGCGCCGCAGCATCTCGATCGCATGTTCGCGCGCCTCCGGCGCGCTCGACCGGCGGTGCACCCGGATGCCTTCGATCATCTGGTCGCCGATCGTGAAGGCCGGATTGAGCGAGGTCATGGGCTCCTGGAAGATCATCGCCATGCGGTCGCCGCGCATCGCGCGCATCTCTTCCTGCGACAGCGTTGCCAGGTCCGTTCCCTGGAACCGCACCGAGCCGGCGCTGATGCGCCCCTGGCCCTTGGGCAGCAGGCCCATGATCGACAGCGACGTGACGCTCTTGCCGCAACCCGATTCGCCGACGATGCCGAGCGTGCGTCCGGCCTCGATCGAAAAACTGACGCCGTCCACCGCGTTGAACTCGCCGCCTTCTTCCAATCTGAAGCTGGTGCGCAAGCCGCTCACCTCGAGCAGCGCTGTCATCGCACGGCGCCGCGTCGGCGAGCCTGAAAGCGCTCGATCTCGGCCTCGATCACCGAGCGGTTGGTGATGCCGGCCGGGCGCAGCCGCGAGGGCAGGCAGGCGGTGAAAGGCTGGTAGCGCTCCAGGCTCTTCTCGTAGAGCCGGCGCAGTTCCTCGATCGGCTCAGCGTGGTCGTCCACCCGGATGTCGAGCGCCGGATATTCCTCGGTCGTATGGACCAGCAAGGCGGCCGCTTGCTTGCCGCGCTTGTCGCCGCCCTGCGCGTCGCCCGCGGCGAGCGCGGTGATGAGGCGCTCGGCGAACGGAAGCTTGTGATTCGCGATCCACGCTTGGGCGGTCGCCTCGATCACTTGGGCGCCGGCCAACATGTTGCCGGCCACTGAGAAGTTCTCGCCGGCCGTATGCCCGCACCATTCGATGCACGAGGCCCCGGTATAAGCGGCACTGCGGCCGCGCGCGTCGATCAGGTGCACCTGGCGGTGCGCGCGGCCTTCATCGGCAGCCGTGATCTGTTCGGCGATTCGCGCGGGTGACGCGCCTTGTGCCATCGCATCGAGCGCGGCGCGGGCATACATCGGATTGACCAGGGCTTGCGTGGCGACGGCGCCGACGCCGCTGCGCGCATGCGGGCACAGCGCGCCCACCGCGAAAAACCGGCTTGCGATCGCGATGCCGAAGGCGCCGGATGCGTCGCGAGCGATGATCGACCAGGTCATGAAAGATGCTTTTCCCCGCAACACAGCTCCACCATGGAGCCGGATGTTTTTAGCACAATTCAGGCGGTCACCGTCCTAGGTTTTTCGTCCATAATTATCGGTAATTATCGAAAATTACGAATGCGCCTGGTCCACAATTCGATGCACGACGAGGTTGCCGCCCAGTTGCGGGACCTGATCTTCCTGGGCGAGCTCATGCCCGGCACATTCCTGGACGAAGTCCGCATTGCCGAGCAGCTGCAGATCTCGCGCACGCCACTGCGCGAAGCGCTGAAGGTGCTGTGCGCCGAAGGCCTGGTGCGGCACGAGCCGCGCCGCGGCTCCTTCGTCAACGAAGTGACCGACCAGGACCTCGACGAGATCTTCCCGGTGCTCTCGCTGCTGGAAGGGCGCTGCGCGCGCGAGGCCGCGCTGCATGCGAGCGACGCGGACTTGCAGCAGCTCGAAGCGCTTCACGACAAACTCAACCGGCACGCGAAGGCGCGCCGCATCAACGACTATTACGCGACGAACTATGCCATCCACGAAGCCATCATCGCGCTGGCGAACAACCGCTGGCTGGCCGGCGTTATCGGCGACCTGCGCAAGATCGTCCGCCTGGCGCGCCTGCAGCAGTTGCACGCGCCGGGCCGGCTCGACCAGAGCCTGGCCGAGCACACGGCGGTGTTCGCCGCGCTGAAGGCGCGCGACCCCGAAGGCGCCGAGGCCGCGATGCGCACGCATCTGTCGCGCCAGCGCGAAGCCTTGCGCGAAGTCGCGCATGCCCAGCGCTCGAGGTGGGCGCCATGAAGTCCGCCGCCTGGATCGCGCGCAGCGTCGCGCTGCTGCAGCCCGCGATCGAAGCCCAGGCCGCTGCCGCGCCGCCCGCCGCGGCCGACGCCAAGCCGCGCTCGGCCGCCGGCCCGCGATCCACGCGTGAGCGCCTGAAAGCAACCTTGCGGCGCCAGGATGAAGCGCTGTCGCCGCGCGCGTTGCGCCGAGTTCTGTCAGAGCTGCAGGCGATGATCGATCCCAACGTGAGCGAGGTGGAGGGTGGCCGTCGCGCGCAGGTGGTGGCCGATTGGTATGCCAAGGCCACACCGCAGGAACGGCGCGATTGCTGGCTATTGATGAGCGAGAATTTCGTCGCGGACCCGCGCAAGGCGGCGGCGGCCCAGGCCCTCTACACGGCCGCCATCGGGACCCCCGACGAAGCGGCGGCCGAAGTGCGGCTGCGCCGCGCCACGGTGTCGCCGCGCCGCCGGTTGTTGCAGCGCTTCAGCGTGTTCCCTCAGGGCATTCGCTTCCTTGTGGACATGCGAGCCGAGCTGCTGGCGCACGCCAAGAAAGACCAGCGCCTGCAGGCGCTGGACGTCGAGATGGAGTACATGTTCTCCACCTGGTTCGACGTCGGCTTCCTGGATTTGCGGCGCATCAGCTGGGACTCGCCGGCTTCGCTGCTGGAAAAGCTCATCAAGTACGAGGCCGTGCATGACATCCAGAGCTGGGCCGACCTGAAGAACCGGCTCGACTCCGACCGGCGCTGCTACGGCTTCTTCCATCCGCGATTGCCCGACGAGCCCTTGATCTTCGTCGAGGTGGCGATGATGGACGAAATGGCGGACTGCGTCACGCCGCTGCTGGACGAAGCGGCCGCGCCGGCTGACTTGAACAAGGCGACCTGGGCCATCTTCTATTCGATCAGCAATACGCAGCCGGGACTGCGCGGGGTGAGCTTCGGCGACTCGTTGATCAAGCGGGTGGTCGACACCTTGAAGGAGGAATTGCCCAAGTTGCGCCACTTCGCCACGCTGTCGCCGATTCCCGGGTTCCGCGCCTGGGTGGCCAAGCAACTGCCGCAGCTGCTCAAGGACCTGGACAACAAGCAGCGCGAGGCTTTGCGCCGCGTCGCAGGGGCGGGGGAGATCGATCCCGCTGCCGTGCTGAAGCTGGCCGAAGATCCCCAGACGCTCGGTGAAAAATCGCCGGTGCGGCAACTGCTGCTGCAGTGGGCCGCGCAGTACCTGGTGCGCGGGCTGGCCGATGGCAAGCCGATCGATCCGGTGGCGCGCTTCCACTTGGGCAACGGTGCTCGCGTCGAGCGGCTCAACTGGGCCGCCGACCCTTCGGGCAAGGGCATGAAGCAGGCGTACGGCCTCATGGTGAACTACCTGTATGACCTCAAACGCCTGGACAAGCACCGAGGGATGCTGATGAAAGGCATGGTGCCCGCTTCCAGCGAAGTGCAGGCGCTGCTCGGCTAGCGGCCGGGCGAGCGTCTTCATCACAAATCGAAAAAGATCGGAGACAAGTGAGCAACGAGAACCTGTTCGCGGCGCTGCGCGCCGCATTTGCGCCAGATGCCGACAGCATCGCAATCGAAACCGACATCGGCTTGCTTTACACCTGGCGCGACCTGGACCGCGCGACGGCGATGATCGCCAACCTGCTGCGTTCCCTGAGCCTGCCCGAGGGGTCGCGCGTCGCGGTGCAGGTGGAGAAGTCGGTCGAGGCGCTGATGCTGTACCTGGCCACGTTGCGCGCGGGTTATGTCTTCCTCCCATTGAACACGGCGTACCAGTCCGCCGAGATCGAATACTTCCTGGGTGACGCGACGCCCGCGGTTGTCGTGTGCACCGGAAAGAACTTCGGCTGGGTCGCCAAGATCGCATTCAAGGCCGGCGCGCGTCATGTGTTCACGCTCAACGATGACCGCACCGGATCGTTGCTGGAGCGGGCCGCGCACCACAGCGACGTTCACGAGATCGCGGCCAAGCAGCCTGACGATCTAGCCGCGATCCTGTACACCAGCGGCACGACGGGCCGCAGCAAGGGCGCGATGCTCACGCATGGCAACCTGCTGTCCAACGCGCGCGTACTCAAGAGCTACTGGGGCTGGCGGCCGGGGGACGTGCTGATTCATGCCTTGCCGATCTTCCACGTGCACGGCCTGTTCGTGGCGTCGCACGGCGCCATGCTCAATGGCAGCAAGATGATCTGGCTGGCGCGGTTCGACCCGACACTGGTGATCGACAAGATGGCGCAAGCGACGGTGTTCATGGGCGTGCCCACTCTTTATGTGCGAATGCTCGCGGAACCGGGCCTCAGCCAGCAGGTCGCTCGGCACATGCGCCTGTTCATCTCCGGATCGGCGCCCTTGCTGATCGAAACCTTCAACGAATGGAAGGAGCGCACGGGCCACACCATCCTCGAGCGCTACGGCATGAGCGAAACGATCATGCTCACCTCCAATCCATACGGCCCCCAGCAGGGCGAGCGGCGCGGCGGCACCGTCGGTTTTCCGCTGCCCGGCGTCGAACTGCGCGTGCGCGGTGACGATGGACAGGAACTTGCGGCCGGCGAGATCGGCAATATCCAGGTGCGCGGTCCCAATGTGTTCAAGGGCTATTGGAAGATGCCCGAAAAGACTCGCGAGGAGTTCACCGACGATGGCTGGTTCAAGACCGGTGACGTGGGCAAGATCGATGAGCGGGGCTACGTCACCATCGTCGGGCGCAGCAAGGACCTGATCATCAGCGGCGGCTACAACGTCTATCCGGCCGAGATCGAGGCCTACATCAACGAGATGCCCGGCGTCGCGGAGAGCGCGCTGGTGGGCGTGCCGCATCCGGATTTCGGCGAAGTCGGCATCGCCGTGGTGATACCGAAGCCGGGCGCCAGCATCGATGGCGATCAGGTCATTGCCCAACTCAAGTCGCAGCTGGCGAACTTCAAGATCCCCAAGCGCTGTTTCATCGTCGACCAGTTGCCTCGCAACACCATGGGCAAGGTGCAGAAGAACATCCTTCGCGAGCAGCACAAACAGCTTTTCGCCTGAGCTTGAGTCGCGCCGTGGCGGCTGGACACGGGGCAGTGTCCTACAGGTTGGCTCCAGCAGCGGAGCTATCTTCGGACCAGCCAATGCCGTGCAGCATCCGTTTTCGCGGATGCGCAAACGGCTCAGCTGGCATCAGACCGAGGAGTTCATGTGAAGATAGCCCAGGTAGCGCCGCTGTATGAAAGCGTGCCGCCCCAAGCGTATGGCGGCACCGAACGAGTGGTGTCCTACCTGACCGAGGCACTGGTGGAAATGGGGCACGAGGTCACCTTGTTCGCCACCGGCGACTCGGTCACTTCGGCCAACCTGGTGTCGGTGGTGCCGCGGGGATTGCGGCTGGACCCCGACAATCCGGATCCGCTGGTGTGGCACACCATCATGATGGACACGGTGCTCAAGTCGGCCCGCTCATTCGACATCATCCATTTCCACACCGACGTGCTGCAGTTGCCGTTGGCCCGCGAGTGCCCGACGGCGTGCGTGTCCACCGCGCATGGACGGTTGGACATCGCGGACCTCAAGTCGCTGTTCAGCCGCTTTCCGAAGCACCCGATGGTGTCGATCTCCAACAGCCAGCGCGAGCCGCTGCCTTGGCTGAACTGGCGCGCGACGGTCCACCACGGCCTGCCGCTCGGGCTGTACTCGCTGCACGAGGCGCCGCAGGATTACTTCGCGTTCGTCGGCCGCATTTCGCCGGAGAAACGGGCCGACCGTGCGATCGAAATCGCGAAGGCCTGCGGCAAGCCGCTGCGCATCGCGGCCAAGGTGGATTCCGCCGACATGGAATATTTCGAGTCCACCATCGAGCCGTTGCTGGACGATCCGATGGTGACCTTCGAGGGCGAGATCGGGGACGACGCCAAGAACGACTTCATCGGCAACTCGCTGGCGCTGCTGATGCCCATCGACTGGCCTGAACCGTTCGGGCTGGTGATGATCGAAGCGATGGCGTGCGGTACACCGGTGATCGCCTATGCACACGGCTCGGTGCCCGAGGTCATCGACCAGGGCGTCACCGGTTTCATCGTGGACAGCCAGGCGCAGGCCATCGCAGCAGCCCGCGGCATCGGGCAGTTCGACCGGCGCCGCTGCCGCCAGGTGTTCGAGCAGCGCTTCGCCGCGCGCGTGATGGCCAGGCGATACCTGGACGTGTACCGCGAACTCGCGCAAGCGCGCCTTGGCGGCGCCCGCATCGCCGCCTGATTGCGCCCAGGAAAGCAGCTGACCCATGCCGCAGAAAATCCAGATCGGCGATAAATGGTACGTGGCCGCCACGTCGGCGATCGGCGACGAGCAGCCGATGGTGCTCAAGAACGAGCACACTTTCGCGATCTTCGACCGGTTCGGCGACCTGCAGGTGCTCGCTCCGGGCAAGCAGGGGCTGTACCACAACGACACGCGCTTCCTCTCGCAGCAGGGCTTTCAGATCGACGGCACCCGGCCGTTGCACCTGGGTTCGTCGGTGCAGGATTCCAAGAGCCTGCTGGCGATCGATCTGATGAATCCCGACCGGCCGGCGAGCGGCGGCCGGCCGGCGCTGGCCAAGGGCACGCTGCATATCTTCCGCGCCAAACTGCTGTGGCAAAGCGCGTGCCATGAACACGTCCGGCTGACCAATCACGGCCGCGAGCCCGCGCAGGTGCGCATCGAGTACACCTTCGATGCCGACTTCGTGGACCTGTTCGAAGTGCGCGGGATGAAGCGGGAGCAGCGCGGCGAGCGGCTCCAGCCGGAAGTTTCCGCGAGCACCGTGGTGCTGCCTTATCGCGGCCGCGACAACCGCCTGCGCCGCACCTGCATCCGCTTCGAGCCGGTGCCGCAAGCGATCGACGTGGGCCGCGCTGCGTTCGAACTGCAGCTGGACCCCGGCACCGAACACCATCTGTACTGCACCGTCAGTTGCGAATGCGAGGGCGACGCCGCGCCACCGCGCCTGAACTATGAAACCGCGCTGCGCGAGAACGATGCGCAGCGCAAGGGCTGGCTGGGCGGGCACTGCAGCGTCATTACGTCCAATCCCCTCATGAATCTCTGGCTGGACCGTTCCGCGGCGGACTTGTCGATGCTGACCACGCAGCTGCCTACGGGACCATACCCGTTCGCGGGCGTGCCCTGGTACTCCACCACTTTCGGGCGCGACGGCATCATCACCGCGCTCGAGTGCCTGTGGGTCGACCCGTCGATGGCGCGCGGCGTGCTGGCCTTTCTGGCGTCCACGCAGGCGACCGAAATGGATCCGCAAAACGACGCGGAGCCCGGCAAGATCCTGCACGAGGCGCGCCAGAGCGAGATGGCGCTCACGCGCGAAATTCCCTTCGGACGCTACTACGGCTCGGTCGATTCCACGCCTTTGTTCCTGATGCTCGCCGCGGCGTACTGGCGGCGCACCGGCGACTCGGCGCTGTTGCGCGCGATCTGGCCCAACATCCTTGCGGCGCTGCACTGGATCGACCACTATGGCGACTCCGATGGCGACGGCTTCGTGGAGTACGCGCGGCACAGCGACGAAGGACTGGTCCAGCAAGGCTGGAAGGATTCCAACGATTCGATCTTCCACGCCGACGGCCGGCTCGCGCCGGCGCCGATCGCGCTGTGCGAAGTACAAGGCTATGTCTACGAAGGCAAGCTGGCCGCTGCGCAGCTGGCAACGGTCATGGGCGACGCCGCGCTGGCCAAATCGCTGACCGACCAGGCGCGGCAATTGCGCGAGCACTTCCAGCAAGCGTTCTGGTGCGAAGAGATCGGCAGCTATGCGATCGCGCTGGATGGCCGCAAGGAGCAGTGCAAGGTGCCCTCATCCAATGCCGGGCACACTCTGTGGTGCGGCATCGCCTCGCCCGAACACGCGCTTCGCATCATCGAGGGCTTGATGAGTCCGCGTTTTTTCAGCGGCTGGGGCGTGCGCACCATTCCCACCGGCGTGGCGCGCTACAACCCGATGTCCTATCACAATGGCTCGATCTGGCCGCACGACAATGCGCTGATCGCGCATGGCATGGCGCGCTACGGCAGCACCGAAGCCGCGATGCAGCTGTTCGCCAGCACCTTCGACGCCAGCCTGTACGTCGACTCGCATCGGCTGCCGGAATTGTTCTGCGGATTTCCACGCCGGCCCGGCGCGGGCCCCACGCTGTATCCGGTGGCCTGTTCGCCGCAAGCCTGGGCCGCCGCCGCGGTATTCGGAATGATGCATGCGTGTCTGGGCCTGGAGATCCACGCCGACCGGTCCGAGATCGTGCTGCAGGCCCCGCGATTGCCCACGTTCATCGACTGGATCCGCATCTCGCGGCTTGGCGCGCCGGGGCCGAGTGTCGATCTGCTATTGCAGCGCTATGAGCGCAACGTCGGCATCGAGGTGATGCGCAAGGATCCGGATGTGAGGGTGACAGTCGTTGCTTGAGGCGCGGCGAAGCGGGGCACAGTTCAAGTTTCTCGTTGAAACCTCGCGGCAAAGCCGGGGCCGGGCAGCCCGCAGCGCATCAGGCTCGGCGGTCGGTGCTG
>Ga0105240_10009844_pt1 | contig 13490 bp, 1 predicted proteins | sample KBSC54metaG_FD_80426 | JGI IMG/M metagenome (GOLD analysis project Ga0105240, IMG submission 80426) | Corn rhizosphere microbial communities from Kellogg Biological Station, Michigan, USA - KBS C5-4 metaG | ecosystem: Host-associated > Plants > Roots > Rhizosphere > Soil | place: Michigan, USA... | reverse complement strand
TGAAGTTGAAATCGGCCCGGTGGGTCGTGCACACACAGGCCTTGCGATAGTAGGAGCGACCGGCGAAGCGGTGTCCTTCCGCAAGCAGGTATCCGAGCTCCGTTTCGCCCTGGTGATGGGGCGTAGCCGAGAGCGCGAACCGGTGCGCGAATAACACGGCCTTGAACGCGCGTTGATACGTGCGCCGGATGTCGCGCAACGAGCTGCGGTAATGATCGTGCAGAAACTGCGCCGGCGATCCGGAAAGACCGGGAACCACCATCGGCCCGTCATCGTGCGTACGGAACAGGTGTGTGCTGGGAATAGGCTCCAGGCAGTCGTGGGTGTCCGGACCCCGATAACGGATTTCGAACCCCGTGTGCGCGGGATGAATCTCATCCTCGTGCAGATACTCCGGGGCGTGTTGCACGAAATCGATCTCGAGGTCATAGGCCCCGCTTTCCAGGTGGAGCGCGGCAGGCTCGAGGTTCTCCTCATGGTGCCAGCGATGCCGGAGGAGGATCCAGGTCTTCTGACCTCGCTTGAGCACGACGCGCCACGAGCGGTTATGCGGCAGTGTGGGACGCTCACCCTCCCCTGTCCGCGGGGCTCCGGCCTGGAAGTGATACTCCCCGTGGTGGTCGATGTACAAAACACCCCGCCAGGTCACCTCGAACTCCTGCGCGCCGCCCAGCCAACGGCCCTTGGCATCATCCATGGCGAAGCCATTGCGGACCGTCACGTACTTCATCTGCGCCGGAGTCAACGTGAGGCCCATGGTCGGGATGACGGTCGGAACAGGGCAGCTCTCACGATCGCACTCGGGCCCGAAGGGATGCATCGAGTCGCGGATCTCGCGCCAGGCCACCCCACCGGCGGTACTGAACTTGCCCTCCAGCCCGGTGCCCACCAGGCCTAACAGTGCCGCGAAAGCCCCACCGTTGGCCGGCGGCACCCAAGTGACGCTCGGAAGATTGCCGCTGTCATTCTCCCAGGCAGGCGCCATGGGAGGCGTCGTGGCGGCATTCTCATCCGCCAGCAGATGTTTGAGGACCAGGCCTGCCGTCTCGCTACCCGACGGACAGGGTTGCCTCGTCTCAGCCTCGACATGTCTCGAAAGATGCTCCGAGATGATACGGCAGCGCTCATGGGCCCGGGCGAATTGGCGTTGGAAATAACGCCAGCGCTCGTGTACCTCACCCGCTTCGATCAGGTGGCGTTCGGCGGCCGCGAAATCCTCGAACAGAAGTCCAAAACGACTGAGGATGCGACGGGGTTGATAGTAGACATCCTGCACTGCCTGGCGCTCGGCGGCATTCAATGCCTGCACGCGTTGCAGTTGATCGAACACTTCCCGGTCCGGTATGGGCAACACGGCCCACAACTCGTGGGCTCCCGTGTCATAGCGGAAAGGCCCGTGCGGCGTGGAATTCCACATAGGCGCATTCGTCGCGGCGAGCGCGCCGGTAAAGCGGCGGGCAGCCGGCGTGACCGCAGATCCCGAATGCTCGAGAATCTCCGCAAAGAAATGCGTGCCCAGTTCGCTCACCTCGGCCGCGGGGAATCCGAGCTCGTGGGTCAGCGCACTTTCAATCCGATGCCAGCTCCAACGCTCGACCACCTCCTCACCCACCTCGACTTTCAACAGCTCGCGGCGCAGATGACGCAGCGAGTGCTCATCGGCGTACTCCGGCAGACCGAGGGGCTGGTCGTCGGCCTCGTTGGCGTCCTGGAGTGGGAAGGGATCCTCACCGTCCAGGTGGTGCTCCGCCGTGAACAGAAACAGGATTTCCCCGATCGAGAAGGGCGATGCATAGATTTTCGCGAGAATTTCCGCGAAACGCAGGGTGTGCGTGGGAGCGGTCCGCCAGCTATCCGTCGTGATGGTGGGATCGAATCCCGCCAGCCGGGAGAGCGGATCGAGATTGGCGGCGAGCAACTTGATGAACTCGGGGGCACGTGGCTTGCATTCGTGGCGGCACTCGGCGTGCCAGGCAATGCCTTCCAACAGATGTTGAACAGCCCAGGGCCAATGTTGAGCCGCGGGCCCGACCCACAACGAGAGCAGGTACGTCCGGTTGGCCCCGGTTGCCCCGGACGCCGCCGGCTCGCGACCGGTGAGTTTCAGACGGAACTGGTCGCGCAACATCTGCAAGGCGGCGAGCTGGCGGATGAAGTCGGGACCGCCGAAGCCCAGCACTGTGCAGATGTCCGCCAGCTCCACGAAGTGATATCCAGCGCCACAGCGATGACGGAGCTTCAACCAGAGCCGGACAAAGACCAGCAGCCTCTCCAGGGCCGCGGCAGGATCCTGAGCCGGGAATTCGATCCACAGCTCCTCCAGGCAACAGGGCTCGCACTCGGGGAACTCACCGCGGCGATCATGGCCATTTCTGAACGGCACGAAGCCACATTTCCACAGCGCGACCAACTCGCAGTAGGTCAGGCAGGCGCACTCGAGAAATTGTGGGACCGGAATGCGATTGGAATGGCGCTGCCGCTCATCCACAACAACACAAGTCGAGGCGATCGAGTACGGTCCTCCGACAACGGCGACACTGATACCTGGATGCGGCGGCTGCTGGGCCTCATGCGCACACGGTCCCGGCATGACACCGCCAAACAAGGTCGTGAATTCCTCGGGCGAAATGCCGAGGTACTCGATTGCAATATCGAGCCGGACCGGGTAGCGCCACAGGTGAGTCTGGAAGTCCGCTGGCTGGTGGGTTGGATCGAGTACGAATTCGGTGATACAGCGGCGAAACGTACGCAGGGTCTCGAATCGGCAGGTGTCGAAATGCTCCAGGTAGGTTCGATTGACATCGAGCGCCTGGTTGTAGGGCAGACAGCAGGCCGAAAAGTCATTCTTGAGTTTGTCCCACACGGTGGGGTCGACCGCGGCATTGACCGCGACCGGAGTCGCAGGCGTGGAGTACTCGGGCAGCGCATCGAAAATGCGCCGTGGCTCGTGACAATCGGCACGTTCGTGGCGGTCGCCGTGGCAACCGCACTCGTGCGGCGTGCAGGCGCAATCGTGACGCTTCTCATCCTCCTCGCAATGATCCTCACAAAGCTCATAGCCCGCGAGCGCATCCCCGGAGGTGTTGTAGACCACGCCATGCTGCGTGGGTGGGCTGGTCGAGGCCATGAATTCCAGGCACTCGTTCACCAGGTCGATCATGGGAATCGGCGTATCGAGGTTGGCACGGGTAACCGACAGTGTCTCGATCGGACCGCGACGGATGTCGATGGGTCCCTGCAGCGTGGTGTGTCCCGGTGACGGCGCGGCAAATGGATGATCGCAGGAAGAGCGCTCAGAGGTGCGCAGCATCTCGTGGAGATACTCGACCGGCCCCAACGGAGAAAGGTACTGAGGCGGAATGCAGTCAGTGAGACAGCCCGGATTGATCGGCCCGAACGGACTGCTCCCGGGCGGGGTGAATACCGGCGCGGGGGCACCGCTCGCGGTCACCGCATTGTTATAGATCGTGGTCGCCACGTCATAGGCAATGGTCCCGATCAGCGCCTGTTGGAAGTCATCGGTCGGAAGATCGAGAATCGAGTCGACGCTCGTGAAGCCGCGTGCGAACAGAGCCTCCATGACGGAACCGTCGAAAGCTGCTGTCGCGCCCGGAATCTGTGCCACCGTATACAGATCGTTCAGAGTCCAGACGGCCTGCACCACCCAGTCCTGTGCGGCCGGGTCTCCCGGGGCCGCGGCCACGGCGGCCGCCACCAACGTCGCCCGGTTGAGTGGTGAGCCGAGAGCGAAGCCTGCGTAGGCCGCGATCGTGCGGGCGATGAGATCGTCAGCGGAGGATGGGACATGGAAGCGTGGTGGGCCAGCGGCACCCGAAGCCAGCATGACCGGCGCGGCAGTGCCGAGCTGAAAGAACTTCTGAACATAAGCAATGAAGGCTGCAATGCGCGCCGCGGTGTTGCCTGGCAGGGTAAATGGCGGCAGGACATTGTCGGGAACGGTCGCCCATGCCGCTGGAAGTGTCGTCTGAAAGAGCGTTTGCCAGTTCGCCGGCGTGGCAGTCGAGACATCGGTGATCGCGCCGAGCGGTGCACCCAACAGGCTGGCCTCGATTCCCTGGTAGAGAAAATTGCCGCCGAAGTGATATCCCTGGGTCAGAACATATAACACGACCTCGAGAAACGGCACGGGCGCACCGGCCGCCCCCGCTTCCGCCGGCCAGAAAATAGCCTCGTCGTTGCCTTCCTGGTAACTCCTCCACGGCAAAGGCGGTTTCCCGGGCACCGCGGGCGGAAACTGTACCCAGTCGGACCAGACCTGCCCTGGAGAAGCATTGAGCACGTCCCAACCGGGCATGGTGGGGTTGGGCGGTACATTGAACGCTTCGATGAGGCGCGCCGCCTGGGCCGGATTCATGGCACCGGACAAGCTGATCCAACCAGCGTCCACGGCTCGTGTGATGGTATCGAGGTTGGTCTGCTGCGTGGTACCGAAAACGAGCTGCTGCCGGCTCTGCTTCTGTTGCTGACTGGTCTTGTTGGACTGAATCGACTGGTTGTAGGTCAATGCATAAAAATAGGCCGGCGGCACATTCCGGCCGACCGCCCCGGTGAACAGGATCTGGGATTGCGCCTCGGTCGTGAGCCGCGAGGGTGTGCCGTTGGGATTGACCGGGAAGGTGACCAGTGCGGAGGTGGCGTTCACCGCCGCGCGGCGACACCAATAGGCCGTCGACAGCGCGAAGACATAAGTCGTCAGCCGCAAGGCCTCGGCATCGGCCGGGCCATAGTAGGCCGCGAGCGAGCCCTCGAACTGCTGGCGGTTCTGCTCGTGCGGGTTGGTTCTGACCTGTCCGTCATTGGTCGGATAGGTGTACATGTCCTCCAAAGAATCCATCGGCTCCGGCTGCGGCAGCAGCGACGGAGGGGGGCCCGGCAGCGGGTCGGCATGTTGATAAGCGAGCTCGTTGGCGATGTTGCGACACTGATCGATGCTGAGGTCGGCGATCACGTCATCGGTGGGAGGCGTCCCGGCGCCCGGGTCGGCCGTCAACACCGCCCGCACGGCGGCATCGAGTGTGTCGAAGTTGGGAGGCGAGCTGTCCGTCGGGGCCGTCAGCAGGTTGGTCGACGACGGCAGAGTCACAAACGCGCTGACATTCTCATCAGGAATCGTCTGGATCGCGTCAGTGCCTGGAAAGGGACCACCCAGACTGTATACCGCCACGTTGTAGTAAGTGCGGGGCGCGAACAGCGGCGCGACACCCGGGCGATCGAACTCGATCCGCAGGTCGGGACTGCCGTCATATTCGGGGCCGGGAGGCGCGTACGCGATGAGCGCCGTGGCCACGGAATACGATGCCGGCAGTCCGGGCAATGGCGGCGAGGAGTGTTGCACGATCTGGCTCGCGGCAAACGAGGCCGAGCCGAAGAGCGCTCCACCGGTCGCGTTCGCGTGAGACAGATCGTAGACCTGGACCGTCAGGCCGGTGAGAAAGTCCGAGGTAAACTGGCCCGGATCGGTGGCGGTCGGTGGCAGCAGTCTGAGTACGATGTAGTTAGCCATGGCGTGCTCTCGAAATCAGTAGGCATCCAACAGTTCGGTGAAGTGACACACAGCGCCTCAGTCGTGCATGGAGCGGGACATGAGATAGCCGAAGCCGGCCGCGATCCCACCGACCAGCGCGGCGCCGGCCAACACGGGCAGCGACACGGGAGCCGTGGCAACCGCGAGAACTGCGAGACCGGCCACGGCCGCGCCTGTCACAACGGCCCCACCGGTGCCGACGGCAATTGAAGTCCCCTTTCCCAACCCGGCCTGGCGCGCCTCGTTCTCGAAGACATAGCCCGCCGGTGCGCCGACGACTCCACCGATGATGGCGGGTCCCGGAGCCTTGGCACCGGCGAAAGAAGCTTCCGCCAGGGTATCCCAACCCAACTGGGTGGCGAGGTGCCCGCCCGCCTCGAGCGTCAACATCGACTCCCCGGAGCCGGCCACGATCTGGGTGAATGGGCTGAGACTGTTGAGGGGAGCGCCCCCGCCGCCGCCAGGGCCGGGCTCGGCATCAAGCGGCGGCGGTGTCAGGAAGCTTTCATTCTCCTCTGGAGCAGCTGCCACGGACTGCAACGGCTGCACCGACTGCAGGGGCTCTGGAGTCGATGCGGAGGCGGTCCCCGTACCCGATCCCGTCGGTGGGAATTTCAGATACACCTGAGGGTCTGGGGTCTTCATCGCCCTGTACGGGTAATAGTCGAAGCGGTACGGAGTCTGCGGATCCTGGGACAGCAGGTAATTGCGGCCTTGCACGGAAACCGGATCAAAAACGTTCTCCGCGTAGTCCGTCATGGGCCGGTCGTTAGCTCTCGAAGAGAACACCGTGGGATTGCGGATCGAGTAACGCGTCACCTGGTCGTACGGATCATCCAGACTCGAGTAGTGTTTCAAGTCAGCAATGCGATCACCGGAAGTCGACCAGATCCGCAGGTCCATGTATCCCGGAGACTGGCTGCCGGGCCGGTTCGAGCCCCCCGGAAGGGTCTGCACCTCGATATCGGCGCTGTAATAACCGCCGGGGGCGTTGTTGATACGGCTCTGCACGACGGGAAGAACGTCAGCATGAGCTTGTGTCCCTGCCGCGCCGTTGACGGATGGCGAAACAAAACTCGCGCCTTTCGGCCAGCCATACTTGTCGACATCATCCGTGCCGCCCGGGTCGACGAAGCGCATCGGGTTGCCGCGCCCATAGGCGAGACCGTTCAGAGTGGATGCGATTCCCAGCGGATCGCAGCTCGTCCAACGGCCGAGCCAGGTCGCGTAGTAGCGCGCCCCCTGGTAGTTGAGGCCTGACTCCAGATCACGCTCCTTGGCGAGAAACCGGTAGCGCTTGCGACTCACCTCCGCCTGGGTGCGGCCCGCCTGGTAGGAAGTGCTTCCGTAGGGATAGTATTCCTCGTACGTGATGACGGCAGCCGACTCATCCAACTCCAGACAGGCACTGCCGAGCTGGTTGTCGAATTGGTAGCGCACGGTTGTTTCGTCTCCGTGGGATTCCACGAGCGCAATACGCCGCGTGTCGTCCATCACATGAAGAGTGGTGCGCTCGAGGGCAACCGTATCGCCGTCGCCTTCATACTCGCGATAGACCTCGAAGCCGGCGCCGATATAGATCCTCTCCGCGTGACGCGTCCCGTGACCTCTTTCAGTCGCTTTTCTGACGCGTTGGCCGGTTGAGTCATACCGGTAGAACGTGCCTGGGCCCGCGTGGTCGCCGTTCGCCGCCTGCGCCTGGGTCCGCACGAGTTGATCCTTGAAATCCCACTGCATCTGAGACAGATGCGGCATGCGGATCATGTTGCCATCCGAATCGTAGGTGTAATCCTCCATCGCCTGGCCGATCGAAGTCCGGGTCAGGTGGTTGTTGGACTCGATCTGCCCGTACTGATACTGGCGGCGCCAGGTTCCGGACGGGCCGGCGTCGTGGCGCAGTTCCTGGATATTGCCGGCGGCATCGTACCGGTAGTGCTCGCGATAGTTGCGCATCGCGTGACCGTCACCCGGGAGATGCAGACCCACGCGACCCCGGTCATCCCAATTCGTGGGGCCGGAGTGATGCTCGCGTCCGCTCGCCTGGATCAGGCGGTAGACCGCGTCATAGAAATAATCGCCGTTGGCCTTGACGACCTGGTTCCGGAAATACACCGCCTGTTGGGCCGCATCGAGAATGGATGTGATGTTGCCGACCGGATCATAGACATACGACAGATCCTGGAGCCCGGCGCCCCCACGGGTGGTCTTCAGATGAGCCAGCCGGAATGTCAGAGGATCGTAGTGGCTGAAAGTATGAGCGCCGTTACCATAGTCGATCGACTCCCGCTGGCCCTTGGCGTTGTAAGTCATGTCAGTGACGTAGGGCGAGAAGGCATCGGGTCCTTTTAGACTGACCTCCAGACGGTACAACAGACTGCGCTCGTTGTAGGCGGGTCGGCTGACACTGCGGTCCGGGGCGATCAGGGCCACCGGCCGGTTGAGTGCATCGTAAGAAGTTTCGCTCGAGAACACGCCCGGCTCGAGGCGCGGGGAATTCGCCCAGTCGGTTGCATCCCGGAAGTCAACCAGGAGTTGACGGGCGCCGCGCAGCAGGTTGCCTTTGAAATCGTACGATGACGTCGTGAGGACACCGGAGCCGTCGAACTGCCGGTAAGGCTTGGTCAGCAGGTTGTGTCGCGCGGCCCCGGGCTGACTCTCACCGTATTCCATCCGCTCGGCGAGCTTTTCGGGGCCCGCGCCGCTGCGCACGAACAAAGACGTTGGACGGCGCAACGGGTCGTAGTCGTAGCGGAGCCGGAAGTCGCGGCTATTGAAGGTGAGAAGCGGTTTGCCGCTGATGTCGGCGACCGTCCATCGCTCACCCGCATCGGGGCTGTACTGGCGCAGCTTGCGGCGCAGGAGGTCGTAGTCAAAAGTCGCGATGACACGGCCCAACGGATCGGTGACGGCGCGGGCATTTCCCTGGATATCGAACACCGTGCGAGTCGCGTAATACTCCTCGACCTCTTCCTCGGCGCAACGCAGGCGGTTTTGCGCCACGCAGAGGAACGTACGCGCCAGAGGGTCCACCCACGCACGGGCAGGTGTACTCGCGTGCTCCGCGGTCTTCGCCGCAGCGTCCCTTTCGCGGTCGCCGAGAACGCCACTGCGTCGCTCGTCATACCAGGTAGGTGAATAGAAGGTCCTTGGAACATGACTCAACAGAGGGCCAACGTCCGGGTCTTCCGCCGGATTGGCCAGTACGGTGTCATTGGCATCCCAGGTCTCCTGGTACCAGGGGTCGAAGACGGTCTTTTCAAAGGTATGATCGGGATGGAGCGTCGCCACGGCGCGCCCGAGCGGATCGTACAGGAGCGTACTGGCGATGCCCGTCATGGCCGCGAATTCGAATCGATGCGTGGCAGAGAAGTCGGGCTCGAACTTCCGTACCGGGCTGCCCTTGTTATTGAAGATCGTCCAGCCGCTGCCGATCCAACGCGGCTCGCCGGAGGGTCCGGGCTCGGCCTGCTCACGGGTTTGAATCACCCGCCCGAATCCGTCCGAATACTGGAAGCTATGTTGAATTCTGGACTCTGCGCCCGGAGCAAGGTCCGACACGTGGGTCTCACGCGCCAGGCTGTACTTCACCGCAGGCTGAGGCTGGCTCTCATGCCGTGTACGATCGAAAGCAAACAGGTCGTAAACCGTGCGGGTAGTGGCTTTGCCAAGAATCGCGCCGGGGTCGGACAGCGGATGCCGTAAGTGCTCGAGACGCACCTTCTCGGGCAGATCGGCGACAAAGCCTTCCAGGGAGTCGCCGACCTGCTCGTCGGCCTTCCCCATGATCGCCGTACCGGCCACCTGCCCCAAGGCGTCGAAGGCGACCCGGCTTCGATTGCCGTTGGGGTCTGTGACTTGCTTGGCTCGTAGAACGCGGTAGTCGAGTTGCGCTTGGGTAACGTTCGCGAGCGGATCGCGTGTCAGTACAGGCGCGAGGTCATGCGCGTCGTACGTCACGTATGAAACGTTTCCGAACGCGTCTCTGAACCGGTGGGGCAGGAAGAAATGTCGGCGGGCGTAGGCGAGCTCAGTAGCCGGATCATCCTCAATACGAGGCGAATAGTAGGTGCGTCCGCTCAGGGTCCACCAGCGCCCATCGCCGTCGATTTGCGCATAGCCGCCATCCCGGCCGAGCACCCTCGCCGGCTCAGGAAGTTTGTCCGCATACACCTGCGTCAACAGCCGCGGTGTCAGCGCGAGTGAGTAACTCTCACCGGCCAACGCAAGGGACTGCAGCTCGCCAGAGGGCAACAAACGCTCCAGGGAATCACTGCGATAACGGATACGGGACTCTTGAACCAGGCGGCGGTAGGGCTCCGGACCCGAAGCGCCCTCGCCCTTGAAATCCTCGAACGGGAGATCATGGTGACCGTCACCGGCACGCGCGACTTGCCGACGGATCTCCCGGAAAGTCAGCAGAGGCGCGCCGCTGTGGTGTAAGCCAGGTGGGCGCAAGTGAAGAAGCTCGTAGGACCGGGAGCTGGCGGCCAGGGGCGTCCGATAGTCCTCGGGTGAGTCGATCGTGTTGGTGTAGCGATTCTCGACCAGGGTCGCCACCAGCTTCGCCTGCGTGGCACGATCCGCAACGCTCAATAGCGGCGAGCGATCGGCGAAACGGCGACCATAGGCGATGCTGGCCGACTGCAGCACATTCCCGTATTGATCGACCAGGAGTGTTACGGCGTGCGAAATGCGCGGGTCGGCGCGATACGCATGATCCACTTCGTACAGCCGGCGCTCGTAGCTCAGTGTCAGCGCTTCGCGAGGGTGAGTGAAGAAAACACCGTGAAGGTTACAGCCACGGGGTTGCAACATCCGGATGGTGGAATTGCTCTCGGCGACCGAATACGGCCGTTTCGACTCATCCGCGCCATCCAGGCTGTAGACCTCCTGGCGCAACAGCGACCCCTTGAGTGAGCGACAGGCCTCGCGGATCTGCTCCGGATGTAACTCGTCAGGAAGAATCGTATCGGGTAAGAGATCGTCGCCATGCTCGCCGGGCGGCCGATAGTACTCATGGGCTAACAGACGCGATACGCGGTCGCCCCCCAAAAAGACCCCTGTGTGATACCAGGTCTTGGTCAACACCGGGGGCACTCGCCAGGCCGGGTCCTCATTTGTGACTCCGGGTAGCCCCGCGGCGGTGCCCGTCGCGAATTCCTCGCCATCGATCGTCTCGATGCGGGCGAATCCCCGGAACTCACGCTCGACGGCGTCGTAGTAACCGTGATGATAGGAACTGGTCGAAACGAAGCGGTGCCGACTGACGGCGTCGAATGTCTCGACCCGCTTTACGACCTGCACGGGAAACGGCAACGAGGTTATCCAGGGCTGTCCAGCCGCCTTGTCAGCGAGATAGAACTCCGTCGCGGAGGCATATTCGACCACCGTCTCGGCACCCATGTTGTTGGCAATGCGCGTGAGGAGGTGTGGCTTCACTCCGCGCATGAGATCCATGTAGCGCAGCGGGCGCCGCTCGTACGCAGGCAGCGGGCTCGACCAGACCAGGCAGGCCGTGCCTCGGCCCAGGAAATCGACAACAGACAGGGACCGCGCCCCGGATGCGGGGAGCCCTCGCAGGACCCTGGGGGGCGAGAGAGAATTGCCCGATTGATTGAGGTAGACGTGGACCTCGCTAGCGGAGATATACAAGATGTCCGTGGTACCGGACCCATCGGTATCCGCCAACTGGACCTGCCGGCTGTCGAATAGTCCGGGACTATCGAACCAGGGCGACGCATCCAACACGATTTTCGCGCCGAAACGGCCGTACCCCAGGTTAGGCCAGTAACAAACCTCTCCGTTGCGGATGCGGACGATGTCGGTCAGACCGTCGCCCGACATGTCGGCGAGATGAATGGACTGTGTCGGGTCGGAGAAAACGATGCGCGGTCCATCACCCTCGTCGGGCGGCGCCGGTATGCGCACCGCCGGACCGAAACCCTCCTCCCGCAAGGACGGGTGCCATCGGAAGGCAGAGTCCTCGGTGATCAGGATGTCCGGTATGCCGTCGCCGGTCAGATCGACAAAGCGCAGATCGGCATCGGTCCAGTTCAAACGGGGCAGCGAGCGAAATGGCAGGAACCTGCCCCACCCGCTTTCGAGCCCACCCGGAGACTCGGGATCGCGTGCGCGCTCATAGAAACCGCCCGCGCCGCGGCCGAAATCGACCAGGTCCAGTTGCCCGTCACCGCCGACATCCAGTAGTTGCACATCCGCCGTGTTGAGTGAAGCCGATACCGGCTTGCGCGCCACCACCGAGGTTTTGCCGAAGCGCCCCTGGCCGAGGTTGTGTTTGAAATACCATGCCGGCCCCTGCTCGCTGAGCACGCCCGCAATACCCTCGCCGTCGAGATCCGCCCAGCGAAACTCCAGACCATCGATCCCTTGCGGGAGGCTGTCGCAATCGACTTCCCGAAGCTCGAGCGGCCCGGGATCGTCGGCTTCGAGCGGACTACGGCTGTAAGTGAGCTCGAGCGCCGGCAGGCTCCGTTTCCGGTAGGTGTGCTCCGTCAGCCGGGTATAGCCGGACTGCACCACCCGGGTGAGAAAGGAGCCGATCGGCTTTTCGTCGTAGTGAAATTCCGTCGAGCCGACGAGATAGCGCTCCGCACCTAACTCGTGCGGAAAGTGATGCAACATCAGAACGCGCCGACACAGCCGATGAGTACGGATCTCGAACCCGGAGCGATAAGTCGAGAAGGGATCGCGGCGGACCGGCCATTCGACCGCATCGCCCCGAGTGTCGAAACGCGCGAACTCGTCGCCGTCCGCATCGCGAAAAACGCTATAGCTCTCATCGCCATAGTCGAAGACGACTTCGAACATCCAGTCCGCGGCGGCCCGGGAGGGCTCCGGGCATGCGTGATAGCGACGCTGGGGTATCCGGTTTCCATACAGGATGCGCTTCAGATATCGATTGGCGGGTCGCTGCCGCCCACGCTCACCCGGTGCCGTACGATCGACCCCAAGGAGATTTTCCGCTACGTATTCATACGATGAAGCATTCCCTTTGCCGTCATAACTGGAGGAAACCAACCATCGGAACACATGTCGAGGCTGCTCCGGGTCGCTGATGCGCGACTCGGACGTATCGCCATAGATGGTCTGGATGTTGTCCTTGGTGAACGAGCGCCAATGGATGTAGCCATCACGCAGTCTCTTCCAGCGCTCGATGCGTGCAAACAGCCCCTCAATTCTCGGGCGGTAGCGCCGGATGCGAAATCCGTCGCGCTCCTGGTCGTCGTATCGCCAATCGCCATCCGTACCCCGCAACACCGGAACGAGATCCTCGCTGCCAGTCAGAATGAAGACCTCCGACTCCTCTTGGTCGTCGTACCGATAGCGCGGGATTCCCTTTTCTGTCTTACAGACAATGGAGGGAACCGAGTAGCTCATTCCCACGCCGCAGACATCGTTGGCGCCACCGGAGTCATAACTCAGGAGGAGCTGTGGCGCGAAACCGGAGCGCGCGGCGCTGACAGGAATCGGAATATTCAGCGCGGCCGTTCCGGTCATTCCGTTAGTCGAGAATTTCTCGCCAATGCCCTGAAGTGCGCCCCCGCCCTTGGGAAACGAAATCTGCGGCAGGGACGCCTGCGGCGCAGCGTCCGACGGCGGAGGAGTGATGTCAGTGTCGGAGGCCATGCTGAAGGGGCCCGGCTAGCGCTGCTGCTTGTGCCGCATCGCGCCGCGATGGCCGGGGCGCTTGGGTTTAGGGTGTAGGGCTCGCGGAGATTCCTGATCAGCGTGCTCCGAGCCCGGTTCCGTCATGTCCTCCGCGAGGTACGCGATCTGTGTGAAAGGGATGAAAACCCGTGCAGATTCAGGGGGATTGTGCGGATAGACCCGACGGACCAGCGCCTCACTCTGAAACCAGACTCCGGCGGGGTCGACGGCCAGGATTATGGCAACGCAGTCAGGACCGTCGGGAAACAGAGTGGGA
>Ga0105240_10009841_pt1 | contig 13494 bp, 8 predicted proteins | sample KBSC54metaG_FD_80426 | JGI IMG/M metagenome (GOLD analysis project Ga0105240, IMG submission 80426) | Corn rhizosphere microbial communities from Kellogg Biological Station, Michigan, USA - KBS C5-4 metaG | ecosystem: Host-associated > Plants > Roots > Rhizosphere > Soil | place: Michigan, USA... | reverse complement strand
TCTTCTCCGAACGGAAGCGGTCGCGCACCTCGATGCTGATCTTGTCCGAATTCGCCACGATGTCCTGCGCGGAGAGACGATACGGGCCGGTCAGGCCGTTGCCGCGGATCTCGTCGCGCCCGTAGAGCTGATCGTCATTGGCGGCGAAGCCGGTGAACATCAGGTGGTTGCCGGCATATTGCACCTTCACGCCGTTCAGCGTGCGGCTGTAGCGCATCAGCTTGGTGTCGGTGAGGCCGGTCTCGAAATCCCCGAACAGAGCCGAGGCCTCGCGGCGCTCCAGGCGGATGTAGAGCTTGCGGCGGGTCGCGGCGTCGTAGGTCTGCTGCGTGCCGTCGCCATAGACGGTGTAGTAGCGATCGGGATCGATCGTGCCGAGCAGGCCGCGATCGCGATCATACTTCTTGTCGGTGTCGTAGGCCATTGTCAGCAACCAGGAGCCTTTGATCCGGCCCTTGACGTAGAGCGCGAGCTGGCCGTCGCTGGTAACGTCGTGGCGACCGCCGGGAACGCTTTCCGAATGCTTCTTCAGCGTCGAATAGCCGAAGGTGCCGCGCCCGAAGCCGACGACCACCCAGTCCTTTTGCGAGGCCGACAGCCAGGCCTTGAAATCGACGCTGGTGTCGCGCGCCTCATCCTTCAGCTGGATCGAGACATGCGCCTGGCCGGCCTGCGTGGTCGGCTGGAGCGCGACGAAGGCGATGCCCTCGTCGCCAACCACGCGCGCGGTGGTCTCGGCGCGGTCGAGACCGGCGAGCTGGCGGCCCTGCTCGGCATCGAGCTGCTGGGCGGCGGTGTAGGGCTGGTCCACCGTGAAGGGCACAATGGTGCCGGCGCGAACCGGCTTGCCGTCGCGATCGGTCACCTGCACCGCGATCAGCGGGCGGGTCAGGCCGTCGGCGGTGAGGCGCGACTTGGCCGGCAGGAAGACGGCATGGGCTGGCGCATTGGCGTAGTGAACCTTTCTGGTGAGCGTGGCGACCGCCTGGCCCTTGGCGTCGAGCACCACGGCCATCAACTCGTTGTCGCGATCGCGCAGCGGCAGGCCGGTCCAGGTCGAGATCGCCACGCCGCGTGGACGGTCGGTATCCGTCCCGTCGAAGGACAGCGGATCGACCTGATCGCCGTTGAGGGTGAGCGCGACGCGCTGGTCCGGCGCATGACGGATCACGACGCGCAGCGCAGGCGCACGCGGATTGTGATCGGCCAGCGGGAACATCCAGTCGATACCCGGCGTCGCCTTTGCCAGCCAGTCCGAACGATTGCCGGCGGCGTCGGCATCGGCGTCGATGTCGATCGGTAGCGCCGCGTCAGCCTTGTCAGCGCCGGGGACGGGGCGCAGCTGGAAATCGACGCGCTGCAGGCTACCGCCACCGCCCTCGACGAAGCGCGAGATCGGATTGCGGGCCTGGCGGGTGTTGATGTCGCAAGCGACCGGCTCGTAGCGGCCGGAGATCGAATTGGTATCGATCTGAACCACATGGGTTCCAGCGCGCACGCCCTCGAAGTGATAGAGGCCATCCTTGTCGGTGACGACGAGGGTACCGTCCTCCATCAGCAGGCGGACGCCCGCGACGCCCACGCGGCTCTTGTCGGGGTTGCGGCAATCGCCTTCCGTCACGCGGCCGATGATGGTCAGCGCATCGGTGTTGAGCAGCGGCTTGATGCGCACCGAGGCGCTTGCATCGTTGGAGCTCGCGCCGCGATCGCCCAGCGCGGAGGCGTGGTTGACCGCCTCCCCGGTCGGCGCGCCGGGCGCCACGTCGACGACGTAGCTGATCTCCGCCGTTCCGCCGGCGGGAATAGCCGAAACGCTGAATTTCAGCGTGCGCCCGTCCAACGAGACGTCCGGCGCCCCGGCACCCCTGGCCGAGCCCTTGTGATAGCGGATCGCCAGCGGCAGGATGTCCGTGATGACGACATGATCGGCCTCGGCGCTGTCGCGATTGGTCAGCTTGAGGCGGTACTGGACGAAGTCGCCCGGCGACGCCTCCGGAATCGAGGCCTCCTTTTCGAGCAGCAGCACACCTCCCTGGCCCGGATCGACCGGAATATCGACGTGCAGCGGCTCCATGCCGGCCAGATCGAAGGCCTTGCTGTAGGAGCCGTCGGAAATCAGGAAGCCGCCGATGTCGTTCGACAGACCGGCGATCGCATCGGGCGTCGCGACAGACGGCGCACTGTAACCCTTGGGCGGCGTCACGACGAGGCGGTAGCGCCCCTTCGGCAGCAGAGGGAAGCGGAAATTGCCGTGGACCGGGGTGTAGACATGGCCCAGGCTGTCGGTGACCTGGGCGCCCGTCACCATCGTCGAGGGATAGTCGCTCTTCCCGTCCTCGCCATAGACATGCGCGGGCTTGCCGGTAGCATCGTCGAGGATGGTGACGGTCGCGCCGTCGAGCAGCTTGCCGGTGCGAGAATCGAAGACGTAGCCCGTCGGATCGATCAGAATGGTGGCCGACGAGCCGTAGCTGTACCCGTTTTCGGAAAAGCTGAGCTTGATCGTGCCGGTGCGGCCAAGTGCCACCTTCGGGTTGCAAGCCTGGAGATCGGGCGCCAGCGTATCGGTCAGCCCCGGAAAGGCGCCGGCGAAGACACCGGTGTTCGGGCCGGTTTCGAGCAGCGGCACCTTGCGCATCTGCGAACCGATCTGGACATCGATCCAGGCCGTCTCCCGCACATTGGGATCACGGTTCTCGCCCGCGGCATCGAGCGCCAGGATGCGGGGATAATCGACATCGAGCGATTCCAGCCGCACGGCCGACGCGATCTGCGTCTCGTTGATCGGAGAAGGCGTGAAGGTGAGCGAGGCGGCGTCGCACTTCATCCCCTGCAGATTATAGTCGTCGGGAAGCTGGTAGAAAGTCAGCGTGGTCGGCCGCTTGCCGATGATATCCGCCGTTTCTACGGTGTTGGACTGCACCTCTCGCGCACCTGCCGGCACTGAATAATGGATCGTCGCGGTGTTGCGAACAGGCGTCGGCAGCGCCGCCGTCGTGCAGACGGCAGCGGTGACGAGGCCCAAGCCGAAACTGGCGATCTTCGAGAGGATGAATGCTTTGGACATGCGACTCCCCGTCCGGCGCGCGCCGGCAAAGACGCGCGCCGGGGTTGAGTTTACCGATGTGGTTACAGGCTTAGTTGACCGTCGCCTGGAACTGCACCGCCATGGGCACGAGCGTGGTGACCTGCGGCATCATCGCGCGGACGGTGGTGCCGTCCCACGAGCCGCCGTACAGATCGGTCTCGTCCGCACCGGTCGCGTCGTCATCCTCGGACGTGCCGAGCAGGATGCAGTTCGCACCGCCGACGCCGGCCGTGCCGACGACGATCGAGCCGGGCACGTAGGTCATGTTGGCCGGCAGCGCATCGGTGAGGTTGAGTGAGGTCGCCGTGTTCGGACCGGCGTTGCTGACGCGCATGCAATATTGCACGATGGCGCCAGGAATCGCCTTCGGTGCGATGATCCCGTCGACCGGATCGGAGATCAAGGTCGCGGTCTTGAGCACGTTCAGCGTGGTGCCGGAGATCTGGTAGGCATCGCCCGCGCGGTTCTGGCCGTTGCGCGCGAGGTCGCCGTAGCTGACGCCGTCGGCGAACACGATATCCACCTTGGTCGGATCGTCGACCTGGGTCAGCGGCGTGGCGACGAGGTCGGCACCCAACGAACCCGACGTACCACCATCGGCGGCGACGGCGGTCAGCGAAACGATGGCGAAGTTGTTGCCCGGCGTATTGGGAATGTCCGCGACGATGAACACGGTCACGGTCGCGTCGGGCGCCAGCTCGTCGATATAGGTCTTGGTATCGACGCCCGCGTCGTAAACGCCGTTGCCGTTGCTGTCGACGAACACGCGCTCGTTGGTGACGTCGAAATTGTCGACGCCGATGATCGGGATCGACAGGTTCTGCTGATCGGCGATCAGGCGGAAATCCTGGATCGAGTTGGTGTTGTTGGTGACGGTGAAGGTGGTCACCTGGTTGGTCGCGCCGAGCGAAGTCTGGGTCGCCTGCCCGCCGACTTCGGCGACGGTGAGGTTGACCTTCTTATCGACCAGGAAGCTGGACTGGTTGGAGTTGGCCGAACCGGCGTTGCCGCCGACGGTATAGGTGACGGATGCGGTATTGTTGACCTGCGTACCGGCGACGGTGCCGCTGGCGCCCGCTGCCTGAGCCGCGCCAGCACCGAACGTGGTGATGGCTAGACCCGAGAGCAGGATGCTCTTGAACCTGCGATTATACATGACGAATACCCCTGTTTACTTGGACGAATGGAACGAAATCAGCGGAGCACGGCGCGGAAGGCGACCTGACCCGCAGCGCCCGGAGCGAGCGGCTGGGCGAGACGCCAGCGGACGACCTTGACGTCGTCGGAGCTGGCGGAGCGGAGAGCGCCATCCGGGCCCTTGACCCGAAGAGCGGCGAGGGAGCCGAAGGTGGAACCATCCACCGAAAGCTCCGGCGCGGGAGACCCGTCCGCGGGCGCGACATAGTTCACGCCCTGCGGCAGGGGATTGGAGAGCACGAAGTCCTTGACGGGCTGCGTGCCGGTGTTGCGATAGGTGAGCTGGTAGACCAGCTTGTCGCCGGGAACGGCGTGGCCGGTGGCCTTCAGATCGACGCGCGTGGTGCCGTCCTTCGCGGCGACGCGCTTCTCGGTGAGCACCTTGGTGACGAGATCGACCGGGCCGGCGATCGCCGGCGCGGCGACCGTCGCCACCAGCGCGACGATAAGGGTCTTGGGCAGGAACATGAATATTCTCCTCAGCGAATTGCGACTTTGAAGGTGATGGTCCGGGTCTGCCCGGATGCGACGTCCCCCAGCGGCACGGCGATCCCCGATGCATCGAGGTTGCCGCCGTCCGCGATCGCGGACCCGTCAAGGGTGAGGGAACCGGGAACGTAATCGGTCCCCTCGGGAATGGGGTCGGTCACGACCGCCCCCAGGGCACTGCCGACGCCGGTGATGCGGGCGGTCAACGTGTAGGTGATCTGCGCGCCGTGCGTGGGATTGGCGCTGCCGTCCGCCGCCTCGACCTTCTGCGCCTTGGTGAGTGCCACCACGGGCTCGCCCGCCCCCGCTCCGCCCGTTGCGACGAGCGGCTTCGACAAGGCGGCGGCGGCGGTGGTCGCACCGACCACGGCGGTGCTTCCGCCGTCGCCCTTCTGCGGGAAGGCGGTGCCCGGCTGGCCGTAGCCGGTCAGGGCGTGGGCGGTCACCGAGAGCGAACCGCGGCCGGCCGCTCCGGCTTGCACCAGAGCGTCGAGGTGCAAGATCTGGCCCGGTGCGAGCTCGACCGTCTGGCCGCCCTTCGAGATCACAGCGCGGGCGGCACCGGCGTCGTCCCCGGACAGCTGAAAGCCGGAAATCGCGGCATCGATGCCCGCGATCGTCCCATCCAGGACGAACGCCTCGCGGCCGTTTCCGCGATTGGTCAGGATGAAGGGTACGCGCACCGAAGTTGCTTCGGGCACATCCAGCGCACTGGAGGAAGCCCAGCCAAGGTCGATCCCCAGTTCTTCCTCGACGGCAATACCGGCCGTGTTGGATGTCGCCTGCGCTTCCTTCCCATCCTGCTGGTAGGCGATCACCGCCGTGTTGGGGATGATCGTGCCGGCAGGCGCAGAAGCGGCATCGGCTTGCTGCCCGGTCAGCACGAGCACCGCCGCAGCGCATGCGCTTCGCGACCTTGAAAAGCCCGACCTGATTGCAGCCCCAGATTGCACCAACACCCCCAAGATGTGTTGATCGCAGGAAGCCGTTTTACGCTTAAGTCCCCGTTACTTTTTGGACATGTGGTAATCGACTTTAGTCGTATAACCGTTCTTTTAAACGCATCATTCCGACTAAGGACTAATGAAAAGTCATACTAACGTCGAAGACTCAGTTATTTACATTACATTCATGTCATGTTGGCAACATATGAAATGTTTTAAGGCGCTTTAGGCCCTTTTTTCGAGGCTGTTGTGGATTCTGTTGAGCGTAATGCGCAAGGTCGAGATGACTCGAGGGAAGCCTTTCGATTCCCACGCCATGATCACAAGGGCGCAGCTCCACAGTTACAAACTGTCGAAATCGAAAACTCCTGCGGAGAATATTCCCATACGGCGCGCGAAAGCGACAGACGTCCGATCTGCCCGTTAGCCGCGGAATATCGTCATGTCGTAGCCGGACTCTGCGGCCGGGCGCGCGGCATAAACGTCCTGGCATCGCCTGCAGGCTCCGGGATGGAAGGGATTATCGGCCTGCTGGCGGTGGTCATTTTCGGCGACTTTACGAAAGGCACACATCTGGCCGCGATCGAAACGCTCTGGAGCGGAACGGGCGAGATGGCACGGAGGCCACTTCGCATCTGGCGCGACGAGGTCGCCCTCCTGTCGGAAGGCATGGCAAATGATTTAGGCATCGTCGAAGCGGACAGGCACGCGCTCCGCAGGATCCTGCATGAAATGTTCGCGCAGTGGCGAGGCATCGCTGCATGTACGGATGGTCGACTTCCCGGTTCGGGAGGCGCGACGCGCGATTACTTCGTCGCAAGATGGAGGGAAATCGGCGCCGTCAAAGCCGCGATCTCGCCCCTGGAATCGACGCGAACGCTGTACGATCTAGACGAGAGGCTCAGGCGCATATTGTCGGCGGCCGGGATAGGAACGCTTGACCAGCTTCGCGCATTGCCGAGGGCAAAGTTGCGTATGATCCCGGGCATAGGCCGAGAGCGGCTGAGGGCACTCGATCATTTCCTCCGGGACCGCCACCACGTCCGTCCCATCGTAGCAGATGCACAGAGGCAGGTTTCCAGCTCCTACTCGGCAGGATGTGAAGCAATCTTGATCCGCTGACGATAGCCTTTTCGAAGCCGGCACCAATGTGACGCGGACAGTTCAACGCTGGGCGCAGTCGTTCAACCCTGGTAGAGCAGCGTTCAGATAATGCCATTCTGCGGCATTGCATACGAGGGCCGCTCTTCCGCAACGTCGGCACCCTCCCGACAAGGATGGCCGCAAGAGTTCATGCAACATGCTGGGCGGCGCGAGGGTGGCTCGCTCTCCAAGCAGTTCAGCCCAGGATCCTGATAGAATCATACTTCAGAACGGACATTCTGCAATTGGGAACTCGACCGATGAGAGCCTACGGCTGGAATTGGCGCTTTTCAGACTGGCAAGCTCTACAGGACGGCCATAGCTGAAAAGACTATTAGTGGCCGAGCATGACCAAGCGCGCTCGTTAGAGTTACAGATCTGCCTTTAGCGTTGGGCATCCCGCTGGCTGGCCGCAAGATCCCCGAACCGGGCATCGTCGATCATCAGAACATCTCCAGGCATCGAATGCTTCAGAACGCCGAGCATATGACCCACCCGCGTCATTGCCTCGATCTCCGTCCCTTTGCGAAGAGCGTGAAGGATGCCGGCGGCGAAGGCGTCACCTGTTCCGATGCGATCGACGATACTGGTCACCGCCAATTCTTCCGTCTCGAAAAATCGATCCCGTGCGTCGACGCGTGCGGAAATATAGTGCTGGTCGCTTAATTCCACCCGGCGCGCGGTCGAGGCGATGAGACGGAGGCCGGGATAAGCCTCGAACGCCGCCAGCGCAGCCTCGCGGCGACGTTCGCCGCTCTCGCCCGAAACAGGACGACCGAGCAGTAAGGCGATATCGCGATGGTTACCGAACAGGATGTCGGCCTGGCGCACGAGCCGGTCGAGCGTTTCGGCGGGCTTGCCGTCCCACGTCTCCCACAGCCGGCTGCGATAATTGCCGTCGAACGAGATCGGCACGCCGAGCCGCGTCGCGGCATCCGCCGCCGCCAGCGCGGCGCGGGTGCCGTTCGGACCTAGCGCGGGGGTGATGCCGGAGAGGTGCAGGCGGTCGGCACCGTCCAGTAGCGCGTCCCAATCCCATGCGTCTGCCGCCGTTTCGGAGAAGACCGAGTGCGCGCGATCGTAATGGACTTCGGTGGGACGCACACCAGCGCCGGTCTCGACGAAATAGAGACCCATTCGGCCCGGCGCGCGGCGGATCGCGGAGACGTCAACGCCCAACCCGCGCAGCGTCCGGAAGGCCGTATCGCCGAGCGGATTCTCGGGCAACGCTGACACCAGCCGGACATCGTGGCCGAGCTGCGCCAGCGCGCTCGCGACATTCGCCTCGGCCCCCGCGATCCAGACATCCAGCCTTGGCGTTTGCAGCAGCAACTCTCGCCCCGGCGGCGAGAGGCGCAGCATGATCTCCCCGAAGGCGACGAAGCGTCCGCTCATGCCGGCTGCACCCGATGCCAGTCGTTCGCCTTCACGCCGGCCCACGTCTCGCGCAGCATGTGGGCGGCGCGCTTGGGCTGGCGATCGCGGGTGAAGACGCCCTTCAGATTGAGCGAGCCGACCCGCATGATGCTCTGCGCGGTGCGGAAATCGGCGAAGCACCACGGATGCGTGCCAACCACGAAGGGCAGCGAACCCAGCACGTCCAGATACATGGCGATCAGGTCCGACTGGTAGTCCTCGCTCCACATCTGCGAGGGCTCGCCGTGCACGCCGGCCATGGCGTCGGCGCCGAATTCGGTGACGATGATCGGCTTCGCGCCGCATTTCTGGTGGAGCGCCGTGATTTCGTTGCGCAGGGTCGCCGCCGCGTCCTCCAGCCGGCCGGAGACGGCATACCAGCCGTTGTACGAGTTGGCGCAGATCACGTCGCCCTGGCTCACCCATTCGACCGGGCCGCCCTGCACGCTCACCATCGCCACCGGCCGGCTGGGATCGAGGCTGCGGGCGTGGCCGAAGATGTCGGCGAAGAAGCGCGTGCCCTTGGCAACCGAATCTGCCGGCACCGGATCGGATGTGTGGAAGGGTTTGGTCAGCGACTCGTTGGCCATCGACCACAGGATGACGCACGGATGGTTCTTGTCGCGCGAAATCAGGTCTTCGATGTCGGCGCGCAGCTGCACGCGGCGCGCCTCGATGATCTCCGGCCGGTCCGAGAAGGTGAGGCTGACGGCGGGCGTCTCGCCGATGACGAGGAAGCCATATTCGTCGGCCAGCATCATCGCCTCCTCCGAATAGGGATAATGCGAGGTGCGGAAGCTGTTGGCGCCGACCCACTTGAGCAGCTCGAAATCGCGGATGATGACGGGCAGGTCCAGCCCGCGGCCGTGGAGGAAGAAATCCTCGTGCTTGCCGAAACCGCACAGGTGGACCGGCTCGCCGTTGAGCAGGATGCGCTCGCCCTCAACCGCGATCGTGCGGATGCCGATCTTCAGCGCATATTCGTCCATCACCGTGGCGTCGCCGAGGCGGACGGTGAGCGTGTAGAGGTTCGGATGCTCGGGCGACCAGAACCGCGCGGAGGGCACCCGGATCGTCGCGGTGCCGGTGCCGTCACGAATGACGAGCGGCTGGCGGATCGGGCCGCCGTCGGTGGCGATCTCCAGCGTCGCCGGCCCGGACCAGCCGCCGCTCGCCCGCACCGAAACCTCGACCAGCCCGGTGGTGCCGGCGCGCGAGGTGGCGACGCGGACGTCCTCGATATGATCGTCCGGCGTGCTGTGCAGCCAGACCGGCCGGTGCAGGCCCGAATAAGGGAAGAAATCGTAGGAGGTCTGCGGGAAATCCTCCAGATACAGGTGGGTGGTGTCGGGATCGGGGATCGCCGGCACACGATCGAGCCGCAGCTTGTTCTCCACCATCACGGTCAGGCGATTGGGGCCGTCGGCGCGCGCCTGCCCGGTGACGTCGAAGGCGAACGGCAAATGGCCGCCCATATGCTCGCCGATGGCCACGCCGTTCAGCCACACCTTCGCATGATAGACCGCCGAGCCGAAGCGCAGGTGCACCCGTCGCCCGTGCCACGCCGGATCGAGCTGGAATTCGGTTTCGTACCAGACGGCGGCGAAATAGTTGGCGGCATCCTCGAACAGATCGTTCCAGCTGCACGGCACTGGGATGCGGCGCGCCTCGCTCAGCCCGTCAAACCAGCGCTGGCTTTCCCCGATATCCTTGGGATCGAGCCGGAAGCGCCACAGGCCGGAGAGATCACGCACCGATCGCGTCGCGCTCTCGCGGGGATAGAGCGGGGTGAAGCGCGGATCGCCGGGCTTCGAGGCGGGGACGGCCGGCACGGCAGCGCTTGCGGCAACGGCCGGCGCGCTCGCCAGCGCCACGGCGGCACCCGCCGCGCCGAACATCTGGCGGCGCGTGAGATCGATCGCCCGGGCGGGCGTTGCAGTCGTTTCAGCCATCTTGTCTCTCCCGATGCCCGACAGGAGGTCAGGCCACGTAACGCTTACGATGGGCGGCGACGCGGGCACGGGCCTGTTCCAGCTCGTGCACCTCGGTCGCCGCCAGGATGGATTCCAGCACGTTGCTCAGATGGTTGCGCATCGCCGTGCGTGCCGTCTCCGGATCGCGCGTGCGCAGCGCGTCGAGGATCACGGCATGCTCGTCGCGCCGCGGGGTGACGCCGGCGCCGTGCGCCTTGTCGCTCAGCAGGCGATATTGCGGCGAGCGCGCCCGCGCCTCCCACAGCATCTCGACGGTCGCGACCATCGCGCTGTTCTGCGTTGCGCGGGCGATGGCGACGTGAAAGCGGCGATCCGCATCCTCGGATTCGGTCACGTCGTCGGACAGCATGCCGTCGACCAGTGCCTCAAGCTCTGCCACTTCGCTATCGGTGATGCGGGCGGCGGCGAGCGCACAGGCCTCGCCTTCGATGGCGCGGCGTGCTTCCAGCAATTCGAACGGGCCGATGTCGGTCTCGCCGGCATGACCACCCCTCGGCACGCTGGCGGTCACGTAGACGCCCGATCCCTGACGGACCTCGACCAGCCCGTCCAGCTCCAGCGCGATGATCGCCTCGCGGACGGTGGGACGGGAGACCTCATAGGCCTGCGCCAGATGGCGTTCGGCCGGCAGGCGCTGACCAACGACATAGTCGCCGGTCGCGATCTTCTCGCCGATATCCTGCGCGACACGCTCGTAGAGGCGCGCGCTGTCCGCCTTGCTCATGACATTCTGTTATCCGGCCTGACCAATTTCGGCAAGACCGTTCCTGAAAATCGGAATTGCCTTTTCAAACCGTTCAGCCAACGGCTTGCAAGTGGTCCGACACATTGGTAAGGCCGATTCGCGATAAGGCCACCGCAAGTGGTCAGGACATCAGGAAGGATGACGATGGCAAAGTTTCACCTTAGCATGATCACACGAGGGCTTCTGGCCAGTGTAGCCATGGCCGTACTGGCGCCGGCCGCGTTCGCGCAGGCGCAGCCCGCCGATGCGGCCGCGTCCGAGCCCGCCCCCGGCGAGATCGTCGTGACGGCGCAGAAGCGTGCTCAGAATCTTCAAAATGTCCCGATCGCGGTCCAGGTCGTCAACGCGCAGCAGCTGCAGGCGAATGGCGTCCGCGACTTCGCCGACCTCAATCGTGTCGCGCCCTCCCTTGTGGTGAAGCCGGCCGAGAACCCGGTCAACGCCTCGGTCTCGATCCGCGGTGTCGGCACCTTTGCCTTCTCGATCGGAGTCGAGCCCAGCGTCGCGGTGGTGGTGGACGACGTGCCCATCTCCTTCCAGGCACGCGCCTTCGCCGATCTCGCGGACATCGAGCGCATCGAAGTTCTCCGCGGGCCGCAAAGCACGCTGTACGGCAAGTCGGCGTCGGCAGGCCTCATCAACATCGTGACGCCCGGTCCCAGCAAGACGTTCACCGCCAAGATCAGCGCGCTCGGCACCACCGACGACGAGTGGCAGGGCAATGCGGTACTTTCCGGACCCCTGACCGACAATCTCGGATTCCGGACCACCGCCAACTACGACAAGTTCAATGGCAATATCCACAATCTAGCGGACGGTGATAAGGTCAACGGCCGTCGAATCTTCTCGACGCGCAACAAGTTGGTCTGGGACCCGACGTCTAATCTGAAGATCGATCTTGGACTCGATTATATCAATGGTCGCAATACGACGGGTAGGCCGTTCATCGACGTGGCCAATGGCGCGCTGTTGCGAGGCAATCCGGCCTATCCGCAGTCGGTCTGGGCGCCGGGTGTGACGGTCGGACCGAACAATCGCGATGTGGTCAACAATTACACGACGGGCACGCAGTATCACGATCTCGCGGAGTCGTTGCGCATCTCGCTCGATCTCGGCGGCCCGACGTTGATGTCGATCACCAGCCACGACAAATTCCTGCTACACGACCAGCTCGACCAGGACGAGTCCGCGATCCCCACGATCGACAACCGGCAGTTCGGCTATTTCAATTCAAGCCAATGGACGCAGGAACTGAGACTCGTCTCGCCCAGCCACGATCGCTTCCGCTACACGCTTGGGCTCTTTTATGCCGATGTGGATTATGGCCGAGATTTCACGCGTGGACCCTATTATTCGCTCGCACGCTGGCACGCGACGGCGGATCAGAAGCAGGAAGCCGGCTTCGGCCAGCTGGAATATGACATCCTGCCCCACACCACGCTGATCGGAGGCGGTCGATATAGCCATGAGCGGGTGGGATTCACATTCCTCGACATATTGAACGGCAACACCTTCTATCATGGTGGCGACGGGGACAATTTTGGTACGTACAAGCTTGGCGTGCAGCAGCATCTCGGCAACAACGTCATGCTGTTTGCCACCTACTCTACCGGCCACAAGGGCGAAACCTACGACCTTTCCACCGGCTTCAACGTCAATCGCACCACGCCGGTGAAGCCCGAGACGTCGAAGGATTGGGAGATAGGAGCGCGGACCCAGTTCCTTGACAAGCGGGTCACGCTGAACGTCACTTTGTTCGACACCCACTACAAGAACTTCCAGGCGCAGGGCATCGAGAATCTTGCCGACGGAACCGTCAATTATCGCCTGACCAATGTCGGACGCCTGCACACCCGCGGTGTCGAAGTCGAAAGCGCCGCGCGCGTTACGCCCGAGCTCAACGTGGGCGGCTCCGTCGCCTATCTGGACGCGAAGATCACCGACTTCCCGGACGCTCAATGCTATACCAACCAGACGGCTGCCCAAGGGTGTATTCCAGCCGGCGGCGGAATCCCCGCGCATCAGAATCTCGACGGCGCCCGTCCGCCCCAGGCGCCCAAGTGGAAGCTGACCGCGAACCTTGATTACGCCCATGATCTCGGATCATTGCCCTTTCAGGGCGTCGTGAGCGCTGTCTACACCTATCAGAGCAAGATCAACTATTCGCTCAACCAGGATCCGACGACCGTGCAGAAGGGCTATGGCATCGCCAATTTCTCGATCGGCATCCGCCAGCCCGAACACCACTACGAGTTGATGGCGTTCGTCAACAACGCCTTCGACAAGCATTATTATCAGAACCTCACCAACTCGAGCGGCAACTACGCCGGCGCGCTGGCGATTCAGTCCTATCTGCCCCGGGATTTCCGCCGCTATGCCGGGGTTCGCGCCTCCTATACCTTCTAGTCCTCCCCCCTCGGCGACGGCGGCTCCCTCGCCGCCATCGCCACCTTTTGTCTTCTGCCCCTACGGAGTGCG
>Ga0105240_10009840_pt1 | contig 13495 bp, 10 predicted proteins | sample KBSC54metaG_FD_80426 | JGI IMG/M metagenome (GOLD analysis project Ga0105240, IMG submission 80426) | Corn rhizosphere microbial communities from Kellogg Biological Station, Michigan, USA - KBS C5-4 metaG | ecosystem: Host-associated > Plants > Roots > Rhizosphere > Soil | place: Michigan, USA... | reverse complement strand
GGCGCCACGCTGCGCGCGGGCTCCGGCTTCCTGCCCGAATCGTGGCTGACCGACGTCGTGCCCGCTTCGCTGGTCGCGCGCATCGTCAAGGCGCGGCATGCGCTGCTCGTGTCGTCGCCGGCGCAGGGCTCGATCGCGCTGCGCCGCCAGTTGTCAGATCGCCTGCGGGGAAGCGGCATCGTCGCGGCGCCCAACCGGATCGTCACGACCATCGGCGCATCGCAGGCGATCGACCTGCTGTTGCGAACGTTGCTGCGTCCCGGCGATTCGGTGATGGTCGAGGATCCGGGATACGTGTTCTTCTCGGTTCAGGCACGCGCGATGGACCTGAACCTGGTGGCGGTGCCGCGCCTGCCCGACGGCCCCGACATGGATGCGCTCGAAGCGGCGCTGCTGGAGCATCGGCCGAAGCTCTTCATCACGCAGACGCTGCTGCACAACCCGACCGGCGGCACGACGTCGGCGGCTAAATGCCATCGGCTGCTGCTGCTCGCCGAGCGCCATCACTTTTCGATCGTCGAAGACGACGTGTATGGCGACCTGGCGCCAAGGGGCGCGATGCGCCTCGCGCAACTCGACGAGTTGCAGCGCGTGTTCTATGTCTCCAGCTTCTCGAAGGTCCTGAGCCCCGCGCTACGGGTCGGTTTCGTCGCGCTGCCGGCCGCGGCGCTCGACAGCGTGGTCGGGCAGAAAGTGCTCTCCACGCTGGCGAGTCCCGCGCTCACCGAGGCGATCGTCGAAGCCGTGCTCGGCACCGGACGCTTCCACCGCCACGTCCAGCAAATGCGCACGAAGCTGGCGACATTTCGCCAGGGCGCGCTGGCGATGCTGACCGACGCGGGCGTCGTTATCGATCCGGCGACGGCCGATGGCCTGTTCCTGTGGGGACGCATTCCGGGCATGGCCGACCCGGATGCGCTGGTGCGCAAGGCGCTCGATGCCGGGATCCTGCTGGCGAAAGGCCGGCTGTTTTCGCCGACCGGGAGCTTCGCGGATTATCTGCGGTTCAATGTCGCGAACAGTTGCGATCCGCGGCTGGCGGCCTTCCTGCAGCAGGAAATCGCGCATCGCGAAGATAGCAGCAACGTGCGACCGATTCGAACTCGCCGCACGTAGGGGCTCGACGACAGCGGGCTGCGCGGCGCAAGGATCCCTGTGAACGGCCGGAACTGACTCCGGCTTCGATCAACAGAGCCGCGGGACGGCCGAAAGCTGCGTGTTCGGTGGTCTGTGTTGCGCCACTACTTCTTCAACCCCAGCGCAGCGCCCAGCCTCGTGTACAGCTCGAACTGCTCCCGCGCGAACTTCTCCGTCTCCTGCTGCGAGCGGATCGCCGGGATGCCACCGAACGACGCGTTGCCGCGCAGCCAGTCCGGATCCTGCGCGATCTTCTTCAGCGCCTCGACCCACTTGTTGACCACTTCGGGCGGCAGCCCAGGCGGTCCCCACAGCCCGCTCCAGCCCATCACGTCTTCCATCGGCGCCAGGTCGAGTTCGCGCGCCGTCGGAATATCGGGATATTCCTTCAGGCGTTCCGGCGTCGTCGTCAGCAGCCCGCGCAGCGTGCCCGCCTTCAGCTGGCCGCCGAGTGTCGGAATGTTGTTGCACAGGAACTGAACGGTGCCCGAGAGCAGCGACTGCGTGGCTTCGCCGCCGCCCTTGTAGCCGATCTGCACGGCCGAACTCGACGGCAATCCGGCGCTCTTGAGCAGAACCTCGGCCGCCAGATGTTGCGTGGTTCCCGGGCCGGCCGTTGCATAGTTCAACTTGCCGGGCTCCGCTTTCAAAGCCGCGAGCAGGTCCTTCATCGTCTTGTACGGCGAATCGCCCTTGACCACGCACGCCACCGGATTGAAATCCAGCAGCGAAAGGAAAGTGAAATCGTTCCACTTGTACGGCGTCGTCGAATCGAGTGCCGGATTGATCGCCTGCGATCCGCCACGCGCGATCAGCAAAGTGTAGCCGTCGGGCGGGGCATTGCGCACCCTCTGCGAGCCGATGATTCCGGACGCGCCGACGACGTTCAGCACGATCACTGGTTGAGGGAAATATTTCGGTGCGACAGCCGCCAGGTTGCGAGCCGAGGCATCGCTGTCGCCGCCCGCGGCATAAGGCGCGATCAAAGTGATCGGCCGGCTCGGATATTCCTGCGCACCGGCGAATTGCGAGCAAAGCGTCGCGAGCGATGCGATCGCGATGAGCGAAATCCGACTGCCGATTGAAGTACGAAAATTCACGATGCCTCCTGGACCTGGTTTTGCACGCCATCTGCCGCGCATCGGTGCGCCGTGGCAGCACTATATTACGGCCGATCTCCCGAACGCATCCTCGCGCATCGAGCGCATGAATCCAAGATTGGTATTCGAGAACGCGGCGATGTTGGGAAACACGTACGGCAAGTCCGATTCCGCGATGCCGAACCAGCGCGCCAGCGTCGCGCCGAACTGCTCGAGCGAAGTCGTCGGAATCCAGCGGCCATCATCGCCGATGTCATCCGGACCGCCGAGTGCCTGGGTGGGCAGCGTGCCATAGAAATCGCCGCCCTTGACGGCGCCGCCGACGACGAAACCGTAGTTGCCCCAGCCATGGTCGGTACCCGCGCCCGCCGCAGGTTTGAACGTGCGGCCGAAGTCGGAGAACGTGAAGGTGGTGACCCTGTCCTCCAGATCCAGTGCGGCAAGCGCCGCCTGGAAGGCCCCGATGCCTTGCGACAGACTGGCAAGCCGGTCCTGGTGGAAGCCGAGTTGCGAGTCGTGCGTGTCGTAACCGGGATCGTTGACAAAGAATATCTGCCGCTTCAACTGCGTCTGGGAGCGTCCTTCCAGCATCATGGCAACCGATCTCAGGCTGTTGGCAGTCTGGCTGTTTACGCTGGCAAAGAACTGCGGAACGATCGATGCCGCGTTGTTCATGATCGGCAGGAGCACCGAGGCGGCCGAAAAACCTTGTTGCGACAGCAGTTGCGCCGCCAGATCGTAGGTATTGTCGAGTCCTTGCGCCAGAATTTCCTTCAATCCCGCCTCGCGCAGCGCATCGAACTGAAATCTTCCCTGCCCGCTGTTGTCGATCGCGAGGTTGCCCGGGCCGTTGACGTTCATTGGTATCGTCGTCCGGCCATTGACGAACGTATCCTGGCCCGTCGTCGTGATCAGGGGCGGGAACAACTGGCCCGCGTTGAGCCCGTCCAGCTTGTCGGCCAGCCGGCCGCCCCAGCCCACGCGGTTGTACCCGGTGTAGTCGGCGCTCTGCATCGCAAGCTGCTGGTCCGAATGCGAGAATAGATTGGCCGGCCGTAGCCCGGATTGTGTGGTCAAGCCGGTCCTGGTCGATGGTTGCACCAGCATTCCCACATTCGCCACGACGGCGAGCCGCTTTTGCTGGAACAGCGATTGCAGCGCGCCGCACGCCGGATGAAAACCAAAGGGCGTGGCGAGGCTCGCCGGCTGAATCGGCAGCAACTGCCCCTGCGCAATGTTGAGGCCCGACGCCGGCGTGCGCACCGACGCATAGTTCTGATAGCCGGCATTGTCGTAGCGAACCAGCGTGTTCTCGCCGTCGTTGCCGCCGCGCAGATAGATGGCAACGAGCGCCTTGTAATCCGGCGCGCTCTGCCCCAGCGCCAGGTTGCGCTCGACGGCGGCGAGCAGGCCACTCGCCGCAAAGGCCTTGAGCAGCATGCGGCGCCGGCGCGAAGTCAGTTCGAGTTCCCGGGGTTGCATCATCGCCTCATTTCTGGACTTGGTAGTCGACCGACACCAGGATCAGGTTGATCGCCATCCTCACCCGGTCCAGCGCCGCCGTCGCCGGGATCCGGCCGATGGCATTGAGGATGGTCTGGCGCATGTCGGCGCGCATGGTGCCATGCAGGAAGAGCCGGTTCAGGCGCTCGACCAGCACGGCCGGGTCTTGCGCGTCCGGAAGAAACGCAACGAGCGCCGGACTCGGCGTACCGATCGCGTCGCGCACGAAGGGCATCGGGTCGTATTGCCCTCCGCCTGCGTTATAGAGGACGCTGTTGACCTGGTTGGCGCGATTGAGAAACTCGGAAGTGCTGAACAATCCGAATTCCGGCGCTGGCAGGCTGCTGCCCAGCAGCGTTCCGTCGGCGGGATAATAGTTGAACACGGTCGCCGAATTGAACAGGTTCTGCCCACTCTGGGTGTTGACGGCGTGCGGCCAGAACCCGTCCGTGGCCACGTCCAGCGCGCGGAGCATCGAGGTCCAGAACAGCACCGGCTCGCGCAGGCGGCCATAGTGGGTTTCGAACCGGCGCGCGCCCCGGGCTTCCGGATCGAGCAGGATCGCCCGCGTCACCGCCGCCAGATCGCCACGCACGCCCTGTCCGTTGTTTTTGAACACTGCCGCGACCCGGCCGACATAACCCGGCGTGGGCGCACTGGTGACCATTTTTTGGATCAGTTGCCTGCTGATCGATGGCGGTGTGTTGGAATGGTCGACCAGCGCCCGGATCGCCGCGCGCACGTCGGCCACGGCTCCCTGGTTCGCCGGCAGGTTGACGCGACCGTTGAAGAGGCTCTTGGCGCCCTGATCGTGGCGCTCGTTGAAGGGGATCATGTCGCCCAGAAAATAGGTATCGCCTGAGCAAGACAGCGGAGCGCCGGGCTTCAGCGGGAAGCAGTAACCGGTCAGCACGCGCGCCAGGGTCGAAACATCCGCCTGGGTGTATGCCGGGATCGGTTGCCCCGCCGCATCGGTCTTCGGGGTGCCATCGTCATTCAACTCGGTCACGCCGATCGTGAACAACTGCATCAGTTCGCGTGCGAAATTTTCGTTAGGCTTGATGCCATCATGTTCCGGCAGGTTAAGTACCCAGCTCTGGAACATACCCAGTTGCGGCGATAGCGCGTAGTTCACGAGCAATTCCTCGAAAGTGCCGAACACATGCTCGCGCATGCGCTGCTGGGAGTCGGACACTCCGTAGGTGTTGCCGCCGTTGGTGACGAGTATCTGATGCCAGACGTGGGCCATGCGCAGCCGCAACTGATCCGGCGCGGTTTTGGACTGCCGGTAGAACTCCCACGCAACGGGATCGTTGCTGATGTTCTGGAGGATACAGTTGCTCTCCGGCGTGATCGGCGGCGTCTTGTCATCCCTGCAGACCGCGGGATTGGTCTCGACCCAGGGCCGAAACGCGTACCGGGTCACATTCATCGTCAGCTGTTGGGCGATCCAGGGTTCGATGCCGATGGCTAACACTTCGCGCACCGATGCCTCGGTTGGTCCCAGCGTGCTCTGCTCCAGCAGGCGCACCACATCGGCCTCCTTCTCGGCCACCGATGGCGGCGCGCACATGACCACGCCTTCGTCTTTCCAACCTCGCGCCACGACTGCCGCGATGGCATCCCGGCTGCGTGTGATCCGATGGTTGCTGTCCACGCCGCGCGCGAAGCCGTCGTTGTAAGCGCGGAACACCGGCGTCATGCCGTCGAAGCAGCCGCCTCCGGCGGGCACGGTCGAAAAAAAGTCGAGGCTCTCGAAGTTCCAGCGCTTCTGGGTGATGGGCGTCGTGGCCTGCAACTGCTTCAGGCTCTGGCACTCGGCTGCGCTCACCGTGTAGAAATGCGAGTTGGGTCCCGGCGACTGGCTGCCATAGAAGCGGCAAACGGGAGTATTGCCGCCGGCGCCGAATGTATCGCCGGTGCGCATCCACCCGGGTCCCGCGCCACCGTGGTCGACCGCCGCTGCTTCAACCGGATCGGCCGTGATGAAGTAGTTGTCGAGATTCGCGTTGTAGAACTCGATGACGTCGGCGGCCGCCGCCGGCAGCGACGCGACGAGGGCAAGCGCCGTCACACATGCCGCGCTCGCAAAAACAGTTCGCAGTGAGAATCTCGACACGGGATTTCCCTTTTGACCAGTCCTTGTTCAGGTGCTGGCTTGTTCATGTTCTACCGGGGAATCCGGTGGTGCGCCAGCGGCGGCATCCCGCGAAGCGCGCGCAACTGGGCGAAAATTCGACTGGCGGTTTGGTGAAGGTCCCGCTCCTGGTGCGCGGAGAATACCCTTGCAAGCAGTTTCGTGCAATTCGAATTCCGGACGGCTTTCGGCCTGCATCTCGTAGAATTGGAGTCACTCCATTTTTCTCGCAGCCATGAACGACCGCGAATCCACAACAGCTTCCACCCTCCAACCCGTCACCGGCGCCAGTGCATGGTACGGACCCGATCTCATGCGCGACAACACGTGGCTGCTGCAGCTGAGCGTTGCCGAGACCGAAGAAATCGATAACGCCATTGCTGCGTTCCGCGCGAGCGGCGCGCCGATGGAGGCAATCAGCGAAGATTCGTTTCCGCTGCCGGCATTCGGGCCCCGACTCAGGCAGTTGCTGCGCGAATTGCTCGAAGGGCGCGGCTTCTTCATGCTGCGCGGCCTGCCGGTCCATCGCTACGACATAGAGACCGCGGCGATCGCCTACCTCGGCATCGGCCGCCACTTCGGCGCCCTGCGCAGCTCCAATGCGCGCGGGCATTTGCTTGGCCACGTGAAGGATGTCGGCGCCGACATCAAGGAGGGCAACACCCGCTTCTACCAGACGAACCGGCGGCTCGAATATCACACCGACTCGGCCGACATCGTCGGGCTGCTGTGCCTGCAGACGGCGAAAGCCGGCGGCGAATCGTTCATCGCAAGCTCGATGACGGTGTACAACGAAATCCTGAAGCGCCGGCCCGACTTGCTGCCCGCGGCGATGCTGCCGTTTCCGACCGATCGCCGCGGCGAAGTCCCCGCCGGCATGAAACCGTGGTTCGAGATCCCGATCTTCAACTGGCACCAGGGATTGCTGTCGGCGATTTATTTGCGCCATTACATAGAGGAGGCGCAGCGTCGATTCCCGGAAGCGCCGCGACTGACCGCGGACCAGTACGCGGTGATGGACCTGATCGACGAGCTGGTCAACGACCCGGCTATCCACCTGCAGATGGCGTTCCTGCAGGGCGACATGCAGTTCCTGCACAACCACCAGATCCTGCATTCACGCAACGACTTCGAGAACTGGCCCGAGCCTGAACGCCACCGGCATTTGCTGCGGCTGTGGATGGCGCCGCCGGAAGGCCGGCCGCTGCCCGCTGTGTTCGCGCCGCGATACGGCAGCGTCACGCCTGGTGACCGCGGCGGGATCGTCGTGCCGGGGACGAAGTTGTCGGTCTCGCTGGCTGCATGAGCGAGCCGTTGCGCGTAGCCATCGCCGGCAACGGCTGGAGCTGGCCGGACGCTAGTATGCTTCGAGCAGGATCGTCTCCCCGGCGCGGGCGCTGTGCGCGATCGCTTCGAGCGTCGCCGCGATATCGGTGCTGAACGATGCGGCGCGCTCGAACGCCGCGACATCGTGGCGGCGAATCATGTCCGCGAAGGCTTCCGCTTCGAAGTTGAAACCGCTGCCGATCGGGGCCGGCACGTCTTCGAAGGGAATCGTGTTGGCGATGCCGCGGCGCACCCGCAGCTGCGAAGGCACCGCCTCGCTCGGATGATTGATGTACTCGGTCTCGATCGTGCCCGCGGTGCCCATGATGACCGCGCGCCGGTGATTCGCGACGTTCATCGCGCATGACATCTGCGCGAACCGGTTGCCGGAAAACTCGAGCGTAGCCATCATGCTGATGTCGACGCCGGTGTCGGCCCACACCGGCGTGGCCGTCACCGACAACGGCGCCTCGCCCATTACCAGCCGGATCAGGCTGACCGGATACGAGCCGGCGTCGAGCAGCGCGCCGCCGCCGGCCTCGGGCTTCATCCGGATGTTCACGTCGGGATTCGACACGGTGAATCCGAACGATGCCTGCATCGTGCGCACGCTGCCGATCGCGCCGCCGTCGAGCAGCTCGAGCAAGCGGGCCGTCTGCGGCTGGAACCGATACGGATAGGCCTCGAGCAGGATCACGTTGTTCGCGCGCGCCGCGGCGAACATCGCAACGGCTTCTGCGCGTGTCATGCACAGCGGCTTCTCGCAGAGCACGTGCTTGCCGTGCTGCGCGGCCTTGATCGACCATTCGGCGTGCAGGTGGTTCGGCAACGGGATGTAGACAGCGTCGATCGACGGGTCTGCGAGCAGCGCATCGTAGCTGCCGTGCGCTTCTGGAATCCCGCAAGCATCGGCGTAGGTGCGCGCCGCTTCGAGGCTGCGGCTGGCGACCGCGGTCACCTTCACCATCTCGCTCGAGCGGACAGCGGCGGTGAACTGGCGGGCGATGTTGGCGGCGCCGACGATGCCGATGGTCAGGGGCGGATGAGACATTCGAGGTTGGCGGAAGTGGCAGTGAGCTCGAATTATTGCACTCCGGACCGGGGTTCATGACCGTTTGTTGCGCCAGTGTGCGGCAGCAGACGGTTTTTTCTTCCATGCGCCGTCACCATTGCCGTCGAATTCAAGCAATCGGAGACTATCGATGCGCGCCGTAATGTCACTGACCTTCGCACTGTGCGCCGGGGTGGCTTTCGCCAAGCTGCCGCCGCCCACCGATGCCGCCAAGGCGCAGGCCGCCGAGGCGGCGGCGAAGAGCGCGTGGACCGCGAAGGTCGATGCGTACAAGCTCTGCCAATCGATCGACAAGACCGCGCAGTATTACCGGGCGCACGCGCCCGCCGGAAAGCCGGTGCCTCCGCCGCAGGAGACGCCGCCGTGCGTCGATCCGGGCCCGTACGTTTCCACCGTCACGCCGGAGGCGAACAAGCCGCTCGAAGCATCGGGCTCGCATTCGCCGCCAGGCAATGCGATGTCGCCGCCATCCAATAACGCGACGACCGTCGATATCGCCGGAGGCGTCAAGAAGTAGACGTCGAGGAGCGACATCGGTCCGAAGGCCGGCGTCGCAGTGGCGGGCATGCGGATTGCGCGGCAGAATGGCCGGGTGAAGCAAACAACGATCCGCGTCGGCATCGGCGGCTGGAGCTTCGCGCCGTGGCGCGAAACCTTCTATCCCGACGAATTGCCGCAGAACCGCGAGCTGGAGTATGCGAGCCGGCAACTCGACACGATCGAGATCAACAGCACGTTTCATCGCTCGCAAAAGCCCGTGGTGTTCGCCAAGTGGCGCGACGATACACCCGAAGGCTTCTTGTTTTCGGTGAAAGCGCTGGCTTTCGCAACCAACCGGCGCGTGCTGGCCGAGGGCAGGCAATCGCTGCTCAACTTCCTGCATGGCGGCGTCGCGGAACTCGGCCCGAAGCTCGGACCGATCGTGTGGCGGTTCGCGCCGACCAAGGCATTCGAGCGGGCCGAGTTCACCGAATTTCTCGAAACGCTGCCGCACGACATCGACGGCCTGCCGTTGCGCCACGCGCTCGATGTGCGGCATCCGAGCTTCCGTCGTCCGGAATATGTCGACCTCGCCCGGCGCCATCGCGCAGCGACGGTCTATAGCGATGCCGACGATTCACCGAAGATCGCCGACATCACCGGCGATTTCGTCTACGCGCGGATCGTTGTTGCAGATGGCAAGCTCGCGAAGGGATTCAAGGCAGGCGTGCTCGACGAGATCGCGGATTGGGCACGCGTCTGGCGCGACGGCGGCCATCCGGCGGCGCTGCCGCTGGTCGATTCGGGATCGCCCGGATCGGAACCGCGCGACGTGTTCGTCTACTTCATCAACGGGGCGAAGGAAAAGGCGCCGCTGGCGGCGATGGCGCTGCGCAAGAGGTTGTCGTCGTGAATCGGAGTGGAGTCATTCGCGGCGAGAGGCCGGCGACATGAGTCGCCGAATCATTCGTTGCGCGCCGCCGCCAATGCCTGGCGCAGAACCTCGATGTCGCCGACGTGATTGGCGAGCAGCAGCACCAGCCTGGCATTGACCTTCGCGCTCTGTTCCGGCGTCAGGTCGCGATGGATGCCGATCAGCGACTCGTAGAAATCGTCGGGCTGCGCGATGTTCGGTTCGAGGTTGAGCGTGCCCATCAGCAGACTCCTGCATTGAATTCGATATCGGTCATGCATGCGCGGCGCAGCGCATCGCCCAGCCACGTCTCGGACAATCCCTGGCGGCGCGCGGCGACGTGCTGGTCGGGACGCAACAGGTAGATCGCTTCGCCGGCGGGCGCATAGCGCGCGAACGCGGCACCGTTCGCGTCGCGAAGGACCGTAAAATCGTCGGTTGCAGCGACTGATTCGCGCGCGACGATGACAGCACTCACGGCAATCGGCAGCGTGCGCAAAAAGCGCACTGCGTCCGCCAGGTCGACGGACACATCGCCCCCGCCGGTGAAGACGAGCACCGTGAATCCGTTGCCGAGATGATGCAGCAGCCAGCTTTCGCGGCCGTCGCTGACGACCGGCGCATCGACTGCCGGCGATCCCGGTCCGGGCGTTGCCGCCGGCCACGAATCGGTGTCGCCGGTATTCAACGGCGAATGTCGATAGTGCGCCGGCACCGACAACCGTCCGCTGTTGACGAGCCTTCTCGCAAACGGATATTTCGCCGCGAGTTCCAGGGTCGCATCGCGAAATATGCGGCTCGCCTCGTTCTTCGGCGTGATGAAATCGGTCGATCGCGTCGAGTTGACGATGTTCTCGTCGGCCGCGGCGATGCGCTCGGCATCATAGGTATGGAGCAGCGATGCGGGCGCCAGTCCGCGCACGATGAGGTCGAGCTTCCACGCGAGGTTGTCGGCATCCTGGATCCCGGAATTCGCGCCGCGCGCGCCGAACGGCGACACCTGGTGCGCGGAATCGCCGGCGAAGATCACATGTCCGTGCACGAAGCTTTCCATCCGCCGGCACTGGAACGTGTAAACGCTGACCCATTCGAGCTCGAAATCGACATCGTCACCCAGCATCGCGCGAATCCGCGGATTGACGCGCTCGGGCTGGCGCTCGACATCCGGATCGGCCTGCCAGCCCAGCTGGAAATCGAGCCGCCATACGTCGTCGGCCTGCCGATGCAGCAATGCCGACTGGTTGCGATGAAACGGCGGATCGAACCAGAACCAGCGCTCGTTCCTGAACTTCGCCAGCGCTGCGCCACGCAGCTTCACGTCGGCGATCAGGAAGCGGTCCTGGAATACCTGGCCTTCCGATTTGAGGCCGAGCGTCTTGCGCACCGGACTGCCGGCGCCGTCGCATGCGATCAGCCAGTCGCATGACAGGTTGTAGACGCCGTCCCTGCTCTGCACGGTCAGCTCCACGCGGTCGTCGCGCTGTTGCACGTCGGTGACGCGATTGCTCCAGCGCAGGTCGATCGATTGGCTGCGCTCGCTCTCCATGTTTTTCTTCGGCGTCGCAGCGCGCCGGGCCAGCGCATCGATCAGGAAGCGCTCGACATGGAACTGCTGGATGTTGACGAACGCGGGACGCTGATGGCCGGATTCCGGCAGCAGGTCGAATTCGTAGAGCATCCGGTCCTGCAGGAACACCTTGCCCAGATTCCACGAGGCTCCCTTGTCGACGATGGGACCGCTGCAGCCCAGCCGGTCGAAAATCTCGAGCGTGCGCTTGGCGAAGCAGATGGCGCGCGAGCCTTCCGAGAGCTGGTCGCCGGCGGTGAGCACGAGAACGTCGTGACCCTTCGCCGCCCAGTCGAGGGCGAGCGTGAGCCCGACGGGACCGGCACCGACGATGACGACTTGTCGATGCGTGCCGGGGTTGCCGAGCTCGGGCGGGCGAGCGTAAGGGAAAACGTCAGAGAGGAACGGGGTCATCGCCGCAAATCGTCATTCCGGCGCACGCCGGAATCCAGTGTCGTAATGAACAACTACCGGTTGCAAGTCGCTGGGTCCCCGCGTGCGCGGGGACGACGGGGTTTACCCCTCCAGCGACTTCCACATCTCGATGTCACGCTCCGCGGTCCAGATCCGCGGATCCGGATACTGCGTCGCCTCGTCGTACGCCCGCGTCACGTCGAACGGCAGGCAATGGTCGAAGATCACCCACTGCCCGAATTTCGGTTGCAGCTTCGCGTACGTTTCCTTGTAGATCGCGTTCAGCGGCTTGCCGGCTTTCGCGCCGGCTTCGACCGAGCCGTACATCGCGCGGATGAAATCGCGGGTGCCGTCGAGGCCCGACTTGCAATCGGCGGGGGTCATGAGCGCCGCGCCGCGTCCCGGCACCAGCGCCTGCGGCTGCATCGCCTCGAGCCGGTCGAGGGTCGCCGGCCATTGGCGCAGGTACGCGTCGCCGGTGTACGGCGTTGCCGCGTATTCGACGAGGTCGCCGCTGTAGAGGATCCGTTCCTCTCTCAGCCACACGATCGTGTCGCCCTTCGTGTGGCCGCGGCCCACGTGCGCGATCTCGACGGTGCGCGGCTTGCCCTTGTACGTCAGGTGCAGCACCAGCCTGTTTTCGAACACCATGTTCGGCCACGTAAGTCCCGGCACCGATTCGACGGCACGGAACAGCCGCGGAAAGCGGCCGATCTCCGAATGCATGTCCTGCTCGCCGCGCTCGACGATCAGGTCGTGCGTGCCCTGGCTCGCGACGACGAATTCGGCGTTGTACCCTGACGCGCCGAGCACGCGGACCGCGTGATAGTGGCTGAGCACGACGTAGCGCACCGGGACGTCGGTGACGCCGCGGATCCGCGCAACCACGTCCTGCGCCATGATCGGCGTCGCCTGCGCGTCGATGACGAACACGCCCTGGTCGGTGACGACGACCCCGGAATTCGGATCGCCTTCCGCGGTATATGCGAAGGCGCCCGGTCCGAGCTCGACGAAGCTGACCGGCTTCTCTTCGAGGTCGGCCTGCGAGGCAAAAGCTTTCTGGTTCATGTCGATCTCCAATGATCCTATTTCTTCGCGCTGACGAACGAGTCGGCGAAAAACTCGTTTGGCGGAAGTCCCCGCTGCAGCGTGAAATCGCGGCGCGCGGCTTCGACCATCAACGGCGCGCCGCACGCGTAAACCTGATATTCCGACAAGTCGGGGAAATCGTCGAGCACCGCCTGATGGACGAGGCCGGTGCGGCCGGTCCACGCGTCCTCGGGCAGCGGCTCGGACAGCACCGGCACGTACGTGAAATCCGGATGCGCCGCCGCCCAGCTCCGCGGCAGGTCGGGCAGATACAGGTCGCGCTTCGAGCGCACGCCCCGGTACAGGACGATCGGCCGCACGACACCTTGATGCAACGCGTGCTCGATCACGCTCTTGATCGGCGCGAAGCCGGTGCCGCCGGCCACGAAGATCATCGGCTTGTCCGACTGCTCGCGCAGGTAGAACGCGCCGTGCGGTCCTTCGATCCGGATGATCTCCTTGGTCGGCAGGTCGGCGAACAGGTGCTCGGTGAATGCGCCATTCGGCATATGGCGCACGTGCAGTTGCAGCAGTCCGTCATCGTGCGGCGGCGTCGCCAGCGAAAAGCTGCGGCGCCTGCCTTCCTTCTGCAGGATGTCGATGTACTGGCCGGCGAGGAATTGCAGCCGCTCGTTGGCAGGCAACTTCAGCGACACGATTGCGACGTCCGGCGCGACGAGGTCGATCTTCTCGATGCGGCAGGGAAGCTTGCGGATCTGGATCTCTCCGGCGCGGCGCACCTCGCGGCATTCGAGCG
>Ga0105240_10009838_pt1 | contig 13495 bp, 14 predicted proteins | sample KBSC54metaG_FD_80426 | JGI IMG/M metagenome (GOLD analysis project Ga0105240, IMG submission 80426) | Corn rhizosphere microbial communities from Kellogg Biological Station, Michigan, USA - KBS C5-4 metaG | ecosystem: Host-associated > Plants > Roots > Rhizosphere > Soil | place: Michigan, USA... | reverse complement strand
CTTTCGAACCGAATCACGCTGTCCATCAATAACCCGAATACTTGACGAAGATCAGACCCATAAACAGATTCAGAACAAGAATCGCCACGGAAGCCGCCACCATCGCCTGAGTGGTCGCCCGCCCCACGCCCTGTGTGCCGCCCGTTGCGCGGAGGCCATAAAAACACCCAATCAGCGAAATCACGAAGGAATAAATGAACGGCTTGAGCAAACCCTGCACCACATCGCTCCAGCCCAAAGCCCTCCATGCCTGCGACCAATACTGCAGCCAGTCCAGGTCGTAGATGAGTTTGCCAATGATCCAGCCGCCCAGCATGCCGATCGTGTCATCGATAACCGTGAGACAGGGAAGCATCACCGCCGTTGCGATCATACGCGGGGTGACCAGCTTCTGAATAGGGTCGGTGCCCAGCGCGCGCATGGCATCGATTTGCTCCGTCACCTTCATCGAGCCTAATTCGCTCGCGATGCCCGACGCATTACGCCCCGCGACCATCAGGCACGTGAGCACGGGGCCAAGTTCGCGAACCAGGATGATGGAGACCACAGTGCCCGTTCGGCCCGTTTGCCCGTATTGCTGAAGCGCGCGGCCCATCTGCAGGGCCATCACGGCGCCGCTGAAGAAACCGGTAAGCAGCACGATCGGCAGACTGCCGACCCCGATGGAATCCATCTGCAGCTTAATGTCGTCAGTGTAGTGAGGACGGCGGGTGACGTTGCGGAGTGCCCGCCCGGTGAGCAGGTAGAACTCCTGCAAGGCGAGTGTTGGGCCCTTTAGAAAGTCGAACACACGAAACCGATGCTAGCATACGAGTGACCTATGAAAGGACTTACGGACGTTCCAGGAATACTCGTTGGACACGCCACCAACCTTCAGGCGCTGACTGGCTGCACAGTGGTGCTGTGCCACGGCGATGCGGTCGGCGGAGTGGATGTGCGCGGGTCTGCAACGGGATCGTGCGAACTCGAAACGCTGAATCCCGGTCATGTGACCCCGTTCCTTCACGCCATTGTTCTTGCCGGAGGAAGTGCCTTTGGACTTGAAGCGACTTCGGGAGTTCGCAATGTTCTGGAGAAACGAAAAATTGGCTTTCCCGCCGGCGCGGCGTACGTGCCCATTGTGCCCGGCGCGATTCTTTACGATTTAGCAATTGGCCGCGCCGACATTCGGCCTGATCGCGAAATGGGTGAGAAGGCAGTGCTCGCTGCGAGCGACGCCGCCGTCGTCGAAGGCAACGTCGGAGCCGGCACGGGGGCAACGGTGGGCAAGATCTTCGGCATGAAGCAGGCGATGAAGAGCGGAATCGGCAGCGCTTCATTAACGCTTGGGTCAGGCGTGATGGTGGCCGCGCTGGTAGCCGTGAATGCTTTTGGGGATGTGATCGATCCGGCCAATGGCGCGATTGTGGCCGGAGCGAGAAAGTCGCCTGAAAGCCGCGAATTCATCAACTCCGCCATGGCTCTGCGCCACGGCGTTCCGGACAGACCCGTGTTTCGGGGAAACACCACGCTCGCTGTAATTGCAACGAACGCGCGTTTGGATAAAGTGCAGACCAACAAAGTCGCCGCCCTGGCAAGCATCGGAGTGGCACGGGCGATTTCTCCGGTCAACACCATGGCCGATGGAGATATGACTTTCGCGATTTCTCTGGGCAAAGAATCGGCCAGCGTCGATGCGGTGGGTGTGGCCGCCGCGGAAGCTCTGGCTCAGGCAGTCTTGCGCGCCGTAAGAGCAGCTAAAACCGCCGGCGGAATCCCGGGCTTGGCAGGCTGACGCTCAATGCGAACAGGGGACTCGGGCGAATGTCGCCGTGGATGGGCGCCGACTTCAGGAATTCTGCTGTTCTAAAATGCCGGGCTCGGCAAACAGTCGCCGCAAACGAGGCTTCGGCTGGACCGGGCGATTCAAGGCAGCCACAAACGCGTTCCACTGGTCCGCACTCAACGAGAAGTGGCGCCGGTCAGCAATCGTCAACCCGGCCTCAGCACAGGCATACCGAACGATGAGTGATGCTCTGAAAGCGGTTGTCGGGATTCTTGCTGAGGCAGAGGTCGACAAGTCGCAGCAACGGCTTCGGGACGCGTCTGGCATAACTCCTAACCTAACCGGGATCGGCTCGCCTTGTCACTGCCCCTTCACCCCAAAACCCCGCCATTCCCCGCCCACCGAAGATACCGAATCAACTCGCGCCGATGCTTCCAGCTAAACTCAAAAAACACACGCGGACTAATCGAACCAGCTTCAATACCGGACCACGTCTCAATCCGCCACTTCAAATAAGGGCTGTCCCACGGATGCAGCCTGTACCCCCTGGTCAAGCGCCAAACGGTACGAATCACTTCTTCTCAGATTGCGGCGCCGCGAAGCTCTGTTTTTGAATCGCCGTGCCACGATCTTTGGTCGCGTAATATCCAAGGCGCGTCCGCGCAATCGGATTGCCCGGGGCCTTGATACTTACCTTAATCTGACGGAATGAACCATCGAGTGACGTATTAGTCGGCGAGTAAGTGATCGTGTACTGATTGCGAATATCGTGCGCGACTTCATGCGCTATCTGTTCCACCTCAGTCACAGCCTTCGGATAAAAAACCTGCCCGCCCGTGCTTTCCACCAACAGATTCAGGGCACGTTTCGCCTTGGCGGCTTCTTTTCTTTCTTCTTCGGTCAGCAGGCCAATCGCGTATACCAGAACGTCATTCTGCTGCGCTTCCCGAACCAGCGTTTCCAAACTCACGACGCTCGCATTATCATTGCCATCGGTCACCACCAAAATCACCTTCTTATCGCGTTTCGCCTTCTTGCGGAGGTGATCGATCGACATTCGAATCGCATCGCGCATCGCAGTACCTCCGCGCGAATCGATCTTGGAGAGGCCCTGCTCCAGCATCTTGATATCACTGGTGAAATCGGTATCAAGGTAAGCCTCGTCGTTGAAATTCACGACAAACGCTTCATCCTGAGGATTAGAATCCCGCACCAGTGTGAGCGCCGCCGACTCCACCGCCTGGCGCTTCTCCCGCATACTGCCGGAATTATCGATGATCAGTCCAAGCGAAATCGGCACGTCTTCGTGTTTGAAGTCTTTCATGAACTGCGGCACGCCGTTTTCGGTGATCGTGAAAGCGCTGCGGGTGAGATTGGTAACCAGGTGCCCATTCTTGTCGGTAACTGTGACATTGAGGGGAACCAATCTGGTATCCGAGGTGAATACCGCCTCGCCCGCATCCTGCGGTTCCGCAGGTTTGGCCTGTCCATATAAGGCATGCGCTACACCGGCCGCCAAAAGGACTGTCGTTGAAAAAATACTACTGCGTCGGCGCATAATAGCCGGTTCTCCAGAATGGATGTAGCTGTGGAAGCCCGCGCGGCTGAATAATTTTCACCTGAACTTTACGATATTTACCGTCGCGCGCGGCATTTGTCGGGGTATATCCAAGAACGTACTGGTTCCGCAATTCGATTCCGATTTTTGCCGCCACGTCCGGGAGTTCACTCAGATTCTCAACGATGAAGTGCCTGCCGCCCGTAGGTTCGGAAATATCGGTCAAAAGCCCCGGACCTGAGAGTTCTTCAGGCGTTCTTCCCCTCGATGAAATCGATTCGTAGATTCCGATCGCATAGATCTGCACGTCGGCTTCTTTCACGAAATTCTTTAATTCCGACTCAGTATAGCGGCTGCTGTTATCGCCGCCATCCGAAATTACTACCAGAGCCTTCCGCGGATTGTGCGCCTTCTTCATGGTACGAAGCGCCAGCAGCACCCCGTCGAGCAGCGCCGTCCGTCCTTTGGATTGCGTGAAAGTCAATCGATTTTGAATCTCTTCTAAATTGTGAGTGAACGGAGTCACCAGTTCCGGGCGGTCGCTAAACTCCACCAGAAACGCCTCGTCTTCCGGATTGGCGGTCTTGAAAAATTCAGCCACCGATTGGCGGGATTTTTCCAGCTTAGGTCCCATGCTTCCACTCGTATCGAACACGATTCCGATTGAAAGTGGTGCATCTTCGCTGCCAAACGAGATGATCTTCTGTTTCACTTTGTCTTCGTACACATCAAAAACTTCCTGATCAAGGCCGGTTACGAACCGGTTCAGCGGGTCCGTAACAGTGACGGGAATCAACACCACATTCACGTCGCTTCTGATGGTTGCTTTGGGTTGCGGAACTGCGGGCTGATCGGATGGCCTGGGGCGGGGGACGATGTTAACCGGCGCGCTTTCAGTCGATTCCTGCGCACGGCCAGGAGGCGACAACGCGCCCGCTATGGCGAGTGCCACAAAGAATGGAACACAACTGCTGCGCATTCCGGCCATCCCTATCGTTTTCGCCCTTTCTGCCTGGAGTCTAGCACAGGCCATTATGGTAAGATCGCGTGTGCATCGTAAAATCCTGGCCGTTATTCCAGCCCGGTACGCATCCTCCCGTTTCCCCGGAAAAGCGCTGGCCCGTCTCGATTCCCGCACTATGCTGGAACACGTTTACGAGCGCGTTTCCATGGCTCGCTATTTGACATCGGTCATTATTGCCACCGACGATGACAGAATTTACGCGGAAGCCAAACGGATTGGAGCCAGAGTACAGATGACGCGGAACGACCATTTGTCGGGTACAGACCGCGTGGCCGAAGTAGCCTCTGCCTGGGAGGACGCCGAGTTTGTCGTAAATATTCAGGGCGATGAACCTCTGATCGACCCCGCCGCCATAGACGCCGCACTGCTGCCCATGCTCGAGGAAACCGCCATTCCCATGGGCACGCTGAAAAAACGAATCGAAGATCCTCGCGAGATTTCCGACCCCAATGTAGTTAAAGTAGTTACGGACCGGTTTGAGAACGCGATCTACTTTTCGCGGTCCACCATTCCTTTTCCGCGTGATACCGAACCCGGCGCCGCGGCTATTCACTTCAAGCACATAGGTTTGTACGTTTACCGAAGAGACTTCCTGTTGCGTTACTCCGGATTTCCGGTAGGGCCACTCGAACAGGCGGAGAGACTGGAGCAATTGAGAGCGTTGGAAAACGGATTCAAAATTCGCGTGGTAGAAACCGATTACGAATCGCTGGGCGTCGACACCCCGGCGGACCTGGAGCGCGTGGAAGAGCTGTTCCGTGCCGGAAGGCGGGCAGTAGCCGGAGGGGTGATCCGGTAATGGCCAAACACATTTTCGTCACCGGCGGCGTCGTTTCGTCGCTGGGGAAGGGTATTGCCGCCGCGTCTATCGGCTGCCTTCTTGAAAACCGGGGACTTAGAGTCAGCCTGCAAAAATTCGATCCCTACCTGAACGTTGACCCCGGCACCATGAGCCCGTTTCAGCACGGGGAAGTGTTCGTAACTGACGATGGCGCGGAAACCGATCTCGATCTCGGCCATTACGAACGCTTCACGCACGCCCACCTCACCCGGGACAACAATCTGACCAGCGGCCGTATCTACGAACAGATCATCCAGCGCGAGCGGCGCGGCGATTATCTTGGCAAGACCGTGCAGGTAATTCCGCATGTCACCAACGAAATCAAAGCGGCTATCAAGAAGCTCTCCGCCGAAACCGATGTGGTGATCTGCGAGATCGGCGGAACCGTAGGCGATATCGAATCCCTGCCATTTCTCGAAGCGATTCGGCAGGTGCGTCATGAAGTGGGTCGGGAGAACTGCATTTTCGTTCATGTGACGCTCGTCCCGTGGATCAACGCCGCGCAGGAACTCAAGACCAAACCGACCCAGCATTCAGTGAAGGAACTGCGCGCCCTGGGTATTCAGCCCGACATTCTTCTCTGCCGCGCGGAGCGATTCCTTCCGCCCGACATGAAGGACAAAATCGCGCTCTTCTGCGACGTGGCGCCTGATGCCGTCATCACCGCGAAAGACGTGAACTCCGTCTATGAGATTCCGCTTGTCTTCGCGCAGGAGAAGGTCGACGAAATCATCCTGCGGCATCTCCATCTCGATTGCACCGGTCCGCGCAATCTCGAAAACTGGGCCGCGATGCTGCACCGCATGCAGAATCCCGCCGACGAAGTGGATATCGCGCTCGTTGGCAAGTACGTCGAGTACGAGGATTCCTATAAGAGCCTCAAGGAAGCCCTGCTGCACGGTGGAATCCACCATAACGTGAAGGTAAATATCCATTGGATTGAGGCGGAAAGTTTCGAAAAGGGCAAGCTCGAACGCGAGTTGGAAGAGTACGACGCGATTCTGGTGCCGGGCGGCTTCGGCAAGCGCGGCATTGAGGGCATGATCAACGCCATCGAATTCGCCCGCACCCGCAAGGTGCCCTACTTCGGAATCTGCCTCGGGATGCAGACAATGGTGATCGAGTTCGCGCGCAATGTGTGTGGGATGGCTGAGGCGAATTCCACCGAGTTCGATCCCGCCACGCCGCAGCGTGTCATCTACAAACTTCGCGAATTGAAGGGCATAGACGAGCTTGGCGGCACCATGCGCCTGGGCGCGTGGCCCTGCGTTCTAAAACCGGGCAGCTTCGCGCAAAAAGCCTATGGCGCGGAAGAAATCAGCGAGCGGCACCGGCACCGGTTCGAATTCAATCGCGAGTTTGAACAGGCGCTTACTTCGAAGGGTCTCAAGATCACCGGCGAAACGCCGAGTGGAACGTACGTCGAAATCTGCGAGATCGAAGACCACCCGTATTATTTGGGATGCCAGTTCCATCCTGAATTCAAATCGAAGCCGATGGAACCGCATCCGCTGTTCAGCTCTTTCGTAGCCGCCGCGCGCAAATACCGGACGCACCGCATTGCCGTGAAGGAAGCGCCTCTGCTCCCCGAACCGGAATTCCAGCCGTGATTTCGTTCGACCATTTTAAGGATCCGGCCCGCCTGGTCCTGATGGCGGGCCCGTGCGTCATCGAAAGCGAAGAGCACGTCCAAAAGATGGCGGATGCGATTTCCGCCGTCGCCCAGGCGTATGACTTTCCGTACGTGTTCAAGGCCTCGTTCGACAAGGCAAACCGCACTAGCCTCAAGGGCTATCGAGGCCCCGGCCTTCTGGAGGGTGTCAGGATTCTGGGCGGTCTGAAAAAACGCGGATTTTCGATCGTGACGGATATCCACGAACCGGGGCAGGCGTCCGCTGCCGCCGAAGTCGCGGACGTACTGCAAATCCCGGCATTTCTTTGTCGCCAGACGGATTTATTGCTCGAAGCGGGCCGCACCGGCCGAATCGTGAACATCAAGAAAGGGCAGTTCGTCGCACCGCACGACATTCACCACGCGGCGGACAAAGTGGCTTCCACCGGCAACACGAAAGTGGTGCTGACGGAGCGTGGCTCGTCGTTTGGCTACAACAACCTGGTGGTCGACATGCGCGGCCTGAAGATCATGGCTGAGGCTGGCTGGCCGGTTGTCTTCGATGCCACGCACAGCGTTCAACTGCCCAGCGGCGGAGGCGGCGTTTCCGCCGGTCAGCCTCAGTTCATCGAACCGCTAGCGTCCGCAGCCGTTGCCGTGGGCATCTCAGGGATCTTTGTGGAGGTGCATGATCAACCGGAAAACGCTCTCTCGGACGGTCCGAACGCGCTCCGGCTGAGTTTACTTCCCAATTTCCTGCGAAGAATGCGGGCGCTGCATCGGGCCTCCACGTTTTCAGATGCCCCGGCGTCATAATTTTGGAAGAGAGCCCAGGAAGAGAGCCAGAACTATGTTTCCAGACCGCAGACGCCGCCGTAATGCCGGATTTTCGCTGATTGAGCTTTTGATCGTTATCGCGATCATCCTGATTATTCTGGCTGTTGCCCTGCCGAAGCTGACCAAAGCCCGCACCTACGCTCAGGAAATGGCGGCTGTCAAAGCGATCACCACCATCCATACCGCTGAAACCCAGTATTATTCGCAGTTCGGCCAGTATGCGACATCGTTGACTCAGCTCGGGCCGCCAACCAGCGGCGCTGCCGGTCCTAACGGCGCGGAGTTGATCGACAGGGACTTGGCCACCGGCGAAAAAGGCGGGTTCAAGTTCGTGCTCCAGCCTTCTCAGACGGGGTATTTACTCGCTGCGTCGCCTACCCAATACGGAACCTCCGGCACCCACACCTATTTCTCAGATCAAAGCATGGCGATTCATACCCACAGCGGTCAGGAACCGGCGACAGTTAATGATCCCCTGATGGGTGAAACACAGTCTCAACAGCAGCAGACTCAATCGAAATAAGTGGCATGATCAGCCGGCCCGCGAACCTCGAACAATTGGTCCGGTGCCTCGAACGGCAGTTCGGTCCCGTCACCCTGGTGCCGGAGGAAGGCTTTACGAAGCTCAACGTGGCGGGAGTCATACTCACATTCGTGGAAGCGGAAAAGCTCTGCCTCGGCCAGACGTCTATTGATGCTCTGCGTAGCGGATATCGATAACCTGCCGCGAAAGCAGGGGCGGAACATCCACGGAAAATGTCGCCCGCGTGCCTTTCAAGGCTTCCCGCACCAGGTCTGAAAACTCCTCCGGAGTGAATGCCCGCCGAATCGACTGGCGCCCGTCCGCAGCCGCCTCACGACCGATCAGGGGCGCGATAAACACCGAAAAAAGCGCCAGAGGCATCGGATGCCGAATCAGGTCTATTATCAGGAATCTTCGGCATGAACGACCGACATTCCGAATCAGCGCGATATTCTGTTCCGGCGTCAAATGATGAGCAACCAGGGATGAAATTGCCACATCCGCCGGGGGCAGCAGTTCCGTGGTGGCATCCGCCGCAATCACGGTCACACCGTTGCTCAAGCCCGGTTTAAGATCGATTCCCTTGACCTCAACGCCCAGCCGCCGCCGAAGGTAACGCAGCAAGTCGCCGCCTCCGCAACCAATATCGAGAACGCTCTTCACTGGCTCAGGGTCTTTCCGCAGAAAGCGCTCGACAGTTGGGAACGTGCCGAGCAAACCATGAACCCGAGCCAGGTCCCGATGGAATTTCTCAAGGCTCGGACCCACGATGGTATCCGAATCCATGAGTTCCGGTTCCAGTGACCGGGTCAAATTTTTGTCCGAGTGCGATGCACAGCCTTCAGTTTACTTGCGAGGCTGCCTAATTTCCCGAGAGCGGAATTTCAAAATAGTAAAGCTCATTGCCGGTGACGGCATTCGTCAGACCGGAAACGTAAATAGAAGCCGCCGCGCTGGTCACCTGCGTTTGAAAATAGACAAAACCACTTGCCGATTGCCCCGGCGGAATCACCTTCGCAGCGAACGCGCGCCCCTCAATCTCCCACTCGGCTAGTGGATTCTTCGTACTCTTCCCCAGCTTCACTCCCCCCACCGATGGCCTCTCGTTCGGGTTTGGTGGCGCCTTCGCCCCGCGCAGGAATCTCAACTCGCCCGCCGGTGTCGCTTCCACCTTCGTTCTGTCCGGAAGTTCGTACATGAACCGCACCCGGTCCATGCGAATCGCGTTTCCGCCGTCGTTCCGCACCACAACCAGCACCGGCAGAATTCCACTGCGCCACGGATTCACCTTCCCAAAAGCTTCCTTCGCCTGATCGTCGGTAATAAAAGGTTCCACCGCGATGGTTACCTTCTCGCTCGTTTGTTTGTGCGCGTACTCCGTTACCGGCTTCGCCTGGAATGTCGTCTTGTCATCGGCGGCGGCTGCCCGGTCCGCAACTCCCGCCAAAGCTATACTCACAAACAGGATCAAAGAGCCTTTCAAAGTGCTTCCCCCACGCCCATACCAACACGGCTCAAACCATTGAAGCGCAAAGTCATCTTTCTCCTTTACCGCGGTCTGCAAACTGTCCTCTCACCAGCGCTCGCCGGGTGGATCCTAATCCGATGTCTTCGCAACCGGCACTACTTTCCCACCATCCGCGAACGCTTAGGCGAACTGCCTGCATTATGGCAAAAGACCGCGCCTGGCTCCATATGGTTGCATGCCGTTTCAGTAGGAGAGGTGATCGCGGCCCTTCCTCTCGTGGAGGAATTAATTAAACAGAACCCCGCCAGGCCAATCTTCGTCAGCACGGCCACACTCGCCGGACATTCCACTGCTGTTGTTCGTCTGGCGAATCGCGCGGAAGGCGTGTTCTACGCGCCTCTGGATTTAGCATGGGTGGTCCGCCGCATCCTGCGCCACCTGCGACCCTCCCTCGTGATTGTGCTCGAAACAGAAATTTGGCCGAATCTCTTCCGGGAATCGCAGCGCCTCGGTTGCGGGTTGGCGATCATCAACGGTCGCATCTCCGATCGCGCCCTGCCGCGCTATCGCCGATTCTCAGCCCTTTTCGCCCCGGTGCTTTCGCTCTGCGACCGCATCGTCGCGCAGTCCGATGAGATGCGCTCCCGCTATATCGAAGCGGGGGCGCCGCCGGATATCGTCGAAATCGGCGGGAATCTGAAATACGATTTTAAACCGACCGCGCTCCCTGACGATTCCCCGGTCATGCGCTTTATCAAGGCCGGTCGCGGTCGCCCGCTTTGGATCGCGGCCAGCACTTCCTCTGACGGTGAACTTGAAGAAGAAGACGCGGTTATCGCCGCGCACCGTGAACTGCCCGGTCGATGGCGGCTGGTCGTAGCGCCCCGCAAACCTGAGCGCTTCGGAAACATCGCGCTCAAGCTGTCGGAGTCAGGGCTTCGCTGGACCCGCCGCACTACCCTGACAGACCCCGAAGCGGACATCCTTCTGCTCGATTCCATCGGAGAATTGAGCGGCCTCTTCGCGCACGCTGAAGTCGTGTTTATGGGCGGCACCCTAGCCCAAAAAGGCGGACACAACATCCTCGAGCCGGCTCTGTTCGGCAAGCCCATAATCGCCGGGCCGCATCTCGAAAATTTTCGGGATATCGAGGCTCACTTCGAAGCCCATGATGCCGTCCTTCGCATAACATCCGGCGCGGAACTGTCTGCCGCGATTCTTCGTGCGTCAGCCGATACTACTCTTGGGCCGCGCGCCCGCGCCGCCGCGGAATTACAAAGCGGCGCCACGGCGCGCATGCTCGCGACATTAGAGGCGTTGTATGACGTCAGATATCCTGTCTGGCGTCCCCCTCAGCCAGGATGGATGTTCCTCTGGATCTGCTCTCAGGTGTACAGGGGGCTCAGCTTTCTCGATCGTCGTCGTAAATTCGCCCGCGCCCGCAAGCTTCCGGTGCCAGTGGTCAGCGTGGGAAATATTACAGTCGGCGGCACCGGCAAGACTCCCGTTACCATCGAACTGCTGCGCGATTTTCACGACCGGAGCCCGGCATTGTTAACCCGCGGACACGGTCGCAGCACGAGCGACATCGTTCTCCTTCCCCGCGGCAATGAACGCCTGCCGGTCGGGCTTACGGGCGATGAAGCGCAGCTCTACACGCGCAGCGTCGGAACTCCAATAGCCATTGGCGGACAACGATACGAGGCGGCTATCAAACTCCTGGAGCAAACACAGCCAGGGGTTTTCTTCCTCGATGACGGGTTTCAGCACCGTCAGCTGAGCCGGAATTTCGATCTCGTCCTGATTGATTCTCTGAACCCCTTTGGCGGCGGTCATCTCTTGCCTCTCGGTCGTCTGCGCGAACCGCTCTCCGGTCTGGCCCGCGCCGATGCATTTCTCATCACGCGTTCCCGAGAATCCATTGCTATTAAGGCAATAGAATCCGTGCTGCGTACTCACAACCCCTCGGCGCCTGTCTTCCTCGCGCGTACCGAAGGCCGTCGCTGGACCAACGAAGCGGGGGCGCAACTGGAACTGGATGGCCTCTCGCACAAGAGAGCCATCGCATTCTGCGGACTCGGCAATCCCCAATCATTCTGGAGGACGCTTGAACGCCTAAGCGTCAATACGGTGGAACAGCACGAGTACGGCGACCACCACCGCTACAAACCCTCTGAAATCCAGCGCCTGGCTAAGCGCGGTCGCGATCTGGGAATTGAAGTCCTGCTCACCACAACCAAAGATGCGGTCAATCTCCCTCCGGGGTTCGAGAGGATGATCCGGCCTCTTCGGCTCTATTGGCTCGAGATAGGTATCGATATCGATAATCGGGACGAACTGCTGTCGCTCATTTCCTCGCGGCTGAAATAAATCTGAACGCCCCGTCGCTTCCCGGAGTCTTTGCTGATGAACGAAGCAATGAGAGAGCTAGCCCAGACGATGCCATTCGCACGAAGTCTGTCAAAGGAAGCTCGCTTTGAGAGTCTCGTCGAAAGCCAGTCGCGCTTCGTTTTTCGCGTAGTCTGGTCGGTACTCCGCAACGTGCAGGACGCGGAGGATGTGGTTCAGGAAACGTTCCTGAAGCTCTATCGTTCGGGCGCCTGGGAACAGATGGAAGACGAGCGTGCCTTCCTGGCGCGCGTGGCGTGGCGGCTCGCAGTGGACCGGATTCGTTCGCGCAACCGAAGAGTCTTACCGGAAGAAGCGTCCGGCCCTGCGAGTCCGGAGCGAGCAGCCATTGCGACCGATCTGAATGCAGCGGTACAGAAGCTGATCGACGCCTTGCCCGAAGAAATGCGGCAACCGTTGGCGCTCTCGGCGGTGGATGAACTGACCTCGCGTGAAATCGCGGAAGTAATGGGGATCAATGAAGGCACCGTGCGGACCCGCATCATGAGGGCACGGCAAATTCTAAAACAGAAGATGGGGAACCTCAATGCAGGATCTTGACCGAATTCTCGATGCCGCGCTGAAGAGTTACGTGGAACAACCCGCGCCGCCCGGAATCGAAAGGCGGATCCTGGGACGGATTCGGCGTCCGAAACCATGGCTGATTTGGTTGCCCGCCGCGGCGGTGCTGGTGGCTGCGAGTTTGCTGCTGACGATCGCCCCGCGGAAAAAAGCGCCACCCGTTACGGTTGCCCGTCACGTGGAGACCGCGCGAGCAGCGGCTCCCGCGGTAGTGCCGCCGCCGCGAAAGCATCGCAGAGTAGCCTTGAAACGACGACCGACCGAGCAGCAACTTGCCCTTGCTGATTTTGCCCGGAAGTACCCGGAACAGGCCCTGGCAATGGTGACCCATGGAGAAGTCGTCCCGCTCGAAGTACAGCCGCTGGAAATACCCGAACTGAAGATCGAAGCAATTAAAACACAGGAGTTAACACAATGAAAAAGCCAACGCTATATCTGGCAACGCTGCTGCTTGCCGGTTCCGCCCTCGCGCAGAACGACTTAAAACCGGAAGCCGCGAAGTTCTATAAGCTCGACTTTGTCATCAGGGAATTGCAGGATGGCAAGCTGGTCAATACCCGAAACTTTGTGCTGAGTCTGTCCCAAAATCAACCCTTCAACTCCGGGTCGGTTCGAACCGGAGACAAGGTGCCGGTCTCAACTGGCGGCAGTGGCCAATTTACATTCATTGATATCGGCGTCAACATCGATTGCCGGCTCATGAGCGTCACCGACAACCAATTACTGCTGACCGTCACCGCCGACGTCAGCAGCGTTGTTAACCATGAGACGCCACCCGTGATCACCCAGAACAAGTGGAACTCTGGCGTCACGGTGCCGCTGCGAAAACCGACTGTCCTGTTCTCCGCCGACGGAGCCTCAGCTAAGCGACAGATGCAGCTGGAACTCACCGCGACT
>Ga0105240_10009836_pt1 | contig 13496 bp, 9 predicted proteins | sample KBSC54metaG_FD_80426 | JGI IMG/M metagenome (GOLD analysis project Ga0105240, IMG submission 80426) | Corn rhizosphere microbial communities from Kellogg Biological Station, Michigan, USA - KBS C5-4 metaG | ecosystem: Host-associated > Plants > Roots > Rhizosphere > Soil | place: Michigan, USA... | reverse complement strand
GCAGCGTCGAAGTGGCGGAACACCGGCAATCGGCTGAGTCCCAGATGGACCTTGAACGACGTCGACGCATCGCGGATCCTGTGCACCTCGGCGACGAAATCGTCCGGCAATTCGCCGGGCGCGACCAGGTTCCTGAACGTGGTCTGCGCGCTGGCGTTGGCGATCACTGTCCGGCCGCTGACGGTCTCTCCGGACTTGAGCACCACGCCCGTCGCGCGGCCATTGTCGATCCTGATCGACGCGACCTCGGCATCGGTGCGAATCTCCATTCCGTGCGCGCGGCCCGAGGCGGCGATCGAATTGGAGATCATCCCCATTCCGCCGCGAACGAAGCCGGCGCCGCCGGCCGCGGTATCGTGCTCGCGGATGAAGCCGCGCATCAACACGTACGCGGATCCGGGCGTCTTCATTCCGCCATTCGCCCCGCCGCCGGCGGCATAGAAGCCGAGCGCCGCCTTCAGCTCCTCCGATTCGAACCAGCGGCTAAGCAAGTCGTACGCAGAGAGCGTCATCACGTCGTACACGTCGTAGAACTGCTCGCCGATGTCGCGATACCGCCACGCGAAGCGGAGCATGCCGAGCACGTCGCCGGCAGCGCGTGAAGCAGGATCGGGCGGAATCTCCCAGATCAGCCGGCGGACGACCTTGGCCAGCGTCCACATGTAGTCGCGATAGCGCGGGTAGGCCTCCGCATCTTTCCGCGAGAAGACGGCGATGCCGGCGCAGGTGCGCGCGAGGTCGTCGTAGAAGGTCAGGTGGCCGCCGCCCTCGAGCGGCTGGAACGTCGGCGTCGGCTTCAGCACTTCGAAGCCGTGCTTCGCAAGCTCGAGCTCGAGGATGACCCGCGGCTGCAACAGCGCCATTGTGTACGACGCGGTCGATACCTTGAATCCCGGCCACAACTCCTCGGTGACCGCGGCGCCGCCGATCAGGTGACGGCGCTCGAGCACGCAGACGCTCCTCCCGGCGCGCGCGAGATAGGCGCCGCACGCGAGGCCGTTATGTCCGCCGCCGACGATCACCGCGTCCCAGGTCTTGCTCATCGAACGCTCCCATTGCATCGCTCGCACATGATCAAAGCCACTGTCCGGTGACGCGATCGTAAGTCGGCTCGGACACGGCAGGCGCTTCGTCGCGCAACACCTGCTTGGCGATCTTCAGCGACGGCGTCTTCGGCAGCGCGCTGCGGAACGCGTAGTAGCGCGGCACCTTGAATTTCGCCAGTTGCCGCTGGCATTGCGTGATGATGTCGCCGAGCACCGCGTCGGAGGGCGTCGTTTCGGCGTCGAGCACGATGTAGGCCTTGACTTCCTCGCCGCGCGTTTCGTCCGGGACCGCAACGGCAGCCGACTCGAGCACGACAGGAATGCCATTCAGCACCGACTCGACTTCGCGCGCGGCGATGTTCTCGCTGCTGCGGCGGATCATGTCCTTCTGCCGCCCGACGATGGTGAAGTAGCCGCGCTCGTCGACGCGGAACAGGTCGCCGGTGCGAAACCATCCGTCGCGAAATGCGGCCTTCGTCGCCTCCGGATTGTTGTAGTAGCCGAGCATGATGCCGGCGCCGCGTATGCACAGCTCGCCGATCTCGCCCGCAGCGACAGGCCTGCCGTCCGCATCGAATACCGCGCACTCGCGAAAGGGCGACGGCAGGCCGCAGGCGCCGGAGCCGACCATGTCGGTCGCCTCGATCGGCATGAACATCGCCGAGCCGACTTCGGTCATCCCGAACGCCTCGCGCAACACCAGGTCGAAGCGCTCTTCGATCAGCGCATGGATCTCGCGCGGGACGCCATAGACGTTGGCGCGCACGATTTCATTGCGGCCATCGTCGGCGGTTTCGGGCTGCTTGAAGATCAGGTATGGAAACAGGCAGAAGTTGATGCCGTAGGTGCGCACCCAGCCCATGAACCGGCTGACGCTCTGCTTCGCCGCGACGAAAAGCGTCGCGCGATGATAGAACGTCATCAGCAGCAGCCACTGCGGATCCATGTAGTAGAACGGCGTCGATGCCAGGATGCGGCCGTATTTGCGCGCATCCCGGAACGCGTTGACCTTGCCGCTGACGAGCCAGTAGCGCTGCGTCAGCATGCAGCCCTTCGGAAAGCCGGTGGTGCCGGAGGTGTACTGGATGTTGAGCAGGTCGTCGAGGCCGACCGGTTCCGGCGGCGCATAGGTGTCGACCGGAGATTCGGCGAGAGTCGACCAGTCGCGATACGACGATCCCGGCGGCGGATCGACGACGACGATGCGCGCGGCATCGATCGAGATGCTGCCGGCGGCGAGGCACTGCTCGAGCACCGCCAGGCATTGCCGGTGGACAAGGACGTATTCTGCGTCGCTGTCGTTGACGACGTAGGCGAGCTCGCGCCCGAGGTAGTTGACATTGACCGGCACCATCACGGCGCCGAGCGTTCCCAGCGCCAGCCAGGAGAGGGGCATCGCCGCGACGTTGGGCATCATTACCGCGACGTGCGTGCCCTTCGCGACGCCGAGCGCGTTCAGCTCGCGCGCGATGCCGTTGACGCTGCGACGCAGTTCGTCGTACGTGATCGCTTCCCCGCTTTCGAAGAAGTTCCACGCGAGCCGGTCGCCTGCCTCGCCGGCGGCCTGCGCGATCAGCTCCGCGATGTTCCGCGGCAACGGCTGCGATTCGATCCATGCCCGGCGCTCCGCAACCGGCATCACTTGTTCTTCGAGTGTCTTCAATCGGGCCATTTATTTTCCAGGTGCATGATGCGCATCGCCGCTCATGTTCGTTCGGACGGCTGCCGCTGCTGCAGCGCCATGATGCCGAGCGAAAACGCCAGCGATATCGCGGTCAGCAGCGTCGAAACCGCAGCGAGCACGGGTGAAACTTCCCAGCGGATCGCGCTGTACATCTTCACCGGCAGCGTCGTGCTCTGCGGTCCGCTGAGAAAATAGGCAACGACCACTTCGTCGAACGAGATCAGGAATGCGAACAGCGCGCCGATGAGCAGCGATGCCCTGATCTGCGGCAGGACGACCTCGAAGAAGATGCGCGGACGGCTTGCGCCCATCAGCAATGCGACCGTTTCCAGCGCCGGGTCGATATGGCGTAATCCCGACGTGACCGAAATGAAGACGAAAGGCGTCACCAGCACCGCGTGCGCCACGACGATGCCGAAGGTCGAGCCGACGATCCGCATCAGCGACAGGTGCATGTACAAGCCGAGGCCCAGCACGACCACCGGCACCAGCATCGGGCTCAGCATCGCCAGTTCGAAGAGCGGCTTGCCGCGGAAATGGCTGCGCGAAAGCGCATAGGCGGCCGGCACTGCCAGCAGCATCGACAGCACCGTCGTCGAGGTGCCGACGATCAGGCTCTGCACCGCTGCGCGCCACCACGACGGGTCGGCGAAGAATTGCGCGTAGAGGCCCAGTGAAAAGGTCTTCGGCGGAAATTCGAACTCCTGCGCGCCGCTGAAGGAGACCGGGATGACGATCAGGCTGGGGAACAGCAGGAACAGGTAGCCGCACCAGGCGATCGCCGTGCCGACCCGGCGCAATGCGCTCTTCAGCCGGCCCGAAGGCGGCGCGAACGCCGCGGTTGCGGCGGCGGTCATCGCAGGATCGCCTGGGGCCGCTGCACACGCAGCAGTGCGGCGATGAAGATTCCCGACAGCGCCAGCAGCACGATCGCGATCGCCGAAGCGAGGTTCCAGTCGAGTGTCTGCCGTGTGTAGAAATCGACCAGGTTGGCCATCATCATGTCGCGCCTGCCGCCCAGCAACGCGGGCGTGATGTACATGCCCATCGCGAGCGTCATGTTCATCAGCACGCCGGCAAGAACGCCCGGCAGGCTCAGCGGCAGCGTGATGCGCAGGAAGATCCGCACCGGCCCTGCGCCCATGATCTCGGCGACCCGCTGCAGGCTTTCGTTCTGCGACAGCAGGCTGGCCAGTATCGGAAACACCATGAACGGCAGCAGGTAGTTGGTCATCCCGATGATCACGCCGGCGCGGTTGAACAGCATTTCCAGCCGCACCGGAGTCTCGGAGAATCCGGCGGTCAGCCAGCCGAGCAGCTGGTTCACCAGTCCGCGATCGCCCAGCACGACGGTGAACGCGAAGCTCTTCACGAGGATGCTCGTCCAGAACGGCAGCATCACCATCACCAGGTACGGCGTGCGCCTGCGCGCATCGAGCCGCGACAGGTGCAGCGCGATGACGTAGCCGAGCACGAGACTCACCGCCGTCGCCACGACACTGATCTGCAGCGTGTTGCCGAGGACGCGATAGAAGAGCGTGCTGGTCGACAGCTCCTGGTAGGCGCGCAAGGTCAGCGCGCTGGTCGCGGTGTTGAAGATGCTGTTCCATCCGACCAGGGCGAGCGGCCAGGCGAAGAACGCGACCAGCAGCAGGCATACCGGCAGCAGCAGGATGACGGTGGTACGGGTGTTGAGCGAGTGGTTCATTCAATCAATGTCGTCCCCGCGCAGGCGGGGACCCAGCGGCGTTTCGGCGAAAGACACTGGGTCCCCGCGTCCGCGGGGACGACTTAAGTCAACATCCACTCCGTGTACCGCTTCTGCAGCGCGTCGTAGGTGTCGGCCCACCAGGCGTCGTTGAGGACGATGTTGTTCGGGTTCGTCATGTCGGGCATGCCTTTCGCCGAATCCGGCGGCAGCATTGCCGCGCCTTTGCGCGCATTGGGCATGAAGTTGTTGGTGCTGCCGAACGCCGCCTGCCGGTCGGGCTTCAGGCAGAACGCCAGGTAGCGCATCGCCGCATCCTTGTTCTTCGAGTACTTGGGAACGGCGAGGTATTCGAGGCTGTTGATGGTCTGCTGCATCGACATCTGCACCGAGCTGCCCGCCTTCTGCGCCGGCAGCACGCGGCTCAAATACGTGTACGAGAAATCGATCTCGTTGGCCGTCAACAAGGTGATCGTTTCGGGCGTGGTCTCGATCCATTTCTTGACGTGCGGCTTGATGCGGTCGAGCGCCTTGAAGCCGCGCTCGATATCGAGCGGATACAGCTTGTCCGGCGCGACGCCGTCGGCAACCAGCGCCATTTCCAGCGTTTCGCTGATGCGCGTGCGCAAGCCGCGACGGCCCGGGAATCGCTGTGCGTCCCAGAACTCCCTGAACGTGTTCGGATGCTTGCCGTCGGGGAAGCGCTTCGGGTCCCAGGCCATGCCGCCGGCAAACAGATACGTGCCGATGTAATCCTTGCCGCCCGGCGCGACGAGATCCGACGTGTCGACGATCTTGCGGTCGATGTCTTCCCACAACCCCATTTTCGCGCCGGCGGTGATCTGCGGGCCGACGCTGTCGAACACATCCCACTGGACGTTCTTGCTTTCGACCTGGACCTTCATCTTGGTCAGGTCGGCATTGTTGATCAGCAGGACCTCGATGCCGGTCGCCTTGGTGAACGGATCGGCGAAGTGCTCGCGGATGCCCTTTTCGTAGCTGCCGCCCCAGCAGGTGACCGCGATCGATTGCGCCGCCCGCGAGCGCGGCGCAAAGCCCAGCGCGCCGGTGCCGGCAATGGCTGCGGTCGCGGCAAGGAACCTGCGGCGCGAAACGCCGCCGGCTTCCCTGTCGCGGCTGTCGTCGACTGCCGTGTCGTTCCCGGTTTCGTGATCAGCAAGATTGCGCACGCGATCGATCATCTGGAATCCTCCATTTCATTGCAGGTAGTGCGAACGGCCGGCGGACGCGACTGCGCTGGTTCCACCGGCCCCACGAAAGCTCGATCAGGACGCCACATTCACGACGCCATCCAGACCGCTTTCCAATCCATGTACTTGTCGAATGCATGCATCGACTTGTCGCGGCCGAAGCCGGACTGCTTGAAGCCGCCGAACGGGGCGGACATGTTGCCGCGATCGAAGCAGTTGACCCAGACAACCCCGGCGCGCAGCGCTTTCGCCGCGCGTTGCGCCTTGCGCACGTCGCTCGTCCAGATGCCGGCGGCGAGTCCGTAGATCGTGTCGTTGGCGATCGCGAGCGCCTCGTCCAGGCCGCTCACCGTGATCGATGCCAGCACCGGCCCGAAGATTTCGTCCTGCGCGATGCGCATCGCGTTCTTCGCGCCGTCGAAGACAGTCGGCTCGACAAAATATCCGCCACTGTCCTTGTTGACCTGCTGGCCACCCAGCACCACGCGCGCGCCTTCGTTGCGACCGATGTCGATGTACGACAGCACGCGCTGCATCTGCGTTTCGCTTACGATGGCGCCCATTCGCGTCGCGGGATCGAGCGGATCGCCCGGGATCAGCTCGCGGCCGACGGCCACGACCTTCTCCAGCAGCGCCTCGCGAATCGGAGCCTCGACCAGCAGGCGGGAGCCGGCATTGCACACCTGGCCGGCGTTGCCGAAGATGCCCATTGCCACGGCGCGCGCGGCGCCGTCCAGATCGTCGCAGTCGGCCAGCACGATGTGCGGCGTCTTGCCGCCGCATTCGAGTCCTACGCGCTTGATGTTCGACTGTCCCGAGTACTGCATGAAGAGTCGGCCGACCTCGGTCGATCCGGTGAAGCCGACGCAATCGACATCCATGTGCAGACCGAGGGCGCGGCCCGCTGTCTCTCCGTATCCGGGCAGCACGTTGAGCACGCCCGGGGGCACGCCCGCCTCGACGGCGAGCTGGGCGATCCGCAATGCGGTGAGCGGCGACTGTTCCGCCGGCTTCAGGATCACGCAATTGCCGGCCGCGAGCGCCGGGCCGATCTTCCACGAGGCCATCGACAGCGGATAGTTCCACGGTACGACGGCGGCCACGACGCCGATCGGCTCGCGCATCACCATCGCGATCATGTTGTCCGGCGTCGGCGCGATTTCGCCGTAGAGCTTGTCGATCGCTTCGGCGTACCACTGGATGCAGCCGGCCGAGCTGACGATGTCGCCGGTCAGCGCATTGGTGATCGGCTTGCCGACGTTCAGCGACTCGAGGAGAGCCAGTTCCTCGCGGTGCGTAAGCATCAGCTCGGAGAGCTTCAGCAGGATCCGCTTGCGGTCGGCCGGCGCCATCTTCGACCAGACGCCCGACTCGAATGCCTTCCGCGACGAGCGCACCGCGACATCGACGTCGGCGGCGTCGCACGCGGCGATCTGCGCGAGCAACTGGCCGTTGGCGGGATTGCGCGCCTCGAATGTCTTGCCCGACAGCGCGGGCACGTACTGCCCGTCGATGAAGGCGCGTCCTTCGATCTGCAGCCCTGCCGCCTTCAGATGCCAGTAATCCCTGCTGGTTGCGTTCATGTCGACCTGTTCGTTGCAAGCACCGGGAGGTCAAGTCTAGAAGCGTTAGCCCATCAAATCTAATACAATTTGCGCACGGCAATCGCAACCATAAGTTATAGGCGCAAACATGGGACCCATGCTCAACGTCAGGCATCTCGGCGTGTTCCGCGCCGTCGTGAAAACCGGCTCGGTGTCGGCCGCGGCGCGGACGCTGCACATCTCGCAGCCGGCGGTGACGAAGACCGTGCGCCTCTTGGAGGACGAGATCGGGCTGCCTCTCTTTTCGCGGATCAAGGGGCGCCTCGTCAGCACGCCCGAATCGGAGGCGCTGATGCCGGAGATCGAGCGGCTGTTCGGCAACGTCGAGGCGGTCAAGCACCTTGCCGATGAAATACGCGAAGGCTTTTCGGGAAGCATCTCGATCGCCACCGTCGCGACGCTGTCCGCGACGCTCGTCGCCACCACGATCAAACGCTTCCACAAGCAGTTTCCACGGGTGCGCTTCGACATCAAGGCGCTGTCGACCCGGCATGCGATCGACTTCGTGGCCAACAACCAGGTCGACGTCGGCATCCTCGACGTGCCGGCGACCGGCGTCGATCTCGAGGTCAAGGAGCTGTGCCGTTCCGAGGTCGGTTGCGTGATGCGCGGCGACCATCCGCTGGCGAAGCGCAAGGCGCTTGCCCCGAAGGACATCGCCGGCGGGACGCTGATCTCGTTTGCCGAGGACACGCTGGCCGGGTGGGGGCTGCGCGAGGCGTTTCATGCGGCTGGGCTGCAGAGCCACATCACGTTCACCGTCAACCACACGCTGTCGGCTTATGCGCTGGTCGAAGCGGGTGTCGGGGTAGGCGTGGTCGATGCGTTTCCGATGCTGTCCGGCTCACATCCGCGCCTGGTGATACGGCCATTCCGCCCGGTCATCGAAACGCGGCCGCGCGTGGTGTTTTCGAAAACGCGGCCGGTGTCGCTGATCACGCGCAAGTTCGTCGCCGAGATCCTGAAGGTGATGGACGACCTGATCGCCGATTCGCATTCGATGCTCAAGCGGGTGTGAGCGCGCCGGGCCGTAGCGCGGAGTGTAGTAGTCCAGTGCGCTAACCCTGGCGCATCTGGTCGTAGCGCTTTCGCCGGCTCACTTCGGAGGTGAATTCCTGCAAGTCCGGATCCATCGCGCTGCGGGACGACACGATTCCGATCGGCTTGCCGTTCTCGATGACCGGTAGATGGCGAAAGCCTTCGTCATGCATTACCAGCAACGCGTATCCGTAAGGCTTGTCCGGATCGATGGTCTGGGGTTCGCGGGTCATGACGTCGGCCAGCCGCGTGCTCTTCGTGTCGAGACCCCGGGCAACGACGCGAACGAGCATGTCGCGCTCGGTAAAGATCCCGACCAGCCGGCCATCGTCGACGACCAGGATTGCGCCGACCTTCCGGGCTGCCATCAACTTCGCGGCGTTGTAGACAAACGTGTCGGGTGCAGCCTCGAGCAACTTTCGACGCTGCATTAAATTTCTGACCGGTTCGTCGAACATCAAACCCCGTTGAAGGACTGGAGCCTTTGCCCGGTTGCCTGTCTGGCGACGGGTCACATAGAACTTGCAAAGGAAACTCCGGTCGACCAACGCTACACCAACCCCGGACCCGCCAATTTGATCCGGATCAATCAATCGTCGTGAATATCCGCCGTTGACGAGAGCCGCGGAGTCTCCGAGTGAGCCCCCCGAGCGAAGAATAATCCCCGTCGGGCGAACAGCCGTGGCGCGAATCCAGTTAGAAAGCGGTCAGGCCCTGGGCCGAGCGGATAGAAAGGCCTGTGCCGCCCGTGAGCGCCGTAAGCGAGCCGTCACCATTGATACGGAACGCTCCGACGGTACCGGTGCCGGCATCCAGCGAGTACAGGAAGCTGGCTTTGCCTTCGACTGCCACCGCCAGATCGTTGGGTCCGGAAACGTTCGCCGCGGTTCCATTGAGCAGCGTCACGGTCCCGTCCTTCGCGACGATGTAGCTGGAAATGGCGGCGCTCAGATTATTGGCCACGTAGGCGAACATGCCGTTCAGCGGCTCGACCGCGATCCAGCCCGCCGCGGTTCCTCCGTCACCGACATGCGAACTGATCGGGATCAGGTCGCCATTTTTGGCGATCGTGAACGACGACAACGCGCCCGTGGCGCCCGATGGGATGCTCGTCGACGAACCGAACAACTCGGTGACGAGCAGGTGACCACTCCGGTCGAAGCCAAAGCCGACGAAAGCGGGCTGCGCCGGACCGGGAGCCTGTGTCACCAGCGGAAACTCATCGGTTGTGCCGTCTCCGTTGACGTGGAATACGTAAATCGTATTGGTGCCTTTGACCGTTACGACCAGACGATCGCCATCCGGAGTGAAGCGGATTTGCGCGGGCGAGCGCGCAAAAGATGGAGGATTCAGGCCGCATTGGAAATCAGCCGCAGGAGCGCCCGTCAGCGCCGAAAACCCGGCCGCTGCGGCTGCTGTGCAACTCACGCCACTGGACGCTGAAGCCGGACCCGGATCGATGGGCTGCGTCGAATCGACCGGGATCATGTGACCGACGCGGTCCACCTTGAAACCGTTGATGTTCGGGGTGTTCGCCGTGTCCGGCGTCAAGTGGCACAGCGGAACTTCCGGACCGCCGGCGTTCAGAACATAGAGCAGTGCATCGTGTTTTCGCAGGGTCAGACTATTCGGAAAGAGACCGCCGGAGAAAACACGGTCGGCGAACGTCAGGGTGCCGTCGGATGCGACCCTGAATGAAGTGATCGTGCCTTGCTGGCAATCGGTGTTGTACGCGCCGCCGCCGTTGTTTTCGGCGGCGGTCTCGGTATTGACGACGAACAGCAGCCGATGATCCGGATCGAGCAGCATGCTGCCGGCCGAGCCGAGAGAATCGACGCTGGCCAGTTGCAGGCCGCTGCCGCCTCCGCCGGTCGCGACGGTCTGCGCAAGGGAGAGGTTGCCGTCGAGCGCGCGATGGTAAACCGTGACTTCATTGTTCGCCAGCGCGTTGGTCATCGCATACACAGCGCCGTCCGCCCACGCAATCGTCGCGCGCAACGAGCAGAGCAAGGCCAGGAGCGACACCTTGAATACGATGCGAAGCATGGCGGACCTCCATTGTGCGCGGTGCGGTGGTGGTGCAAAAAAGTCTAGCACCCGCATTTGCGTTTTTCAACGGAGTTTCTTTAGGATGCGGCTCAGGTAATTATTTCCAGTCCTTGATGGTTGCTGGCATGTCGGACCGGCGTGATTCATCGCCGAGCGCGTTCGCAGCTCGCGACCTGCGCGCGACAGATCGCGAGGCCATCCGGCTTTCTCGTCCCGGACGACTAACGCGCCGGCGCGGCCACCGGGGCGACCGCCGGGTCAGCGCCGAGCTGGTCGATTTCCGACAGCGCCTGGCCCGTGCGATCGCCGAGGAAAGCGACCGAGATCAGGCTGATGATCGCCACGCCCACCATGTATGCGGCGATCAGCCACGGCTGGCCGTCGTCGTAGTGGAGCAGCGTCGCCGCAATCAGCGGCGTGAGGCCCGAAGCGAAGATCCCGGAGAACTGATAGACGAACGACACGCCGGTATAGCGAACACGCGTGCTGAACGACTCCGAGAACATCGCAGCGATCGGTCCGTACACCATCGGATAGACGATGCCGAAGGGCACGACGATGGCAAGCATGACGAGCGTCACGTCGCGCGTATTCATCAGCCAGAACGACGGGTAGGCAAGCAGCGCGATACCGGCCACGCCGATGGCGAATGTCCTGCGCCGGCCGAACGTGTCGGACAGCTTGCCGAACACGGGGATCAGGAACACCATCACCAGCGAAGCGACCGAAACTGCGATCAGCGCGGTGGTGCGCGGCAGCTTGAGCGCCGTGGTCAGGTACGCAATGGAATAGACCCCGAAGATGTTGAAGGTGACGCCTTCGATGTAGCGGCAACCCATCCCGAGGATGGTCTTCACCGCATGCGTCCGCCACAGTTCGAAGAACGGAACCTTCGCCTGCTCCTGCGACTGTTTCAGCTCCACGAACATCGGCGATTCGAGGATCTTCAGCCGGATGTAGAGGCCGACCACAACCAGCAGCGCGCTGAGCAGGAAGGCGACGCGCCAGCCCCAATCGAGGAACGCCTCGTCGGATAGCCTCGACAGCGCCGCCACGACGATCGTCGCGAGGAAGAGGCCCGCGGGCACGCCGATCTGCGGCCAGCTGCCGTAGAAACCGCGGCGTTCCTTCGGTGCGTATTCGACCGCCATCAGCACCGCACCGCCCCATTCGCCGCCGATGCCCAGGCCCTGCAGCACGCGCAGCACCAGCAGCAGGATCGGCGCCCATACTCCGGCGCTGGTATAGGTGGGCAGCAGACCGATCAGGAAAGTGGAAACGCCCATGATGAGCAGCGTCAGCACCAGCATGCGCTTGCGCCCGAGGCGATCGCCGAAATGGCCGAATACGATGCCGCCGATCGGACGCGCGATGAATCCGACCGCGAATGTCGCGTACGCGAGAAGCACACCGACGAACGCATCCTGGTTCGGGAAGAACAGCTTGTTGAAGACCAGCCCGGCAACTACGCCGTAGAGAAAGAAGTCGTACCACTCGATGACGCAGCCGATCGCGCTGGCCAGTGCGACGCGCTGGATTTCCCTGGTGTCGGGAATGCCCTTTGAACTGTCCATGATTCCTCCCTTGAATAGTTGGACTGAAGACTGCGGCCTGCCTGCGCGCGGGCCGTGGTCGATCGCTGATGCGAACTTATGTGGGCGACCGCGCGCCGCTGCAGTATAGGGATGTTCGAAGGAGGCGGCAACGCGAACGCACACGCGTGAGCCCTCCCTGACCAGCCGCCAGGTGACGAGGATGCGCCCGCATCCGGCGCGGGCGCAAGAGAGACGTGGCGGAGCGCCGGCGGCGCTCCGCTCCTACTGCCGAATGCCGCGCACGCGCCGGCGTGCGAGCCCACCTGCTGCAAGCACGAGCAGCAACGAGAGCGCGAACAGCGCCCAATGCTGCAGCGTCGGGATGTTGGCCGGCGGCGGAGCGACGATCAGCGTCGTGACCGCGCCTGCCGAGAATTCCGATGTATTGCCGAGCGGATCGGTGGCGGTCGCCGACACGATCCGGCCGGGTGTCACGGCAATGCTGAATGAGGTGTTGAAGGTGGCAACGCCGCTCGCGTTGGTCGTGGTATTGACGAAGCCGATGAACTGCTGGCCTTCGGCGGGGAGACCGAGCGGGTCGGCGTCATTGGCGAAGAACTCGATGCGGAACGTCATGTTCGGCGAGACGCTCTGCGTCAGCGTGCCGCTGATCGCCGTTTGATTGCTGTTCGAGGCCACCGAGGTCAACACCGGGAAGTTCTGGAAGTTGTTGGGGTCGTTGGGGGCGCCGTGGCCTTTGGAGTCGTTGGGCGTCGGACCGTCGTCTTTGGGAAATACGAAGGTGTTGGAGAGGTCGATACCGATCAGCGGAGTGGCGGCCGACGACGTGCGGCCGTTCTCGAACACATTGTTGCCCAGTATCGCGTTGCCGACGTTCGGCAGTCCGGAGGCCGACACCGGGTTGCCGAACACGGTGATGCCGCTGGTGCCATTGAATTCGACAAGGTTGCCGGCGCCGGCCGCGGTGCCGCCGATGATGTTGAAAGACACGCCCGGCTCGCCGGGCTGCGCCGGACCGAGAGGGGCCGCAAAGCCGTTCGAGCTGCGCAGGACGATGCCCTGCAGCAGGTTGCCCGCCGGCGTGACGCCGTCGGCGCCGACGCCGGAGAAGTTGCCCTGGATGAGATTCTGCTGGGCACCGTTGTCCAGCTGGATACCGAGGCCGTTCAAGCCAACGACATTGCGGGCTCCCGCGGCCGTGCCGCCGATCGTGTTGAGATTGCCGCCGCTGATCTCGATGCCGCCCAGGTTGTTGCCCTCCGCGGCCCCCGGGGCAGGGGCTGGCTCGGTGCGGTTGCCCACGCTGCTCTTGCCGTCGGCGGCCACGCCCACGAAGTTGCCCTGGATCATGTTGCCCGTGGCGGGTGCAGTGAGGCTGCCCACGATATGGATGCCATTCAGCGCATTGCCTGAGGCGATGTTGCGGTCCGCCGCATTCGGGGAGCCGACCTGGTTGTTCGAAGCGTTCAGGATGAGAATGCCGTCACCGCTGGTGGGGAAGGTGCCGTTGGGCCTCCGGCTGGTGCCGGTCGGATCGACGCCCACGAAGTTGCCGAGGATGCTGTTGCCGTTGCTCTGCACCACGATGCCGTTGCCGCTG
>Ga0105240_10009834_pt1 | contig 13500 bp, 11 predicted proteins | sample KBSC54metaG_FD_80426 | JGI IMG/M metagenome (GOLD analysis project Ga0105240, IMG submission 80426) | Corn rhizosphere microbial communities from Kellogg Biological Station, Michigan, USA - KBS C5-4 metaG | ecosystem: Host-associated > Plants > Roots > Rhizosphere > Soil | place: Michigan, USA... | reverse complement strand
CTGGCGCATACGCCACTTCAGGGCTCCGGGCGGACGACCCAAATGGCTGCCGGCGTAGAGGAAGTCGCTCTCACCGCCAGATACAGCCGATCCATTTCGGGCACAAACAGTGAGGTGCGCGCGCCAGATGAAGTGGCGAGTCTACCGACGTGTTGATATCCGTTCGCCCCACGTGAGAACACGTCGATGGCGCCATCACCACAGGTGACGTATACGCGGTGGCGCTTCGAATCGAAGAATAAATCATCAGAATCGCCGCAGGTGTCGAGCACCTGGAGTCGTCGGCCGTCTTGCTTACGGAATATCGCCAACCTGGCCGGGATACGGAACACCGACAGAATCTGCCCCGCATCATCCAGCGCCAGGGGAAAATTCGCGAGCAACAGATCCGTCTTCCAAGTCGCCACCTGCTTGTCCGTGGCCCGATCCACTACCGCAATCTGCCTGGCGCGCGGGAGGTTCACAAAAATCTGCGAGCCATTCGGGTCGAGGCGGAAGCTCTCAGGGTGCGCCGGCAACGGTATGTCGGCGACCTTCTGCCGACTGTTGGCATCGATGACCGCTAACGAGCCACTTCCATAACCGACCCAGACCCGATGGGCGGCCTCCTCGATGCGAACGTTGTCGGCATCGTCACCCAGGTCGATCGACCCAACGGGCGCCAGATCCTCACCCTTGTACAAGCGCACCGATCCGTCTTTCCCATTGGCAATGTACAGCGTGTCCGTCGTGGGCTCGTACCCGATTCCCTGGGGCTCTTTGAGCCCGCGCAGGGTCTCCATGACTCTGCCTTCCTCCAGGTCGACGACACCGACAGTGTCGTTGCCCAGCTCTGCCACATACAATCTCTGGCGCTTCAGATCGACAGCCAGATGATCGATGCGGCCGTGAACATCACCCAGTTCGATTCGTGACTGAACGGCAAGCGGCACCGGGTCAGCGCCATCGGCCCGTACAAAAGGCCACGCGAGAACTGCGGTGCAAACGATCAATAAATGGAGCCTCATCCGCTTCCCCTACTTCACCATCACCCAGGTTGGTTGCAGCAGTGGATAAGCCAGTGCTGGCGCCGTCGGTTCGCGCGCGTCAGGTCCCTCGCTTGACGTTCGTGAGATCGAGCGCGGCGCGCAGGCCCTTCGCGAGCTTCTGCGCGTCGTCGTTGGCCCAGAAGTGCATGAAGAAGAAGTGCGGAGAGTCGTCGATCATATGGCTGTGGAGCGCGGTCACTTCGATGCCGTGCTGACGCAATGCCCGTAGGACCGGATTGACCTCACTGCCCAAAAGCACGAAATCACCGGTGATGGCAGCCTTGCCGCCGCCGGTAGATTGAAAGTTCAGCGGGATCGCCGTGCCCATGGATGGAGGAATGGCCATACCTCCTTCAGTGATGGCTTCGGCCCGCGGCACACTGAACTGATAGACGCTTCCGTTCGCTGTGCCCTGGTACCCCAGAGTCTTGTCCAACGCTGCAGTGTCAAACTCGAGAGCCGAGGCGGACGCAGGCGCGGGCGCGGGAGCGCTCATTGGCGTTTTGCTCAGCGCAAGAGCGCTGTGAATCGTCTCAGCAACCTTTGCCGGATCACCGTGTCCGCCAACGTGCATGTAGAACACGGGCACGGACGTCCGCAGCAGATGGTTGTGAACCGCGGAAATCTCGACACCATCTGCGATCAATCGCTCCATGACAGGACTGATTTCAGTGTCCGTCAGCACGAGATCGCCCATGAACATCGCACCGGAGCCTGAGGGTAGGAAAGCGATCCAGCCGCCGAGGGCCAGTGCAGGTTTAATCGCCACCGCGTCGACGGTTACATGGAGATCGGAGCGCGGAAAGGAGTATTTGTGAACTCCACCCGGTTGATCGGAGCCCTTTCGGCCGATGGCTTGGTCGACCTTCGACCAGTCAGTCTGGGCGGCGCTCGCAGCCATTGCAAGGAGAGATGCGGCAATCACTGCCAACCCGTTCGAGATATGGCTCATTCGCAAATACTCCAGCTTCCCCACGTGCCAAGCCCCTGACGTCAATTGTATTACGGCTCCGTTGTATCTGCTACGAACGACTTTCTTACAACAGCGCGGGCCTTGGCTATGGCGTGCGCAACGGCGTTCCCACACTGCGCAGAAGTGCGTATTGGGCCTGATTGAGCTGCGTCACGACCGTTACCAACTGACTGCGCGCGGCGAGCAGCTCCTGCTGGGCCTCGATATCTTCCAACACCGTACCCACACCCAGCTGCTTGCGCCCACGCGTGAGACGCAGCGTCTCCTCGGCCGCGCTCACGTTCTCCCGTGCGTCCCGCAGTTGCTGGAAAAGCGATTGCACCTGGGTCTGTGCATCCACAACCTCGCGCGCGATGGTATCTCGCAGCTTTTCGTCCGTAACTTCCGCTCGCGCAAGTCTCGCATCACTCGCTTTGATGCGCCCCAGGTCCAGAAGGCCTCCGGGTCCGATCCTCCAATTCAGTCCAACACTGTAGTCACGCCGCGGTCCACCATCGAGATTGGTATCGCCGACCCCGCCATTGAAGTTGCCCGCAAACGCCTGGCCCCCGATGGTTGGAATGAGAGGGCCGTAAATGGCACCGCGCCGGTCCTGTTTGGCAGCAGCGATCAAGGCAGCACTACGGGCCAGCTCAGGACGGTTTTCAAGCGCCGCACGAACCAGCGCATCGGGTGTTGAGCTCACATCCGCCAGCGCAAAAGGTGCCGGCTCCCGCTCGGCTGGAATGAGATCGACCAGCGGATCGAGGTGTAGTGTTTGTGCAAGCTGGGTCGCGGCGAGGCGACGTTGCTCCTTGGCGCGGGTCAAGTCGAGCTGCAGGCGCCGCGTCTGGGTCTGCACCCGAAAGGCATCGCCCTTGAACGCGGTGCCGATCTGCACCGCCTCGTTGAGCTGTTGCTCATAGCCGCGCGAAACCGACAGCGCCTGGCCGACCACCTCCACGAGAGCACCGGCATTCACCAGGCCCAGATACTGCTGCGCGGCGACCAGGCTCGAGTCTTGTTCCTGTGCGGTTTGCCCAGCCCCTGCGGCGGTGACCAACTGGCGATTCTGCAAGGCCTGGAATATGGCCTCCCCTACAGGGATCTGCGCGTTCGCAGCAATGCCTGCCTGCTCATTGTGTTTCGTGACATCGATGAGCGGCCCCTGCACTTCCTGGTCCCTGCCGGAGTGATGCAGATAGCTCGCGGTTGGGACCAGCGCAGGAATGAATTTCTCGACTGCACCGGCATAGTTTGCATGGGCCTCATCCACCGCGGTACGCGCCAACTGCACATCGAGGTTTTTAGCACCGGCCAGGCGTAAGGTCGTCGGCAGATCGATGGGATACGTGGAGCCCGGAAGGGGCTGTGTGACCTCTTGCGCAACAGCCATGTGCAGGCTGAGCCAAACAGTGGCCGAGGCGATCAGGACGGCGCTCTTCATTGGGCAGCTACCACGCGCACGGGTTGCCCGTCGGTCAACTTGAGCTTCCCCATCAGAATGATGGCGGCGTCGCGGCTCAGCCCGTCGACCACCTCGACGTTCTTGCCATCCTTGAATCCGACCTTGATGGGATGCCGCACCGCCTTGTTGTCTTCAACCGTATAGGCAAACGTATTGGTTCGTTCGGTGACCAGGGCGTCCTCCGGCATGAGCGTCGCCTGTTCCTTACGCTCGATTCCGAGCCGTACCGTCACCAACATGCCGGGACGCAGAGCGAGATCCGTGTTGCTGAGGATCGCCTCCGCGAGCATCGTGCGATTTTGCACGTCCAGGGCGTAAGTAAACCGCGTTACTTTCCCATCGAACTGTCGGCCCGGAAGATTGTCGGTCGTCACGCGAACGCTCTGGCCCACGGCAACCTTGGCCGCCTCGATCTCGGGCACGGCGACCTGCAAGCGAACGGTGGAGAAGTCCATGAGGCTCACAATCGCAGAGCTCGCATTGTTGGCCTGGATCAGCGCACCGGGATCCACGTATCGCTGGGTGATCACGCCGGTAAACGGCGCCGTAATGGTCGCGTACCCCAACAGGGTCTCGCTTTCAGACAGGCCGGCGCGCGCCACCTCGAAGCGGCCTCGCGCTTGGTCTACCGTGTCCGGCACCACGAGATCGGGCGTTCTGGCCAGCGCCTTCTGCAAGCGCTCGTAGTCGGCTGAGGCCGCCCTCAGCTCCGCCTCCTGGCGCGCTCGGGCTGCCGCCAGCTCGGGAATTTCAATGCGCGCGAGAACTGCGCCGGCGGTGACTTTGTCGCCCTTATCGACGCTGATGTTCTTCAGATAACCCGAGACCTTCGCGTAGAGCGTGGCCTGCTGAAAGGGAATGACTTGGGCGGGTAGGACAATCAATCGAGTGATGGGGCCTTGAGCGAGTTGCGTGGTGTGTACTTCCGTCGCTGGTGTTGGCGCCGGTGGTGGGCTTTCTCCCGCGGAGCGTCCGCAGCCACTGAGAATGGTCGCGAGGACGACACAACCGGCTCCAAAAAATGCACTGGTTCTCATTAAGTTTCTTCCGCCAGCAACGACGCTTCATGCGCCACGCCTCTGGCAAGCGCGGCATACACAGCGGGCAGCACGAGAAGTGTTGCCAGCGTTGCCGCAGCGAGCCCACCCACCACAGCTCTGCCAAGAGCTGCCGCCTGTTCGCCGGAGGCACCTAACCCCAATGCCATCGGTAACATGCCGACAATCATCGCCAGACTGGTCATCAGAATCGGACGTAACCGACTCCGTCCTCCCTCGATGGCGGCAGCAACAGCATCAGTGCCCGCGCGTCCGCGTTCGGCGAAAGTCACCAGGAGAATGGCGTTCGAAACGCCAACTCCCATGGCCATGATGGCCCCTGTGAAGGACTGGATGTTCAGGGTCGTTCCGGTCAGCCACAGCGCCACTGCGCTGCCGGCGAGAGCAGCCGGCAAGACCGACATTACAGCGAAGGCCAGTCGCAGCGACTGAAAGTTCGCGACCAGCATCAAAAGAATGGCAATCACGGCCACACCCAGCCCCGTGCGCAAGCCACTGAGGACCAGGTTCAGAGGGTCGACCTGGCCACGCAGGGCAACTGTCACTTTGGCGGGCGGCTTCCCCAGCTTCCCGATCGCCGCATTCACGGCGGCGGCGGCACTTCCCAGATCACCGTCGAAGAGGTTCGCAGTCACACTGACCATGCGTTGACCGTTATAACGAGCGTACTCGCCGACGGCATTTCCATCGGACACACGAGCGAGATTGCGCAGGAGCTGACTTCCCCCATTGCGCGTACTGACCATGACGTTACGCACATCCTCGGATGAGCTCATGAGCGTCTGCGGCACTTCGACCTGAACCTGGTACGCGATTCCGGTGTTTGCGTCGGCCCAGTAGTTGGGCACGACGTATCGGCTGGATGATGTTGCCGTGACCAGAGAACGGGAGACGTCCGCCATTGTTACCCCGAGCAGGCCAGCACGCTCACGGTCGACGTTGACATCCAACGTAGGGTAATCGAGCACCTGCCCAAACTGCACGTCCCGAAGTTGCGGTAATTGCGCGAGAGCGTCCTTTACCTTCTCCGCGTACGCCCGGTCATCCGCAAGACTCGCCCCACTCACGGCGACCTCTATCGGCGTGTCCGCACCCATGCTCATAACCCGACTCACGATGTCGCTCGGCTCGAACGAAAAGCTCACATCCGGCAGCTCGGAGGCGAACCTGTGTCGCAACCGCTCCTTGAGCGACTCCACGTGAACCCCACTCCCCTCCTTGAATTGCACCTGGAGCACCGCCTCGTGCGAGCCACCATTCCACAGATAGATCAGGTTGATCGGGTAGCTGGGCGCATGAACACCGACCAAGCCGATCGACACAGCAATCTTGTCCGCCCCACCGGCTTCTTTGCCGACGATGTCGAGCGCCTGGTGCGCGACCTTCTCCGTCTCCTCGATACGCGAACCGGGATGCGCCCGTATACGCAGTTGTAGCTGGCCTGCATCGACCTGGGGAAAAATCTCTGTTCCGAGCCGCGGGACGAGCAGGGCCAGAAGTAACGCGGCCAGGACCAAATAAACCGCGGCAACGATGCCGCGAGCCCCAACGAGCGAGGTAATCACACGACCGTATCTAATGCGAAAGCGGCCGAACGCCCCTTCATCCGACTCATGGGCCGGCAGTTGGCGGCTGTGCCGCTCCATCCACACCACGAGAATGGGAACGAGAGTACTGGATAGCAGGTACGAGGCAATCATCGAGAAGCCCACCGCCAACGATAGGGGCAGGAACATCGCCTTGGCAGCCCCCGTCATGAACAGGGCGGGCGTAAACATCGCCAGGATGCAGATCATAGCCAGCAGGCGCGGCCCGATGGTTTCCGTGGTTGCCTCGAGCGTGCCCCGCGCCAAGGGAGCTCCCCGCGCGAGATGGACGTGAATGTTCTCGATGGAGACGGTCGCCTCGTCCACCAGAATGCCGACCGCAAGTGCCAGCCCGCCAAGGGTCATGATGTTGACTGTCTGGTTGCTGATCCACAACGCCAGAAGCGCGGCCGTCAAGGCGAGCGGAATATTGATGACGACCACGAGAGCGCTGCGCCAATCGCGCAGGAAGAGCAGCACCATCACCCCGGTCAACAAAGCACCGAGGCCTCCTTCGGCGGCGAGATTCGTGATCGCTCGAGTGACGTACTGGGATTGGTCGAGCTCGTAGCTGACCTTGATCCCCTCCGGCAACACGCCCTGGAATTTTGCGAGACTGCTCTTGACGCGGCTTACCACGGCCAGAGTCGAGGCATCCGCGCGTTTGGTAACGGGAATGTAGACGGTACGTCGGCCGTTCACGAGCGCGTAGCTCGTAACGATGTCGGCGCCATCGGTCACGGTCGCCACATCGCGAACGTAGACCGCCGGATAGGTTCCAGCGCGTATCGGTACGGACTCCAGGTCTTTTACGTTCTTGACGACGGAGTTGAGCGGGACCATCGGATAGTCATCGCGAATCGGGACGTTACCGGAGGGAGTGATGGTGTTTGCGGCGCTCAGCGCAGCCACCAGGTCATCGGGCGACATGTTGTAGGCGTGCAGCCGCTCAGGTTTCGCACTGATCAGAATTGTGCGTGCGCTGCCTCCGAACGGCGGTGGTGCCGAAACGCCTTGCAGTGTTGCGAATAGCGGCCTGACCAGATTCAGCGCCGCGTCCTGCATCTCAGCAACAGTGCGCGTGTTGCTGGTGAACACCAGATTCCCGACGGGAACACTACCGGCATCAAAACGCATTACGAACGGAGGCAGCGTGCCCGGTGGCATGAAGGCGCGTGCTCGCGTGGCGTACTGCACGGTCTCGGCCATCGCTTGTGCCATGTCAGTGCCGGGATGGAACTGCAGCTTGATCAGGGAGGCGCCCTGGATCGACTTCGATTCAACGTGCTCGATACCCGTGATGTAGAGGAAGTGATACTCGTAGTAGTAGGTTAGATAGCCCTCCATCTGCGCTGGATCCATCCCTCCGTAGGGCTGCGCGACATAAATGGTGGGTGTATTGAGGTTGGGAAGAATGTCACGCGGGGTCTGCTGGATTGCCATCAAGGCCGTCAGCAGGATAGCCACCACGATCACGAGAACCGCCTTCGGGCGGTGCAATGCGAATTCGGTGAGATTCATGATTCACGTTACCACTTTGTTATGGTAGTAACAAAGATGCAATGTATATTACAGCCATTGGATGGATACCGGTTTTTCGATTCGTTCGAATTTCGTTTAGCTCATATCGCCATGAAAGCCACAACGGCAGCCTGGCTGCTGCTCATCACCAATCTTCCGGGCCACAACCCGACACTGAGGATGCGCATATGGCGCACCATGAAGTCCGCAGGTGCCGGCCTGCTTCGTGACGGCGCATATCTGCTTCCTAACGCCAATGGATCACTGGAAGCGTTGGAGGAGCAGGCCTCGGAAATCAGATCGGCCGGAGGTCAGGCCCATCTGCTGTTCTTCGATGCCCATTCACCGGAGCAAACTTCCGAGCTCACGGCCTTGTTCGACAGGACGCCTGAGTACGCCGAGACTATCCAGCGGCTCGATGCGCTCAAGTCCGCCCTGCCAAAGCTGGAAGAGACCGAGGCCAGGCAGCAACTCGCGGGCGTTGGTCGGGAACTGGCCGCCATCGTCGTGCGGGACTTTTTTCCCGGCGAGCCTCGCAAGCAGATGCAGAGCGCGATGGCCGATGCCGAAGCGGCACTCAACGCGCGCTTTGCTCCCGACGAGCCGAGGATCTCTCACCGCAAGCTGCGCGAGCGCAACCGCAAGGAATATCGGGGGCGTACGTGGGCGACACGCGAGCACCTGTGGATCGACCGTGTTACCTCGGCATGGCTCATTCGCCGCTTCATCGACCCTGATGCTCGCTTTCTGTGGCTGAAGAAACCGAAGGATTGTCCCAAGCGCGCGCTCGGTTTCGATTTTGACGGCGCGGAGTTCACGCACGTTGGCTCAAAAGTCACGTTCGAAGTGTTGCTGGCGAGCTTCGGGTTGGAAACGGACCCAGGACTGGCGCGATTGGGAGCCCTGGTACATCACCTGGACGTAGGTGGCATCCCAACCGCCGAAGGGCCTGGATTTGCGACCATCATGGCGGGCGCGCGCTCCTTGCAGCGGGATGACGACGCGCTATTGAAAGCGATGACGCCAGTGCTCGACAGCCTCTATGCGGGCTATACGAATCCGCCCGGGAAATGATCGGGACGGTCGCCGCTCACTTGGGGCGACGGACCGCTCGCACCTTACCCGTGTTGCCGCCGCCGCAGAAGAACTGGTCGCCGCCATCCGATTCGAGGCCTGAGATGTGGGCCCCAGGGGGCATGTCGAGTTGCTCCAGGACCTCGCCCGTCTCGGGATTGATGTGCCGCAAGGTGCTCTCGTCTCCTTCCCAGGTGGCGTGCCACAACTCGCCCTCGACCCAGGTGACCCCCGTGACGAACCGGTTGGATTCGATCGTGCGCAAAACGGCACCGGTCTCGGGGTCGATCTGGTGGATCCTGCGCTCACGATACTCGCCCACCCAGAGCGTGCCCTCGGCCCAGGCGAGACCCGAGTCGCGGCCGCCACCTGGAGCGGGGATCGTGTGCAGAACCTTTCCGGTGTGAGGATCGATCTTCAGGATCCGGTCTTCCGCGATCTGGTACAGATGCTGGCCGTCATAAGCCGTCCCCGCATGGGCTGCGACATCGAGCGAGCGCACGGGCTTGCCGCTCGCCGGATCGAAGGCGTTGAGCTTGTCTCCTGAGGCGAACCAGACTCTTTGACCGTCGTACGAGACACCGTGCACCTTGTCGGTACCCGCAAAGGGGCCGTACTCACGGACGATTTGGGCTGATGAGCGTTTCATGAGTGTCATCCTAGTCGCCCTGCAGCGGCGCAGGGAGTAACAAAGCCGTCGTGAATCCAGGCAGTGGCGGAGTCATCCAGCGACGCGCGCGGCCGTGACCGAACGACTGCACTTTGCCCGCCGCCGCCAGCGAATCGAGCGCCCGCTGTACGGTGCGTTGGCTGGCTCCAAGCGCGAGAGCCAACGCTGAGCTCGACCATGACTCACCGTCAGCCAGGAAAGCGAGCACAGCCGCGTGCTCCTCATCTACAGGCCGTGCGAGGACGACAACTTCGCGTGTGCGTCGCGGCACCAGCGCGAACCCGTCTTTGGTTGCATTGACGCCAGCAAGCTTGCGAAGCACTGTGCGGAGGCGTCCAACTTCCACTCGTAAGCGTGCGCGGTGCGATTCGTCCGCGTGCTTTGCTCGGAATGCCTTCGCTACGAGCGTACTTCTTGGCACGTCTGCGGGCCACGCTTCTCCCAGCATACGCGCGAGAGCGAACAGCACCGGACGCGTGGCCAGTGAGACCGCCGTGGCTTCGTCGCGCACAACGTAACGACATGCATCCACAACGAGGGCATTCGACGCCAGTAGCTTCTCAACCTCGTCGAGCTTGAGCAGTCGCTCCTCGCCAGGCGCAACCAGGCGTGCCGCCGGGGCGTTCAAAAGGCGGGAAGCGTTTTCGACTTCCGCGGTGAGCGCGGGAATACCCGCGGCTTGCGCGGCGCGCTCCGCTCGAGCGAGTGCCGCACGTGCTGTTTTAGTCCGGACGCGTCGCATCGCGATTCCCACGACGACCAGCTCGTGGGCCGCGCGGAGCGCTGGCGGAAATGGAGCGGGATCGAGGTGGGTCAGCAAACCTTCGGCCTCGTCCAGACGCCCGATCAGGAGGAGGCGCCGAACCTCCAGATAGCGCGCGTGCGCAGCATTCACTCGATCCCCATGCTCCTCGAGCGTGGTGCGTGCCACGTCGAGGTCCTTCACCGGCCAGCTTAGATCGCGCGACGCGAGCGCAATCTCAGCTTCGGCGACAACGCATCTGGCGCGCGCCACAGCTTCCTTAGGACTGAAGGCGCGCGCAGCACTTCGCAGCAGAGTCTTCGCACGGGCGAGATCCCCAAGTTGCGCCATCGCGATTCCACGGAGGGCGAGCGCGGGGGCATCATCGCGCAGGGCAACCCGGTTCAAGGCGCCCAGAGGATCACCCGCCGCAAGTGCGCGTGCCGCAGCCGTGATCATTGAGTCCATCGGATTCCCGTCACACTTGTAACTCCCACCCTTCGATCCCTCGTGACTAACCTCTCCCACCCACAGCGACCCGCGGGAGAGAACAATGGCCAAGCATATAACCGGAACACGGCAGGAGTGGCTCGCAGCGCGTCTCGAGCTGCTGCAGGCGGAAAAGGAGCTCACACGGCGCACCGACGAGCTGGCGCTGCGGCGCCAGGCGTTACCCTGGGTGCGGATGGACAAGGAGTATCGATTCGAGACCGAGGAGGGCAGCGCGTCGTTGGCGGACCTCTTTCGCGGGCGCTCGCAACTGCTCATTTATCACCTCATGTTCGGCCCCGATTACACCGGGGCGTGTCCGTCGTGCTCATCGATTGCCGATGGGTTCAATGGGGTCGCCGTCCATCTGGCGAACCACGACGTCATGCTCATGGCGGTTTCCCGCGCGCCGTTGCCGAAGCTGCAGGCGTATAAGCAACGGATGGGATGGAGCTTTCCCTGGGCTTCCTCGTTCGGAAGCGACTTCAATGCCGATTTCAGTGTCGCCTTCACGCCGGAGCAGCAGTGCCGCGGCGGCTATGAATACAACTACCACCCCCAGGAGCCCTTTGGCGTCTGTTCGGGACCGGTCGACTTCATTGCCGCCATGGCCGGGACCGACGCTTCGACATTCACGCGCGACATGCCGGGCATGAGCTCGTTCGTCCTCGAGGACGGGGTCGTCTATCACAGCTATTCGACCTACGCGCGCGGGCTGGACGGTCTGTGGGGAATGTACCAGTGGCTCGATCGGGCACCGAAGGGACGTAACGAGCAAGGCGTCTGGTGGCGACGCCATGACGAGTACGGGCAGCGCTGAGATGCCTTATCCTCCAGTTCCGAGCGGGCTCAAGGGCTGGAGGTCGATGTGGATCGGATCGGGCGGCGGGCGGCTGAGCAGCCGGCCTCGGACGGGCATAGCACGTTGGGTAAGCTGGTCGGACTGGTGCGCAAGCGCCATGGCTGGACGCTGCGCGAGATGAGCGAGAAGGTCGGGATTCCGCTGTCCACGCTCGCCAAGGTCGAGAGCGACAAACTCTCGCTCACCTACGACAAGCTGCAACAGTTCACCTCGCGACTCGGACTGACGATGACCGAGTTCCTCTCGGTCGCTGACACACCGCGGCCGAGAGGCGCGCCGCAGGTGCTTACCGCGCGGCGCAGCCTGACGGCCAGCGGGAATTCGATCCAGGTCTCTACACCCAACTACGATTACGAGTACCTGTGTGCTGATCTGCGTGAAAAGCGCATGGTGCCCATCCTCACCCGTATCAGGGCGCATGACATCGTCGAGTTCGGCGAGTTGGTGCGTCACAAGGGGGAGGAGTTCGTCTATGTCCTCGAAGGCACGATAGAAGTCCATTCCCAGTTCTATACGTCGGTGACCCTTACGGCGGGCCAGGGCGTGTATCTCGATAGTGCGATGGGGCACGCCTACACGGCGAAGGATTGTGACAGCGCGTTGGTGATCGCGGTGTGCTCGAGCGAGGATCCGGACCTGGCCCGGGAGTTGATCAGCCTGGCGGAGAACGAAGCGGCGCAGGTGGAGTGAGCGTCGGCCGCGCGAGCGAGACCAACACGATCGGGACCACGAAAATGGCGATCAACACCCAGGAGATCAGCCGATAGCCCTTGCCGATGAGATCGACCAGGCCGATGCGCTGGGCGGCGAAGATCGAGATCGTCAGGACGAGCAGGGTCAGTGCGGCCCTTAGCCAGATTGCCGGGTCGCGTCCGGTTCCGGCGCGCAAGGCGTGGCGCACTCTCTCCATGATCGCGTGCACGAGTCCGCAGCCACTTTCCAGCAGCGCGAAAAAAATCATGGCCTGAAACAACAGGCGCACGATGGGGATGTCGATTTTCTGCAGCAGGAAGTCCGATGGCAGGGTGGTAGCGCCGATTTCGGGATACCACGCGATCATGGAAAGAAAGAAGAACAACCCCGGTAGCATCGCCAGCGGACCCGCGATGACTCCCGCGATGAGCGCATCGCGCCGGCTCGTGAGATGCCGCAACACCGGCAGGATTGCGACAGCGCCGACGAGGTTGTATCCGGAGTAGGTGATGCCTCCGAGCAACCAACCGCTACCGACGGATGCAACGTGCAGGCTCGAGATGATCCGCGAGCCGAATGTCGAGAGACTCAGGCCGAGAAAGACCGCATAGGTCGCATAGAGCAGCACGGAAACGTACTTGAAGAGCGGCTCGACGGCTGCGGGACCGATCGCGACGAGGGTGGCGATCGCGGTGAGCAAGAGCAGCGTGCCGACCAGTGTCGGCCAACCAAACAACGCTTGGCCGATGGCACCGGTGGTTGCACCGAACACCGAGAGGATGAGCAGCACCAGCAGGAAGTAGATGATCTCGAACGCGATCCAGCCGCGACCCAGCAGCTTGCCGAAGAAAGCGCGGTAGTTGAGCAGTTGGTAAACGAAGGCGTAGCGGAAGGTCAGCGCGCACACGATGCTCCACACGAGCGTCGCGGTGGCGATAGCGATGAGGCCGCCGAGCGGGCCGCTCGGCAGAAAGAACTCGGCCAGCTCGCGGCCGGTGGCGTAGCCGCCGCCGATGACGACGGCCTTGAATGCCAGGCCGGGCAGGATCCAGCGCTGGAGACGTCCAGCTTTGGGTGCATCAGCAGTTGCGGCCAATCGACGCTCGCCCCTGTCGCATGATTCTCTATTGGGGCATCAGTTTGCCCTATTGGAGCGCGTTCTCATAGCAGGCTTTGCGGCCGGGGGACGCCCTGATCCGACCCGGGAGGCTCTGGCGCGGCTCCTGCCGCGCACGCCCCCGGGGACAGCTACTTCCTGCAGCACGCCGGCCTCGGGGCTAGGAGAGTGTGCGATTTCTCGGGCCAGGGGCGGAAGGGTGAGGCGGGCGCTCGGGACGGGGACCGGCGGCTCAGGCCG